>ENA-ORBV01000131-ORBV01000131.1-microbial-mat-metagenome-genome-assembly--contig:-NODE-131-length-153083-cov-19.021568_pt1 | contig 153083 bp, 101 predicted proteins | sample MGYA00237777_ERZ505514 | MGnify/ENA primary metagenome ERZ505514 (study PRJEB26160, sample SAMN06269048) | microbial mat metagenome | isolation source: Oligotrophic lake microbial mat | place...
CCACCCTTGCAATCAGCAAATTGCTCAACCAATGACCATGAAACGCCGTTGGCAAGAAGTATCTTGCGGAATCGCTGGAAGGATTTTTCGAAACGTCCATCTGGTGGGCATTTCGAAAAACTCTTCGAGCAAAACCGACTTTTGGGGTAGGAGAGGCTCTTCGATCTCGTCAAAAAGTACAAAAATCAAAAAAAAAATCAACTTACCCTAAACTCTAAAAAAATTTGTCTCAATTTCATTGACAAGTTCCGCGGAGCCGGTGGTGCGATAACAATTACGACATCAGGGACAGGCGGAATTTCCACGGCGGGCGGTGACGTCACAATCCTCTCCAAGGGAGACCTGAACCTGAACACTGGCAGTATCGGAGTCGATACCACGGCTGCAGGCATCAACGGCGGCAATGTTTTACTTGGTTCTGGATCGGGTTCGGTCAAGGTCGGCAATACAGGTACAGGCGGGATCAAAACCGCAGGCACAGGCACCGGTGATGGCGGTAGTGTGCTCCTGGGAGCTCAGACATTCGTGGATACGGGCACTATTGATGCAAGCGGTGGATCAGCCGGAGGTACAACGGGTGGTTTTGTAGAAATCGAGTCTGGTCCGGGTCTAAGCGTCGGAGACGTCATAACTAGTTCTATTGATGGCACCGCCAATTACATTTCTATCGAAACAATTGACAACTCCCCCGTTACGCTAGCGGGGCTCCAAGCTATCGGTCAATCTGGTTCTGGTGCCGTGATCGTTACAAATTCCGGTACAGGTGGTATCACTGCTGGTGGTTCCATATTTGGCGAAACCCTAAGTCTAAATGCGACTGCAGGCGGAAATATCTTGCTCGGCAACAGTGCCGGAGACTCAATTAACGTGCAAACCAATGCGAGTGTCAAAGCCGCAGGAACGATTACGCAGTTCGCCGGGAACAAGTTAAGCGCCGGAGGCACTTTGACAGTGCAATTCGGATCTGGCACCCCGGTCCTCAACACGAGTGTAACCAGCCTTGTCACTACCGGCTCCTCCGCACAAACACTGACTATTAATGAATCAAATGCCATTCAAATCGGCTCGCAGGCGATCGGTCAGTTGGTGGTTAACACCGCAGCTGGCGCCATCACAACTGGTGCGAATATTGCCGGGTTCAATGGCCTCAGTCTTAACGCCGGGGCTGGCGCGACAATCACTTTGAGCCACAACATTACCGGCAACACAAACGCTGAGGTTAGCCTCAACACGGCAAACGTTAGTAACGCCAGTATCACCCAGACAGCCGGAAATATAACGACAAGCGGAAGTGGTGGTGTATCCGTGGCACTTAACGCTGGAGGTTCTGCAAACCTTACATCGGCCGGAAACAGTATCAACAATCTGAATGGCATTGGCGGTGGCAAGATCACGCTGAATAACGGCAGCACGGCGTTGAACTTAAGCACGCTCGGCGCTGCGCAATCGGTCAATTTAACAACCACTGCAGCAACCGGAATCACATTTCCAAATAGCCTGAGCACCACCGGCACTATCACGTTAAATACACCAAGGTTCTTCACGAATCAGAGCACTACCGCAGCCAGTGTTGTGATTCAAAATCCGAACGGCGCTCTCACGATCGCCGGCGCAGCTGGCGCCGGTGGGAGCCTGACCGGCACGACACCGGCTGCCGGACCGCCGGGAACTCCGAGCATACCTACTGCAATCATACTTAGCTCCGCCAACGGTGCCCAGTTGAATTTAGTCGGCAACATGGCTCTTGTCGGCGATGTGACAATGAATAATTTCGGCGGCACTACCACCGCGGCAGCAGGTGCGTTGTTCCACGGTACCAATAACGTCACCTTGAACACTCTCAACTATGTACAGCAAGGCACACCGCCACAGATCACCGGCAATAACTTTGTCATCAATATTTCGCCGTTCGGCACCATCATCAATACCGCCGGCGATGTTAACCTCAACACAAATACCACCATTAACGGCTCCGATTTCGCGATTGTGGCGAGCGGCAACATCAATCTTGGTATTATGACAATTAATCTATCGAACGGAGCCGGTAGTGGAGGTAATCTAACCCTCCTCTCAGGATACTCGTTCACCCCAGCCAGCGGTGGACAGATTCTGACGTCTAATCCGTTTACCTTGGTCGGTCCGTCACTGGGAGGCAGTATTAATGCCGCCGACTTGACCATCAACACGGCCGCCACAGGAGCCTTTGGCGACGGTGGCGATGTCCTCGCTGTTGCGCAAAATGGTAAAGTCACTCTTGGTACCATTGATTCGTCCTCCGCCAGCGGTATTGGTGGAGATGTCACAGTGCTCGGTCAGTTGGGATTGACAGTCGGAGCCATCAATGCCAGCGGTCTGACTTCAAGTGGTGCTGTCATGTTGAACGTCTCAGTGCCTGCGGTGACAGGCACACCTGCAGTAACCAACGGCTCTATATCTGGTGGCAGCTTCGCGGGCGGAGCACTCTCGACGGGCAGCATCTCAGCCCGATCGATCGATGGCGGTATTATCACAATCCAGGGTAATTCCAAGAAAGACATCGTATTGGATACTTTAAAACCGCAAAAGAACGGTGTATTTGGCACCATGTCCGGTTCAGAGATTCATGTAGCAAACTTGGGCAAAGGTATCAAGATTAACAATGCTCTTGGCGCTGGCACTGTAGAGCTTGTCGCCAGTCTCAAGGGTGGGATTTCAACCAATAAAGATGTTGTAATCAGCGCGGCTAATCTGACGCTGACGGCTGCCACTGGTAATATCGGGAAGAAAGATATGTTGGTGTCGGCGGTTGCCCTTCAAGCCAATACAGGCGGCTCCGTCAGCCTCAAGAACCAGTTATTAGCGCCTACAACCTTCCTGCTGGATTCCACGGCCGGAAAGGAATTCACCTTAACGACTATAAAATCGGTCGTTCTGAATGACATCACGACGACGGCTGGTAACATCCTCGTAACTGGTGGCACCGGCGGTACTCTGCGAGTAGCGGCTGGCTCCGTGATCACTGCCAATAATGGTGCAGTCACCCTGATCAATCCAGACACTACTGCTGGTGACATCCTAATTGGGGACAATGCGACGGTACAAACACAAGGTACCAAAGGCAAAAACACAATAATCAGTATCGGAACGGCTCCAAAAAAACCGACAATTACAGCCGAACCAGCGAATGTGACTGTCAATTTGCTAGGCGGTACGGCCTTCTTCGAAGGAGCTCCCGGTGGCATCATTGCGCTTGGTCCCACCAATGCCATCGTCAATGTCATCAATAAGGATGTGATATTCAGCAACGGCTCTATCAACTCGGGCGCAGAGAAGATCACGCTCGGTAGCAACGCCGTTATCACAGCAGATCCACCGGACAGACTATCGACGCCTTCACTCCCACTCAAGGTAACGGCAGTCGCTAACGCGATCGATCAACAAATCGCTCTAGCTTCACCCACCTTTGCCAACGGCGTGCATGCAACACCAATTTCCAGTGCGGCACAAGTTGGGCTCAATACAGACAATCTGACAGCCGCCATCTGGGGAAATGCAACACAACTTTCAAATGGAGTTTGTTCACTCAGCACGAATTTGGCGTCAAGTCTAGTCACCATTGACGAAGCCGAGTTGAATACAAGTGTTGCGCAACTCGACGCGAATAACGTTGCTTTCAACCGAACAACCGATGCAGAAATTCAAACCAGTCAAAATCTATTCATCAACGCTGCATTTCACGGCGATGCGAGTCCTGAACTCTCATCGTTTGCAATCGAGAAAATTTCCAACGTCAGACTCTCTGAGCAATCCAGTGCAGTGGGGGCAAAGCACAAAAACGGAATTAAACAATTGCTGCTAAAGAATGGCAATATATTGTTTGTTCCCAATGTTGATACCACAGTTTTGACACCTCACGGCAAAGTGAAGCTCGCTGCTAACTCAGTGGCACTCATTATGCAATCCGACAATGGTCTGGCTGTCTTCGATATCGACGACCATAGCAAGAACGCGGTGGTAGTCGAAAGCAACGACAAAAAATTCAGTTTATCTCCTGGACGTCATGTTGTTGTCTCCAGCCATAACTCAGAAGAATTTTCAGACGTAAATCCGATCGAATTGATGCAATACCGTGGTTTGAACAGGACCAATATGAGCAATGGATGGAAAGCCTACACATCCGAATTCTCCATTCCATCAGCTTGCTACGCAGTTAAACCTTTGCACCAACTCACTGCATCAAAACATGGTACTACCGCCAAAATCAGAAATCACATGATGAAGACTTCCGCAGTGATCATGACTCTCAGTCCCGATCGTGGCGATTACGTACAATTTTTCAAAGCAAGAGCTACAGCTTATCATCGCGGCTTTTGACGTTCGCAGTTTAACTCGTCGAAGAATCTAAATCGCCCGTGTATTCAGAATTTTTCTTTCCGCGGGGAAAGAGCGCTTGTTTCTGAGAACCTCAGGGCATCTTTCATAAGTTGTATATACAGGGAGTGCGCAATGCGTAACGTAACGCATCCTTCGTGCAAAGAATCCAAACATTCGCAAAAAGTGGCTTAGAGAAAAATTTTCCTGAGTGCGTTCGCGCAGACTACGATTGTGCGATCAATATCTGCTTCGCTGTGCGCGGCGGAAACGCAGGCGGCGTCTACGGCTGTGGGTGGGAGCATGACGCCGTTGGCGAGCAATTCATGGAAGAATTTTGCAAAACGCTCTGCGTCTATTGTTTTACTATCTTCGAAATTCTTGACCGCTTTTGCTGCAAAGACGAACGCGAACATTGATGAAACTCGCTGGAGTTGGAACGGAATCGCTTCTAGGGAGCCGCTTTCGGGGCTCGATTTGGCGACCAGCTCTTGATTGATTTCGTCGATGTGTTTCTGAATACCAGCGAATAATTGTTCTGTTCTTTTGTCCAGATCTGAATAAACGGATGGATTTGACAATGCGTTCAAAATTGCAATGGCACCAGCCATGGTGATCGGGTTGCCGGAGAATGTACCGGCCTGGTACACATCGCCAATGGGCATCAGCTTTTCCATGATTTCGCGCTTTCCGCCGTATGCACCAATCGGCATGCCTCCGCCTAACGCTTTGCCGAAACATGTGAGATCTGGTTCCACTTCATACAAAGATTGCGCTCCGCCAAATGCAACTCGAAATCCTGTGAGCACTTCGTCGAAAATGAGTACGACACCGTATTTTGTGCAAAGGTCTCGAACTCCGTTGAGATAACCGGGTTCCGGTGCGACCACGCCCATCGAGCCTGCGACCGGTTCTATGATTACGCCGGCGATTTGTCCGTCGTGTTTTTCGAGGCATTGATCTAGTGCATCGAGATCGTTGAAGGGAACGACGACGGTGTTCTTCGACGCGTCGTGCGGAATGCCGGAGCTATGTTTGTGAGTCGATGATGCCAGCACTGAATCGCTGTGACCGTGGTAACAACCTTCGAACATGATAATAATGTCTTTGCCGGTGTAACCTCGAGCCAGCCGCAGGCTACTCATGACGGCTTCGGTTCCTGAATTGACGAAACGCACCATATCTATTGAGGGAATGCTCGCCACGATTTTGCGCGCCAATTCCAATTCCAATTTATGCGGCGCGCCGAATAAAGGACCTTGTCGAAGAACTTCCGAAACTGCGTCCGCAACTGGAGCGAAACCGTGACCAAGAATCGCTGGTCCCCAGGCACCTACGTAGTCGATGTACTCGTTGCCGTCGGCGTCGATTACTTTTGAACCCTCTCCGCGGTCGACGAAAATTGTGTGACCTCCGACTTCATGGAATGATCGGAAGGGACTGTTGACACCACCTGGAATGACTTCTTCGATCTCCTTCGAGAGCTTCTTTGAAATCGGCGCGTTGATTTTTGCGGATGCTGCAAGGGAGGTCATAGTTTGGTTTCCTTAGTTTAAATTTCTATCGAGGCTTCTATTTTGTAGTCACCTTTTTTGAGTTGCTTAAATCCGAGAGCGGATGAATTGTCGTTGCCACCAGGTGTGGTGATCAGTATGTTGTCGCCTTTGGATACTTTAATCACGTCAGGTGAGCGATTGACTACGCGAACGGCGACTGGCTGTCTTGTTCCGCGAATTCGAACAATGATCCGATCCATTGCGCTTTTAGCTTTTTTGGCATCTGGCTGTTCGACTTCAACTTTAATAAAGTCGAACTTTGCTGGGGCGCTTCTCAAGGTGGTACCGTTGATGGTGACAGTGTGAGTCCCTGGTTGAAGTTTTCCTGGGATCAAAAGTCGTAATTGAACGGGCGATGAGGCGATAACTTTGGTTTCAACTGTGCTGTCGATCACGATCCTATTTTTGTCTGCCAGTCCATCGAAATCATGTCCGTCGATTACAAGAACACCGTCATTCGCCACAAATGGTGAAACTTTATCTATGCGTGGAGTCTTCTGAGTGCCGCCGTCGTCGAGTGTTTGAAGAATGTCTACGACCCTGGAGCTAACTTCGGGGCGTTCTGCCAACGAGATGTGCAGAGTTTCTCCTGGCGGCATGTCTTCAGGAATCATGTAGAGTGCTTGCCCCTGCATATCCGTTGAGACAGTGGCACCGTTGAAACTGAGTTCCACCGAGCGTTCTGGCTGCTTATCTTTTGCGATCACGCTGACAGTCAAAAACTGTCCGGCAATTGCGCGTTCCGGAATCAGTAATGCCGCGCCGAGGCTTGGCGATCTTGGCGCCAGATTCAGTGCCGGACTTTCCCAGGCGCGGGAACTTGCTGATGCCGGCGCCGGCGTTGCCATGGCGATCCTTGTTGATGATGGTGCGTTTGCCGGCACGCCAGAAGTATCAACTTTAGATGTGGTGGTGTTCGGATACGCTGATGCCTGGCTGGTTGTGAGCTTGACCGCGTCGCCACCGCCACCGTCGCGTGACCAGTCATCTTTCCATGCGGGATCTATTTTTGCTGCACTGTCCGTTGCAATAGTGGTACTACCGCTGGTGCTAGTAATATTGGCACTGTTGGCGTTCGTATTCGAAGTGGAAGTAACCGAAACCTCCGGCGACTGAGTAACTGAAGCTGAGGTTTGACCGGCGTTCAAACTGCTTGGGGAGACCAGGATGGTATTCGGAGAATCAGGGTTGATGTGATCGTCTTTCTTCGCGTTTTTAAAGCCTTTTCGATCATCTTTTGATTTCGAGTTTTTCTCGACTATCTTTTTTGTTGGATTTTTTTCTGCGTTGGAAGCGGAATTGGCCAACTTGCCGCTGTTGTTGTTGTTGTTGTTGTTGTTGTTGTTGTTCGAATTTGTGTCGATTGAAACTGACGAAGTCTCTCCGCCTTTGCCATTATTGTTGGGCTCTGTGTTCGATGGAACCGGCTTGTCTGAGGGTTTGTCATATGTTGACTCTCCGCCGTTTTCCGGAACTAAGTCTTTTGGGGGAGAATCGGAGTTTGTTGACGCGGCTTGTTCGTTATTCTTTTGAACGACCCAACCCTTGTCGTTTGATGGTTGAGCGACGATTGTAGGCGTGTTGTTGTCATTCGATTTGGCATTCGTGGACAAGTCCTTTTGGCTTGCCTCTGAGTTCTTTGAGACTTTTAAACTCGCGTTTTTGTCGCTGGCTGGTTTAACCTCGACGACATTGTCTTTTTTATTTCTGCGGTCGTTGTCGTCATCATCATCACGATTGTCATTGTCATCGCTGTCATTTTTGGAGGCGAGTTTGCGACTAGCATCCGACGCCTTGTCAGCGGCTGAACGTTTACTCTCAGCAACTTTGTTGTCGTCGTCATCGTTCGCGCGATGTGAAGCTATTCGATCGCTGTCGTCATCGTCATCGTCGGATTTGCGGTTGGCCGACTTTACTTCGTCACCGCCTACTCCACTGCCGGTATCAACAGTAGTGGCAACCGCGTGCTCAACTAACGCCGCTTCGGCTTGTTGTTGCGCGAGCAGGCGTAGCTGTTCTTGATAGAGAGCCAGTTGCCTCAGATACTCCAACCCTCTTTGGGTCAGGATGGTATCAAGAACGATCGTAGACTTTTTTTTTACTTCACCCTTAACGTCAACCGACTTCGAAGGCGAAGCTGATTCACTTTCGCCCTCGGCAGCTTTCTCTTTGAGCCGGCAGCATGCCGCGTCAATACTGACCGCATCCAGAGCGCCGATCCAGTACGTGACGTCCGCTTGGCTCTGGATATCGAAGCCGGTTTTGACAGGCGATCGTCCTTTAACAACAACTATGAATTCACCGACTTTTTCACCATTTGAAAGAGTCTTGTTTTGGCATTCACCAGCGATGGTGACATGCAGCATACCGTTTATTCGTTTACCCCAAACAGTCGCAACAGATCCTCGCAATTTGTCGGAAATGATTACGTCGCCGGATGCCCAGGCTTCAGTTGTCATCGAGTTCTTCGCAGTGTTGTTGTGTTCGGGGGCGAGTATGCGGTTGTCCTTCAGTTCGCCCGTTCCAAGTGATTGGTCGAGCAATTGTCGAGCCAGGCTCACGATAATTTTTTCGTCAGCAGTTTGCACTCCCTGTGTTTCGCCCGCGTCTCCAAGCGACTTAGAGATGTCTTGCAGAACGCTAACAAGTGCATTGTCCGGCAACAGAACCGGTTTGTCGCTGACTACAACTTCCGTTGTGGTCAATGGCGTGACAGGGGCGACGTTAATCACTGCTGCTGGCTTTGCGCCGGCAACCGGCTTGATGATCTGCGTTCCTGTGACGGGAATTGCTTTTACTGCGGGTCCACTGGTCGTTTTGAGCTCGATGGATTTTTTCGCGTCCGGAGCACCTTCAATTACTTCTTCTTCAACGACAATAATCTCGTCATCGTCTTTTGGTTTGTTGAACCAACCCTTCTTTTTCTTAGCTTCTTTAAGTTTGGCATCATCGGCGGTGCTCTTCGCTTTTGCGGCCGCTTTCTCGTCAACCTTCTTAGGCTCTATTTTCTTCGCTGCTTTCTCGGCGGCGTCTGCCTTTGCCTTGGCTTGTTCTTTGTCTTTCTTGGCTTGCTCAGCCGCATCTTTAGCGATTTTTTCGGAAGTCTTTGTTGCTTCTTTTTTTGCTTTATCTTCTGATTTCTTTTCGGCTGCGACCTTCTTTGCCTCAGCCTTCGAATCTTTCTTGTCTGAATCCTTTTGTTTGTCTTTCTTCGAATCTGCCTTCGCAGGCGCGTCTTGGCTGGTTTCGTCATTCGCGACGATCAATACTTTGGAGGCGTGCGATGGATTATGACGTGATGAGAAAAAGTTGCCGAAGCGCAGTGATGTTTTGGATGCAGGGGGTTCAGTCGCAGAGGCTGTCATTGTGAGTGGCTGCAAGAGAAGTGTGACCGCAGTCGCTATTGCGAACGATCGTGCGAAACGCAGACTCTCCACTTGATTCCATTCAATTCTTGTCTCAAATGATTTGCGCATATTGACCCTTGACTTCATGAATAGCCCCGCGTTTCCTTTGCAAGCAACTCGCAAAATTTGATGTGATTTTACTTTAAAATTAGCTGGACGTCACTCTTCGCCCGAACGATTTATCGGTTATCTGCCAGAGCTTATGTTTTTGTGCAGTCAAAAATGCACCGCAAATGAGTATGTCAAGCGGCGCGCCCGCTGTTGAAGCGCTCGTGGTCTAACTCTCGTATATGATCGGAAACCTGGTATCGCGCCTGGTATCACGGCTGGAATCGACTAAATCGGTTTGACCATTCGCGTATCGGTAATCAGCCAGGCGCCTCGAATTCGTTCAACCGTGTAGACCACGTTGTACGCTTGAGTGGTGTCTTTCTCGACTTTCATAGTATCGGCGCTGACCAATTGTCGGCGCTCTTTAATGTAAGTCTCGATTTCGTACTTCGCGGCTGGTGTTATTTCTTTGTAGCTTTGAACTTTCAGCTCAACAGGCGTCATCTCGTAAAAGCGCTTGTTCTCAATCAGCCATTCGATCGCTCGGTTTTGTGTGGCAAGAGCATTACCGCCCAGAATCCTTGACAGGCTCGAGGCTTGGCGCGTCTTAACCGCCGAGCGCTTGACTTGCTGCCAGGAGTTAATCAGGTTGGAGAACTGTTTATGCAACAAGTCGTCCGATGACTTTGGCGTAGTGGTTGTCGTAGTCGCAGGCGTTGTTGCAGTTTTCGGAGGCGTGGTTGTGCTCGTCGTCTTTGGCGGAGTAGTGGTCGTAGATTGCGGCGGAGTCGACGATGGCGTCGAATATACGCTGAAGCTTGTGGTGTCCGAGCGCGGCGATGCTGATGCCACGATTGATGGTTTCTGATTATCGAGAGCAATCAGGAAGCTCACATTGCCGGGCACCGTGGACTCTTGCGCGGGTTTGCGCTGAATTTGAATGACGTATGTGCCGGCTTTCAGATTCACGGAACCGTCTGCTGTCGTGCTTGACAGCTTTTCCTGGTTCTTCATCAAGTCGTTATTGAAGTCGGCAATCTTGCCTGGCAGCGCTCCGACGGCTTCCAGTAAATAATTGGCGTTCATTTGAACTGCTAGAAGTTGGCTTGCTTTGGGCGATTGGTTCACCAGCAATAGTTCTGCGTGGGTAACATCTTCACCTGAAAGCTTGAGTTTGAGCTGATTCTTCGACTCATCAACCAATGCGGCGTTGTCGTTCTGATCTTGCGAGAAAGGTCCAACACCTGGCCAACCGCCGGATTTGACGAGATCGCTACTTTTGAGCGAGGCCAACTTGCACAGAGGCTGTAATGCACCACCCTCGGTCAGCGGGTTGGACGGCGATGAAGAAGTTTCGGTAGCGGATGTCGTGGATGCCGGAGTGGCGAAAACGCTTGAAGACCCCGCGCTCGAAGGAGTTACGGTAGAACCACCTAATGTGACAGGTGTGTTCAAACCGGTTTTAGCAGTGGAAGCCGACCCGGTATTGCTGGCTGGGCTTGCCTTCGTGGTTGTTGTCGTCGATTCGGAACTTGATGAAGTGCCCGCCGCGGGGCTGGTAGCCGTCGAGTTGGACAGCCCAGAAGACCCAGTAGCACTTGGTTTTGTCGAGGCGCCGGTGGTACCTGAATCGGAATTGGTATCTGCCGACGTCGTTGTAGCGCCGCTCTTCGTCAAGTCTCCATCGCCAGCAGCCGAATCGGTGGCGCTGGAACCTGGAGTAGGACTATCCCAACCGGATGCAGGCTTGTCTGTCGATTTGAGAAGATCACCTTCCGCCACAGGCGGCTGCAGACCTTTCGATTTTCGTGGCTTCCGCGTTTTTCTCGAAGGTTTTTCGGTTTCCTCTATGGCAGCCGGTCTCGTCACTTCCTGGTGCTCTTGCCACATATCGTCGAGCGAAACCCCTTCCTGCGCCTGAACGGCGAGGGGCGATATTGTGAAACTTATTGCCAACAGCAGCGCACACGCGCTATCTGCGATCCCATTACGTTTGTGTGAAAAATGTTTCACGATTTTACCAATACTCAACAGACAACCGGTTTCATATCATATCGCGAAACCAATTTACTTATAGTTATTAGAGCTTTCGCGCCAACATGTTTTTACGTTGAGGTGCGCCAAGCCGGGAATCGCGAACAGCCACGCCTGGACTTAATCGGGTCAGCTCTGGACTAGGTCGAGTTTATATCCAAGACCATGAACGGTTTTAATCAATGACTGTTTTCCAGGTGTGCCGATTTTTTTGCGCAATGAAACCATTAATGTTCTGACTGCTTCCGTTGTCGCGTTTGAATCGGATTTCCAAACCCGCTCCACGAGCTGATTGTGGCTGACCACATGATTGGGATGTCGCAATAAAAATTCGAGCACACCATATTCGAGCGGAAGTAATTCTACTTTTTTTCCAGCGACAAGAACTTCACGTGATACCGTATCTAGTTCAAGCTCCCCGGCAGTTAATGACGTCTGCTGAACATGTTGCGGACGTCGGAGAAGCGCTCTAATCCTGGCTGCCAGCTCTAGAAGACTAAACGGTTTAGTTAAATAATCGTCAGCTCCGGAATCAAGACCGAGCGCTTTATCTGCAACTTGATCGCGTCCAGTCAACATCAAGACAGGAGTCTTGCCGCCTGCAGCGCGAAATTCTCTCAACACGTCAACGCCGTTCATACCAGGCAAATTCCAATCCAGAACGACCACGTCATACTGAAAAAATTTGAGTTTTTCAGAACCCTCGCTACCGGTCGATGCGCTGTCAACCGTATATCGCTGGCTTTTCAGATATTCTTCGAGGCGATCTCTAAAGTCCGCATCATCCTCGACTACGAGCAACTTGGTCATGTTGAGACTCGAAAGGTTGGAGTTCCGTTGTCGCAATTATACCCACGAAGTTGTTTGATACAATTTCGACTCTATGTTGATGCAATATTTAATTTGTACCACGCTTCTAATCGGGCTTGCTGTTTTTACTATCCAGAGCTCACTTCTGCCGTGGATGACAGAACGCAGCATTCGCTCGTTTGAAAATTATCGATATCTTGCGGCCAGAAGCAGAATCGAGGGAGATTTCACTGACGCCAGACGATGTCTCGATGCCGCTTTGAAAGAAGCTCAGTCACTTCATGATGAAAAGAAAATTGCACTGGTAGGCATCGATCGTGGCAAGTTAGAAATTCAAGAAAAGTTGAGCGCGAGTCAAAACAAGAATGCCGTCATATCTGAGATTCCGTTGATATGGCCTAGTCCACTGGATAATATAAAAAGCAAGAAGAAGAGCAAGAATTTTGAGAGGTGGGAACCATTTCTTCGCATCATTTTGCAACAGCAAACAGTTTCGGCCGGGTATGACCCGGTTCGCCTGATTCCGCTCGGTGACGCGCTTTTCGAGATGTCTCAGTATAAACAGGCTTTGAACTGCTATCTAAAAGTTCTGGATCCATCTGAAGGCACAAAGGATCGGCAGACGCAAATTTTTGCATTGGAACGTGCGTCAAGAGTCTACTCGTCACTGGGCAATTACGGCGAAAGTCAACGTTGTTTAAACAGCGCACTTAAACTCAATCCGGCCGACAAAATCCCTTTGCAATTGCATCTCGCGCAATCATATTTGGATGGTGGCAACTTTGAACAGACAAAAACGATTTGCGACCAGCTTCTGCAGAGTGGCTTAAAGAGCTTGACTCCGAAGTGTGTTTGGTACGGACAATTGCTTAAGGGTAATGCTGAATCTCGATTGAACAATCACGGCGTTTCAATCGCTATTCTGACGAAAGCAGCTCAGTCCGCCGAAAAATTGTTTGGACAGAGCAGCGCGGAAAATTTTAGATCACAGGATGAACTATTCCAGTCGCTGTTTTATGCCGGTCGATTCGAGGATGCAAAAGCGGCTTACCGAAGAGCGATCGAACTTCGGGAAGCCAGCAATCCTAATCGAACGCAACACACTGTCACTCTCACATCGATGCGTGAAGCTCAGCAATACATGGATGTCAATCAATTGAAAGTTGCTATCTGGCTGTGGGAATGGTCGCTCGAGGACCGGATTAAGGAGATGGGACCTACTCACAAAGGCGTTGCACGCCGTTTGTATGCGCTTGTTCGCGCCTATAGAAAAGCTGGCGATAAGCCCAAAATGTTGGACGCCTGGCGACGTGCTCGCGCAATCACACCAATCGATCCGGAACTTGATTAGGCAAAAAAGTCTTCTGCCATCGATCGAGCAGAAGTTTACTAACCCAAAAGACGAAGAAAGAGACGCGCTCTACGTCTCCTCCTTCCGCTCGTTATCATCTGCTGGGGAAAAATTTTAAATTTTCTGATTGCAATCTGAATGGTTCAGATTGTGCGTTGATGGATCATGGTGTCGGATATGGTGCGTTCGTCTTAAGCGTTAGCCGACGGACCCGGGTACCGGTTTAGAATTCCGCGCTGGACTTGCCTCTCGATCGTTTCATCCAAGTCAGCTCTGGACACACCGTGTCGTCCGTCTTTCGCTCCGTTTCTGGTCGACTCCCAGTGGTTAAGAACGTTTCTTATCGCGAGTCTGTCGAATGGATTTTGAACTTCATCCCGAAGGAACTTTCTGACCTCATCTTTACTTACGCGATTGTCACCATTATTATCTGGGAATTTTTCTGCCAATATTCGAGCACCTGCTTCTCGCAAGTTGTATGGTTGGCGCTCCTCAGGCGCATTGGCTTCGGGTCCCTCTCCCGGTAGTGACGGCGATGGCTGCTCCGGCGGTGCTACTACCGGCGGTGTTTCAGGGGAAGGTGTAGCTGGTGCCTCAGGGCTCGGTGGCGGTATCTCTGGATTGGCCGGCGGTTGATCAGTTCCCGGATTGGAAGGTTGCTCCGGAGAGCCTGGCGGGTTTTGCGTGTCGCCACCGCCATCGCCGTCACATTCAGTGTCGGTCAACTCTACGCCAGGCAGATGATTGGAAACATCCGGCTGACTGTTTTGTATTTCATTCCAAACGTTTGGAAACTCGCGCATGAAATCCTTCATGAAGTCGCGAACGAAATTTTCCGGTGTATTGCTTCCACTGTTAGTGTTGTCTGAACCTTGGAAGCTCTCGGCTTGCTGATGATTGGTCATGGTAAGTATTCCTCTTCGCTCTGATCACGGAAGTGTGACCAGGTTGTATTCGACGAGCGCGGGGGTTGATAGGCGCGTCCCTCACAGAAAACAGAATAATCGGCAGTTATAAGATTTTCGTAAGATGACAAAATTACCGCTATGTGGCGGTTTTCGAGGCTTCCCGTGGCTTCGCGTGATGGGCGTCGCCACAAGCCGTGTCGAACGACTAGAATACTGATTGTCCGTTTGCCTATAAGTGGAATGGTGTTCAGGCGCGCATGAAGTTTCCAGCCTTCAACTTACCGACTAAGCTCTTATTACTGTTCAGTATTCCGGTGCTCTTCGAGCTTATTTTTCTCACTTCGTTGGGTTTCGCTTTAATGCGCGTCGAGAGAGTGGCACGAGTTACCGAGCACTCCAGAGCGATTGAGGCTAGTGCAGCGCGCATCACGGGCCTTGGTAAAGATGCCTGCATGAATATGGTGGCATTCCATTTAAGTCATAGTCGAATTTTCACTGCCAACCGTGACTCTATTGCAAAGCAAATAAAAGACGAAGTCAGTTTGATTCGCGATCTTGCCGGCGATGACAAAGAACAACAGCGTAATGTCGACATACTCCAAAAAGCCACAGACCAGGCTATGAAGCTGATCTCGAAGGTCGAGATTCAGACAGACGAAACCGGAGAGGCCTCAACCGTTATTCAAGGATTGCTCATGAAAGGTGAGATTGAATCCGTGATTAACGACATCTCCACAGGCGCTGCCGGGCTTGGTAAGCACGAATCCGAGCTGCGGCGATTGAACGCGCCGGGCGCTGACGCAGTGAAGCAAGATTTTTTGATAGTGCTATTTGCTGGAATTCTCGCCCACCTCGCGGCAACGGGCGCGGCTACATATTTTTTGGCAAAGAATTTTTCGGGACGATTACATCAGTTAATCGACAATACGATGCGCATGGCCAGTGGAAAAGAATTTACTCCTCCGGTTGGTGGCACCGACGAAATCGCGCAGCTCGACAGTACGTTTCGCCAGATGGCGCATGCTCGCAACGAAGCGGATAAGATGAAGCGCGAGTTTCTCGAGATGGTTAGCCACGACGTGCGGACACCGCTTATGTCGGTTTCAGCCACGCTTGAAATGATTGGCATGGGATTACGTCCGAACATGTTGAATCATGATATTGAAATCGCCGATCGAAATATTACGCAGGTTCTTGATCTGCTAAGTGAACTTCTCGACCTGCATCGCCTTGAGGCTGGTAAGTTGGAGCTTGCACTCGAAGAAGCTGATGTTTTGACCGTTCTCACCATCGCGATAGAAACGGTGCGGCCCAACGCAGAAAAACTTGGTGTCACCATATATGGTAGCGATGTCAGCGCCGGCATTATGTGCGATCAAGTTCGACTTCGACAAGTTCTAATCAATCTTCTTTCCAACTCCGTGAAATTCTCACCGAAAGGCGGCGAGATCAGATGTTCTATCGATCTCTTCCCTGATACTTTAAAGATCACAATAAGCGATCATGGACCTGGCATTCCGCACGAATTCAAAAACAAAATTTTCGAACGCTTCGGCCAAGTGCGCGATTCCGATAGCAAAGTTCATGGTGGCAAAGGACTTGGTTTGGCAATCAGCCGCGCGTTGATTGAAGCGCACGCCGGGCGGATCGGCGTTGATTCAGAAGAGGGTAAAGGCAGCGACTTCTGGATCGTTCTTCCGCGCATTACTTAACTAATTGATCGCTGATAATTCGGATTGTAGAATGTTGAAATCAGCGATGCTCAGGTTTGACTTGGCTTCGGAAAGAATAAAGCTGTAAGCGTCATTTTGGTTTATTCGCCTGGCGATAGCTAGCAGCTTTAAAAAAATCGCTCGACTACCTAAACCATCGATGATTTTTCTTGCTACCAGTTTCGCCTGCTCTATTTTTCCAAGTGCCAGACCTAATTCGAAGAGCAGCGTGCCTTCTTCTTCCGTTATAGTTCTGTAGCTATGGTCGTCGTGATCTGAGAATCTATCAATGGTTGGAAACAGTTTTTGAGCTTCTATAAACGATTGATAGCCGATGAACATTCTGCCCAGATAATCAAAATGTGGCTCCAAAATTTTGTATCGCTTATCACGTAAATACTTCCCGAAGTTAATCTTGATCAAATTCAGAATCGTCACCTGATGCTTCGACTTCTGATTGTTCTCATGCAGAAACTTTAGCAGTTCGATTTCCTGGTAATCATCTCCAAGCGCGAAATTCAATTCCATCCATTCTTCTTCGAAAGCCCTGCGGTTTAGCGGACCTTCTTTCAACATGGTCTCCATTTGATTTCTCTTCAAGGAGAGCGGCTCTCGTGCAGCCGGATTTTTATTCAAAAGTTCTGAAAGCGCGATTCTTAAATTGAATCTTGATGCGTAACCAACATTTCCATCAAGCGCCGAAGTAAACAGCACCAATCCTTCTTCGAATTTTCCTTCATCGACAAGCGCTTTGGCCTTGGATAGCATATCCTTCGACTTCCGCAGGCCATCGGCAACTTGCTCATTTTGTTCGACAGTGGTTTTGCTATCATCGTCAGTAGTCGTCACATTGTCGCTCCACGGTTGACAGGAATTTCGTTCATTATAATAACTTTTGATTGACGAACAGTCTGGATGCGATTGCAAACATCGTGTTGTTATATTTTAAAATCTTTTCTGATGCCCTCAAATTCAACCTTCGAAAGAGATTTTTTCGCATCATTTAAAAGAATCTTGATTTGTTCATCATGACCCGCGCGCCGCGCGGCGGTAAGCATCGATCTATAGGTCTCGTTAGTTTTTGATACTGCAAAAATCTTCTGCGCTATTCTTTCGGCTAAGGAAATTTTTTGCAGGCCCAAACAGACCTCATAGATCATTGGTCCTTCCTGGAGAACCTCTTCCAACAGAAACGATGTTGGATCCTCGCTGGTAATTTGTGGAAAATAGACTTCGATTTCATAGTTCGAATAATGTGAGAGAAACATGCTTCCCAGCCGGTTTAAGTAAGGCTCAAGAACATCATATCTTTGATCCTGCAGATACTTTGGCAGATTGGTTCGGATAGTTTGATAGGCATTGAAATCATCCAATCCATTCGGCTTCTGTTGTAGACGTTGCAAAAACTCGAGTTCACGATAGTCTTCCCCTAGCGCTTTGTTTATTTCCGTCCACTCTTCGATGAGCCACCGAGATTGTCTTCCCTTCAGCATCTCTGATTCATGCTGATCTCGTTTCTTTTCAAACGCCTCGCGTGCCGGCGGATATTCTTGGACTAACTTTTCCAGGCATGCCTTGAGATTCAAGTCAGACAGACCGCCGACTGAACCTTTAAGACTTTGCATGTACAAACTCAGCGCCTTTTCAAATTCGCCGCTCTCAACAAGTTGCCGAGCCTCATTAAGATCGCCGATGTTTCCGGAAATTCTTTGCACAGCCTTGCGAATTCGTTCTTCTTCCTTGTCGGTCACAAACAATCTCCGTTGTCGAATCGGTACATCATATTCCCAAATTGGAAATTGCTTGGCAATTTAACTGGAAAGCCATGGAAAGATCGCACATTGGCGTGAACATTTTGTATCCTATGCAAAGGAAAACATTGGAGGCAACATGACCCCGACTGCATACAATCAGGTGCCGATTCCGTCATTTATGTATGGTACCGCCTGGAAGAAGGACGATACTGCCAGGCTTGTAAAACTGGCGGTTGAGGCGGGATTCAAAGCGATCGACACTGCCAATCAACTTGTACATTACAACGAAGCTCTGGTCGGCGAAGCGCTTTTAGATCTGCAGAAGACTGGCGTGACGCGCGAGTCTTTGTTTCTCCAGACCAAGTTCACTTCCATCGGTGGTCAAGGGAATCTCGCTCCTCCATATGACAAATCGGCTAAGTTGGCTGATCAAGTCAAGCAATCCATCGACAGCTCGTTGAAACACTTGCATACCGACTATCTCGACTCGTATGTTTTGCATGGTCCATATTATCGAAACAAGCTCGGTGCTGAAGACTGGGAAGTCTGGGGCGCCATCGAAGAAATCTACGATTCGGGCAAAGCAAAAATGATTGGCATTAGCAATGTTTCGGCCGAGCAATTGGCGGAATTGGTTGCTAAATCGAAGACAAAACCAATGGTCGTTCAAAATCGTTGCTACGCGATAGCGGGTTGGGATGAGGATGTCCGCGAAATTTGTTCAGAGCACGGCATCATCTATCAAGGCTTCTCATTGCTCACTGCAAATCAACGCGTCCTCACGGATCCTGCCGTGCGAGCCATTGCCGAGCGATTGAACACCGGTGTCGCGCAAGTTATTTTTAAATTCGCGATGCAGATCGGAATGCTTCCGTTAACTGGAACTACCAGTGCGCAGCGGATGAAAGACGATCTTAAAGCGGAACAACTTGAACTGACGGCAGAGGATATGAAGGCGCTCGAGACTGTCGGTATGACTGCGCAATATTCCTAGGCGACGAAACGGATTGCCTGGAAACCGCGTAGTATTTCTCGGTGATGGAACGGTTAGCACGAACACTCAATAGCTTCGACGTTTTGTCGTGTAATGTTTTTCGAGACGCCATCGGTTCGTTTCTCATGGCGGCGGGAACGAGTCTGGCTGCCGTTTCTCTCGCGGGCCATTGCAATGCTGACGCTAAGTTCGCGGAACGGAAACGAACTTCCTGAAACAGGGAAACGAACTTGGGAGATTCGAAACTAAGTTTGTGGTGCCGAAACGTAATGTGTATCGCGCCGACCAGTGGTACCAAGTACGGTGATACCGGCTCGTCTCAGCATTGACACTACTAGTGGTACCGGCAGCCCAATTACGTTTGTGAAACAACCTTCGATAGCCTGCACGAATGCCGAGCCAATCCCTTGCAGGGCGTACGATCCGGCTTTATCCATCGGCTCGCCAGTTTTCACATACGCTGAAATTTCTTCTTCAGTCAGATTGCGAAAATACACATGCGACATCTCGAAGCTTGATATCTCAATCGGTGTTTGCGAGTTCGCCTCTCTGTATAAAATCACAACGCCGGTAAACACATCGTGGCATCGACCGGACAGTCTACGCAGCATAGACTTGGCGTCTTCGACATCTTCTGGTTTCCCTAGAAGTTGATTGTCTAAGACAACAGTGGTATCAGCACCGAGCACAAGCAAACTGCGATTCTCGTCGCCGCCTTTCCAATTGTCATTCTCGGTGACGCGTTCATAAACGGTATCCGCTTTCAACTTCGCCAGTTGAATAACCGTTCCGGCTGCGGTTTTTCCGGGTTCGACTGTTTCGTCGACGTCACTCGGAATAATTTCGAATTCGAATCCGAGATTCGTTAAAAGCTCTATTCGTCGGGGGGAAGATGATGCAAGAACTACCTTGAGTCCTTTTTCTGCTAACAGACTGTCTGACATTTATTTAAAACCCAGCTCCAATACTTGAATCCGTTTATTACCTTTGTCGGCTACGAATAGCAGACTATTTTCATTATCGATCGAAAGACCTGATGGTCCGACAAATTGCTCCGGACCGGAGCCCAAACTTCCAAAAGTGTACAACCAGTCGCCACCTTGACCGAACACCTGGACCCGATGATTAAGCGAATCCAGCACGAAAATGCGGTCCTGCTTATCTATAGCTATAGCGCGTGGCACGTTGAACATGCCTCTTTGCGTGCCTTTTTGACCGAAGGTTCTGACCAGTGCGCCTGATTTGTTGAAGACTGAAACTCGACAGACTCCGTAGTCGACGACATATATGCGATTCAATCTGTCGGCTGCCAGTCCTGATGGCAATTGCAATTGCCCGGGTTCTGTTCCTTTCGTACCGATTTTTCTCACCCAGACTCCGACATCCGATTGAAAAACTTGCAAGCAACCGTTCGTCGAATCCGATAAATAAAGCAAGCCGGTCGAGTCGATCGTGATGCCGGCAAGACCACCTTCGGTACCCTGGATGTTTTTGAACTCTTTGATGAAAAGTCCCTGTCCATCGAAGATTCTTATGTAGTGATCGCTGGAGTCGCATATGTAAGCCCGACCGCGTTCGTCAATTGCAATGCCACTGGGTTTGGTGAACATTCCGCCGCCGGTTTTTGAACTGATTTCCGGACGTTGCACTAGATCGCACAGCCATCGACCATCTCTGGAAAAGGTGTGGACCTTTCGCATCGCCGCATCAGCAACCAACAATTTGCCGGAGCGATAACTGGTCGCAGACAATTCAACAAACGGTTTTTCTTTGGCGCCATGACTTTTGATCGTCATAACCAACTTCATCGGATTGTATGTCGGTTGAATAAACGGTGTATCCGCCCGCGCCGGGCGTGCGCTCGGCGGAGTGGGTGGAGGCGTTCTTCTAAATTCTTCTGGTCGCATGTCGTCGGAAACATGCTCCTCTTTCGCTGCGGAATTTTTATCGCCCGGCGATATCGGTTTGTATTTTCCGGAGGCACTAAACTTTGATCGTTGCTTCTCTTTCAGGATGCCATCTTTGTCGAGCGTCACTTCCAGACCGAAGTCGCTCATGTTCGCTGAAGCAAAAGTTGTATCCGGCAAATTTGCTTGTGCCGCCGTCTTTGGTGTCAGGTCGCCTGTATCAATATCCAGATTTGTGGGGTGATCGTCGAGGACGCCACCGCGAGTATTCTCGACTGGGCGCACGTTAGAACCAGGCCGAACGAAATCTAGATTTGTTGCGTGCTCATCTCGAGCAAAACTGATACGGTCGACCGAATTCTCTTTCGCGACGGCACCGATATCCAAATTGGTCGCGTGCTCGTTCGGATTCGTAGTAGCGTCCGCGTTCGAATCCGAAGTGGCGCTGAAAAGCGCATGGCCAGCGCCGGGACTATTGGCCGTTCCATCCGCTTTATTTTTATTCGAGCCAATCTCATGACTCGATGAATCACGCATCTCTGCTTGCTGAGAAATATTCGAACCTTGCATCAATTCCGGATCAGTATTGAAATCATCAATCTGTGCTTCGAAGTCGGTCGGCGTAATCGCATGCGAGAACCGTACCGGCGCACCACCTTCAGGTGCTGACGTGAATGCGTCAATGTTCATGGTGTCGTAACGGATGTCACCACATGTGATATCGACTGCGTGTTTAAAATCACGAATAAATTCATTGACTGACCGATATCGATCTCTTGGTTTCTTTCGCAATGCACGAGAGACGGTCCCGGAAATCTCGGCAGATATTGCCGTGTTCATATTCATCAGCGGCAATTCTTCTTGCGACATGATTCGCACGATAGTGGCTGCGATACCGTCGCCTGTGAACGGCAAGTATCCACAAAGCGCTTCGTATGACACCACGCCCAGTGAAAAGATATCGGCACGATGGTCGACAGTTTTGGCGTTTTGCAATTGTTCGGGCGAAACATAAGCCAGCGTTCCCAGCATCACGCCTGTCTTTGTCAGTTTTGTCTCTTCTAAATCGGCAACGCGCGCGATACCAAAGTCGGTGACTTTAACGGTGCCGTCTTCCATGATAAAAATGTTGTCCGGTTTCACATCGCGGTGAATAACGTTCATGCTGTGAGCATACGAAAGCCCGGCTGCCACTTGCTCCAGAATATTGAGAAAAGCGCGCGGTTCGCAGATGCCACCACGATTGGCGATCTCGCGGCGAAGATTGTGACCTTCCAAGAATTCCATCACATAGTAATAGCTGTCCGGATCCTGCGATATCTCCAGAACCGAAACGATATTCTTGTGGACCAGCCGCAAAGCGGTTTGCGCTTCACGACGAAAACGATCGCGAAACTCTTTGTGTTTCGTCGAATCGATGTTTTCCAAAATCAATTGTTTGATCGCGACGTCGGTGTTGGTTCGCTCATCATGTGCTTTGTACACGATGCCCATACCACCCCGCCCGATCTCGGCCAGGATTTTGTAGTGCTCGAACCGACGCGACATGGACTTATTCCATTACGAATATAAGTTCGGTTTTTCCGATGGTAAGGCGATCGCCAGGATTGATCTGGCGTCGTTCGCCGAGCAATTCACCGTTGACCAGCGTTCCATTAGTTGAGCCGAGATCTTCAATCCAATATCCGCCCTGCATTTGCAGAACCCAGGAATGGTGCCGGGAGATATAGTGATCGTTGGTAATCGAAATATTGTTGGTTTGATCGCGGCCAATCTTACTGACTGATTGCGTGAGCGGATAGCGCTCATTAGTCAGTTTGTTATATAGAAATGCCGGTCTCGAAGTCGAGACTGCTTTGCCTTGCGATGCGTTTTGCGGTCCAGAGTTGTTTTGTTGCATACCAGCTTGATTACCACAAACGGTGCAGCGTCCCGAAGGATCGATGACTCCACCACATCTCGCGCATAAGCCGCTCACAATACCACCGGTACTAAGCGCTGCCGTTGCTTGATTCGTCTTGATAGCTGATTACGACTACAGTCACGTTGTCAGGCGCGCCACCGTCGAGGGTCTGTTTCACCAGCTCTTCGCAGACATCATCCGGATCGGTGCTGTCTCCTACCGCTTCAGAAATTTGTTCATCGCGCAGAACGGTTGGGAGACCGTCTGAACAAAGCACAACCCAGTCACGGTCTTTCAATTCGACTGGCGTGTGGTCTATCTCGACGCGCTCCTCGTGACCGAGGCAACGAGTGATTAAGTTTTTATAAGGATTGATGCGGGCTTGCTCTTCAGTCAAGCGCCCTGCGCGCACCATCTCTTGAACTACTGAGTGATCGTTAGTCAGCAGCGTGTGTTTACCATCTCGCACCAGATAGGCTCTTGAATCACCTACGTGAGCGATTTGAAGCATATTGTTATCGGACTGAACTGCTACCACCACGGTGGTGCCCATTCCTCGAACAGACGCGTCTTCCTCGGCCTCATGCCAAACCTTATGGTTCGCCATGTTGACCGTCTCATCCAGCCATTTCTGGATTTTGTCTTTGTCATCGAGAATCGGTGGACCTTCTCGCCAAGATTTTTCAATCGCTTCGACAGCAAGCTTACTTGCTCGGGAGCCGCCTACCGCGCCACCCATTCCATCAGCAACTGCAAAAACCCGTTGATCCGGGCTCATCCAAAAGTTGTCTTCATTTCTCTGACGCTGGCAACCCGCATCAGTTCGTGCAGCCGCACGCCATTTAAGCATACCTTATCTCCGTTGCCTCCTAGAAAGCTCGGTTGTCCCAGATCGGTCTCTTAGTTTACTTGATCTGATCAGGTGTCCAATTATTCTTGCCACCATTACACCATTTCCAATCAAAAAATAATTGGAGTATGGTCGCAGTTCGGTTATCAAGCAGGTCCCCAAGTACAAAATGGAAAAAGCGAGTAGCCACATGGACTGCACTAGTAAATTTACTCTATTTTTAGCGAAGTCTCTGCTCTCACTTTCTAAACTCTTTACCCGACTTTTCACTTCGTCGAGTTGTTTGAGCAAATCGCTGATTTCATGGGTGTTTTCGAGACCCGCACTTGGCGACTTTATTTCTTCAATGTGTGGAATTGTGGCGCCGGATTTTTGACTAGTGGTTGTCATTGGCACTGCTGATGCGCGACTCTTATCCACTTGACCTTTGCCATGCGATTGCAGAAACGCAAGAGATGCATCCAGAGTCTTTGTATTTATCAGCTTCATCCAGGATGCCTTTAACGAGTTTGCATACTCGTTTCCCATGAGCTTCAAAACGTCGGCAGCTTGATCGGGCTTGGTCAAAATCCACTTGCGAAGTGATGGTTTGGCTGCTTCGACGAAACTAAAATTGGGATGCAGAGTGCGAGCAACGCCTTCCAGTGAGGTTCCTGTGCGAATCAGATAGGCAAGAGTGGGCGGCATGCAGATCGCTCGCTCGCCGGCGATCTGATCTATATCGTTTTCCAGGTGTGAGAAATCCAGCTCGCGAAGCCCTTTTCCGGCATAGTAGTCAATCAGTGGTTCAATTGCGCGCCTGACCAGTTCGAGCCGCGCATTTTCTTTGACGATGCCGAGAATCTTCAGTTTTACTATCAGATCTTCGAGATCGCGTCTTATAACTGCCCCGATGCATCCGGTAATTGCTTCGCGCTGAGCATCAGTGATTTCACCGATCATGCCAAAGTCGTAAAGCACGATGTTGCCCCAGTCGTCGATGGCGAGATTGCCGGCATGCGGGTCTGCGTGGAAAAAACCGTGGAGCAGCACCTGGTCGAGATAGCAGCTCACCAGTTTATTTCCAATCGAAACCAGATCGAGACCCGAGTCCTCAAGCGCTTTTACGTCGTTCACTTTGATACCCGGAATATATTCCAGAGTGAGAACGCGCTTACCTGTGTACTTCCAGAACACCCTCGGCACACGAATATCCGGGTGATCTTTCAATATCTGTCTGACCCGGTCGGCGTTCTTGCCTTCCTGGATGTAATTGATTTCTTGAAAAAGAGTGCGACCGAATTCGTCTGATAATTGAAACCACTCATCCCAGATTTCGCTTTTCTTCAAACGATTGCCGACGCGAGTGGCGAGCCTCATGTAGCCAAGGTCTTGATAAAACCTTGTGGCCAGATCGGGACGCTGAACCTTAACCACTACCGGTGTGCCGTCCTTGAGCCAGGCTCTGTGGACTTGCCCGATGCTTGCAGAGGCGATCGGCGTTTCCTCGAACTTTATAAATACCTTTTCCGGTGCCGCGTTCAAATTCGATTCGATAATTTTTCGAACGATGGCGATATCGAAGGGCGGAACTTTGTCTTGCAAAAGCGTCAGTTCATCTGCCATCTCGTCGGAGAGGATGTCACGCCGCACGCTCAGGAATTGACCTAATTTGATGAATGTCGGTCCCAGTTCGAGCAGCGCCTGTCTCACCCTGGTCGCGCGTTTTCTGCGCTTCTCGCTCGATGTCAGCCCGGTATCCTTGCCATATTTTTCGGAGATCGAACTGGCCACGAAAAGCGACAAAGTTTTGCTCACTTGCCAGAAGCGCTTGTCTTTAACCAATTCCGATGGGCGAATTGAACGATCGGCTTTGATCGGATCGTAAGCGATTACACCAAGCGGTTGCAGATTAGTTTCGCTGGCCGTCTCTTTTGGAATCGCCCGCGCCACTTCCTTGGCTACTTCTTTGGCGATTGCCGCCGTGCGCGCGCTGGCTGTGATTTTTTCGCCGGCTAATTCCGCGGTCGGACGCTCTATATTAGTGAATGCGTTTTTGCTTTTCGATTTCGAATCGCGCGCGTCAATTGGCTCCACAACTTCGATCTTTAGATCGAGTTCCGGTGCTAAAGCATCTGTTTTCTCAGAGGCTTTTTTCGGAAGGCTATGTTTCGAAGGGCTTTCTTGACCGTCGTTTGATTGATTCTCTGTCATGCCGTGAGCTTTGATGACGCAGTCAAGCGGGAAGGGGTGGTTCAGATATTAGCGTTCGAAACTAAAAACTGATTTTGTCCGTTCCGTTCGCTCGACTCAAACCGATGCTTTCATCTGCTTGATTTCAGAGATCTCAGCTCTCAGAGTGGCGATCTCAGCGCGCAGCTCGTTGATTTCAGTTGAATCGCCGAGTGCACCAAGCGAAAAATCTGCAACTTGTCTGCGAATTTTTTCGCGCACTTGACTTTCGAGAATTTCAGATCGTTGCCAGATGTGCTGGGAAAGCTCGTTGGCGACTTGCGATGCGCGATCTTTCGCTTCGGCAAGCTTGTCATTACTGTTCGATTTATATTCGCTGGTTCTGGCGGTAACCATGTCCAGACAATCTTCTAGGCGTTCACGCCCAACTTCTAAAGTTGCTTTTGCCAGGAAGAAAAGTTTCACGATGGGCCGAATCACAACTCTAACCTCCGATGGATTCAGATTGGCAAAGCCCTTGCTTCGCCGCTTGCCTGATAAAGCACGTTAGTGCTCCAGATAGCACGCGGTTGGAAAGCGGCTGTCGACCGACTAAATCGGCATTTTGTCGCGACAATCAAAGACAAAACTATCGGAAGATTATACACTAGGGTAGAAAAGATGCGAGTGTTGTACCCTGTCAACTTGCGCTCTGTAACGGAAATTAGACAGGACGGATTCCATAAGGAAGCCGGTCGACAACTTCAGCGGATTAGCCCGACACAACGGATCTAATCTGCTATTACATTTGGCAATTTGAGGAAAGAAAGCGATATGTTGGCACCAGAAACCAAAAACCCCGACAAGGGTGCCGAAAAATCGGCACAACCTGAAAACGTCGCTAGAGCCGGTGGAAAGAAGATTGATTCGGTCACGTTGATCTACGTGCCGCTCCACCTGGGCGGATCGCACCGCGGTGTCAGTATGGGCCCGGCAGCCATGCGAGTGGCAGAACTTCCGGAGAGTATCGAAGCTCTTGGATTCAAAGTTGCCGATGAAGTCGACATTCCCGTTCCTTATTCAGTCTGTTGGTGGGATAAACAATCTCCGGCAAAATGCGTTCCGGAAATCGGCCAGGTCAGTCTCGACGTGGCTGCAGCAGTCGAAAAAGCGATGGCTGCCGGCACCATTCCAATTACGATAGGCGGCGACCACTCGCTTGCCATCGGCAGTATCGCCGGTGTTTCCAACTACTATCGCAAACTCAATGAAAAGTGGGGGTTGTTTTGGTTCGACGCCCACGGTGACATCAATACTCCTGAATCCTCCGGCAGTGGAAACGTGCATGGCATGCCGCTTGCCGTCTCTTTAGGAACTGGTGATAAACGCTTGACCGACTTGCTCGGTTACTCACCGAAAGTCTCACCTAATCGTTCCGTGCTTATCGGAATTCGTGATCTGGACCCGCCGGAGCGCGAGTTGATCGATCAAACTGGTATCACACCATTCACCATCCGCGATATCGATCACCTTGGTCTTGGTCGCGTGACGGATCTGGCTCTGGGCGCTTGCGGCTCTGATTCCACCGGTCTTCACGTTTCCTTCGACATCGATGTAATCGATCCTGATGTTGCTCCTGGTGTCAGCACACCGAGCCGCGGCGGATTGAATTATCGCGAGAGTCACCTTGCTTTGACGCTTTTGGCTGAAACGCAATTGATCAGATCGATCGACATCGTCGAATTGAATCCTGCAAACGATATTAAGAACAGTACAGCGAAACTGGCTGTGGAACTGATTTTGTCGTGTCTGGGACAACGAATTCTTTAAACGAGATTTGATTGAAGGATCTATTTCTAGCGACAGGTCACCGACCCTATCCATACCCCGTGACACCATGGGTGATGACACAGGCGTGGAATGATTTGCTGTTTGCTCATTGGAAATATGAGCCCGAGGTCGTTCAAAAACTGATCCCGCCGCAATTTAAGATTGACACCTTCGACGGTGCCGCCTGGATTGGTGTTGTGCCATTCAAGATGCAGAAGGTGCGACCGCGATTCACAGTTGAGCTTCCAGTGCTTTCGGAGTTTCTTGAATTGAATGTTAGGACCTATGTCACCGTCGGTGGTGTGCCGGGGGTTTACTTCTTTTCACTGGATTGTGAAAGTTTGTTTGCCGTCGAAGGGGCGAGGAAATGGTTTCACCTTCCTTATTATTATGCCGAGATGAATTTGCGCGAAGCGAATGGTGAATATGCGTATCGCAGCACTCGTGTGGATAAACGCGGGCTGGCTGCGCAACTCGATGTCCAGTATCGGCCGACTGGTGATGTATGTGTGTCCGCGCCTGGATCGCTGGAAGAATTTTTGACGGAACGTTATTGCCTGTACACCATATCCGGTGACGGAGACATTTTGCGGGCGCACGTACACCACGATCGCTGGCCGTTGCAACCGGCGGAAGCGGAATTTAAAACGAACACCATGCTTTCACCGATCGGTTTGGAAGCGATTGCTAAACCGGTTTTATATTTTTCAAAATCTCTTTTGACCGTGGAATGGGCACCAGACGTGGTGCCTGGGCAATGACCGATAGTGAAAGTTCAAAATTCTATAAACTGATTTTCGAAAAAGGGTAGACAGGTCGAGAAACGGATACTATACTTACGTATGTGTAGAGGGCTGAAGAGTGCTTTTATGCGCCGCAGGGCTTTGATGATGACGGAATACCGGTTTTATCGGAGCTGATTTAACGGTTTCTAGGGATGGACGAGGATCGAAGTATGCTTCAGGAGCTGCCAACGCGTCAGCACGACGTTCTCAACGCGATTGTCGAGTTGACCGATCAAAATGGTTATCCCCCCACCTTACAAGAGTTGGCTACTTCTCTTGGCTTGAAGAATCGAATGACTGTTCACCAGCATGTGGTGGCGCTCAAGAAGAAAGGCCTGGTTCACTGGGAACCGAAGCTCAATCGCTCCATGCGGGTAGTTGACGATGGTCTCAAGCACATAACCGTTGAGAACAAAGCCAAATACGCCACAGATAATCACAACGTTTCAGAGTCCTCTTCATCACATGCGCAGTCCGACTTGCCTCCTCTAGGCGTTCCGCTCGCCGGCCGAATTGCAGCCGGTATGCCGATTGACGCTATTGAAACTCCCGAGTATTTGCGCGTTGAAAGCGAATACGCAGGAACCGGATGCTATGCCTTAGAAGTACGCGGCGATTCGATGATCGACGACGGCATCTACAATGGCGACTACGTTATTGTGAAACCAAGCCCATCTCCGCTAAACGGCGAGATCGTGGTGGCACTTCTCGAAGATGGATCCGCCACACTAAAACGATTCTATAAAGAGAACGGGCGATATCGTTTGCAGCCCGGCAATTCGCAGATGGAGCCAATCTTCATCGATCGCTCTCAAGATTTGCAAATTCAGGGCGTTGTTGTGGGTCTATTCCGTCGGATGTAATCCGCGGCTGGTCCTTGCGACGACTGAAAAATTTTCAAAAATCGCCAACTATTGACAATTGCCTGATACCGCATTCGATACCGGACGCGCATCAGGCTTTTTGTTGTGTGCAAGACTCCGAGCGTTTAGCGGCTGGACACGCTGAAACGGCTGGTGAAAATAAACTTTCAATATCAAAAGTTTAGGCTTGAATTCTTGTCGAAAGACCGAATTTTAAGGATAGATTTGGGAGCTGACGAAGCATTGGTGGCTTTCAACTCGAATCACAGACCAGGTTTGATTAGTTACTAACTTTAAGCCTCCGAACGCCGCAGTAAAATCAAAACCGTCGAAATGTCGTTAATACCGATATACCCGGCGATTCCAGCTCTTTCCATTAATACTAAGTCCTGACTTGGGTGCACCTTCCTATATAAGATCCATTTAGATAAAAGGGTACATCTAAGTATATGGCCAGGCGGAGCCTTCCCCCTTAATGTCCGATCCCGACAATAAGCCAAAGAAACTTCCGGATACAGATGCTTCGACTTTTAAAGTCGACGACTTTCGCCGTGATACCACCTCTGATACCGAAGATGACGACGACGATCCGTTTGAGAAAGCGGCTGCCGACGCGATCGAAGAGCAGAACAATAGTGGCACGGCTAAGACCGGCGTAGGTGTTTTAGCGCCGGATGCGAACGCTAATGGTGAAAATGAATTTCTCGATATTCCCCGATGGGATAAGGTTGCTCTCGTTTTTGATGGTGAGCCGAAAGACGATGCCAATGGTGGCGAGCGACCGAAGAATGGCGATGGCAAAGCGCTTGAAGATAAGCCTAAACCGATCAATGGGAAACCCGATCCGGCAGCCGGGGAACCCGAGGCGCCAAGCCTGAAACCCAATCCGGTATCTGGAAAACCCGAGACGCTAACCGGGGAACCTGACCCACTTAACGGAAAACCTGTTCCGCTAAACGGAAAGCCTGATCCGATCGAAGCGAAGACTGATCCGAATGAAGCTGAGGCTGATGGTGACAAACAGAACGGCGCTGCCGGTGACGGAAAAGCCGTAGGCAATAAAGTCAGAATAGAACTCGTAGATGACAAACCTGCTGGTGACAAACCTGCTGACGGCAAACCGGCTCCAGATGCCGCTCTTGCAGGGCTGAAGGAGGACGCCAATTGGCAAAAGCTTCAGACCGCTGTTGGTCGTGATGTAACGGAGCTCAATCGACGGCTCGATATCATCACCAGTCAGCTCATGCCCGCCAATCAGTCAGTCGCAAAAATTGTCGACATGTATCTGGATGCTTCGAAAAAGCGTTCAGCCGAAACCGTGACGTTGGATGGCAAACCGGCAGATGTGAAACCTGGGGATTTGAAACCTGGTGACGCGAAATCTGGTGACGCGAATTCTGGGGTGTCGAAACCTGGCGATTCGAAAGCCGCTGATGGCAAACCCGTTGACGGGCGAATCACGGATGGAAGACCAGCAGACGGCAAGACTGAAACGGGCGCCGAGGCACAGCGCAAGAGCGTTGAGTATCTGAAACTTCAGCTCGACGGTATGAAGCCGTTGAAGGAACAAGATGACGCTCTTTTAGTGGCTCGCGCCAGTCTTTTAATTTCGAGCGGTTCGGACGAGAACGTGAAGAAGGGCGAAGAGAGTCTGATCTCGATGGTTACGAAAAATCCGTCGATGCAATCGGACGAGCGCTTTCACGATCTGGTTCTGCGAAGTTACGTGCAGATGGCAGCGGTTCGATCGGCACGTGGACTGCCGCCCTGGAATCCCGAGCGCGCGGCTAAAGCGCATCCCGAATTCAATAGCACCGCATCCGATACCAAGCCCATGCCTGGCGACAAGTCGCCAATGGATTATCTTCAATCGGCTAATGAAAAGTTCTGGAACTCGGGAATCGATGAAGCGGTAAAAGACTTCAATGCAGCGCGCAGCACGTCGAATTTGCAGAAACAGAGTTTCGATCAGCAGCGTATGGAAGTTTTTGTCAGTGGTTTGTCGAAAGACATCGCCATCGCCAATGCTGAAGTGAAAGGAGCGCCAACCGAAGATCTCGTCGCCGAACGCAGTGCGCAGGTTGATACAGAAAAGAAACTGGCCGCTAAATCAACTGACGCTGACGACATGACGCAAGCGATCAATATCAACTCCGCTTTTGCCAAGATAGCATCAGGCGAGCCACTGCGTTACAACGAAGGCATGGACGAGTTGCGACGACATCTGATCGTTCATCCCGATTCAATTATGCAAAAAGGGTTTCGCGAAAATTTGGACAAAGCGATGGAAGCGCGTGCTCAAAAATCAATTGCGCAGGCCGCGGTCAAAGATGGTGAAAAGCCTGCTGACATGCCGGGCCCGAGTGAAGGTAAGAGCGGATACAAAGATCTAAACCTGGCTCGCACCGACCTGACGGCGGCGAAAGATTCACCCGTTCAAGCATACGCAGCCGATCAAATCACAAGTGGTGCTTTGCTCGCGCTCGGCATCGGTTTGTCGGTCGCCATGGCCCGTCGTTCGATCAACCGCTTCAGAGAGAATCGCGCGTTAAACGCGGAGCATGGCCCCAAGCCGATTGAAGGCGCTGCTGCAAAATCAGAAAGTACGCAATTGCGCGATACCGGCGGAACGCTGAGGGAAGTGAAAATCAAAGGCACACTGGGTGCCACCGATCGCGTCGTGGTGCAGGAGCCCGCCCGCAAAGATGATTGGAAGCAATACAAGAATGAAGGCAAGCCGGTCGATCAGTCGTTCGATCCGGCTAAAAAGAAATATGGTGAACTCGAGCGCCTCCGTGTAGACAGTCGCGATTTTTATGTCGATCGCGACAACAAAGTTTTCGTCGAACGAAAAGGCAAGTTGCACGAGACCAACGAAATCCGCATTGTGTCTTCAAAGCAGCTCGAGATGGAGCAGCGCGAACTTGGTGGTTTGCTCAATCCCAAAACCGCTGAAGCGATTTATTCGCTAATTTATGATGCTCACGGACTTGGTAGCCCTGAGTATGCTGAAGCTGCCGAACGAATGAATGTTCCGGCACCAAAGGTGGTGCTTCGCCAAGGCGCGCTTTCCGGCGAAAACGGCTACCTCCTGGGACAAGGAACAATCGTTGCCACCAGCGATATTATGATCGCAATGGGTTCAGTCAAACCAGAACGCACAATGGCCATGTTGCATGAGTTAGTGCATCTCGAACAAGATACTTTGATGATTCGCAGACTCGCAGATCAGTTGGGAATAGGAAAAACTTTCTCAGAAGACGGCAAACAGCAGGAAGCGCTTCTCAAACAATACGCAGAGAAAGTCCAGTCAACGCTTGATCCTGAGTTCGCCAGGAAAGTGTTGAAGACCAGGGACGGTCGACCACTCACAACCTCGGAAGGGCAACGCGCAGATCAATTACTTGAGAGTACTAATGAAAATCAGAAGATAAAAACGCTTGAACGATCGTTGCGATTGGTCGATGGTTTTTCCAGTTTGCTTGCTGCTCAGCCCGGTAGAGCAAAAGCTCCGAAGTCAGTCGCCGACCTATGTCAGCTTATTTCCGATGTGCCCGTTTTCAAAACCGCTTTTGGTGAAGACCCGCCCGCCAAAGTAAAAGAATTGCTCGAGCAATGGAAGGGTGTGCCGGAAGGTGAGAAGCCCGCCAATTTTAATGAAGATCAGGCTCGCAAGGTGATGGTGGATTACCTCACAGATCGGTTGGTGCGATCGACGGAAAGCGGCATGGAAACTGCACGCGAAAATCGTGTTGGTATGCGCACGCAGCAAGCACTAGTCAATTTTGGTGGCAATGATCAAAGATCTGCCGCTGATCTTTGCAAATTTTTGCTTGACCATCCAGCTTCGATGAAAGCTTTGATGGGCGACAATCCACCGGCTGAAGTTCGGGCTCTTCTCGAGCAGTGGAAAGGTTTATCCGATGGTGCCAAACCTGAAGGTTGGAACGAAGCCACTGCAAAAGATCTGTTGAAGAGTGGCTTCCAGGCGAAGTCCGCTGAGCTGACTAAACAGCGAGATTTGCTTTATTTCGGCGACCCAGTCGAGCAAGAAGCATGGGAAGTCACTCGCCGAAGTGAGATCGCCGCCAGGCGCCCGATCGACTGGGATTCTCGCCCGGGTTACGCCAGTCGCTCCACGCTCGCTGACAATTTGTCTACCAATGCGGTGGCTCGACAGGTAGCTTCAGAACTTAATACCACTGCGACCAAACCGGAGTTTGTTAACGCAGACGCGGCAGGCAAAAGCAAGCTGCTCACCGAGAGCGTTAGAACCGCGCTTTCCAGCAGTCTTGGTGGCGCAGATGGTGCCACTTTATCTGAAGCATTTAAAAATCTCGATGTTAAAGTAGGCGACTATGCGAAGGCAGAACTTGTTCTTGTCGATCCGACGAAATCCGGCAAACAAAATCACTTCGAGATCCGCATTCCATCATCCAAGTTTAATACCGAGTCCGGGCGAATCGAGGCCGTCGCCGCGCTGTATGCCGATGTGCATCTTTTATCCGAACTAGACACCATAATGTATGATCGACCCGCTAGCAGTGCGATAGATGTTGGTTCAATTTCGAGGACTCAGCCGCAGAATTCTCTGGAAGTAATTACGGCGCTGCATTTGAAGGCACCGGATGCAGTGGCGTTTGGATCTACCGATGTTTCCGCGCCGGTTTCGAAACCGGCTGATGCACCTGCAAAAACTGCCGATGGTGCGCCGCCGACGGCAGAAAAGGCGGAAGTGAGCGAGTTCGCCAGGCAGCATCCGAAATTAGCCTCGCCGCAGTATCAAGAACAAGTTTCAGCCGAGATAGCCAAAGTTACCGGGAAATGGAACTCGGCTCTCGGTCAAATTGACACTGCCCAACGCTTTGAAATTCTGAGACAACGTTTCGAGACTTTGAAACAAGAAGCGCTGCGACACGAAGTTGGACAGCGCTTCTTCCCGCAAAGTGAAAAGGCCAGCAGTCAGTTTCTTGAGCAAGAAAAAGCATACGGCGTCGAAGCCGATCGCACCAGTAAGGAGCTGAAACAAGAACTCGGTCAGCGGGTTTCCTCGATTGAATCGGCGTTTAACGCGGTCCTCGAAAACCAAGGTTTGCCGCCGGTAAAACTCAGTTCCACTTTGAACATCGATGCGGCAGATTCCGTCAGAGCCAGTCACTATGCCGGTGGCAAGGGCGTGATTGAACTGAGCTCGAACCTGCTTTTGACGGGATCGCCTGAAGAAATTTCGCGCGCGCTCAGGCACCAATATGTTTTGTATCAGCAAGATCGTCTGGTCATGAGCGATGTCTATGATTCCGACGCGGGCAAGTCCAGATACAAAGGCGACCACGCCGCCCGACTGGAGTATCGCGAGCGCACGGGAACCGACAGTCTGCTTCCTCAAGAGGGAGAACTTCGGCTCACTGGTCGTAGCATCGAAAGTGCCGTTTATAACGCGCTCCCCGAGGAAACCAGAAAACGCTTGATGGGTTCTGCCGACTTGATTGCTGATGGCGAAGTTTTGAATCCTGAAAAGTTAGCCGGCAAGGCGCTGACCTCCGCTGAATACAATAACCTCGAATCCTGGCAGAGAAAGTTGTTGACCGGAAGGCCACCCGAGCAAGCTTTTCTTGATTCGGTCAAACAAAGTTTCGACGCCGCGAAGAAAGTGGCCGGCGACGCTCCAGTGCTTGATGCCGCGCAAAAAACGCGTGCGGCCGATCTGGCGCGGTCCATGGTCAAGTATGACGGTGACAGTCGTAAATCAGAACGGCTCGCCGATATGACTTCGACTTATCGAAAACTTCGAGTCGATATCAGCACCGAGGGTGGTGTCGAGAAATTACTGGTTCGGATCACCACTCCGGAAGACAAGCTGACCGCCGCCAATAAAGAGAGTAATGGCAACGCGCTCAAGCGAACTTTGTTCGGCGAAAAACCGATACCTGCTGAAATTGATGCTCTGCTTTCCGATTTCCAGAAAGCGACGACCAGAGCGGGCGGTCTCGATCCAAAAGTTTGGAACACTCAGAAAGCGCAGCAGTTCAAAGTATTGATGGAGAAGGCCATCGATCAGCGCCACGTCGAAATTCAAACTGCGCTGACTGGCTCCACCACTGACGCATTGAATAATTCGCTAGAGATGGAAGCGGCGGTAGCCAACAAACCGACTGTTGAATCGAGATATGGCCGCACCGCATTTGATACCAAACGACCTGCCAACCCATATCAGGATGCGATTAACGCCACCGATTTTTCCGATTTTAACGAGCAATCAAATAAGCGAATGGATCTGGCGTCCGAGTTCAGTTGGGCTATACCAAATCGTGAAGCGCTCGCTACGATTTATGATTTTGCCGGCAAGGAAGGCCTTGTTGAGATTGGTGCCGGCAAAGGCTATTGGGCTAATATGCTGCGCGAAATGGGCGTCGATGTGGTCGCCTACGATACCAATCCTCTTGATGTCAGATCGAATGAATTTCATGTCGGAACCGCATTCTCCAAAGTGGTCGAAGGCGATACCTCCGCCGCATCCAAACATCCGGATCGCACACTGCTTCTATGTTGGCCTCCGCCTGACGACAGAATGGCTGCTGATGCGTTGAAAGCATACAGCGAAGCCGGCGGTAAAAAGCTGGTGTTTGTCGGTGAGCGACCTTTGCCGAATCAAGATGGTGTCGTCACTGGTGACAGGGGATTTCACCAATCGCTCGATAAAGACTGGGTTCTCAAAGAAACAGTCGAACTGCCGCACATCCCGAATCGAATTGGTGTCACTGGCGACAAGCTATATGTCTACGAAAAGAGAGCCGCGACCGCAGCCGTTTCTCCTGGAGAGGGTGAGCACGGCAACCGAGTCACCTTCGAAGCGAATGACGCCGTGATAGTCAAACCACTGGCTGGCGACAGGGTCTTGCTATACCAGCCAGCTCGACTGGGCAGACCAACTGGCATGACCAAACCCGACGAGAAAACGCTGAAAGCCGAATACGAAAAAATTGAAGTCACCGGATTTGATGGCAAACCGATTGAAGGCGTCGAGCACTATCAACATAAGGCGACTGGCGCACTGATTAGAATCGAGGCGGGCATGCAGTTTCCCGCCGAAGACCTGATGATAGCGAACAGAAAAGATGTTCGAGCGCCTAACGATTTTGGACCGCACCGCGAAGTCGCTAGAGTCCCTTCAACTAAATCGATCGATAAAGCGTTTGCCAGACGAGCGGGTAATCTCACCGATGCCGCATTCACCACTCGCGTTTATGAAAACAATGTGCAGATCAGCACGCCAACTGCCACCCGGGCGGGTGATTCGGCGCCGAAGAGCACCACCTATGATGGCGCCCGCGATGTAAGAATTTTTTCTCCCGATGGCGGCAAAACAGAGATACCGCTCTTCCGTAATCATCTTTGGTTTGACATCGGTTCCAAAAACAAAGCAAGTGAAGGTGATGTTAAAGCGCATATAACGATAACCAACAATAACGACAAAGCAGTGCTCGATAAGCTGCTCATCCCATTGTTGTCCGATGCCATCAACGGCGTGCCCGGCTCCGAAGCGGAGCGACTTGGTTTGACCGACTTGATTGTCGGTGCGAAATTGAAAGACCCTCTCGACCGCGATCCTCGCTTCAGTCATTTTATGTTTGAACGTGAATCAAAAGTGAGCGGGTCCGATATTTCCGGTGGATCGTTTACTGGACCGCAAGGACAAAACGCCAAAGGCTATACGTTCTACGGGCGGAATGCCGGCGACATCGAAAAAGCCGCTGCTATCATCGACAAATTTTTGGCAACCAATGCGGTTGTGGCACCGGAAGTGGTGCTAGACAAATCGACCTCAACAGGCAACCTCGGTGATTTAACTAAAATTGGAACCACTAATCGCCTCAGCATAGTGCGAGAAACCTGGGATTTTGCTGAAGTTAAAGGACGCTGGGGCGCCAGTCTTGATGCTGATCTTGGCGACAAAATTCGAGCAAAATATGGAACTGGTGGCAAGCTCGATCAAGCCGGACTCGATCGATTAGCGAAAGACGCCGGAGTGAAGGCCGGTTTACTCACACTGGATAACGATGGCAAAGTAGCCCTCCTGGGCTCACCTTCCGATCTGCATCTGCCCGGCCGAGGTTCGCATGGTGACGCCGTTTACCTGGACGAGTCGGTCTCCAATCGCACATTTGGAGAGCTAACCGGTCGCCATGCGGCTTACTCGATTTACAGGCACGCCAACAAAGATGGACCGGCCGAATCGAAAGATCCGGCTCACTATATCGCCATGGAAGAAACTAATTCCAGACGCGCTTACCTCGAGATCCCGCCGCGCGGAATGTCGCGCGATTCGGCTGAGTTCAAGGATCTTCAAGTAATGAAAAGGGCGATTCTCGATGGCGATTTAAAAACGCTTGAGACTAAGTTTAGAGAAATCAGCGCTCGCCCGGATCGAACAGCAGCCACCAAACTACTGCTCACACTGGAGCAAGAACTCGTCTCTCTGGGAATTACTGCAAGATCGAAATCAGGAGAGAAAACCGCTGAGGGTCAACCGACCGACGAGCTTCTCATCAAAGTAAACTCGTATCAAAGGCGCGACCTGATCATCTCCTCGCATAAGCCCGTCGTGGCACTGGATAGCGGCAATACGCCAGGCGTGATGGAATCGGTCTCAGTAGCAGAAACCATGGCAATGGTGCGAGGGACTTTATCGAAAAATGTCAGGTACGCTGAATACGATAAATTCGCACTAAAAGCGATACCACCCGCTTCCGACACTGGCGAGTATAAAGGCAGTCTGACAGGCAAGGGGGTCGAGTCCATATCGGATACACCAGGAACGATACCAGTGATCCGCACGGACGCCACGGCAGCAGTCGCTGACAAAGTTTTGTCCGCTACTCTCGAGAAGCCTGCAGTCAGCTTCTCGGATAAAGCCCCCGAGAATTTACACAAAGATTTGAAGTTACTCAACGACATTCTTGCTGTTCGAAAAAATTTGTCGAGAGAACCCTACAAGTATGACGCGCAACAACTTGAACATCTGACTAAGCTGATTAAGGGCGGCTATTTGGAATATTTTTCGCCGGAAAACGGAACGAAAATTGTCAATAACCTGCGACAAGTTGTCGATCATGGTGTCAGATTCAACAACGATCTGAAGCTCAACAACACCGCATTAGAAACTGTTTCAGCGCGTTTAGCGCCTGTCGAAGCGGCGATAAAGAATTTTGAATCAATGTCGGGCAAAGCACCGAATGCAGAGCACGCCTGGCGAATCGCCTGGTTAATGCATTACTCGAATCAACCGCAAGAAACCGCGGAGCGACTATGGACCAGGTCTGTCGAGGTTGCTCGGAGTAATCTCGGGCAGCAAATTTCTCTTGCCGAAGTGGGCGACGTCGCAGATATTCAGGCAAGAAACAAGGAAGGTTTAATTGGTCCGGAAGGCACCAGAGAAGCCTACAAAATTTTGCTCAGTTCTCGCGAGATTCAGCGGTTGAATCCGGATTTTTCGAAAGACAATGCGCTAAAAGTGGCCGAAATTATTTCGCTGGATGCGCGCACCGAAAAGCCCTTGAAGATTGGCATCCAGGATGGTGTCAGGACAGTTCAACAAGCGCAGGATGTGTCCACCGAGCTGACCGCTAAAGATATTTACCAGGTTATGCGCCTGCGTCAGGATTTTAAGGATGTGCATAAAGCTTTGCCTGCTGCACAACGCAAGATCGAGTTTACAAGCGCAGAGACGGAAGCCGAGGTGAGAGTCAAAGTTCGTTCGTACATCGAAAACGCAGCGCTCGAGGCCATTGTCGAGGCGAAAATGCCTGCCGAATTGCAGAGCAAATGGCTGGCTCTGGATGAGGCTTTCGACCATCGTGTCAAAGGTCCTGAAGCGGCTAAGAAAGAGCTGATTGCCAACTTACTGACGCGTCAAATTGAAAATTACGCTGTTAAAGATTATCTCGAGAATTTGAAGTCGGCCGACATCGAAAAGTTGCCGGTCGAAGATGCTCGCAAGCTGCTCGAGATGGTAACAGATTCTGCCAGAACAGTCGCAGAGCGATTGCCGGCAAAATCCAAAGACCACGAAAAATTCATGGACGTCTGGCGCGATGCGTTGGGTGAATTCGAAGCAGCCAGAAAGCATTTCCCTTCAATTCGCGACGAACGGCTAAACATCGCTACTTTCGAATTCATTCGCCAGCTGACAACGCAAGAAGTCAAAGATCATCACAAAACTTTTGTCGAACCATGGCTCAAGCACACGATGAGCGAATCACGGCTCAACGAACTCGATCCGCAGAGTCGAGCCGAGCTGGTCATGCGGTTTATCGAAGCTCACGATGCTAATCGTCTGAAAGATAGAGTCGACATTTCAGAATACACGAAATTACTTCGATCGCTCGATCCTGATTTCATTCGTTCTTTGCCGCAAGAAAAACAGGAACGAATCGAATTGCTGTCCTGGCAAATTTTGGATCAATCGGCTAAGAAAGCCGGGCTCGCAGATGCGCCAGAGCAAATAATAAATTCGGTAGATAAGATCGTCGATAGAGTGATTGGCGACCACATGTCCGACGCGACCGCGAAAGAATTGCTTGGTTACTTCAACTCGAAAGACTTGATGACTGCTACCGGCGTCTTTCAAGCACGCAGTTCGCACCTGACCATTCAAGGTTTAAACAATCAATTTGAATCGATCGCCGGTCATTTGCGAGCAAATGGTTTCACCTCGCCGACGTTCGTGCGAGGCCGGTTGGCCGAACGTATCAAAGTGGTCTGCGTCGGAAATTCCACAGAGGGCGAGAAGCTGGCTTACCTGATGCGCAAGGCAACCGGTGTACAAGTGGATATTCACAATGTTACCGACGCATCACAACTGCCGGCTGGAAAGTTTTTGATTCTCGACAAGATTCCGCCTGGAGAATTAGGCGACGCGCTGCGCGCGAGAACTGCCAACAGTTCGGCATATCTACCGGACAGCATTCAGAACTTTCACAATGGTATAAACGTGTTCGATCTTGCCAGAGCCGGTCTTGGTGGCAGTGATTTGGCCGACGTGCGATCGAAACTTGTTACTGATATCACTTTAGCCAAAATGAAGCATAACTTGGGTGACAACGTCAGCTTGCGTGATACGCCAATTCGTTTGTCGCCCAAAGATCTGGCTCGCGTGCGTTCGGCCATCGAAGTCGACATTGCCGCTGACATTCAGTTGATGCGAACTCAAGGGCTGCTGCATCTTTCCAAAATAGCCGTCGGCACCGTGGGTGATACCGTCAAGGAAGCGCAATCACTTGGTCTTTTCTTCGAACACGGAACGAGCATCGTCAATTTCACCGATATGCTCAGTGAAGCGCGTTCTCTATACAACGACAAACTGAAGGGCGCCGATCCGAAGAAGTGCCTATTTGTCGTCGATATCGATTCGCAAGGCAGCGGTCGATTAGCCACTCGACTGATTCGCGAAGCAAATGGGCTTACCGGTTCTGAGTTCGACAAACAATTCGTCACTAAAGCGCAAGCCCGTGAGATGGCGAAACGCGGCGAGCTCAAAGGCATGAAACTGATCGGCGTTGACGATTGCATGTACTCCGGAAAAACCGCCGCCAACATTTCTGATTCGCTGATTTCAATTTATAAGGAAGCTAAACCAGGAACGGGACCAGAACTGGTAATTGGCACCATGCGCGCGTTTGATAAAGGCATGACGGCCGCTAAAGAGGCAATCGTCACGCAAATCGCAGATTTAAAACTAGCCGGCGGATCTGTCCCCGACATCAAAATCGAAGTCGGCAATCCCGATTTGATCAGAGATTCTTCGCAAACTATCAAAGAGCATGTCGCCAGTAAAAACATCTTGAGACGGCTTAAAGAGGGACTCACAGAGTTCTTCCCGAAGCTATTCAATCGTTCCGAATGGGCAGGTTCATCAGTAAAATCAAACTTCGTTTATCCGCACATGGTTCCAAATAACAACATGATGCGGATGAATGAGTTTTACAAACATGCCCTTGGGATCGCGGGCGCACACTCAGAAAGCCGATTCGATGATCCGCGGTTCGACAAGTATTCCAGTTCGCGTATCAAGGGCATCGACCGTTTTGGTTACGTCAATGAGAACATCATCCGTGGTGGCAAGCCTCGTAATGAAGCTGCAGTTAAGGAATTGGCCGCTCGCGGAATCACTTCCGTAATTAACATGGAAAAGACGCTGGATGCCGAGGTGGCGCAATGGTTTAAGAATCACAACATTGAAGTGATTCACATGCCGGTTGAGCCGTCCAATATTACTGCTGAAAAACTTGAAGAAGTGGCCAGGAAAATTCAGGAGAGCATAGGACCGGACAAGAAATGTTTCATCCACTGCACCCACGGCAGAGATAGGACTGGTGCGGTTATAGCGCAGTATCGCGTCACTCGCGAAGGCTGGGATAAGAGTAACGCGCTGGAAGAAATGGAACAATTTGGTTTCACTACTCGCACAAAGGGACTGGAATATCTTCCTAAGTTGATCCCTCAACGATCCGCGGTTGAGCGAGTCGCTGACAATGCGCGCGTTGGCCGGGGGGAATTGTACTCTGTCGCCAAACGCGATGGCGCCGATTTGCGTGAGCGGTATGAGAAAACAAAAGCAGAATTGAAAGTGACGCTCGAGAATCCGTTGCGCGGGGAAAAAGCCTGGAGTGATTTCCGCGCTGAAGTGGACAAACTTAAAGGCAATTGGCAAGCCAATCGCGGAGAATCACTTCCGGCAAAGCTTGAAAATCGAGAGATGGCGCGGCAAACTTACGAGACTTTGCTGGCGCAAGAAGCTCTGGTTATGGCAGAAAAGAGTGGTATCGGTTTTGACCAGGCGGTCACGAAAGTGATTTCGGGATTGGACGCGAATCCGGCTGGCGACGCGCCTTTGAAGCGCGCTTACAGAGATTTCCATGACTGGGACAAATCGGCGAAGATGGAATTCGAAGAGGTGCGACCGCAGTTGGACCAACGCACCACTGCTTTGCAGGAAGCTATCAATAAATCGTTAGTCGCAAAGGGCATTCCGCCTGTCCAAATCAAATGGGCTCAGGGACTGGAAAGTGCCAACAACCTCTACATGTTGGGCGAAGGAACCATTGTCGTCCGCTACCAGGATATTTTGAAGGCCGGCAATTTCGATAAGCTTGTGGAACACGTCTACCATGAAACTGTGCACCATGCCCAGGACATGGAAATCGTCAAAGCGATTGCTCAACAAGTGACAAAAGAACAAGTCGCCAATGGTGGTGCTAGCGATCCGAATAACTATCGAGATTTGATTAGAGCACGTTACGAAGCCGGCCAGGTCCTCACTCCCGAGAAGGGTGCGAAACTTCCGGACTCGACAATGGTTCTGGAAGATGCTGCCCTGGATCGCGCTCTCGAATCGATGAAGGGCAAGCCGGCGCTGACCGACGATCAAATTCGCCGTGCTGATGTCCTTTCTCAATCGTTTAAAACCAATAAAGTTTATCGCGACAGGTTCACCGCCACTGAAGTCGATTTTCACCTGGTTGATTCTGCCCTGCGACAAATCAAAGTCGATAAATCTAACCGCACCGCCATTAGTGTCATCGAGGCTTTGCATAATCCCGAACACGGTGCACTTAGAATGCAACTGTTCGGTGCCTCCGAAATTGAAAAACTCCCCCCTCGCGTTAGAGAACAAATCGGCATTTATGACGCTGCCTTGAAAGCTGGAAAACCTGCCTCATACGACGGATTGCAGGCGAGAACCGTGCTTGAAGCTAATTTAAACGGACGACTTCGCGACATCAATTTGGAACGTCGTCATCTGGAAGAAAGTTATTTAAAACCTCTGCACGAAATCGAAGCGCAACTTGTGGAAGTAGAAGCGATTGAGAGCAGGCTAAAAGAGGCAAAGACGACAAAGACTGAGGTTCTTCCTGACCCAGGCACGGTCAAACCAGGCACCGTGCCTGGTGTCAAACCAGTTGAGGGCGCGCCACCTGTTGTTGAGCGCCCGGGCAGTGGTGAACGACCCGGCGCTGAAAAGCCTGCCGGTGAAAAACCTGCTGGTGAAAACCCGGGATCCGAAAAACCAGGTGGGGAGAAACCCAAAGCTGAAACCGAGAGGCCTGCTGAAACCAAACTCGATACCAGTCGTTCCGTGGCAGATCATAGCGGCAAAGACTCCGCCGCCCTGGTCAGCGAGTCATTGACCCTGTCGACGCTTTATAACGAAGGTCGCAAAAATTCAGAACTGGGCAGAACCGGACTTGATAAACACTTCGATCGCTTCCGCAATAACTCGCGCATGATGCTGGATAAACTGGCTTCCACGCCTGAAGGTAAAACTGAGCAACTCAACCAATTGCTCCGAAAATTCTCTGCACAGGTAGACGTGCTTAAAGATAATCCATTGATAAAAGGCGCGACGGTTGTCGCTGATAAGAGTCTGTCATCCGGAGGGAAGTTGGTGTTCATGCACGGAAACGTTGCTATCGAACCATTATTCACTGATGCCACCAGTGCGCATTATCGAACAGCAACGGGCGAGATCAAGAAAGCACCACTCTCGGAACTCAAAGTCGAGCTGCGCGTTTCCGAAACTGCTTTGAGCGAAGCCCGAGTCGCGGATGCATCAGCAAACAGCAAGTTGAAAGCGGCTGAAATCGTTTCAACCCTGTTCCACCAATTGCACCAGGTAGATCAACTGCGCGGTCGCCAAGAACGCGCTCGCATGAACGGAATAGATCTTGCCAGCGATAAGGGCGACGCGCTCGCTCGCAGGCAGTTTCTCGAAAGAGAAAAGACGCATGCGGATCTGGCCGCCGACTTTTTGCAGTTTAATTTGAACGGAAATAGCCTCGACGGGCGCGAGCCAATCCATGCAACGCCGCCTGTGTCCTACGATATCAAGAAACCAATTTCTGAATTGCTGGGAGAACGGATCGTTACTTCAATGGGTTCTGACGGACGAATGAAGATTTTTGTTTTGAATAAAAACAAGACAGTGACTGAATTGGAGTCCGAGCGATCCGAAGCTCTTATAAAAGACGGCTTCAAGAAAATGGTCGAACGATGCAACGAGAAAATCAAAGAAGCGGAGAAAGCGAAGAACGAAGAGCTGGTCGAAAAATATAAAGCCGAGCGCGAGCGAATCGTAAAAGATCAACGCAGTTACGAAACTGACCCCGCCTTTAGAAAGGCTGTCCATCACGATTTAGCGCGACACGCCTCGCGTGCAAGAGCCGGCGTTGGCGCGGCTGTCACGGTCATGTTCCTGGTCACGTTTACACTAGACCACATGAGAAAAGAAAGTCATGGTTCCGATTTAAACTTGGACATTCCTATTAGCGGAAACTAAAGGTCGGCAACACCCGTGTTCGTGAATCTCTTGATTGGGTTTAGCTCGACGGTTAGCTCTCCAGGCTCGAACAAACCGGTCAGTGTTGGCAGTAACCGACGCTGAAACCTGACGGCGTGTGTGTGGGTTCGCACAGTTGGCGTGACTCCAAAAGCCTCTGCTCGTGGATTTAATGTTCTGATATTGGTTGTGACAGCCTGTTTCGTGTCCGGAAAGCCACCCTGGGGAATAGCTAGGAAAGTACCGCAAAACTCAGGTCCACATGACTCGAAACGTTCCGAACCCCGATTCCGACACCCTGCCAAAAGAACTCGACCTGGACCAACCGAAAGTCACTGGTGTTCAGGATCCAGCTAATGACCAATCGGTTTCGTCTCCAGAATCGGAGACAGACGACGCGCGAGAAAGCCTGGGCGGTGCCGCGTCTGATTTGCTTGATGAGCCTGGTCAGGGCACGGCGGTGAATGAGAAACCGACTGGGTATGCCCTGCCGGCGTTGGCTTTTGCTTTCGATGAGACACCTGCCAGGGCGGAACCACCACCTGCACCGAACGCGCCAGAAGCTAAAGTACCAGTAGCTCGAGAAGTTCCAGCAGCACCAGCAGCACCAGCAGCGCAAGAAGCGCCAGCAGTAGTAGAAAAACAGACGCCACCAGCACAAGACGCACCAGCAGCAAAAGAAGCACCGGCTGCAAAAGAAGCGCCACCAGCACCGGAAGCCGTTCTTCACGATGGTGAAAAACGACCCGAGCGAAATGACAAGCCCGTAGCGCTCCGACTAAAAGAATTTGATGAGAACTTTGACGCGCGGCTCAAGACTTTGGAGAAAGCAATCGACCTGGAGAAGCTCAATTTTGACTCCATGTCTGATGAGCTGAGAAAGGCTCGGGTTGCGTCTCTTGGTGTGAGGATCAAAACCGGATCCAGTCTCGCGGTTGAAGAAGAGGCCCAAGAAAAAGGCGATGCCGCGAAAGTTGAAGCGGCCGGCAAACAACTCGCCGAGCTCAAAACGCTGGACAAAACTGCGATCGCCAACGAGCGAAAAATTTTCGAGCAGTTACCGGAAAATACACAAGCGCGATCGATGAAAGCGATTCTGCTGATTTCCAGTGGCAAAGACGAGCACGTTCACAAAGGCGAAATTGAACTTTGCCGTTTGGTGCGCGACAATCCACAACTTGCCACCAGCAATGAATTTCGTCAATTGATGCTGCTCAGTTACGCCGAGATGGCTGCCGCGCGACAAATTCGAGGACTGAAAGAATGGCAGCCTAAGGTCAAAGTCGACGATCTGATTACTGCAAAACCGGACGGTTCAGAAACTTCCGATCCGATCAAACTGCTACAAAAAGCCAATGAAGAGTTTTTCGGAGATGGTGGCATTGAAAAAGCTACGCCATTGTTTCAGCAAGCGATTGATGCTCAAAAGGCAATCGGCATCAAGAGTGATAGAAATAGACTAGATTTGTTTATCCAAAGTTTGTCTCAAGACACGAAAATTGCGCAAGACGCTCTTGCCGGAAATGATGTCGATCCTCTGATTCACAAGCGAATCGCGCACAGCAAATTGGAAAATACCGCTGTCGAAAACGCGCTCACAGCAAAGGAAACCGACTCCGGACTGCGAGCAAACTATGCCTTCGCAAGAATCGCTAGTGGACGTCCAGCGCTATACGACGAAGCTGTGAAAGACATTGTGGCTTGTATGCGAGACAACCCGGCTATGTCATTCGACCAGGGGTTTCAGACCAACTGCAGCCAGGCATTCAAAGCTCATGTTCAGAACAGTAAAGCCTTCGATGAAGCTGCAGCAAAAGGTGAAAAGGAACAACCTAAGTCTGAATACAACAATCTTGATTTGAAAAAGATAATCAAAAACGACGGCGCCAAAGCAGATGCCAAAGTTCAAAGTTACACTTCTGACGATCTGACCGGACCGGCTTTGCTGGCTCTGGGGCTGGGTTTAGCCCTTGCCCAATATTCGCGCACTCGCGCCAAGTATCATGCAGCGAGCATCATGAAGGAAGGTTTGAACGCGGCGTCGGAAGTCAAAACTATCGAAGATCTGAAACCCGAAGTCAGAGCAGAACGCACTGCTCGTTCCGGAGAAACCGCAAAGTTTGAAGTGAAGGGAACGGCTCGTGATGGGCGTTTGGTACTAGTGCGAGATTCCGCTGGTGCGCCGGCAGCGACTGCACCAACTGACCTTAAGGAGATCAAACCTGGAAAAACGTTTAGTCCTGCGACGCTACAGTTCGGCGAATTCGTTCCGGTTGCGGTTGATGGAAAGCAGTATTTCGCCGATAAAGACGGTCGAGTTTATAAGTATGAACACAAAATGTTCTCCGAACCGCGGCTGTTCGAGGACGTCGAAACCCGGCAGATAGAGCTGGTTGCGCGCAAAGAACTGCAATCGCTTTTACCGGAAATTAAAGTCGATCCTAATGCGCTTTTGATGACATATGAGCATCCCCAAAAAGCGATGCCGAAAGAGTGGCAGCGCGAATTCGATTTCGTACGCGATGTGAAACGCGCAGTCGCAGAGAACGACAAGCACGTTTCTGCTCGATTGGAAGCGCTAGATCGAGCCGTGAAAAGTTTAAACGACACCGCCCATGGTGACCGAGTTAAATTCTTGTCAGAGCTGACTCGGCAGATGGAAAGGGTCGGAATAAAAGTGGAGTACGCCGATCTTCCCGGACCGGATGCCAGCAATGTGAAGGTCTATCTATCAGAAGCAGGCTCAGATCGACGATTAGTTATATCGGGAGATAAGGACAAAGCGGTCTCCATGGAGATGCTCGACAAGACAGGCAAGGTTTCCAAAACTGAAACAGGAATAGTCAAAGTTGTCGACCATTTGTCTGCCCTCGAAAGTGCAGTGACACGGCAATTGAAAGAACCTGCTGTTAAAGAGAAGTTGTTAGGCGTTGACCCCGAGTTGCATGTGGACGGCTCTCGTAAGGAAGTGCGCAGAAGTTTTCTCGACGGATTGTCCGCCGAATGGCGTGATGCCCGCGATCTTACTTTGCGTTTTCAGGAGGCCGTTCGTCGTTCCAATAGTGGCAACATCAAGGACCGCGTCGCCACCATGATGACTGAGGTGGGTAAAGCCTCTCCGCAAGTTATGAATCGCGTTCTCACACAAATGGAACGTGAGTTAAAAACAGTTGGCATTGATGCGACAGCGGAAATCGGTGCCACAACTGATGGCAAGTCTGCTAAAGCGTCACTGTCTGTGATGGCAGCGGATGGCAAAACCAAAGTCGTCTTCTTTTCCGATGGCTCCAAGCCGAGCACGGAAAGCGTCAGTACGGACGGATCTAAAACTGGAAAGAATTCGGCAGAAACCAGACTCGATACCACTCGTACGGTCACCGACCATAGTGGCAAGGATTCCGCCACGATTGTCAACGATTCTCTGACCTTGAGCACACTCTACAATGACGGTCGGAAAAACTCGGAACTGGGGAGAAGCGGGCTTGATAAACAGTTCGATCGATTCCGCAACAACAGCAACATGTTGATGGAAAAGCTCGCCACGAGTTCTGAGGGTAAAACGAAACAGCTCAATGAAATGCTGAGTAAGTTCGCTTCTCAAGTCGATTCACTGAAAACGAATCCGCTGCTAAAAGACGCGAAGGTCGTCGCGGACAAAAGTCTTTCATCCGGGGGAAAGTTGGTTTTTACCCATGGAGATGTCGCTATCGAGCCACTCTTCACCGATGCCACCAGAGCTCACTATCGCAACGCTGCCGGTGAAATGAAGTCAGCTCCGCTTTCTGAGATCAAAGTGGAGTTGCGTGTTTCTGAGGTTTCGTTAAACGAAGCAAAAATTGCCGATGCCACCACTAACAATAAATTGAAAGCGGCTGAAATTGTATCTACGATGTTTCATCAGTTGCACCAGATCGATCAACTGCGCGGTCGCGAAGAACGCGCCCGCATGAACGGTATCGAACTGGGAAGTGAGAAAGCCGATCCGATCGCTCGTCGACAATTTCTGGAAAGAGAAAAAGCGCAAGCCGACTTGTCGGCTAATTATTTGCAGTTCTCGTTGAACGGAAACTCTCTGGACGGACGCGAACCGATCCACGGCACACCGCCGGTGTCGTACGACATCAAGAAACCAATTGCAGAACTCGTAGGTGAGCGTATCGTCACCTCTATGGGTTCCGATGGACGGATGAAAATTTTCGTTTTGAATAAAAATAAAACGGTGACCGAATTGGAATCGGAAAGATCAGAAGCCCTGATCAAAGGCGGCTTCAAGAATCTGGTCGAACGATGCAACGAGAAAATTAAAGAGGCCGAGAAAGCGAAGAACCAGGAACTTGTAGAAAAATACAAAGTTGAACGCGAACGCATTCTCAAAGATCAACACAACTACGAAACCAATCCCGCTTTCCGTAAAGCTGTTCACCACGATCTGGCGCGCCATGCAACCCGCGCCAGAGCCGGCGTCGGTGCGACCGTTACCGTTCTATTCCTGATTACCTATGGTTTGGAACACATGCGGCGCGAAAACCACAACTCTGATTTGAATTTGGATATCAACATAAGCGGCACGTAGTCCCAATTGATTCGTGGCTCGTAGCTCGTAGCATTGCTGCGGCGTAGACGTTCGCGCGGTCTATTGAAAATTTTTGCGCGCTAAATGCATCTAACCTATTATTTTTTCTTTGGTGCATCCAGATTCAAGTAGAACAAACCGTCGCGTGATTTTTGCGCGCGAATGGTTTTGAAGATACGCGCACTTGAATCGTCGAGTTTGAATTCAGTGCCGCGACCGAGGCCTGGAGCCACAAAGATGTCGTCTTTAGCGTCGCCTTCGGCGGCGATCCTTTTCAAGTCTCGGATTGAAACCTGGCTTTGAAACCTTAAAGCATCCGGCAACAATTGGATCACATTCGTTCTATAACGATCGAGTTGTTCTAACGGAGGTTTTGCGACAAGGTCGGGCTTTGCCACCGTAGTCGGTGCCATCGCTCTCCACTGTATGCGACCATCATCAGCGCCTTTTGGCAGTTGTAGACTTTGGTCAAGCATCAAGTTGAGCTGGTTGCTGCGATAGTCGTCGCGACCTTTGCTGATTTCTGCCCATGCTCTTGCTTTAAGTTCCGGTTTGACACGATCTCTGTATCTTCCGCGATCCTCGAATGAGAATGGCGTGATCAAATTTTGAACAGGTTGATCGACCGCGAGATTGTCGTGATAGATGCCACTGACGAATGGTGTGGCATTACCAGACGCCTTTTGTGCCATCCAGTTTTTAAACATGATTGCCAGTTCGCCGGAATCTATCGAGTCCTTTTCTGCGATGTCCGGTCTAAGTTCCAAAAGCTCGCGACTAAACTGTGCCATCATGGCTGGTGGCGCCGAGTCCATGAAAGCCAGTGGATCGTCGTCGAGTCCGCCTGTTACTTTGAGCTGAGTTTTTCCTTTGACACCAAGACCCTGGGCGTCGATGTTGAGTTTGATCTTTCCATCTTTGCCGATTTCAACTTCAGTGCCCGTGCCCCAATGATTGAGCTGACCCTGCAACTCCGCGGCTAGCTGCGCTTTGTCTTTCTGGACAGGGAACTTAAGATCTTCTACTTTCAAGAATTTTGGTTGCGGACGAGTGCCGCCACCGGTAAGGTCGATGAACGGCGTATCGGTGCCGCTGAATCTGAGGAAGCTCTCTGCCCGCGTTCTTTTTCTAGGCATTCGGAAAGCAGAAAAAGGATTGGAAAAGGGATTGTCCTGATTGAATCGGCCGAGCGAACGAAACGGGTCGATTGGCTCGTTATAGACTGGCGGTTGAATGGCGGCCTCGAGCTGGGTCTCGGTCCAAACTTCATTTGGCTTGTCCAAATTATGCATGGCAAGAACGGTTGCTTTGCGCACATCCAGCGGCTGACCGTAGAAGAGCGCTTGCGTTTTTGCATCCGCATGCATGAAATAGCGTCTCACTTCATCGGCAGGAGATGGCTTTGGTGGAGCTTCTTTAGTCGGATTGTTTTGGTGGAACGACTGCCATGATTCTAACGCAGCCTGGTGTTGAACATCTCCGCCGAATTTGACCATATCGCGCAAGATCGACTTGGCTTCGGCCTCTTGATGCGTGTTGTATTTGCTGTACTCTATAAGTCTGTCCGTTCCGGATTTGACGAGCGCTTTATCGGTGCTGTGCGTCAATGCGAAAGAAGCTGCCAGAGCCACTCTCTGGTTGTCGGAGCGCGACAAATGTTTAATCACGTCAATTCGTGGATCGGTGTTGTCTGTGATCGGAGCAGATTTCATCGATGCGAAAAGTGCGTCGACGACTGTACGGTGGTTGTTTATACCTGCGCCTTTCTCGTAAAGTTCGCTCAATTTTTTTGCGTCTTCTTTCGGATCGCCTGTGAGCTTTGACTGCGCATTGTCATAAACCCAACCGACATTCTGCAAAAGAATTTTAGTCTTGTCGTAGTTATCGGAGCCGGCAGGAAACTTGTATTTGTTCAGCGTCGCTTCCGGTATCGGATATGGTGCGACTCCTTTGCCTGCGCTGTTGCCGTATTTTACTTCCCAAGAGCGACGGATGTGCACTTGCTCGTCTTGAGGCTCGTTATGCATGACCGAGCCCAGTTTTTCCGCACTGCGAAACGCAGCGGTACCGTCACTGGTGGCGACTGCTTTGTCGAGGAGAAGGTTAACGCCGCGCGTATGATATGGTTCCTTCGCGTTAGCCAGAGCGGACATGGCACCAACAGCGATGCGCTCGTTGCCGGAGACAATCGCCTCTTCAAGAGCGGCCGATGCCGTCTCTGCGTTGATCCAGTGGAGCGGTGAAACCTTGTCACTGTCTGACGCGCGCTTCTCTTGAACATCACCCTGGAGAACGTCTTTGCCTTTCAACGCGAAGGAAACTTGATCGACGCCGGATTGATCCCATCGACAATTCACGCCTCCATCCGGATAGTCGACTTTGACAAGTTTTCCACCTTTAAAGGTGATGGAGCGATTGTCGTCGATCTTACCTTCGAAGTCCCCAAAGGCTTTGCCTGCGCTCTCCACGATGGAGAATGCATCGCGCATTTTGACTGGATCTTTCTGCAATTCTTTGTCGTTTTTAGTGACGTTTAAAACGGTCTTGAGGGCTGCCATTCTCTCTTCAACGGAGAACGCTGTGTTATGACCGTCGGATACGACTCGTGCCGCGGCTAGTTTCACTCGCGTGTCACCGCTATCGAGAGCGGCAACGAACATTGCTCGGCGAGGATCGTCGACTACGTTGACGCGACCAAGCAATATCATGGCGTCATGCATCTCGACGAGCGTCTTTTCAGTTGGCACATCTTTCAAGAATGTGCTTTGCAATTCATCTTTGATGAAGACGTCTTTGGCGGCACCGAATATTCCTTTGTCGATGCCTTTGTTGCGTTGCTCTAAAAGTGTTCGCGCAGTGGCGTAACTCAACTTTTTCGAATCTTCCGTTGCCTGACCGTCCGGCTTCATTAAACCAATTAAGGTAACGATGCGCGGATCTGTGGCTGACGAGATCGGGCTGGACTCAGGTCCAAAGCCGTAGATCGACTCGTTGACAGCAGCGATCTTCTCTTCTGCCGTTTTAGCGGCGCTTAGATTTTCATCGAGAGCCTTGGCCGACTTGGTAGCGTCGGTGGTGCCTTTAAAATAAGTCCAGGAATCGCCGGCCGGAAGTTTCACCGAACGACTTCCGTCGATCGAATCACGCGTAACGATGCCGTTTGGATGGGCGATTACCGATCCCACTACAAAATCTTTGCCGGCCGTTTTCAACATGCCTTTGTTAGCACTTTCTTCGTAGCTGTTGACTTGACCACTGCTGTCGAAGTTGAATTTTGTCCACGTACCATCCGGATAATTGATTTGACGAGTATCCAATCCGTCGAGAACTTCGGTCTTCGTGCCGTTCTTAAAGGTAAGAATTCGTTTTCCGGCGACATCGAGATCATCCTTGACTGGTTGATTGTCTCTTTCTGCGCGGCGAATTGTCTCAAGAACAGCCGCGGACATGGTGGCATCTTTTTTCGATGCGATCTGTCGCAAAATATCTTCGACTTTTGTTTGCAGTTCCGGTTTCTTTTGATGGAAATCTTCCGCTGCCACGCGAACCAGTGTGTCGATTGCATCTTTCTTCTCTGCCGGTGTTGCCCGGAAGTTGTAAGAGTCGAGTTTCTTTAACGCATCGCCTACGATACCATCATTCGGACCTGGTACTTTTGCTTCTGCAAGTGGGTTAGCGACTACTTCTTTGAGATTCCATTTCGACGCTATCAGCAAGAATTTTTCGGCAGCGGCTCTAGTCTGACCGTCCGCTTCAGAGGTCACTTTCATACCCTTCAGTTCTTCCATCTTTGCGATCGCATCTTTAAAGAATGGCTGTGACTGGAGTATGGCCCGCGAGCCTTCGTCCGCCGTGTTGATTGGATCAACTGATTTGATCAAGTGCCAAGCCGCAATTAAAGCGACACCGGGGTCTTTGTCTTTTAACAATTCCCGGAGCGGTTGAATTCTCGTATCATCGGGAGTACGGATCGGATTGCTTGAGCAGGCATTGTTTATGTTTCGTTTCGCCGTGACACTGTCCATGGTGTTGGTGCCGTCGGCGCACATTGCGTTGATTTCGGCACGACGTTTGAGAGAAGCCTGGTCATCAGCTTTTCCTGATGCTAAGAATTCTTTTTCGGCTGCTGTGACGTTGTAGCCGGCAGTCAGTTTTTGATAGAGATTGATGCGGCCGGCGTTGGTGTCGTTCAGCAACTTTACTGCGGCTGCCTGATCGGCTGGAGTTCTTGGTGCGGTATCCTGAAGTTTTCTATACAACTCTTCTGCAGCCGCTTTGACCTTCGGATGAACGATTACGGTATCGGCCCCGCCCTTGGTTGGCCGTTGTGATGTGGCGATTGCTTTTAGCTCCGCCATTGCTAGCGGATAATTGCACTTCGACATCAATTTGATTAGCTCGTACTGACGCGCCGGTCCGTCCGGTAGCCAGTCGCCTTCTTTCCAATCTTTATAATTGGGCTGACCTGGTTCAGTACTTAGTGACATACGACTCAGTTCGATTCGCAGCGCTTCTTGAACTATACGTCCGGCGTATTGCCGTGAAATTTTCGCCGGCGCGTTTGGATCGTCGGGGATAAGATCGTTGAGCATGCCGATGAATTCTAGTCTGACCCTGTGCTTGTCGGGGGTATTGTCGTGCCGGAATGCCTCAATTATCCCGGGATAAAACAATTCCTTATCCGGAATGTTGTTGTTGACCATCGCTCGAATTTCTTTGGCCGATTCATGCTGGCGCGAACGGTCACCCATCGTCGCCAGCCACATCAGCGATGCCTTCGCGATGTCGCCATCCTTGCCGGATTTTGCCGCGTCCGTTTTCAAAGCAGACCACTGGTTTCTGCTTTCTTCAAGCAAAGGCGTCCGGTATTTGGTGACTGCAGCGTTCCATTCAGAACCGTTCAATCCGTACCAGTATGTGGCATCCTTGTCCGCTTCGGCAAGCTTAATATCAGCGTGGTGGTGCGCATTCTTTGCGGATTCCGGATGCACCATTCTTAAGTGGGCCTTTAGATGATTTGCTGCCTGATCGTTGGAAAAACGCGAGGCCGAAAAATCTAAAACTTGAGACCAGTAGTTTGTTTCGTACTCGAAAATTCTAAGCGCACAATCGGGTCGATCGGGGCGCAGCGATTCGAATTCTAAGCAACCGTATTCGGTGGCGAGCGTCGGATCGCTTTCGGAATCCAAATTCTTCATGGCGAATTCGGCAAGCTGTGGATCTCCCAGAGCTTTACCGGCTTGGAATGCGGCTCTTCGAATAGCAGAGTTTGGTTCTCCGTCATATACCATCGCCAGACTTCCAACTTCCTTCATATTGGATGCCGGCTTCATCGATGCATGAATGACGTCAAACACCGCTTTTTGCCTTTCAATAGGAAGTTCTTTGATTACGTCTTTCAGCCCGCCAAGCGAGTTGAGTGCTGCTAATCGCAGGTCCGGGAAATCCTTGGCATACTGATTATTTTTGTTGTCACGGTCGAGCAAATTGACCACGCGAGAAACAAACTCGGTTTTCTCAGGAGTGCCGTACATGCCGGTTTTGAACAAGTCTGGAGCCAGTCCCAGAAGTGCAATTTTTGTAATCGCAGCATCTGTCTTTTTCTGCAACGCCTGATCTTTATCGAACTCGGATATCGTTGTGTCTTCGACAAGGAGCTGGTTTATCTCTTCTTTAATTCTGGATTTAGTTTCGAAATTCAGTTCTTTTAACTGGTCCGGCAACAAACGCCGCAGCGCTTCAACTGCGACAATTCCATTGTCCATTTTGACCAGACCGGCTAACCTGTCTCTCAGTTCATTCGGCTTGAGCGCGCCCTTTCCGTCGCGCAGCAAATTCAAGGAGTCGACTGCCATCAGTGCGGTAGCGGCGTCCGGAGAATTCAAATCTTTTATCAATCGAGCCGCTAAATTTGCCGCTATCGATGTTGCCACCGGAGGCATCAACTTCGGATCGACAGTCGGGATCTCTGCCGCTTTCTCCAGTTGTGCCAGCTTGGTTTCCTGCTCTGCCGCTTTTTCGGTGGCGGTTTTTATTTTCTCTTGCAGTTGAGCACGTTCTGGACTGTCGGAGGGCAGAACGTTTAATTGCTTTTGCAATTGGCCCAGATCGGCTCTGGCAGTGAGTGCGCGGAACGCCTGCAAATCGCGCTCGGCATCAGCCTTTTGCTGAGACTTTGCAAACTCCATCAGGAGATTAGGATCGTTGGAGATCGCAATGGTTTTGAGAGTTACATCGAGTGTTTCTTTCTTCTCGTGCAGTTCTTTCTCAATCGATTTTCGTTTGGCGTCGGTCGGTCCGAGCCCGGCCAGTTTTTGTTCCAGTTGACCGATGTCGCCGGTTAACTTGATGGTCTGCCAATCTCCGGATGCTTTTGCGATCAGGTTTTGGACGTCATCAGGATTGCTGTGCTTATAAGCGTCCAGCAATGCGGTCGCCATCGCCTGGACGTCGCTGTCTTTTGCAGTCTTGGCCACATCGGCTAAAGTCTTCTCGAGAGCGGCTGGAGAGCATCCAAAGGCGCCGAAAATATCGCTTGCTGTGGTATCATTGGTGCCACCATCAGAATTCGCTCTTTTGATCGAACCTATGCATTCTGCAATTCCCAAAACCGCTTGGATTTTGACATCTTTTGACGACTTCTCGTCAGCGATCAGCTCTCTGCACATGGTGGCATACTGCGGAGCATCCATCTGTCGCAAGCCGATCATAGAGCGGCCGAGCATCAATTTTTTATCCGGATTATCTTTTGCCGCGGCATATGCGTCGTCGACGACTTTGAAAAATTCTTTGGAATTGACATCGACCGGTTTGGCACCACGATAGCTTGAACGTTTTCCAACATCCGCAGGGGTAGAGCCATCCGGCTTTTGAGCTAAAGCCAGAACGCCGAGAGCCAGCATTGTCCGTTCGTTTGGTTCTTTGGTTTTATCGAATCGATCGATCAATTCCTGGGTTTTCTTCGTGCGTGCATCGCCTGTCAGTTTCTGACTCTTGGTGATATCTTCAGACAATTCGGACAGTTTTGCCTTTAAGGCATCGTCACCGCCGGCGAGGGCATCGCCTGTGCCGCGCAGAAAACGCGTTGCGTTGTTTCCATCGCCATTCATGCGGGATAGCAGGCGTTCTCCGTACTTTAATCCGGCCTCCTGTTTATGATCTCCGGCGAATCGTTTGTAGAGATCACTGGACAGAGTGCCGAACATATAAAGCACTGTGCCACCCATCATGACTGAATTTGCTTTGGAAACGAGATTGCCTTTGTCCATAATCTTGCTGATGCGGCCAAGAGCGATACTCTCTTTGGTCACTGCGGGGCCCTTCAAAAGACCCTTGGCCAGGGCGGCGCCTTTGCCCATCGCGGCCAGCGAATGGACACCGTCAAGGACGAAAATAACGTTTCGAACTTCGTGCGCGGTTCGGCCTTCCGGTGTTGATAGGGTGGCGGCATTGTTCATATACATGCCGGAACCGCCCAGAGCAAAGCTTTTCACTGCGGCTTTCAGGTTTGATTTAATCGCTGTTGCGATTGCCTGACGCAGAACAACGGCGCCTCCTTTAGCAAGCATCATGCCGCCCTTCACGGCCAGAGCGACGTGACCGACTCCGCAAACGACCATGCCGACATCCATTGCGATGGTGGCAACCTTTCCTGCGGTCTGCCAGCGCATTTCGTTGACGTGCCATGCTTCCACATTTTTCGCCATGATCATTTGCACCTGATCATCTTTGAATAAGCAAACCATCGCACCCGGCTCGTAGTCGCGATAATTCTTGTAGATATCTTCGCGCAACTTTTCAGGATTTTCGACGCCTGCTCTTTTCAGTGCCGCGGTCATCATTTTGACGTCGCTTTTGGTATCGCCTATGGTGTCACCATTGTGACCCATTTTGTTGATGTTTGCTTCTGTTTCCTTGATGTCTTTGTAGAGCGCTTCAATCTTGTCCGCCGGCACTTTCGCAGCCTTGAGAGCTTGCTTAACCTCGGCTTCCGAACTGAGAGAATAAACCTCACGCGTTCCGACTTTTTTAGCGCCGATGTCCCACAGATTGTAATGGTCGCTGTAATGGTAGTCGACATAATTATGGATCCGGATCCTGGGCTTGCCGTCTGGTCCGATCACTTCTTCCGTGCGTACTTTATGTTTTTCCAGATTGAAGTCTTCGGCTTTGCCGTTCACCATCAGTTTGCCCTTGTTGGGCGTGTCTTGCCAGAGCAGGATGCGACTGTCATTGGCAGCTGCTTCGGCTAATTCGGTCATTGTTTCTTTGGCTTTCGCTTCGTGCTTTTTCAGCCAGTCTTGAATTTCTTTTATGGCGACCGTGTTTTCATGACTGGGCGCCAAATCCTTAGGCAGTCTCAGTTTGATGTCGACTATGTTTCCGTCTTTATCAAATTTGACTTCGCCCGGGAAATCTTTCGTTAATGCTCTGGGATCGAGCGAGGAAGCGTTCGACTTTGCCATCTTCTCGGCGAGCTTGAGAGCCTGAGCTGTGGCTTTGACTTGCATCGTTAAATCGACCATTGGTCCGACTCGTGCCATCCACTCCGTGCGATCGGTGCCGACGTCACGTTTCCAATCCTGGCGACCTAACTTGACGATAGTGGCATCGAGCATTTTCGCTTGATACTCTTGCACGTTGTCGAACAGAGCTATGGTGGCATTAGTGTTCCATCGCGCTGCTTTGTAGATTTCAGAAAGGTTTTCATCGGTCGGAATGTCGGTGAGATTATTGACCGTGTTGATTATTTTTATCGGCGAGCGACCTTCAGCCTGTGCTCGAGCCAGTTCCGCAACCATGCCTGACTTGGACTCTGGTCGACCTTCCCTATCTAAGGTCACCGAAATTGGTGACCCTTCAGGTATGGGAAGACCGGACTGAGCCAGGCGAACAAAATTGGCGGGTACTTGAGCATCGAGCTTCGAAACCAACGCCGAATAATACGCTTTGGTTACAGGACCGAAAGAATTGTCGGCGCGTTCTTTTTGCAGCATGCTTTGAAGCAGCATTTCTGGCGCCTGGCCAGCGTCGATCGACTCACTCATTTTTGTCGCGGCGGCTTTGTCGACAAATCCCGCTCCAACTTTTGCTTCAAGTTCTTGCTTGAGCGCGAGTTTGAGTTGCTCGCCGGCCACTTCCTGCATCTTCGCTTTCAGCCCGGCTTTGTCGTCTCTGTAGTCGAGTGACGCGAGTTCCTTTTGCACGTCTGCTGGTAGCTGCTTCTTCCGAAACTGCTCTTCAACACGCGGTAGCATGTTTTGTTTGAGCTGCTCTGCGACCACGGACGGATCCATTGTCTGACTCAATCCAGTCAACAGACCATGCAGTTTATCGACTTGAGGATTGCGTTTCTCTTCGACAGTCTCCAGCCATTTCTCGAATTTCTCGATCTTCTCGGGGGCACCAGCAATGGTGTCAACCTTGATCGGCTCGCCAGGTAGAGGCGGTCCGATGGAGGCACTCTCGCCTTTCTTCAGCGGCGGCGGCTCGACTTCCAATTTGTCTCTAGTGACACGTTCTTGTGCGTTAGCGATTCTGCTGTTGAAAAAACCTTCCACACAATGTGCGGTTGCTCTGGTCATCACCCCTTCGGTGTTGCAGAGGCGTTCTTGCTTCAAGAGGTCGGCTGCCGTTGCCGGTGTGAAGGTGCCCTCTTTGGCTGATGCCAACTGGCGGTCCTTGTCCATCGGAGTGATCTGACCGGCTTTGACCTGGCGGGTCAGGGACGACTCTACGAGCTGTTGCAAATTCTGTTCAGCCAGTTGGGTGATTTCGTCCGGCGTCTTGCCTTTGTGTTGGCGTTCAACAGCGGCCTTAGCTTCGGTGCGCATGACGTTGAAAAGCCTTTGCGTATCGAGCTTCTCGACATTTTTTTCGAGAGCGGTTTGAAATTTGGTCAGCACAGGATTGGCTGCCGATTCAAACGTTTTGTTGAACTCGATCAGACTGTCGAGCTTTTTTAGTTCTGTTTCACTCGGCACCGTTGATGGTGCTAACTTGACGTAATCCAAATCGCCTTTGATGGCGCTGTCATTCGTCTTGGCGTCGAGAGCGGCTTTACCTGTGGCATCGACTGGAAAAGGCAACGCATCTGTCTTGGGTATTGGCTTGCCATTGAAGATTGCGTTGCCGACATTTGTCCTGGTTGTGTTTTGGGTGGTATCAATAATGGTGCTATAGAGCGCTTTAGTGCAAGGACCAAACTGACCTTGTTGTTTTTCACTTTCGAGCAACAACTTGACCGCGCCAGTGGGCATTTCTCCTTTATTAAGCGCTTCTTTGAGCTTATCGGCTTCGGCGGCTGGAAGTTTGCCGGACTTCAGTTGATCGTCCACAGCTTTTAACGCGCGTTCCTTCAAATCCGTTTCGGCCAGTTTATTCAAACGCTCTGGACTGTTCAAAATCTTGGCATAATTGAGCCGGGCTTCGGGCTCCAGTTTGTTGACGAAGTCTTCGATACTGCGCTGACTGGCTTCGATAAGTTTTTGTTTGACGACGTCCTGTGGTGTGCCGGAAAATTTGTCCAGCAAGAACAACTGTAGGTGCTCGAGTTTCTTCGGATCGATCGGTTGATCGGTCAGCTGGATCGTGTCCTTTATATCTTGGATTTCCGGCTGCGCTATCACTTCTGCAACTGGTGCCTTTGCCTCCACTGGCGGTGCCTGGGCTGCCGGCCGATCCATTCCGGGCGGTCCGATCACCAGAGGCTCTGGCCCAGCTGGTTGCTGTGCGTCCGGTTTTTGGAGCAAAGGCTGAGGCGCCGCAGCTTCCGCCGCACCCGGTGTTGTTTGCAATGGTTGCGATGCGATGACAGGTTGCTCACTATCTGCTTTTACGACCAACCGTTCCGGCGCGGCTTCGGGATCAAATGTTTTAGGTCCGACCTGACCGCCGGCGTCAGTGACGACTGCGACGGGAACGACTTCTGACGCTGGAACGACTTCTGTCACGACCGCAGGAATAACTTGTGCAACCACATCGGCTGGCGCGCCTGCCTCTAGTGTCGGTCTGCCCTGGCTACGTTCACCACCCGGTCTGTCCAGAGGCACTGCCCTTGGATCCGTGGGGTGAAGACCTTCTGACGAAACTGACTGAGTAGTATCACCGGCAGTATCAAGCAAAGATTTGAAACCAAGCAATTCAGGATCGAGCCGACCTGCACCAGATGTGGTACCAGGTTTGGCGGTCTCCGTTTTCGACGGACCGCCGGCGTTGTCTTTGCTGGAGCCGTCGGTAACGCCTTTTTCGCCGTTGCCGTTCCATCCACTGCGTTTCAGCAATCCCCAATCGTCGTCGCCTACGTCACCAAACAAGTTATCGCCTGTTTCTTCCGCTAAGCTAAAACCTTCGTTAGGGTTGCCCGGCGCATCATCTGCACGGTCAGTTTCTGAGGTCTTTACGGACTGGCTGCTCACCGTGGAAATTGGAGTTATCTCCAAATCATCCAGTTGCGGATCGCGCTTGGAGCCATTTTTATTGTTTTCAGAAACCATGCCAGAGCCTCAAAGATGATTGTTAATCGATCTACCGTTCTGCCGAATTAGCTTTCCACTTCGGTGTATAAACAGCCCAAAGTTGCCAGGCTGCCTCCATACCTCATACCCATTAATAGACTTAATTAGTAGTTGGTTTAAGCAAACTTGGTTGTGGCTGCGGAACGTGCATTTCGGACTGTCTATATCCGTTGCGGATGCAATGTGGACAGGGTTTTCTCAATATCAAAAGTTTAATTTTTAAAGTCGCCAAATCTAAGGCCGACGCTGCTTTGCGCTAGTTAAACAGTGACTTCATCAGCTTCGGCATTGGCTGCGCAGTGTCAACTTCCACAGTTTTTTCTTGTTCATAGCGAACTAAACCTGGAGTATTTCCTTCGATTTTTTTGACGTGCTTTATTTGTGTGTACACCACGCGCACTTTCGCACCAGCTCCGGCTTTCGACAGACGCGCTGCGATTTGTGCGGCTTCCAGAATGGTGGCTTTCGGAGGTTCTTGTTTGTTCGATGGCACGCGAACAAGAACGTGAGCGCCCCCCTGTCCCAGAACGTGGAACCACAGGTCTTGCGGATTGGCGACTTTGTTGACGAGGTGGTCGTTTTCGTTTCGATTTCGGCCTACAAAAATAGTCCATCCATCTGAAGAAACCAGATTCGTCATCTTCGGCTTCCCGCCCGTGCCACTACGAGCGCCACCAGGCTTACTCTGTCCTATTTTCTGATTTTGCTTGGAATCAGTTTTGCTACCCTGGTTGTGTTGCGCTTTTCGGCCGCTGAGCATATCTTTGACGCGATGCAGTTCGGCGATATCTTTTGCCGACTCTGTCGCCGTGCGAACTTGATCTAAATATGTCAAACGGTTAGTGACTTCGTCATACGTGCTCTGCGCCGCGCCTTGCCTGGAGCGTAGTTTTGCGTACTGGCGATACAGGCCCTGAGCGTTTTGAACTGCCGAGAGATTGGCATTCAACGCGATTGAAAGATCTCGTCCGTCTTCGTGAGTCCAGTCAGGCACTACCAGGGTAGTTTGTCCGGGTTTAATCAAATGCAAATTGGACAGGATATTATCGCCGGATTGTTTCAACCGATCTAGTTCGCCCTGTGCGCTCATATGCGCCTGAGCGACTTGCTTGCGGGTTTCCAAACGCGAAGATTCGGCGGCCACTTCCGCTTTGATCTTCTCTCGGAGCTGGATAAATTGTTCTCTTGCTTCCAGCGCTCGAAAGTATTCTTCGATCATGTCGTTGACCGATACGTACTTTTTCCAAACCTCTTCATTCTCTTGATCCGAGTACCAACCAAGAATTGAATAGCGACTCAAATCGGCTTTGATGGCTGGTTTGTATTGATTCGGAAACTGTAATTGACGTACTTGCTGGACGATCTTTTCAAGAGTTTCAGGTTGGTTTATCGAGTTGGCAATAATGTTGTCTACGCCGGAGCCGAGAATAACTTCTTCGCTCAGATGTTTGCCCAGTCCTGTAAATGAAGCCAGCAGCCATTGTTCGTAAGTCACCGGCATTGGTGGCACACTGTCGGTGGTGCCCGGCGTGAGCGTCATGGCCGCCCCGGGATTTTTCAAAGAGTTGCGTTCGTTAGTCTCGGATTGGCTTTTGGCGGCAATCTCGGATAGCTGAAGTGCCGAGTTTGAATCTTGATCGTGCGCAAACATTTCTTTTAAAGTTTGAAACTTCTTGCGAAGATCTTCTTCCGAAGCCGCGAAAACACTCTGTCGCTCCTGACCGGGTGGGCGTTCGTACTTCAGCCCGGGAAGGACCTCCCGCTGCCTGCTCATCTCTCTGGTCACGACGTGCGACGGCACCAAAATTTTCTCGGTCGCCTTGTCCCAGAAGACCAGGTTGCTGTGCCTCCCCATAATCTCGGCAGTCAAAATCTTCAGCGATGTGGTGCCAACTTCGTCCGTGCTCGAGAAAATGAAATCGATAATGCGCTCGCCCGGCAGTTGTTCCACGCCGATGAGAGTGGCGCCGGTTAAGTGTTTGCGCATAACCAGGCAGAAATTAGGTGGTGCGCCTGCGCCGTGTTTCGATTGATATCGTTCTGTAATATTGCGATCTTTAGGCTGCTTTTCCTGAGCATCAGAACTGGTTGGAGTTCGAACCAGGCACATGCGCCCATACACAGATTGTGCCGATAAAAACAGGCTGACCGAGCCGCCCTTCGACCGCAATGAGATCAGCACCTCATCTCTTCCGAGCTGAAATACCTTATCAACCTTCCGGTTAATGATGAGCGGCTTTGCTTCTTGCAACACAGCCCTGATTGATAATGCGTCAAATGGTTGCATGGGCGTAACATCTTGTTGAGTGCGTCAAATCTAACAAATTTGCCCTGACTTTATATGAATAATCATTGGCTAAACTGTTATTCCACTCAAACAAATCGGACTAATCACTCAACTGTACGCTGTCCGCTGACTTGACGAAGCCGCTACAAAATTCAAAGTTGGCCGCCGTCTCCCTTGTGGAAATGCCCATTCAAGCGCGTTGCATGTGGTTATTAAACCAGGCATAATTGAACGACCGAGCCTTTAGTGTTCAACGCCGGTGAGGGTCGAATGGAAACCAAGAATATTACAGAGCTGAAGCCTGGAGTGACCTTAGTGTCGGCTGACAACAAAAAGCGAGATCCAGGGCGAACCGGGACTTTGCTTGTGGTCACGGGTCCATCTGGAGTCGGCAAAGGAACCGTCGTCGGTAAGACGCTGGAGAGCATCGACCGGCTTGCCAAGTCCGTTTCGGTTACCACGCGCTCTCGGCGCAACGGTGAAGAAGAGGGTGTTCACTATTTTTACCGCTCCGAAAAGGAATTCTTCGACATGCGCGATCGCGGCGAATTCCTGGAGTCCGCCGAGTTTGCCGGTCACTATTACGGCACGCCATCGCACTGGGTCGATGACATGCTCAAGCACGGCATCGATGTCATTCTCGAGATTGAAGTGCAAGGCGCCATGCAGGTCCGCGAAAAACGCGACGACGCAGTTTTGATCTTTCTCTCGCCCCCGTCTTTCGATGCCCTGGCCGAGCGCCTGCGCACACGAGCGACCGAATCTGAGGAAAAAATCAGAGAGCGTTTGAAGAAGGCCGAAGGCGAGATCAAGCAGCGCCACCTGTTCAATTATGAAGTTATAAATGACAATCTGACTGAAGCTATACGAAATTTAGAATCGATCGTGTATGCTGAAAGACTGCGCATATAAGTATCTCGGGTGAAAAAATGAGTACAACCAATATTCTCGATCAGCTTTTGGACGAAACCACTAATCGCTATGAGCTCGTATTGAAAGTAGCTCAGCGCGCCAAACAGATCAAGAATGAAACTCGCGAACAGCACAAAACCACCAACGCCGTTATTCAGGCGCTTCAGATGGTTGCTGCTGAAGGCGATGGCACGATTCTGATCTCGACATCCGGCTATAACACCTACTAAACCTTCATAAATTGCCTCTAAGATCGCTGGCAGTGGGAGAATTCCCGTTGTCAAAGACGCGCGTGGGCCGTAGACTCTTCTTCTAAAGCGGCGTTACCTGGGGGAAAATAACACAACTAATGGACATGTGGTCCTTCGTTTTGATGTTTGCCCTGCTGTCAGGGATTATGGGTTGGTGTATGACCCCCGTAATCAACGGCGTGCTTTGGTTTTGCGACTGGCGCGACGGTGCAACCATTGACTGGGGTCTGGAAACCGCGTTCGCTATAGCTGTGCCTTTCGCCTGGATGTTCGCCCTGGTCGAGATAATCATTTTGTACCATCATTAGAGCTGAAGCCCGATGGTTACTTGTTTAGAACCCGCCTCGACTGAATGAGAGCGGGATTTTTTGTGTTTTGAGGCGCTTTGTCTGTAAGCGTAAGCCTGGCCGGGCTTTAGGTTGTTCTATTTACTCAACCGATATCGGTTCAGTTTTCGGGGACCGGAATCGCTCAGCCTGTCCAATTACTGGGACCGGTCTGGCGGAAACGCTCTTGAACTGAGGGCGCTTGAGATCTTGGTTGGCGCCATGAACGCGCAGAGATTGTGGTAGAAACGCGAGCTGCGTTCCGTTTGCGCGGTTCAGTTTATTCAACCGATATCGGTTGAGTTTCTGCGTTTAAACTAAAGCGCGGCGGTGGCTAAGGCGCGTGCTTCGCGAATAGCCGAGTCGCTGCGGGACAGTTTGCTTTCTTCCATCAGTTTGCCGACGTTGTCGAGGTCATAGTATTGAACGGCTGTGAGGAAGCGATTCTTGCCTTCAGTGCCGCCTTCTTGTTCTGCAAGCTCACATAGAATGTCGACAACTTCGCGAGCGCTGTTGATTTGAGTGAGCCGATTGCGATAGGGAGCGCTTTTGTGCATGCCTTTGGTGTAGTTGATCAGATGGCGGCGTGACTCGCTTGTGCCTACGCGAATGCCTTTGTATGCCATTAAACCGATGCAATGGTGCATTGCCAGAATCAGCTTTTCGATTGAATCCGGGGCGGGGTCGAGGATCCCGTAATCGAGATATTTGGTTATTCTAGGGATGAGCCAGGGATTTCCAAGCGTTCCCCGCGCTACAGCTACGCCATCGCAGCCTGTTGCTTCAAGCAGGCGCAGCGCATCTTCTGGTTCAAACACATCGCCATTGCCGAAAACAGGGATGGAGAGCGCTTTCTTGACGTGAGCGATCATGCTCCAATCTGCCGTTCCAGTATATCGTTGCGCACGAGTACGCCCGTGAACCGTGACAGCAGAGGCTCCCGCCTCTTCAATCATTTCACCGAATTGAATGCAGTTCTTGGAGTTATCGTCCCAACCGAGCCGAAACTTGACTGTGACTGGGATGGAAACGGAGTCTTTAATTGCGATTACGATCTCGCGTGCCAGATCCGGCTCGCGCATCAGCGCACAGCCATCTTTTCCGTTCGTTATCTTAGGAACGGGGCAGCCCATATTAATGTCGAGAAAGTCTGCGCCCTTGGCCTCAGCCATTTTAGCTGCGGCCGCCATTACTTCTGGTTCATGACCAAAAATTTGGATGCCGATTGGATGCTCATCCGGAGCCAGGTCCATGATTCTGCTTTCGGGCTGGTACATCAAGCTCTTGCTGGAAACCATCTCGGTTGCTAGCAGACAGCCTTTATCTACTTTTCTGACGATGCTGCGATAGACAATGTCCGTCACTCCCGCCATTGGCGGAACGTAAACGCGTCCATTAACTGTGAGTGAACCGATCTGGATAGGCATTGTTGTCGCCGGGTCTGATACTCTTTAAGAGATTCCTTTATTGTCCTCGACTTTTCAAGAATTGTCAGATGTCATTGCGAACTGCTAATCAGCCTTTCCGTAAAATCCTATTCTTGAGCCTTGCGTTTTTAGCAATTCAGTTGCCCGCGCAAGCGCTCGATAAGGTCATCAGCGGTCAGGTCAGAGATCACAAACTCAAAACTCTACGCGGCGTCAAAGTTGAACTTTGGAGCGCCGACAACAAAGTCGCCTTGAGTACGCACACTGATGGTGACGGAAAATTTTCGCTGTCGCATGAATCGTGCGGACCTTGTTTCCTGGAGGTTTCCGCGCCCCGGAAGTCGGGTCTGGCGTCGGCATTGATCGACAAATTGCCGGGCGACGAAGGTCGAAGCGTTATTGTTACTCTGCTGCGTGGCTACCCTGTGAAGGGACAAGTAATGTGCGAGGGTAAACCGCTGAAAGGCATTGTGGTGAAAGCTTACAGCCGCCATCATGAGAAAAATACAAAGGAACGAATTTATGGAGGCGGGGCAGTTTTGTCAGAAAGAAACGGCTCCTTCCAAATGACTCTCACTCCAGGCGACAAAAAGTTCGTCTTGCTGAACAACCGCTATCCGGACGTCTCAAGGAGTTCAAGCGTAACCGCCAAAGTTATCGTTGATACCGACCTTGGTATCGTCGAAATGACCCCGAGGTAATCATTTGAAAACTGCATATTTCGATTGTCAGTTCGGAGCCGCCGGAGATATGCTCTGCGCCTCGCTTTTAGCGAATGGTTTAAACGCAGAAAGATGGATTGAGGAATTGAATAAGATCGCATTGCCGGTTGATAGTTTCGAAATTCAAATTGAAGATGTGATGCGGTGCCTGATTGCGTCGAAAAAGGTGACGGTCAAATGTATCGACCATTCGGGTGCGCATGAGCATTCTCACGGACATGAGCACTCGCACGAACACGAGCATGCTCATGGACAAGAGCATTCTCATGGTCATGATCACGAACACTCACACAGTCATGATCACGAACATTCTCATGACCATTCACATGATCACTCTCACCACGATCACGAATCCTCTCACGCTCACGAACATCCTCATGAATTGGAACACTCCCATGAGCATGCCCATGGCAGAAGCGTCCTTGAGATAGTTCGAATTATTGAAAATTCTCAAATTTCAGACCGCGCCAAAGAATTAAGTCTCGCCATTTTCCGAAAGTTGGCCGAATCAGAAGCTCGCGTTCACAATGTTGCTCCTGACGATGTTCACTTTCACGAGGTCGGCGCTGTCGATGCAATCATTGATGTCGTGGGCTTTGCTATCGGCTACGATTTGCTCGGGATTGAGAAGTCAGTGGTTTCACCGCTCACTCTCGGTGGTGGCACGGTTAAGACCGACCATGGCATTTATCCGGTTCCAGCTCCCGCGGTCGCGTATCTCGTGGAGCAAGCGGGAGCGCCGACTGGTTCCCTCAACATCCCCTACGAATGCCTGACTCCAACCGGTGCCGCGATACTCACCACCATTGCGGATCGATGGGGCGCAATTCCTGGCTATCAAAAAATCGATAGTATCGGATATGGTGCCGGTACCCTAAATCCGAAAACACATCCGAACACTGTTCGCACATTCATCGGACAGTGTCATGAAGTTTCTCAGTCGTCATCATCACCAACGTGGTCAGCCTCCACTCTTGGTTCAAATCACGTAGGTGGAACGCATTTCCGCGCCGAAATTGTCACGGTGATCGAAGCAAATATAGATGACTGTCCTCCCAATATAATTTCGTATGCTCTTGAAAAAGCGCTTGCCGAGGGCGCTTTAGACATCGCCATCGTTCCAGTCACAATGAAAAAAGGTCGCAGTGGACACCTCATCACCGTCCTTGCTAAACCGGAAGATCGTCGTAAAATTGAAACGCTGTTGTTGCGTGAAACCTCGACTCTGGGCGTCAGAACATACTTCGTCGAACGGCTAATTGCCGAACGCGAATTCGTCGAAGTCAAACTGTCAGACTGGTCCATTCGTATAAAAATCGGTCGAGATCTGAACAACAACGTCGTCAATGTCCAACCCGAATACGAAGATTGCGCCACTTACGCGCAACGACATGACGTGCCACTTCGCGAAGTATTCGAACAGGCACTATCGAAATACAACCAAGAATTTCGTCAGGCTAAAACGGATTAAGTAGCCGTGACTGTTGATACATGCATGTGAAAACTTACCACAAGCACCGTAAAGCTCCGTCCTTTAGGGCGCGTCATGCCGCGGCATCGATTGGCGAGAAACTTCCTCTCCTGTCCTGAGATCGATTGCCACTCGGTGCCAGCCGCCAGGGGATCCATTTCAGCATCGCCAGACAGATTTGAGTACTCGGAGAACCTTGAGCATACAAACTATCTCATTCTACTCGCAAAGGTAACAATGCAATGTTGGTTAACGCGGGAGTTCATCGTGCTCCAACTTGCTTGTTAAGGGAAATCGCGAAGCCTTCGATATTTTGCCGACAGCGCGGGCAGGTCGCGATAATATAAGAGGATACTTTCGGTACTGGGCTCCGTGGCAAACAGTCTTACTACTTTTAATTTGTTTGATGGCTCGTTGAACGAGATCGCGCTAAAGCACGGCGGCTGGCCGCGGCTGCTCGATCCTACGCAAGTTACGCCCAGCGATTTTATTGTCGAACTTGAACGGGCCGGCTACTCAGAGTACACGTTCGAATCGATCAAAATGCGAATCGGAAAACCAGAACGTCAATATTGGATTGCACTGATTGCCTCAATCGTAAAAAGCATGCAAGGCAAGAACGAGCAGAATTGGCACAGCGAGATGCTGGACGAGTTTCTTCCGAAGATGTGCGAGCACAGCATCACTGACGACGAAATAAAAATTGCGATAGCCAGCCCTTAAAAATTGCTACAGCCGGCCCTTAAGTTCTATAGCCGGCTCCTAAATTGATTTTGCAATTGCCCTCTCATTTGTTTAGCAAGTTTTGATTTAAGAACCTTTGCAACCAGCTCCAGGTCTGGTTCTTTGTCGACAAAGCAGCGCGACACATCTATAAGGCGCACACCATCACTGCCACCATTTTCTAAGCGAACAATTTCATTGCCTACTTCTATATCGCCCTCTTGCAGAACGGACAAGTAAAATCCCCACTTGCAGCTCTTGTAGAAAAGCCTGACTATGTCCGGGTCCCCAAAACGAATTCCAAGTTTATAGCAAGGCATTCGAGGCTGTGTTACTTGAAAAATTGCGTCGCCAATTTGCAGTTTGTCACCTATGCAGATGTTCGTTTCGTCAAAGCCGCAGACCGTGAGATTCTCGCCAAAGTTTCCCCATTCCAAATTTTGAGATGAGTATGCGGTTTTCCAGTACTCGTATTGTTCAATAGGATAGGCGTAAACCGCCTTGTCACTCCCTCCATGAACGGTTAGATCTGCTTGTTCATCGCCGTCTAAATTTAGTCTTCGAGCTGTGACCTTGCCAGTAACAGGCGTTTTAAAAATGCCAGTAGAAACTGTTTGTCCATGCCAGGGAATTTCCTTTGCTTTGCTGACATTGATTTGCAATACGGAAGGAGTTTTCAGAGTGTAGAACCTCGCAGGGTGAGCCTCTTGACGCGCGGTAGTTTGAGTGAGGAACCGCAACGTGCCTTGCAATTAAACACCACTTTTTATACCATTTAATCAAGCCAAAGGTATATACTTCCACTACGTCCCAGGAGAAATTGTGTGACTCAAGACCACATTGGAAGATCAAATTCGGTTTTCTATCGTTCCGCAAAAGTAAACAATCTAGAGATCTTTTACAGAGAGGCTGGATCGCCGCCCGCACCCACAGTGCTCTTATTGCACGGATTTCCAACTTCTTCTCATATGTTCCGCAACCTCATTCCAGTTTTGGCCAAACATTATCATGTGATTGCACCTGACTATCCAGGTTTTGGTCAGAGCTCGATGCCGTCGGTCTCACAGTTTGAATATAGTTTTGACAATCTGGCGAGAGTAATGGAGAAATTTATTGATGCGATCAATTTGAAGCAATTCTCGCTTTACGTGATGGATTATGGCGCTCCGATTGGTTTTCGCATCGCTGCCAAAAAGCCGCAATGCATTCAAAGTCTAATTATTCAAAATGGTAATGCGTATGAAGAAGGTCTAGACAATGACTTCTGGAAGCCATTCAGACCATTTTGGAAGGACAAAACAGAAGCTAACAGTGCTCCGTTAAAACCGTTATTTGAAATTGATGCTACAAAATGGCAGTACCACACTGGCGTTCGTAATTTAGCAACGATTTCTCCTGATGGTTGGATACACGACCAGGCCGGAATGGATCGTCCCGGCAATAAGGAAATTCAACTCGAACTGTTTCACAGTTACGGCACCAATTCTCCGCTTTATCCAACTTGGCAAAAATATTTCCGTGACCACCAGCCGCCGACGCTGATTGTTTGGGGGAAAAACGATCAGATATTCCCAATCGCCGGAGCCGAGCCATACAAGCGTGATCTCAAAAACCTTGAGTTTCACTATGTGGATACAGGGCATTTCGCGCTGGAAGAAGATGGCGAAACAATTGCAAACCTGATGCTGGCATTTTTGAAAAAAGAAGTTCCGGTGCCAGCTGCAGTCTGCTAGTTCGTCAGGGATCATCTAGTCAGTAGAACTCATATCAATATACAAGTAGAAGGTGCTGTGGTTTCGCCACGGCACCTTTTATGCAATTAGAACAATAGCTGCTTTGGAGGTTTTAAAACCGGTGGCGTTTAGTCTACTTGACCATTAGTCTTCGGCATCCAGATTGTCGCTACTGCACCAGCCAGATAGATCGTCGCCACGGTCGACGCTGCAATCGCGTAGGATCCGCCGAAGATGTTGATCAAGGCACCACTTCCAAGCGCGGCCACGGCTGCTGCAAGTCTACCGATGTTGTAAGTGAAACCAAATGCGGTGCTACGAATGCGGGCTTCGTAGAGTTCAGGAATGTACATCCACAGAATTACAAACGGCAGGTGTGCGAAAAATCCTAACGCTAGAATCCAGAACAGTAGCGGCGTTCCGAAGGTTTTGGTGGTTAAGAACATTCCTGTAGCACAGATGAATGAAACGAGAAAACTCATCGCCATGCATCGTTTGTAACCGAGTTTGCTAATTACCCATCCGCCTAAAACACCCGATAAAATCATGCCGATGTCTTTGAGGAACATCGCGTGGCTGCGTTCTGCGACTGCCAGATCGCCGGTTAGTTGGTTGACCCATGCAGGGATCCAGGCGACGACAGCCCACCATGTGATGATCGCGGTGCCGGAAACTGCCACTATGGCGAGTGTCTTCTTTTTGTTCGTTTCATTGAATAATTCTTTGATTGTTGACAGCAAAGTATGTTCGCTGGCCGCGCCCGACTCTTTGCGAACGGCGCGTGCTTTTTGAGTGGCGATAAATTGTTTGGGCTCTTTCAGTTTCATTCTTATGTATACGGTCAAGAATGCTGGAGCAATTCCGGCTACGAAGAGCCAGCGCCAACCGTAGTCACCGAGCCATAAATTGAGACCGGCTGTTAGAAAATATCCAAAACCTAGAGAAGTTGCCATCGCGCTAACGGCATGGACGCGGGATTTACCGGGCCAACATTCGGACAAGAGCACGGCGCCGATTCCCATCTCGCCACCGATGCCGGCGCCGACGAGGAATCTGTAAAGACCCAGTTCCCACCACGTGCTCGCGGTAGCGCAAAGACCGGTGCAGACCGCGTACAAGATGATGGTAAATGTCAGCACGCGAGCGCGACCGAGATGGTCTGCTGCCATACCGAATATCATTGCGCCCAGCGCCCAGCCGACCATGAACATCGCGATGATGTATGAGCCGTGCAAACCGACGATGGCGTGCGAGTTTGTGTGCAATAGATCCGATAAGGCGGGAAACAAAACGATAGCAAAGATCGATGAGTCCATGCCGTCGAAAACTCCGCCCAGCCATGTGGCGAGAAGCGCATGCCATCTCGATGGACCGGCATAGTTTGCGTGACCGTTTGATTGATCAGTTGCTGATGCATTCTCGTGTTCTAAAATTTCCGCCTTCAATGATAACGTCTCTGTCTGTGTCAGGTCGGTCGAAGGCACGGTGTCCATCGGTGTTGGCTCGATCGGCGCGGAAGATGCGTCGAGAGCTATAGGAACTGAATTTGGTTGTTCCATCGACTTCGCTTCAGGAGAGGGGATTTCGAGCAGGTTCGGCTCGGCGTCTTTTAGAACGCCCGGCACTAAGGTGGTCAATGACATGCGGCCTGGACCTCAGCAGCGAAACCGCACAATATATCGCACAGGGTTACTTTTGGCTAGGCAGATCGGCTAATCCATGGAGAGGCTATCTAAGCGCCTCTCCTCGCTGTTCAAGTTCCAGCGTAATCACCTTTTTGTCAAACATCAACGCCGTCGGCTCCACCTGCAGCCCGCGCCGAAACGGATAACCGTAAAGTAGAACCAGGCAGATGTTTAAAGACAACGTAATGCTCACAAGCGCCGTCATCATCGCTTGCGCTTTGAATTTCTCGAGACCGAAGAAGTAGGTGAAAACAATCGTGATCACAGCTCCTATCATCAAAACCGTCGCCATCACGCTGGACAGACCGTACTTCGCGGAAATAATCCGCAGTCGTCGACTGGTGCCGAGTTCGTCCATTGACGAGAGCATTGCTTCCCACTGAGAAACATTGTTTTGAGTTTTGGGTTCAAACCTGGAGATGACCGCCCATAACTGTCTGATTTCATTGAGTGCTCTGGGGCTGGGCTGGCCGTCCTTCATTGTTTCCCATTCTTCTTCCAGAACGGCGTCGACGTATCGCAAACAGCCGACGTGAATCTGATGGCGCTCTTTCTGCGGGAAATTGTCCGCTAGAAAAAATACATTGGCGACGCCGCTGGCTTCTTCTTCGACCAACACCCGGGCCCGGTCGAACTTGGTCAGCGAGTCTACGACGATGAATCCAAGCAGGACTGCGTACAGAGTACCGATGATTGAAATCAGATAACCGGCGACCTCGTGACAGGCTCTCAAGTCTTCGATAGCGACCCGCTTGCGGACCATATAGAGCCCGACTAGCGATGCGATGGTCGACAGGGTGATTACGAGAATGGTGATTAAAAACGATTTGATGTCCATGGTGCATCCAGGCAAGATTTGAGACAAACATTTTCGCATGTTCTAAACGGGTTTGACGGTTGCTCCAAAAGGGCAAACGAACGTTTATAAGGGCACAAAAAGGCGAGCATGGCGACTGCAAAATATCTGCGTAGAATTCGACGAATGCACGCCGCTCAGGTATTAAACCGATTGACGCTGGCAGCTGTTTTGCTGGCTGGGTACGCCTTGCCACCGGTTTATGCCGCGCTCCCGGACGCGGCGCTCACGGGTAAGCTCACAGCAGCGAAAGTGCTTCCCAAAGGAGCGACGCATCGTATTGTCAGAGGCGATGGCGATAATCTACGCGTCGAGATTTCTCATTATCCGACGCTGGACGAGAATACCCAAAAAATTGATGCCCTCTTAATTGCCCGAACGATTTTTCGTGCGGATCCAGGTGGCATCAGTAGCGTGGTCACCCGTTTTTCCATTGATTCGGAACCATACACTTATCACGATGTTTTGGTCAGTAACCGAGATATCGTCGGCGCTGATGCGGGTATTCTTGGATCGGATGCTCTTCTTGCCAGCATCGGTGTTGTGACAATTAAGTCGAATGACAGCGTTGAAGCACGTTTTGCGAAATATTGTCAGGCTGCCGAAAACGCATTGCGCAAAGAAGACTTTCACGAGAGCGAAAATTTGTTTGCCGTCGCATATCGCGAATCTCCTGATGTTGCCAAAGGCGATGCCAGATACTTCAGTGGTTTAGCCCGCCTCGCTCAGGCTTACTCTGGACGGCAAGATTCATATGACGAGGAGCGTGTTTACAGAACAATTGTATCTGCACTTCCTGGTCCAGCGGCGCCCGAGGCACTAAAGGCGGTGCGCGACACGTATGCGTATTATTTCGCCAAAGGCAACTTTCAAAGTGCCGAAAAAGTGGCCAAGGCATTGGTCAGCCTTGGTAGCAAGCCTGGAGTTGCGCCAACCGAACAGTATGCTTCTGATTTGCAACTTCTGGCGGCATGCCACCGCCGGCAGGGTCAAGCTGCTAGCGCTAGAAAAGAGTACGATGAAGTATTGCTGATCAAAAAAACGCAGCTTGGTGACAGTCATCCGGCTCTTGGTGAGGTTTTCGAGGGCATCGGCGATTGCTACAACGACGAGAAAAATACCCCTTCGGCGTTGGAGTTTTGGAAGAAGGCAAGAGTTTCGTTCGATCATGCAGCCGTCACTAAAGACACCAAACACAGAATTTCCTACGAAACATATCGCTCGATTATTCACAGAATAAATGAGAAGATAGCTCTAGGTACTCAGAAGAAACGATTTTAGTCAGGCACTCGCGCCCGAAAAACAAATCATCCTCGGTTTTCAATTGTTTCGTAGCCTGTTAGCTACACTCATTCCTTGGAAAAATGTTACCGATCGGCAAGCGGAACCAATGCTATGACTATGTTTAGAGGGTTTTTATAAACCTGTTCCCTTTCGCTAAACTGTCGAGATTGTGAGCATAGTCACGCAACCTACCCATCAAGTCACCGAAAAAAAGAGTAATCGAACGGGTTCCGTTTTGACTGCCGTGATTTTGATCGCCGCAATCGCAGCGAGCTTCGCATATTTTCAAATGAAGCCGGCCGAGAAAAAGACGCCGAAAAAGCCGGAAGCTCCAGTCACCGTCGCGATTGCGCAACGCGCCAATATTCCTGTCGAAATCAAAAGTATTGGCGCAGTGGTGCCGATGAACGCAGTGTCTGTGAAGTCCAGGGTGGGCGGCAGAATAGTCAAGATTAGTTTCAAGGAAGGCGAAACGGTTAAGAAGAAGGATCTGCTTTTCACCGTCGATCCTCGCCCGCTGAAGGCCGAGTACTCGATTAGAGAATCGGAAGTTTTGAAGCAGGAAGCCGTAATTGCGCAGGCCAAAGCGGCGATTGAAAAAGGCAAAGCGGCACTCGAGCAAGTCAAAGCAAACTTGGCGAGAGACCTGGCGCTGGCTCGACTGGCGGGCAACCGATCAGCAGTCCACTGCTGCCACTGTCAACGCAGGCAAAGCAAACATAGACAACGCCAAAGCTCAGATAGTCGCCGACCAGGCCAATTTGCGAAACGCAGTGGCGCAACTGGCATCAACCAAAGCGGCGCTGGAAAACGCGCGCGTGCAGCTCAATTACACGACGGTTAATTCACCAATCTCCGGTCGCACCGGTAAGATTTTGGTTTTACAGGGCAACAATGTTCGCGCTGACGAAGACATTCTCGTCACCATCAATCAAATTGCTCCGATTTTTGTTGAGTTCGCAGTTCCGGCTGAACAGTTTCAAGAAGTGCAAAAATATTTTCACAAAGACCTCTACGCCAGAGTCGACATCGGTGGCGACAACCTGGTCCGGCAGGGCAAAGTCACGTTTGTCGATAACACCGTAGATAGTACCACTGGTACGGTGAAGATGAAGGCTGTTTTCGACAACGCCGATTCTGCTTTGTGGCCCGGTAAATTCGTGGATGTGACGCTTACGCTTACGGTTTTGACAAAAGCCGTAGCCGTTCCGACACAATCTGTGCAGATGGGTCAAAACGGTCAGTTTGTCTGGGTTGTGAAAGATGGAAAAACCGCTCATATGCAAATTGTAAAAACCGGACCTTCGATCAATGGTCTGACTGCAATAACAAGTGGTATCACTGCTGGTGAACAGGTGGTGACCGATGGGCAAATCCAATTAGGCGAAGGTGCTAAAGTAATAATTTCCGGTAGTGCAAGAGAAGCCGCCGCCAGTGTCGTTGCTGGTTCTGACAAACGGCGTGGACATGGGGACGGCGGCGCTAAAACGAACAGCGCAGAAGACGAGAAAAATCAGAATTCGAAAATCACCGTAGACGGGAAGGATCAAAACGCTGGCGGTAAGCCATGAGTTTTTCCGACCTGTTTATCAAACGGCCTGTCATGACGACCTTGTTGATGTTGGGCTTAGTTCTTGCCGGCGCGATTGGCTTCACTCAGCTTCCAGTTAACGATCTTCCGAGCATAGACTTCCCGACGATTTCGGTATCGGCGAGTTTGCCTGGTGCCAATCCCGAGACTATGGCCAACGCCATTGCAGCACCGCTGGAGCGGCAGTTCTCCTCCGTGTCCGGAATCACTTCGATGAACTCGAGCAGCACCTTGGGCAGCACCTCAATCACGTTGCAGTTCGATCTGGCGCGCGATATCGATGCCGCCGCGCAGGATGTGCAGACAGCGATTGCCGCCGCCTCTCGCACCTTGCCACCAATGCCGACACCACCGACATACAGAAGGGTTAATCCGGCTGATTCTCCAATTTTGTTTCTGTCGCTAAGTTCTGATTCATTGCCGTTGTACAAAGTCAGTGAGTACGCGGAAACTACTGTCGGACAGCGCCTCTCCATGATCAGCGGTGTGGCGCAAGTCAGCGTTTATGGCTCGCAAAAATATGCCGTTCGCGTAGAACTGGATCCCGATGCGCTCACTTCCAGAAATGTGAGCTACGACGAAATCCGAGCAGCGATCGAAACCGGTAACGTTAACGTACCTGCAGGTACGCTTTATGGGCCTCATTCGGCGTTCATGTTAAAAACAAATGGACAGCTGACCGGAGCAGATCAATTCGCCAATTTATTAGTGGCATATCGAAACGGATCTTCCGTGCGATTGTCCGAACTGGGCAAAATTAGTGACAGCGTTGAAAACGATAAAGTTGCCAGCTGGTATAACGGCAAACGCGCCATAGTCCTCGCTATTCAGCGTCAGCCGGGAACCAACACCGTTCAAATCGTCGACGCGATCAAAGAAATTTTGCCGGAATTGCGAAATCAAATTCCGGGATCCGTCAGTATGGATGTTCTCTACGATCGAACCACATCGATTCGCGCGTCGATCGAGGAAGTTGAATTCACGCTTTGCTTAACCATTGGGCTTGTCGTGGGCGTTATCTTCGTCTTCCTGCGCAATGTTCCGGCTACGATCATTCCGAGTTTGGCTCTGCCAACCTCTATTATCGGAACATTCGCTGCGATGTATTTGCTCGGCTATAGTTTGAATAACTTGACGCTGATGGCGTTGACGTTGTCTGTCGGATTCGTGGTCGATGATGCGGTCGTCGTGCTGGAAAACATCGTCCGGCATATTGAGATGGGCGTCCTGCCGTTTCAAGCAGCGCTAACCGCCACCCGTGAAATCGGTTTCACCGTAATCAGTATGACACTGTCCCTGGTGGCAGTATTTCTACCCGTCCTACTTATGCAGGGAATCGTCGGACGCTTGTTCAACGAATTTGCAATCACAATTTCAATCGCCATTATGATTTCAGGCTTCGTCTCGCTGTCACTGACTGCGATGCTATCCAGTCGCTGGCTGAAAGCCGGTCACGACTCACAGCATGGTTTCCTCGCCGGTATGGAAAAGCTCTGGGACTGGCTCGCGCATCAATATGATAGATCGCTGCAGGTTTCACTTCGACACCCAAACATGGTTCTTCTTAGTTTGGTCCTCGCCATTGCAGCGACCGCGTATCTGTTCACCATTGTGCCTAAAGGCTTCATGCCCACTGATGATACCGGGATGATTCAAGGCTCGACGGAAGGCGCCCAGGATATCTCGTTCGACTCCATCAGCGAACACCAGAAAGCGGTCGCATCGATAGTGCGGGCGCATCCTGATGTCGAAGGCGTCATGTCCAGCGTTGGTGGTTCTACGTCTAACGCTGGTCGCATGATAATTTCACTGAAGCCCTTTCACGAACGTAATAAAAAAGCAGATGATATTGCCAAAGAACTGAAACCGCAACTGGCAAAAGTGCCGGGGATCAAGTCGTTCCTGCAAATTCCACCAAGTATTAGAATTGGCGGTCAAAGTTCCAAAAGTTTGTATCAGGTCACACTCACTTCTCCTGATACGAAGCTACTTTATCGAGCCACCGATACGCTAGTGAAAAAGTTGCAGGAAAACTCTGACTTGCAAGATGTCACCTCGGATGTACTGTCCGGGACGCCACAGGTTGACATTAAGGTGAACAGGGACCTTGCCGCCACACTTGGTATCACTCAGAATCGGGTTGAGCAAACTCTCGCTAACGCATACGGTCAAAGGCAGATTTCAACTATCTACGCACCATCAAATCAATACCGCGTTGTGATGGGTCTGGCGCCTCAGTTTCAGCGGGATCCTCTTCAACTCGCTAAATTGTATGTTCGCTCTGATAACGGCAAGATGGTACCACTCAAAGAAATTGCCGAATTGACCCGCAGTGTAGGACCACTGGTCATAAACCACCTTGGGCAGTTTCCTTCCACCACGGTGTCGTTCAATTTAAGACCTGGTTATTCCATCGGGCAAGCCGTCGAGGTCGTAAACAAAGTTGCAAAAGAAGTTGTGCCACCACAAGTAACCGCCAGTTTCCAGGGGCAGGCTCAGGCTTTCCAGCAATCGTTCGGCAATATGGGTTTCTTATTGCTGCTCGCGACGCTGATCATTTATGTCATTCTCGGAATGCTCTACGAGAGTTTCGTCCATCCGATCACTATCTTGTCAGGCTTACCGGCAGCCGGTCTCGGCGGTCTAGGCATGCTTCTTATTTGCCAAACGGATCTGAATATTTATGGTTTCCTCGGGCTGATCTTGCTGATTGGTATCGTCAAGAAAAACGCAATCATGATGATCGATTTTTCGCTTGAGGCTGAACGCGAACACGGCACACCGCCTGCAGAGGCGATCTACCAGGCTTGTCTTGTGCGTTTCCGACCAATCATGATGACGACCATGGCAGCTCTCATGGGCACGCTCCCCATCGCCATCGGCATGGGCGCAGGAGCCGACACCAGGCGCTCACTCGGCTTAGTTGTCGTCGGCGGCTTGCTGGTATCGCAAGTTCTAACTCTTTACGTCACACCCGTCGTCTACATCTGGCTCGATAAGCTTCAACGACGCTGGACCAACAAGCAAACGACTCCACCATCGCTTCCTGCCAAGCAACATACCGGCGCTCAAACCGATTGAGATTTGACGCTGCTGACGGTTGAGAGACCTGCCGGATGGACCGTGATTCCGTCAGGCTATGGCGGCATTGGGTATTCACGTTCTCAAAGAAATCCGGCATGCGAAATACTGCCTCCATGAAAGAAAACATCCTTGGTTTCAAAATCGCGGTGATTAAACCGTGACCAACGCGCCTTCTTTCTTGAAGGTGAGCTTCTCGTCATCCTGTTTTGCGTCGACGAGAATGATGTCGCCATCCACAAAATCTCCTTTCAAAATATGCAGTGAAAGTGGATTCTCGATTTCTTTCTGAATCAATCTCTTCAACGGACGCGCACCATACAGTGGCTCGTAGCTGTTGTCGGCAAGCCAATCTTGAGCGGTTTCCGAAACAACCAGTTGGAGTTTTCGATCCTCGAGGCGACGGTTGAGAAACATAAGTTGAATGTCGACGATCTTTTTGAGTTCGTCTTTTGTCAGCGCATGGAACACAACTGTCTCATCGATTCTGTTTAAGAACTCTGGACGGAAATGCTGGCGCAGGGAGGATAACACCTGGTCTTTCATCGCTTCATAGCCACTGTCGCCTTCGATGGCCGAGTTAACTTGATAGTCGAGGATGTGTTTCGATCCGATGTTCGACGTCATGATAATCACAGTGTTTTTAAAGTCGACTTGTCGGCCTTTGGAGTCGGTCAAGTGTCCTTCGTCCAAAACTTGAAGCATGACGTTGAAGACGTCGGGGTGCGCTTTTTCGACTTCGTCGAAGAGCACGCAAGCGTATGCTTTGCGTCGAACTGCTTCAGTCAGTTGACCGCCTTCATCGAAGCCGATATATCCCGGAGGAGCACCGATCAGTCTTGCCACCGTGTGCTTCTCTTGATACTCGGACATGTCGATTCGAACGATCGCGTTGTCGTCGTCGAAAAGGAACTCAGCAAGCGCTTTTGCGAGTTCTGTCTTACCCACACCAGTAGGTCCGAGGAAGAGGAACGAACCAATCGGTCGCTTCGGATCTTTCATACCGGCGCGTGCTCGACGCACCGCATCAGCCACCACCTGAATGGCTTCGTCCTGGCCTATCACACGCTGGTGCAAGTGATTTTCCAGCTTGAGAAGTTTTTGAACCTCGCCCTCGAGCAGCTTGGATACAGGGATTCCGGTCCACTTGCCGACGATATCCGCGATATCTTCTTCGCCGATTTCTTCTTTGAGAAGACGCGTGCGAGTTTTACTTCCGTCTTTGGCGAGATGTTCCTTCAATTCTTTTTCGAGTTCGATTAAACGTCCGAATTTCAATTCGGCAGCTTTCTGCAAATCGGTTGCTCGTTCTGCTTGCTCGATATGAATTTTGGTTTCTTCGATTTCGCCTTTGATCTTTTGTATTTTGTTGACGCTTTCCTTCTCGGACAGCCATTGTGCACGAAGCGCGTCGGCTCGTTCTCTGAATTCGGAAAGATCTTTTTCAAGTTTTTCGAGACGATCTCTTGAAGCTTGATCGGTTTCTTTTTTCAGGGCTTCGCGTTCGATCTCCAGCTGAATTTTTTTGCGTTCCAATTCGTCCAGTTCGCTAGGCATCGAATCGATCTCAATCCGCATTTTTGCAGCCGATTCGTCGACTAAGTCGATGGCTTTGTCGGGCAGAAAGCGGTCGGTGATATAGCGATCAGCAAGCACCGCAGCCGATACCAGTGCCGAGTCTTTGATTCGAACGCCGTGGTGAACTTCATACCGTTCTTTCAAACCACGAAGGATAGAAATGGTTTCTTCCACACCTGGTTCATCGACATTGACCGTTTGGAAACGCCGTTCCAGAGCCGGATCTTTCTCGACGTGTTTTCTGTACTCATCGATAGTGGTGGCACCGATACAATGCAGTTCGCCGCGAGCCAGAGGTGGCTTCAGCAAGTTGCCGGCATCCATGCCGCCATCGCCGGATGAACCAGCGCCGACTACCGTATGAATTTCGTCGATGAACAAAATGATTTGTCCTGCCGAATCGAGAACTTCTTTGAGAACCGCTTTGAGACGCTCCTCGAACTCGCCTCGATACTTGGCGCCGGCGATTAAAGAACCCATGTCCAGCGCAATCAGTTTCTTCTTCTTCAAACCCTCAGGCACATCGCCCTTGGTGATCCGTGTAGCAAGACCCTCAACAATAGCGGTTTTACCAACACCAGGCTCACCGACCAGGCAGGGATTGTTTTTCGTACGTCGAGAGAGGACCTGCATGACGCGCCGGATTTCATCGTCTCGTCCGATCACCGGATCGAGTTTTCCTTTGGCGGCCATTTCGGTAAGGTCGCGGCCATACCGTTTCAAAGCCTGATACGTGGCTTCGGGATCCTGGCTGGTCACCTGCTGATTTCCTCGAATTTCGTTTAGTTGCTCTAAAATTCGGTCTTTTGTTATGCCATGTTGCTTCAAAATCGTTCCAGTTTGACCCTTACCAGGATCACAAAGCGCGATAAGCAAGTGCTCCACGCTGATGTACTGGTCCTTCATCTTCTCTGCTTCGCGAGCAGCGAATTCGAGCAGTTGCATGAGCTTGGTCGAAACGTGCAGCTCGTCCTTCTGCATGTTGACCGCGCTGCCCTTGGGCTGACTGGCTAAATATTTTTCCAGATCGTCAGCTACCGCCGAGGGCTTGCCGTCGAGCGTTTCCAGGATGGTGGGAGTGAGGCCATCTTTCTGGTTGATCATCGAAAGGAGCAAGTGTTCTGGCGAAACTTGGCTATGACCGAATTTGGTGAGAACGGCTCTCGTCTCGGTAATGGCTTCTTGCGCTTTGTTTGTAAATCGATCTAAATTCATGAAACTCCATCGGGCGGATGCCCAAACTGCGTGTCTCCACGTGGCGACTACTCGAGTCTTCCTAAAAGAAATTATGGGCGAGTCAGATTACTCAGGCCTAATAAGTCTACAATTTCTTTATAAGTCTGCGTTTTTGTCGACCGAATCCGTAAAATGAGATTGAGGTCTAGCAACACGTATAAATGCAGGAATTCGAGGAAGACTATTACGCCATACTCGGTGTCGAAGAGGGTTCGACCGCTCAGGAAGTTAAGAAAGCATATCTTAAACTCGCCAAGCAGCTCCATCCCGACCGATATCCCAATGACCCCGAGCAGCGCGCCCGGGCGCAACGGGAGTTCGCCCGCGTCACCAGGGCCCACGAAATAATCGCCGACGACGAGCGCCGCGCCGAGTACAACGCTGTCCGCATTCTCAAAAAGAAGAAGGAAGAGCGCGAGGAGCGCGAAGACCTCGACGTCACCAAAATCGACTTAAATTTGAGTTCAGACGAAATCAAGGCGATCAGCACTCCGAGACAGTCTGGACAAAACATGAGTGGTGTTCAGGACGAAACGATTAACGTCAAATGGGCAAATAAACACCTTCTCCGCGCCGATGAGCTGCTCAAGCGCCGCCGATATCAAGAAGCTGAAACGGCGATGAAGGAAGCTATCCGGCTTTGCCCGAAAGAGCCGCGTTATCACAATAAGCTCGCCGAGATTTATCACGCCAGAGGCTGGAATACGCTCGCCATGACCGAGGTGCAGACCACCTTGCGCATCGACCCGCGGGATCCGGAAGCGCGCACCCTGGAGGCGCGCATTAAGAACACAATCAACAACGACGCGAAGGGCGCCAAGAAGAAGGGCTTCTTCGACCAATTGAAAGAAATTCTAACCAAGAAACTATAATCACCCCGGCGGCGTCGAAGTAGAGGGCAATCAAATGCTCGGAAATTTTAAAGTCTTTTCTTCAACGGAGTTCGACTTCCTTATATGAAGGCAGCGATCGCGATAATTTGTGCGGGATTGGTATTTGCGCCGCAGGTTGGCCATGCTGAAGTCGCGAGTGCAATTGCGGCTAAGTCTGTGCCAGCTCGCGTCGACGCGAATGCAATTGCAGCCAGGTCTGCGCCTGTCAGCGTCAACGTGAATACAATTGCAGCCACGTCTGCGCCTGTCAGCGTCAAAGCGAATGCAATTGCAGCCACTTCTCAGCCTGCTAGCGTGGACGCGAATGCATCGGCGCCGGCATCGTCTGGTGAGGCTAATTCGAACGCACCAGTGGTGGAGTCGCCTGAAAATGCCGACGTCTCTGACGCATCGCCGGCCGATACGTCCGCCGCATCAACACCGATTGATACCACCCCTAGTGCGCCTGTTCGAGTCAACGCATCACCGAATTCAACGTTCAACGTAGAAGTTCGTCAAAGCAATCTGCCACAAAGCTCGGTGGCAAGGGATTCGATGATTCCCGGATTGCAAAAGGATCTGCGCCTTTTGAAAGGTCAGGTCTCGACTTTCGGCGGTCGTTCGCCTTTGCTCTACGGCACGGTGCAGAATATTCCGGAAAAAACCAAAGTTGAATTGGTTGTTCCGCCCGGCATAAATATGAATTCTGAAATCAGCCAGAAAGGTGATGAGATTCAACTTCGCATCGCTAAAGACATTATGGATGGTGACAAAGTTTTGATACCAGGTGGCTGGTATGTCAGAGGTTTGGTGACCGAGGTTGCACCCCGAAGACGGGGTGGGAGAAACGGATACGTCAGCGTTCAATTCGACAAATTGGTCAGCCCTGACGGCGAGCACGAAGTCGACTTCAATGCGAATCTCTCGACTAAAGACAACAAACTTACATCTGTTTTAAAAGTAGTTGGCAAAGACGCGGGATACGTCGGCGCCGGAAGTTTCGCCGGAGCGCTGCTCGCCGTGCAGTTCTCCGGAATCGCGGGCACCGTGGCCATGCAAGGCTATAACGTTGCAGGTGGTGCCGCCATCGGCGGTGCCATTGGTTTATTCGCTGCGTTAAAGCGGTACGGAAAGATATCGTCCACATATGAGGGTGATACTCTGAAACTGACTACTGCTGAGGCGATCGCGCTGCCTGGCTTCGACAAGACCATGTTGCCTTCTGCGCAACCGATTCCTCATTTGGAAGGTTTGGAGATGAAGGTAAAGGATTACCGTTTTGCCGTACCTCCATGGGGAGACAGATCCGCGAGGTTGCTTTCTGTAGAAGTGGAAGTACTGAACAATACAAAAAAAGATTTCAACTTCTTCGATGTTTGCGTCACTAACGATCACGCTCAAACATACAACCCCACACCGTTTGGTGGCATCAAAAACCAAAAGGTAGTATCTGGGAAATCCGGAGTAGGTAAGGTTGTATTTACAGTCGGATCACCAAAACGTAAGTACGCTCTCATATTCTTTAACCGGCGCACAGGAAAGGAGCTTTCGCGGGTCGCAATTAACTAAATTTGCGGGTTTCCCCACTTAATACTAGTATTAAATACTAATTCGGGTTAATATACTCGCGTCATCTGATCATAAAACATCAGTTGATCACGCGGCAGACCAAACGACCTATGCTGAACATTCAGTTAAGAAGGAATTGCCACTCTCTCTCATGAGAGATTGTTTCTATTCATACGATTGGCTTACTGGTCATCTATAGAGCAGAGCGGCAAAGGGGGAAACTATGAAGGCCCATTTGACACAAATGTGGCAGTCGATCCACGGACAGTCTCGTCACAGACAGGCCGAAAGTCAGCTGCGGAAGCTGCAAGGCCATAATGTGCAACTCGAACGTTCCGTCAAGGAAAAAGAGAGAGAGATTGACCGTTTACGGCACCAACTGGCTAACTGTGAAGCGCGGCTACAGGAGCTGATGGGAACGGATGTTCTGACAGCTCTACCGAACCGACATATTTTTAAAGAGCACCTGACTCACTCGCTGAAACGCGCACTGAGACTGGGTTACTCGCTGTCCTTGATGATCATCGACATCGATCATCTAAGAGATATCAATTTGAAATACGGACATGAAGTTGGCGATACTGTGCTCATTGAAGTGAGCAAAATTTTGCGCAGCTCCGTTCGCGAAATCGACATGCCCGCCCGCTGGGGTGGTGAAGAACTAGTCGCCGTGCTACACGAGACCGACGCCGACGGCGCCGCCGTAGTAGCAGAACGCGTGCGACGCAGAGTTTCAATGTTGGAAATCAAAGATCCAAAAACCGGTGAACACGTCAAAGTGACATGCACTCTAGCGGTCGCCAATTATCCGATGCACGGAAGCAAGCCTCAAGAGCTCCTGGAAGCATCCTGCGAAGCCCTTATGCTGGCAAAAGAGAAGGGCTGCAACAAAGTCCTGATCGCCTGCAAATAAACGAATTTAAATCGAAATGAGTTGATGCACATCTACGCGCGTCAGTGCTAGATGATTGCTTCGTTCGTGTGGGTCCATCTGCGCATCGTGTACGTCTTCGTACGCTGCGTGTTATATCGCATCAACAATTGTTTCGCCTGCAATCCTGTTCCCCGTATTGAATGGCGGTGAACAATGATTCTCGCCAACGCGCGCTTAAAAGTTTCATAGTCGCCGTTTTGCAACGCGGACAGCGCGAGATTAGTACTGAATGATCGGATCCCTGGAACCAAGTGCGGCAGCCTTGGTCATAATCGTCTGAGCATCTTTGAATTTTTTTGAATCGTACGCTTTTTTGTCCTTCGTAAATTCAATGGTAGCTAAAGCTATATTGTCGACATCGGCAGCAAATATTGGAGGCACCGTACTTAGTATCACGGTCAGAACGAGCAAAATTCGGAAAAACATTTTGGGAATCCTGGGAAACGACTTAATGAGGATCGCTTCCGTTGGCAAGCGATCTATTTATATGTTTGGGGTCATCTTATTTGATTGGAAACTCGGATTGGAATCCCCGTTTTGGCTTCCAAAATCCTTCCGCCGAAGGGTTGACAAATACCTAGTTTAGATTTAGTCTAAATACAGACGGAGTTCAATGGAGTAAAAGGTCAATGTCTCTCACGGCTAAGGAGCTGCTAACCATAAAAGGGGTAAAACTTACCTCTCAGCGGCTCGTGATTACGGATTATTTGATGCAAACGCACGATCATCCGACCGCCGACGAAGTCTTGGCTGCGGTCGCTGAAAAGCTGCCGATGGCTTTATCTAGAGCTACCGTTTATAACACTCTCAATGCGCTAGTCGAAGCGGGAGTTATTCGTGAGGTACTCACAGAACCTGGACGCACCAGATATGATGCCAACACTTCTGAGCACCATCACTTCGTGGACATCAATTCCGGAAAGATCATAGACATTCCGCAAGAGATGCTTCCGAACATCGAAAAAGCGCTTGGGGAGAAGTATAAAGTCCGCAGCTACACTGTGACGTTCTACGGCGATCTAAACGACGAGAGTCCTTAGGCAATCACACAACTATCGCGCAATGCCAGAGGTTCTCGCGAACCTTCCAGCTGAACGCACCATAAATTAGCGAATCGATCTTCTCGATTGATCAGGAAGATCGCGCCGGCAAAATCCATCTGGATTCTGTACGTATCAACACACGCACAAAACGAGTACAAGCAGAGCCACGCGCTCTGATACCCAGTCACGAACACACACACAACACACATCGTCGAAGTTCAAATCGAACTTCGCAGGAGGAACGCATCATGAGTCACATTCCAGGAACCAAAACAGAAGAAAATTTGCATTCGGCTTTTGCTGGAGAATCCATGGCTAACAGAAAATATCTGTTCTTCGCCAAAATCGCTCGGCAACTTGGAAATGAAGAGATCGCAAAACTCTTCGAAGAAACCGCGCATCAAGAAACCGGACACGCCTTCGCTCATCTTGAGCTGATGTATCCGCCCGCCGATCTGACAGTTGAAAAACTTCTCGAGATCGCAATCGAAGGCGAGCTGTACGAAACCAATCAAATGTATCCAGGGTTCGAACAAACCGCTCGCGAAGAAGGGCGTCTGGACGCCGTCGCCGAGTTCCAAGAACAAGGCAAAGAATCTGCAGAGCATGCTGATGTTTTTCTCCAAGCAGCCAAACGATTTAAAGCGCTCGGTTTGGTCGAACGCTATCACGCTACACGCTACGAAAAGGCGCTCGATAAAGTGAAAAATTCATCCGAAAAATCTGAGCAATCACCAGATCAGCTCAAGCAATCGGCATAGCGGCTCGGTTAGCGCAATTTAGAATGCACCAATTTCAGTGGCAGCAATTTTAAGCAGTAATTTAAGTAGCAGCAGTTTCAATAGTGGAGGAAAAAAATCATGAACGTTAAACATCTCGATCATTTGAATATGACGGTCCGCAGTCTGGACGAAACAGAAGATTGGTACAAACGAGTCTTTGGATTCGTGCTTGTAGAGTCGGGTTTGAGAGGCGATATGAAGTGGGGCATTTTTAAAAGCGGTGACGCGATGCTTTGCGTTTACGAGTATCCCGATTTGAAGCATCCCGAAAAAGCGGCGTCAAACGCACCACACACGATCAATCACTTCGGTCTTCGGATCACCGATCGCGATAAGTGGGAAGGAACGGTTAAGCGTGAGAAGCTTCGCGTCGGCTATGGCGGTGAAGTGCGCTATCCGACATCCTCTTCATGGTACGTGGTGGACCCAACCGGTTACGAAATCGAAGTAGCACTATGGGATCATGACGTCGTTACTTTCCCAACGGCGTTGCCCGTAGCAAGCTGACAATGATTGGTCGAACGCCAGGCGAGGCAAAAACGATCAAGCGAAAACGGGCATTCCCCAAAACAGTCCTTGTCCGCATTCGACACCACAGTCGATCATCACTTGTAAGTCATCGCGCGACTCGATTCCGTCGGCGATGACTTTGCAATCGAGTCCAGAAGCGACGCCAACGAGCTTCCTGACGAACTCTCGTTGCATGTCATCTTCGACGCATTTTTTGACCAGACCTTTTTCGAGTTTTATAAATTGTGGTGCTAAAAGCAGCAAACTTTCCAGCGAGCTAAATCCGTATCCGATCCGATCGAGTGAAATCTGCACACCAAGCTCTTTTAAACGATCGACATGAGGCTTGATTCTAAGTGGTTCTGCCAAGAATTCGTTGTCACCGATAGCAACACAAATTTCTCGGCCTTTTGATTTGAACATATCTTCGAGGTTATCCACCGGGATATCCAGCAGCGTTGACGCAAAAACTTTGATGTGGCATGCGCCGCCATCTGGCAGTTTTTCCATGTTTTCCAAACTTACTTTTAAACATCTAAGATCGATTGCGGTGCGTAGATTGTGTTCACGAGCCAGTTTGTAATATGCATCAGGCTGCTCGAACACACCGACCGGACCTCGACATTGAATTTCGTAGCCAATCACATGTTGCGTTTTTAATTGAGCAATCGGTTGATACGTCGCACGCAAAGCCTCGCCGCTTCTCAGTTTTTCGAGAATCGTTGCCATCTCGTTCGTTTCAGGGCTGAGCTTTGAAAACGTAACCGAATTCTTTCCAGCTTTTTTGCTGCTCTTTAAACCAGCGTTTGCAGCCGCAAGAATTTCTTCAATCGACAATAACTCTGGTGGCAATTGAGTGACACCCGTGCTCGTTGTAATTTTTGTGGTGCCACTTGATAGATTGATCGGAGTTTCTGCAACAGCTAAACGAACTCGCTGGGCGACTTGAAGAGCGGTTTCCGTATCTAGTTCCGACAGCAAGATTAAAAATTCATCGCCACCGACGCGAGCGACATGGTCGGTTGGTCGCACGGCTTTCGAAAGTCGCGCTGACAATTCTTGCAGCACGACGTCGCCGATGGAGTGTCCGTATTTTTCATTAATGCCTTTGAAGTCGTCGCAGTCGATCAAGAGCGCAAAATTCATCGTGTTGTTTCTGCGAGCTCGGTCCGTTTCAGACTTCAAAATCCGCTCAAACCCTCGGCGGTTCATTACTTCCGTCAATGGGTCGATCATCACGAGGTGCTTGAGTTCGCGGTTTCGTTCTTCAATCGTTGATGCCATTGTGTGCAGTTTAGTCTCATAATCTTCATGCTGCGTGAGAAAACGAGACTGCAAAATGTAGAGATAAACCAGCAGTGCTGCCACCACGATTCCCAGGGCAATCAGTTCGATGTTGTGTCCCGTGAATACACCGACAGCAATCATCAGAACGGCGAGCGCGACGGTTGCGAGAAACGTCATGCGTAGGCGATGCTTTTGTTTTGCGCCTTCGCCTTCGGTCAGAGAGGGCGGCTTCAGTTGGGCTAATTCTGCAGAATAAGACTTGAGAATTTGACTGAACTGATTCTTCATAGGTGAATTGTACCCACGAGCGCAATTTGATGTCGCGATCGAAATTGATGTCGATCTACAACCATGGGCGTTCCAAGCGACTTGAAGTGTGGAATAGAATCAATGACCACCAAAGGCAGTCTTTATGGATGCGAACGCGCGCTCGCTGATAATCGGCAAAATTTGCCCTACGTGCCAGTTTAAATACAGTCCGGAGCTTGATCGCTGCCCGGACGATAACAGCCTTCTTGCTGTCGTAAAGCGCGATCCGTTCATCGGAAAGCTGATTGCTGATAAATACAAGATTGTCGAAATTCTGGGGATGGGCGGCTTTTCAACTGTTTACAAAGCGGATCAAACTTCGCTGCGGCGTTCGGTGGCGATCAAGATTTTGCACGCCGAATTTGTGGATAAACCGGACAAAATTCGGCGTTTTCAACACGAGGCTGAATCGATTAGCACGCTCGTGCACTCGAATGTGGCGTCGGTGTACGACTACGGTGTGCTTGCCGAAGGTCAACCGTATCTCGTCATGGAGCTTGCGTCAGGCAAAACTCTATCAGCCGTGCTTGCTGAAGCGAAAGTTCTGCCCCCGGAGCGCGCTCTCGAGATTTTTTTGCAATGCTGCGAGGGTGTGGCCGCCGCGCACAACAAAGGGCTGATTCACAGAGACTTGAAGCCCTCGAATATAGTTTTGCTGCAAGCCGAAGATGGCTCCGAGCATGTCAAAATTCTCGACTTTGGACTGGCCAAAGTAATTTCGGGCGACGAAGCCAATCGCGAAAATTTGACCATGACAGGCGAGGTTTTGGGAACGCCTGCATACATGGCGCCGGAGCAGTGCATGGGCACCGTGATGGATATGCGCACCGACATTTATTGTTTTGGTTGCGTGATGTATGAGGTGCTGTCCGGGAAGTTGCCGTTGATCGGCGACACTTCCTACGAGGTCATGCACAAACACATCAACGAAGCTCCGATTTCACTTTCTAAAAGTGGTCCCGCTGTGCCACCACGACTGGTGCGCATCGTTTCCAGGTGTCTGCAAAAAGATCCAGATGATCGGTACCAAACTTTTGAAGATCTCAAAGATGCTCTGATGGGCGTGGAGCCAGCCATTACGTCTGAAATCAAAACGATTCTTTTTTCTGGGAGTAATGTAAAACTATCGAAGAAGAAGAAGCTGCTGAAGAAGAAAGTTTTTCTTTCGATGTGGACTTTTATGCTTTTTTCTCTGGGTCTGGTCGGGCTTTTAGCTTTTGAGCATTGGCAAAATGTTCAGAAAATTGAAATCAAAAAGCAGTACGCTGACAAGATTTCCAGCTACGACAACGGCAAAGTTTCATTTGATTATCCAGCCACATTTCACACTCCGCGCAAGAAAGAAAGAGAAGCTGCGATCATGAAACATTTTGAGAGAAGAGATGCGCCTGATGTGTTTTTTGATTTAAAGCATCTGAATCCAAAACAATACGACCAAGGTCTGGAAGCCACAGCCATAGACCAACGCGACAAAACACACAAACCATATCAGCATTTTGTTGAGATTAAACCGATTCAAAAATTTGCTTTCGGAAAAGACAAATTGATTCAAGGCTATGACACCGAATTCATCCACGACCAGGGTGAAGCATATCGCCGAGAACGGCATGTTTACTTCGGTAGACCGGGTTCAATCTGGAAATTGAAAGTGTACTATCCACTTTCCGAACAGGAAAGATGCGAGAAGGCCTTTGATATCATATTCAATACCGCGCAATTGCACGACGATTAACGAGTATTTGGTAATGACCGTATCCGGTGCCACTGCAGTCGAGTTCGCCGCGTGACGCGGCTGGTAAACTAAATTTCAGTGAGATAAAGTACCGCGCGATCTAAGACCTCATCGACACCATCCCTGGTACCAGCTATCGTCGGGTAAATTTCGATATCAGGTTTTCGTCCCACTGCCGTTTCGCTATGACGGCTTCCCGATCAGGTCCGTGGGACGGAACCATGGTTGCCAACTACGTACTTTTACCCTGTACGCAGCGTGTACCGTGGCCTAGTATAAATCCAGGAAAGTATTTATTCGTAGAGGTGGTTGTGAAACCGCGTTTTCTCCCAATTTTTCTGACATTGTGTCCGCTGGTCCTCGGTCAATCCGCGGCGAGCGCATATGACGACCTTGCGCAACAGCAGATTTTGCAGATTCAGCAGCAATTGCAGAGTCAGTTTCCGCAACATCAGAATTCGGCTGGTCAGCCTCAGCAACCAGCTGCTATGCCGATGAGTCAAGGCATGTCGCAGGCACCGGATGCTCAGCAACAGATTTTGCAAATAAACCAACAACTCCAGCAAATGTCACAGGGACAGCAGCAACCCGCGCGCATGATGCCTCAGCAAATGTCTCCGCAAATGCAGCCGATGCCGCAGATGCAACAAAACCCTGGAATGCAGCGACCGCAGATGTTGCAGCAATCGCCGATGATGCAACAAGCGCAGATGATGCCGCAATCGCCATCTATGCAGTCAACGCCAGCCATGCAAGCGCCTTCGCAGCAGATGTCGCAAGCTCAGTCGGTTTCTCAAAACACTGGATTCGCACCGAGCAACACGCAATCGTTGAACTTGCCTGTTCTTAATTCGACGGTTTCGGGCTACACGGCCGTGAATGATGTAATTCCAAATGCAGTTGGCGCAACGTCGGGTGTAGACATCCTTGATGAGTCACTAAAGTTTCACTCGCAAGTCAATGGGCAACCGGCTTCTCGTCCGGCGAACCCGATGCCGAAACAACAAATGCAAGCCGGTGCGTCGCTCAGTCAACCTATTAGCCTTGCCACTGTATTTGGTGGCAATGGTCAAAGCTCTAACGCCTCCGCGAACGGCGGACAAATCAGCACACGCGCCATCGGTGCAATCGGCGCCGCGGCTCTCGTCGGCACCTTCCTCGGTAACGGCGGTGTCGGCGGAATGATGAAGTCTACAGGCTGGGACAACTCCCGCCATACGCGTGGAATGTCGATCGGCGGCTACTAGACTGGTTCCAATTACGTACCAAACTAGCCTGATGCTGAGACGCAACAGACGCAAATAACTAGCGATCTTGAATGTAGTTTCGTTCATGTTCGCACTTTTTGTATGTGCTTTCACAACTCCTTTGCGAACAAGCCCTGACGGCGCGTCGCGAGCGCTAGTGTCGATCCGTTCACAAACATGTATGGGAATAAATTCCCGCGCGCAGACGATGTGCTAGGATCTGGCCGTTCAAACGTCATCAGGAGCGCTGGAATGAGCAATTGGAGCGAACTTCACGACGCCGGCTATGCCGCCGCGGAAGAAGGCGATTTAGAAAAGGCTGTCGAGTTCTTGAAAAAGGCCGTCGAAGCAGTCGAGTCAAATGGAAACAAAGAAGAGCTCTGCCAGAGCGTCAATTGCCTGGCTGTGGTCTATCAAGCGCTCGGTCAAGAAGATGATGCAAAAACAATGTTTGAAAAAACAATCAGCATCAAGCCTGAGACTATCGAGCTGCCGGCCGCCATCGAGGCTCTCGCCGACCTCTACTCCTACGAGGACGAAGAAAAAGCGCTCGAACTCTATAATGATGCGCTCAAGGAATATGTTCGCTTGGGCGAACACGACGCTCAGCTTGATGCACAGAACAAAGTTTTGACCATACTTTCATTCAGCGAAGAACTCGAGGATGGCGTTCTAAAGGAACGTCCGCTATCAAAAGCCGAAACCGAAAACTTCAAACGCCAGGCCGATATCGGCAAGCAGCTAATCGCGCTCGATAAGAAAGCCAAGGTCACGTCACCTGAAGTTGTTCAACGCATCGATTCTTATGTGGATGCCTGGCAGGACGCCGAGGTCGAAAACGAACTCGATGGAATGGACGCCGCTAAGGCTCTTGGTGCTCTGTGGGCGCATGAACTAATCGAGTCGTTCAACTGGACATGGGTCTGTTTGGAAGGCGCCGGCAATCTGTTCGTAATCGTTTCTGAAGACAGAGGGCTCGTAATCAATCCTGTTTACTTCGTCAAATCATGTCTAGATATGCCGGAACTGGACTGCACAATCATGCTTGCATACAACATGCTGCAGGAAAGTCAGTTCGACGAAATTCCTGCGATGAGTTTTGAAAACGTGATGGAAGGCGTTCATCGCGTGATTCCAAAACCAGGTAGATCGTTGAGCATGGCTGCTGGTCGGCTTCCTGAGTAAATCGGAAAACAATGTGCAATTCCACATATTCGATTTCCTGATAATACCCTAACATAGAGTTCTATCAGGAACTAACGGCTTACAAACTGTCGGAAAAGGCTTAGACTGCGCCTCGCAATCTGCCTCTCCGGCATTTTGTTTTGTATGGGTTTTAAACGAAGTAGCTGAATTGATGACACTGAATGTGGTGCCTCAACTATTTGACTGCTGACCGCAGGGTTTAAAGTTCGGCCGCTTCGAAACACCGGCGCTTCAACTCGGGTTCTTCAAAACTCAGGCGCTTCAAAACTCAGGCGCTTAAACTCCGCCACTTCTTAACTCAGTGACCTCAAAACGACATTCGAAATGTCGATACTCTAGTTCGGTTTAACTTTCGGTGCCACTTTCGCTGGTGTCGCAGCTGGTGCCTTGCCCGTAGTCGCAGCGGCATCCTTAGCCGGCGCCACAGGTTTCTTCGGCAACTTCGGTCCGACGTGCACCACTGTCACTTCATACTTAATCGTAGAACCTGGCGGAATGATTCGCGACGTCGCGGCGCCTTTTGGAAAGCCAAGTTCGGGAGGTATCAACATCAATCGTTTGCCGCCTTCCTTCATCCCGATCACGCCCTCATCCAGCCCTCGGCAAATTTGCGTGCCGCCGAGAACCATGTTGAATGGTCGACCTTTGATAATAGTGTTGTCGAATTCTCTCAAGTCGGGCATCACCCAGCCTTTGTAATCGATCCAGACGATATTGCCGAATTTGGCTTCTGTACCCGTTCCGACCTTGATGTCTTTGAATTGAACGCCCGATGGCGCCGTCTTGGTGTTCTCGCCTAGCGCGGACGTGGCGCCATCTTTGGGTTTGGAGAACTCCTTCTTCGCGTCTACAGGAGCGACAGAGATGCTTGAAGCAATCGACAGCGTAAGCAAAAGACTGAACCAATTGTTGATGGATTTCATTCGCGAACTCTCTTGGTTTAAAAACGGGAGCAATGACAATTATAGTATCGATCACTTCTTTGAAAGTGCCGAGTCAATTGACTGCATGGTGCGCGTGTTTGTTTCAACGAGGAGTGATACTATCTAGCCAGGCACTGCGGCATTGTCATGAAGCTCGGCTCTGACTCGCTCCGCCGTGCACTAGATGGCATCAGAAAGGACGCTCGAATGATTCGGTTGATGGTCGTAGACGACCACATTCCTACCAGAGAATCGATCATAAAAGAACTGGGCAATGGTGATCTGATTGAAGTGATCGCCGAGGCTGGAACCAGTGATGAAGCCTGGCGTGTCGGCCAGCAAATTCTGCCTGATTTGATTTTGCTCGACTTGCATTTGCCTGGTTTAACAAGAACCGAAGATCTCGTTCGCAAGTTGTCCGGACTTACCAACGTGAAAGTGGTGATTTTTGCAAGCAAAGCGCCGGTCTCGGAAGTACTCGATCTTCTCGACATGGGTGCTGCCGGTTATGTTTTAAAAACCGATCCATCGGCTCTGATTCGAATGGCGCTGCTAATGGTTTCGCGTGGGTCCACCGGCGTGATTTCGCCGTCGCTGCCGAGACATTTAACCCGTCTAAGCCCTGATGAGAGGCTGATTCTAAGGCATCTGACTCTGCGCGGGAAATTGCCTAAAGCGGCCGAAAGAATGGGAATCCCGCAATCCGAGCTGGAAGCCACTGCATTGCATCTGGCTGAGAAATTGGAACTGGTTAAAGAATCCGATAAACCCGCGGACGAAGCGCAGTTCGACTCGATCGAAAAGCTGATCAAGTGGGCGAAGAAGCACGGATTCTAGTTCACATATAAGTGCTTTGTTCGTCGAATCGTGCCTTGCCAATTCGGATCTGATCGTCGAAGAGGCGCAGCTAAACCAGGTCTTCAGCGCTTGCGTTAAACGCCAGGCGACAGAACGATCAATGAAAGCACCATCGAACCGACCAGCATGATCAACATTTCCCATTTTGAAAATGATTTGCGAACCAGCCATGATTCAGGTTCTACACGCGACCAATAGTCGTTGAGCCAGTGCTGAGCGATTGCTGCTGGAACTGCCACCAGTGTGAACAAAAGGTAGAACGGAACCGGGAGTTTGGTTAAATTCCAGAAAAATACCATCGCTACAGTCAGGCAGAAAGCCGGGAATGACGGGTTGGCTTTCAGCATGGAGCCTTCCCTTCCGAGCGTCGCAATGTCGTAATACAAAACAGCGAAAAATCCAAGCGTGACCAGTGGAACCATTACGCCGACCAGTTGTGCCGCTTCGCGTGGGACGATTTTATAAACCAACAATAGAAAAACGAACAGCCCGATCAGCGTGGGCGCGAATAATAGAAGAGTCGTAAGCGAGGGGTTGGCGTCGCGGTACTTGGCGAGCGCGCCTTCGCAATTCGGTCCTGGCGTGGCGCCTGTGCCGTAGGCCTCAACTGACCTGCTTTTCAGATCTTTGACCGTTTTGTGAAACCAATAAATCAGATACGTCGAGAAAGTCAGCATCGACAGAACGACCACCTGCCAGGCGGGCTGCTGCCGCGACATTTCGACGAGTTGGATATCCGAGCTGGTTGTATCAGTGGTTGGCATAGTGGTAGTCATGAGGTGCCCGTGTTCAAAACACTGTAATTCTCACATGTTTAGAGAATTTCCTCTCTTTAATGATGATCAATTTTCCAATCATGATCAATGTCCCTTCCAATCCGGTAATCTTGGGTAGCGAGTACCCGTCTAATGCGAGACGCTTGCGACTCGCTTCGCACAGACACGCACGCGGCAAAGCAGGGGCGAAATGGAATGCAACATTCCACACGGTTCCCTCACAAATTAATGTTTTGCTGTTAATCAAGATCCGGTTCGTCGGCTCTGTCCGACTTCACTAATGCAGGAGTGTTGCAACGAATGGTTAATTCAGTAGTCGTCGTGGGACGCGCGGGCAAAGATCCCGAAATGCGTTACTTCGAATCAGGTCGGGTGAAAACCACGTTCAGCGTGGCTGTCAATCGACCTACCAAGGAAAAAGAAACCGATTGGTTCGATATCGAGATCTGGGGCAGACAAGCCGAGGTCGCTGGAGAGTATGTTCGCAAGGGCAGTCTCATCGGTGTCGAAGGTCGTCTAGACTTCAATAAATGGACCGATGATCAAGGTACGAAACACGTAAAACCGCTTATCAAGTGCAACAACATCAGATTGCTCGGCAGCAAGCGCGACAACGCTTCTGATTTTGGCGGCAGCGAGGAATAGTCCCGATAAATGAACGTTCAATTTATCGACTATCTTGTAATCGGCATCTATTTCTCCTTTGTCATCGGCATCGGATTTCAGCTGAAAAAGCAAATGGTGACCAGCGAGGACTTTTTTCTCGCTGGTCATCGCATTCCGACCTGGGTCACGGGTCTAGCCTTTTTATCTGCTAATCTCGGCGCTATTGAAGTTATGGGAATGGCTGCCAGTGCGGCTCAATACGGTGTAGTCACGGCGCACTTCTATTGGGTGGGCGCGATACCAGCGATGGTGTTTCTCTCACTTTTCATGATGCCGTTTTACTACGGATCGAAAGTGCGCAGTGTGCCCGAGTATCTGAAGAGGCGCTTCAATGAACCGACTCGCGCGTTCAACGCGCTGTCGTTTGCCGTGATGACGATTTTGATGTCAGGCATAAACCTTTATGCCATGGCGAAAGTTTTTCAAATTTTACTGCACTGGGACATGAACGTTTCCATACTTCTGGCTGCGGCTGTGGTTCTCGTCTATGTGTTTCTAGGTGGACTGACTTCTTCGATCTACAACGAAGTTATTCAATTCTTCTTGATTATTTTTGGTCTTCTGCCGTTGTCTGTTCTCGGACTGCTGCATATTGGCGGCTTCGACGGGCTCAGCCAACGCATCACCAACATGGGCATGACCCACTTGTGGCGTGACATGTATTCGACGGCAAACCCGCTGGGTGTCGACTGGATTGGCTTGCTAGGTGGACTTGGCTTCGTTCTTTCCTTTGGATACTGGTGCACCGACTTCCTGGTTATTCAACGCGCTCTTGCTGCGCAAAATGTTCGCAGTGCACAAAGAACGCCATTAGTCGCCGCGTTTCCCAAGATCTTTTTCCCCTTCATCACCGTTTTACCCGGACTACTCGCTCTGGTTATTTTGCCACCATCGTTAGAATTGGGCACCAAAACCGATTACGACATGGCAATTCCATTGATGATGGGGCTGATGTATCCCAACGGTATGCTTGGTCTGGGGCTTACAGCTTTGCTTGCCAGCTTTATGTCCGGCATGGCTGGTAATGTCACCGCATTTAATACCGTGTTCACGTTTGATATTTACCAGAGTTATATCGCTCAGAACAAATCAGATAAGCACTATCTGTGGGTTGGAAGAATCGCCACGGCCGGCGGCATTTTAGTCAGTATTCTGGCTGCCTATCTGGTCATGAACTTTCCAACAATCATGGATTACATGCAGCTGATCTTCTCGTTCTTCAACGCTCCATTGTTCGCCACATTTGCCCTCGGCATGTTCTGGGTGCGAACCACTCCAAAGGCAGCATTCATCGGACTGGTCTGCGGAACGATTGCTACTGTCGCTCACTATTTCTTGTCTGAAATGGTGAAAATCGAACCAGATCTTTTGCCTGGTTATCTGGCGCCGCTGGCACCACTCGTTCCGGTTTTGAAAAAAACTTTGACGTATCAAACCGTGATGGCAGGCAACTTCTGGCGGGCAATCTACGGTTTCCTTGTCTGTTTTATTCTCACTTTTGTAATTTCACTTTTCACCGAGCCGAAGAGAAAACGCGACTTGATCGGTCTTGTCTGGGGACTTTCGAAGAAGCCTTCCGCGCAGTTGCCAAAAGAGCCGTGGTATCTCAGTCCCACGTTCCTTGGCGTGACTGCGCTTCTCATCACTATCGTAATCAACATAATTCTGTGGTAATAACGCCATGCTCGACGTAAGAAAACCGATGGGCTTGTTGTTCGTAATTCTCGGAGCATTGCTGTTCGTCTACGGCTATTTTTTCTCAGAAGCGGTGCCGTTTTATACTCCTGATTCCTGGTTTCCATTGAAGCTCAATCAGCCGGTTGGCGCATTCATGTTCATCTTCGGTGCGATGATGCTTGCGCTGGCGCGATTTGTTCAACTCCATACGGCGGATCGTGAACTCGGTGAACGTGAACGTGAATTGAACAGGGCTGAGCGCAAACGCCAAAGAGCGATCGCGAAGCGCGAATTGGCGGCTGGCGCGCCGGACGACTCTGCGGATGCGATTCCTGGCGAATTGGAGGATGACGCTCCTGGCGAATTGGCGAGCGCTTCGGATCCAGGTTCTACTCTCTCGAAATCGGATGACCCAAGTTCCACTCTTGCGAAATCTCATGACGCAAACTCTGCCGGCGGAAGTTCCGCCGACCAAAAGTCGGATGACATAACCCCAACTAAAACTTCCGAAGAGTAAGCGAACATGTCTGCAGGCAAGGTTATGTTCGCAGTGTTTGCCTTAGGCCTGGCGATTGTGTTCGGCGCTTCCGCTTTAGACAATCTCAATGATGATACCGTCTATAACCTGAGAGAACTTGCTGGTATCGGCATTCTTTCATTCGTCTTCATTGGCTGCGTATCTGTCATGACCATCTTCGGTTTGTCTGATGCCGTCTGTGCGTTCATGGAAGGACGAGGCGATCAACTGATGCACGACGGCGACGTAAGAGGCGCTCGGCGGTGGTATGACCGCTGCCTCTGGCTCCAGGATCATTTGTTGAACAACCTGTGGCGGCGCACTCGAATCGCCGGCAAACATGTCGCTACTTATCGAGCTAATCCGGAAGCTGAAAACGCAAATGACGAGGTTCATCTCGACCCGCCTCCCGGATATTGCCCTACTCACGTCCACACCCCCATGGACCCGAACCAGAATCTCGAAGATGATTCTGAACCCGACGATGGTTCCGCTTCGCGGAAATGGTCGGTACCGCCCGCGGTGGCAAATAGTTTGTTCTATAAGTACGTTTTCGGAATCGTTTTCACATTGGTCGCAATCGTTCACGCACTCGATGGTACTATGATTGGTGCCATGGGCATTTTATTTGTGGGCATCGGATTGAATGCATACTGGCTGGCCACGAGTAAAGACCAGAATCCGTAATAACGACCGCTGAAAATTACTCGTTTGTGCGCACGGCGGCGACGATGTTTTGCTTTATCGAATCGAGGACCTGATCGACGTCTTCGAGTTGAATCCGATCACCGGTAAAGTGAACAAAGCCCTTGGTGTCGCCATCGTATCGAGGCACCAGGTGAAAATGAACATGCCTGACTTCCTCGGCAATGCAGGCCACGTAAACCATTTCGGCTCCAAGCCCTTTCTTGATCGCCGCCGCAATCACAGGCATCAGCGCACCGAGTTTTGCCGCGTCATCGCTTTCGACGTCTGCAAGCTGATGATAATGCTTTTTGAAAATTATCTGCGTGTGACCTTTCGAAATCGGCGATTCACACAAAGTGGCAATCAAATTGGGGTCTTCGTAAACTACCGGTGGCTTTGTGCCGTTTCCCTGTAACCACAGGCAGAACGGGCAGTTCGAGACTTTGCTGTCGGTTTCCGAAGGCACAACTATCCCCTTCTCGGTGTTTATTTCAGTGTTTTGCCGGGCATTTAGAAGAAGAATATACAATAAAATTCTGGGCAGAGTCATTCGACGGCATCCCATGGGTAGAGTTCACTTTCATGTCTAGTGCAATGAGTTTTTCAAACACCGACGAACGTACTAATCGACCTCATCCAATGCTCGGAGCACAAATCGGGCAATACCGCATCCTCGATGTTGTCGGCGGCGGCGGGATGGGCATTGTCTTTCGCGCTCGCCAGGAAACTGTCGACCGTGATGTGGCTCTGAAATTGTTGCCACCAGAATTAGCTCATGATGAAATAAATTCAAAACGATTGGAGCGGGAAGCGAAGGCGCTCGCCAAGCTCAATCACCCCAACATCGTCACCACTTATGACTTTGGTTTGACTCAACATGGTCAAGCTTATTTAGTTATGGAACTGGTTGATGGCGAGAGTTTGAAAGAACTGTTGCTGCGCGATGGCCGAATGGAACTCAATCGCGCTATCAAAATTTTCATTCAAATGGCTGACGCCATGCGCTTTGCACACCAACACGGAATTGTGCATCGCGACTTGAAACCACACAACGTTATGATTGCTCAGGCGCCATCGCCTGACTTCGTCAAGGTTTTGGACTTCGGAATTGCTCGCCTGGCTGATTCGCAGAAGCTCACACGCGTCGGTGAAATCATCGGCAGCCCGCTCTATATGAGCCCCGAGCAGTGTCTCAGTGAACCTGTCGATCACCGCACCGATATTTACGCGCTCGGCGTTCTTATGTATGTCAGTTTGACAGGGCACGTTCCCTTCAAAGGCGACACGCTTTATGAAACCGTAGAACGCAAGTGCACCATGCCTCCGCCACGATTCGCCGATATCGCGCCGGAACTTGATATTCCTGGTTTTCTCGAAGAATTGATCAGGCATTGTTTGGCTGTGGAAAAGGAAGATCGTTTCCAGAGCATGGACGAAGTAAAGAAAATGTTGGAATCAATAGGTTCCAGTCAGAAGAATCAGAAGCAGTTCGTGGCTGAGTCTACGGCTGTTTTAAACGGACCGATTGGAGTAACTAAGCGCCCAGCTCCTGCGCCCAAAACAATTAAAGAACGCATGCAGGAAAGTGCTGCTGCAAAAGGTGGCTTGGATAACGCCGCCGAGACCAAAAGCGCGCCACCGAAACTGCCGCGCCCAACCGTGTCGCGAGGATCTGCATCAAGACCGGCTCGCACGCGCCCGGTTTCGGAAGCGAAGGGAATCGTAATCACGCCAGGCGTGATGGTACTCGCTGTTATTTCTTTATTGGTGACGATGTTCGGCGGAATGTATCTGGGCATCAAAGTTATGGATGACGGCACATTCTTTCCTCGATCTAGTAGTGATACTACATCTGGTGCTTCACAGTCCGGAAATAAAACTTCCGACACTGCGCGAGTCATCACTCCTGTCGTTGACAGCCATCCAAACACCAAGGTGACCGCTGCGCAGAACGAAACGAAAAACGGAGCACAAAACGCCACTCAACAAACCAGCAATCAACAAACCGGCACCAGGGTTTCTACCGAGCAAGCTGCGCATACGAACAGTGGCTCCACTCAAGTATCTTCAAGCGGTGAGACAATCAGCACCGGTGCCAGTCTGACCAATCAAACATCGAACAAACAAACAGTGACGTCGTCAGCTCAGAGCGTCACTCCTCCATCTGCACGAACCAAAAACACGACTCGGTCATCGGCATCTAATGAAACCGTTGGCGACCGTCAAGCGACTAAACCACGTCAACCCAGGGACCACTCTCGCAAGACCGTCACTAATAAGAAACCGGTAACTCGAGTGCCGTCGGTTCCAACTCATAGAGTCGAGCCAACTACCGAGTCCGTCACCGGTGTTCACGTTCGCCACCTCGACCCAGACACTTGGGATAACTACAAGAAACTCAAACCATTCTAGTCGAGGCGCCAAGCGCGAACAGTCGGCGCAGTGTAGATTTGTTCTGAGATCTTCAAGAGAACTCACTGCTGACCCTCGATGACGGTCGCCTCCAGGTCAGGGACCTGTGCCGGTCCGCCGCATCAGCTTAGTTCGGGTTTCATCCAAACAATTTTTTGTAGTCTATGCAGATCAAGTCCTGAACTTGTGTTTTCGAGTTGTTTAGTGAAAGGATTTAACCAGAATCAACGTGGTAAAATCTGACCTCGCGACTTTGCCTTGACCTGACGCGTTCTCGTCCGAGGCTGAATTCCGCACGCTCTCTCAATCTGGAGTTTCACCGATGAAAATTACGTCACCGAAAGCATCGTTCCTTTCGCGAACCTTGGCGATTGCAGCTCTCCTTTTGGGGGCGTCCGATCTCTCTGCTTATGCTGCTCACGAAGACAAAGTGTCATTCCGCGAGTTTCGCCAGCAATTTGAAGGCATCGATCGCAATGCTGCACGGAAGATGTTTCATCAACAGTTCGGCAGACCAGACAATAACAACAACAAGCCTCAGATTCAGGCAATCACCCCATATCAAAACATAATTACGGTTGGGGCCAACGGACAAGCTGTTTGCGGCGGCGACATCGCTGGACGTAACAACAAAGCGTTGAGAGAGAATCGTATTAAAAATCAATCGGTGCAAGAGCTGACAAATGGCTCCTTGACCAGAGTTAACCGCGGCGTCGATTTGGATTTGAGTTCAAACAACAGAAACATTGTTTTAGGTAAAGGATTGTTCGGCACCAATGGTGGTGCTGTGGAAATCTCAGTGGGCGGCAAGAACGCTTCATATCAAGCCGGTTCCGTCGTTACCGCTGCCGAATATGTTGCAGTGAAACAAGCACTCGACGGTGGGCAAAAAGTTGAAGTGGACCGTGCTGGTAGAGCTATTGGCGGCACAGTTGACCTCGGTTCGCTGACTTCCGGCAACGCTGTAATGAAAGCGTCCAATCTTGTCATTCCTGACAATGTCACCACATACGGTGACTTCGGCAAAGGTTCCGATTTCCGTTTAAACGGTGAGTTGTCTAACTACGGTACCGTTCAAGTTTTGTCCTCCGACAAAGCTATCAAAGGCGGCGCGATACGCGCCGAAGATATTTCGAACCACAGTGGTGCTCTGATTTCTTCGACCGTTAACGTGCATCTCGATGCCGCTCGCAATTTGACCAACTATGGCGACATTCTTTCCACCGAAGGACTGACCATCTCCGCCGGTAATGAATTGAACAATGCCGGACGCATAGCCAGCAACGGTGCCTTGAATATTAACGCTGCCAGAACCAACAACAGTGGTGTTATGAGCTCCAGCTCCGCCAATGTCAACCTGGCATCTGCAGTCGACCTTGTAGTCAACAATCACAAGGGAACAATCGCCGCGGTCAATGGTGCTATCAATGTTAGAGACGCATCCTATATAGGTTCTGGCAATTCGTACGTAAATGGCGGCGATTTGATCAGTCTCGATCTCAATCTTAATTCCGGTCACGGGACTGCTAACGTCAACGTCAATGATTTGACCGGGAATATCAACGGAACCGGCACTGCTAGCCATGTTACGGCATCGACTGATTTGCTCAAGGTAGGCAATGTTTGCCTGACCGGCGACCCAACCTTCTATAACACTGCCGGTGGAATCCTGATCAACGATGACGTAATTGTCGCTGAAGATCTTGTCTTCATCGCAACCGGCGGCATCGCAACTACAGAGGGCGTTGAAATTCGCGCTGGGGATGCCACCAAGGGTTACAACATCACGTTCATCTCCGGAGCCACGATCACGTCTGTCAGTGGTGGAGCATCTCAGCCTATCATTGGACCAGTATCGGGATTGCCACCTTACGCTAACAGTGGTACCGTCACGATTTCGGCTAAGGCATCTAAAAATGCCGCTGGTGTCGATTTTGGTTTGAACACGGTCGTGTCATCGCGCAGCACGGATATAGCCAACGATCGCGATGGCGGTAACATCAGCATCTTCGCGTTTGGCAAATCCGGTTTGATTGATGCTGGTTCAGCACGTCTTGAATCCGGTGGACAAAAACTTGGAAGCGGTGGCGACATCACTATGGCGACGGGGGCCTCTTCACCGGACCTGTACAGTATCGTCACTGGTGCCATTGATACCACCAACCAGGTTGGTGGACCGCAGGGCGTCGGAGGCGACGTGCTACTGGTGACCGCTGCTCCCGTCATCATTGGCGGTAAGTCCGTCACGTATGATGACAAAGGTGCTCTTGTCGGGCCCGCGTCACTAGAGGCGGGACCGAAATTAGCGAAAGGCGACATTCTCTTCAACTCGAACGGCTCTATTATCGGAGGCACGGATGTAAAGGTCGCCGGACAAATTGAGGCATACTCAGGCAACACTCTCGAAATAAGAAACACAGTTGAAGCTTCAGAAGCTACGCTGTCAGCCGATTTCGCTCAGAGAACCTTCGATGCCGGCAATGTTGTAGCTGGAGCTGTATCTCTACAAACTGGTAAGGGTGGTTTCATCGGCACCGGTCCTGTCGACGGTATGGTGATCGACACCAATAGTTTGAACATTAACTCTCCACGCGGATTTGCTTCTATTCTGGGTACCGGCACTGGTGTTCTAGACTTGAATAGCACTGGAGGCACTATTTTAATCGTCGATTCGCCCCTTCAAGAGATTCAAGGAACCGCTCAGGCCTCTTCTACAGTTGTTCTCCGCGGCGACAAAATCAACCCAACCGGCAACGTCTCATCGGGCGATGTTCTCAGTTTGGTCTCGATCACAGCACCGCTAGTCAATACGGATCCAACACAGTACGGCTCTGAGTATTTGATTCTGAGCGCTCCGACGATTGGAACGAGTGTTGGTTCTCCGTTCCAACTGAACGAGAATGTGCAACAAGTTGACGTCTTCCAATCGGGTACTGCATTCATCAACTCGAACGCTCCGAAGAGCATTTTGATTGGTGACGTTGACGTTACCGGCAACTTTACCTTCCGCTCCAACTCCGGAATCGAATTAGGAATTGACTCGGTATCAGTATTCCAGACTGGCGGTAAGCTCGATATTGCCACCACTGCTGGCACAGTGCAAGTTAATGACGATGTCCAGGTTGCGGCCGTGACTGAAATCAGCATTCTCAACACTGGTACGAGCAAGAAAGACAAAATTCTTTTTGGAGAGAACTCAAGGATTACCACCGCCGCTGCAGGTGATATCACCATCGGTCTGGGGACTCAAGGAGTGCCGGTTGTTCCTACATTCACGAATCCGGTCCTTTCCACGGTAGGTACGGGAACCATTACTTTCTTTGGTAATGCCTTATCCGCCAAAGGCGCCGACAGTTCTATCGAAGCTAACGATGCTGCGGTCGTGATATTCAATTCGGTAAACGCGAAGAACGTTGGCCTCGAAGGCAACGTATCGATCCTCACATCTAGTCAATAAGAGTAAGATACAACACATGCAAATCGCCTGCCTGCACTTCTGCGGGCAGGCGATTTTGATATTCGAGGTTGCGAAATTGGTGCCGGTTCGATTGCTGCTGCGCCCGCTTGAGTGGTGCCCCATACAAGCAGCTCCGCGCAGGCTCCCATCTACTGGTTGAAACCTTCGCCGTATTTAAAAATGTGAGCGATAAAAACGTTGCCGGTGGAAATATTTTGTTCAGGGGATTAAGACCAAACTTTATCAAATCGGCAGGCGATGTTCGCGAGCACTTAAATTCTCAACCATTCTCTAATCCTTCTTCAATCCCTTGAGCAAATGGTTTCTGACCAGCATGGCCTTGGGTTGAACCGGCTTACCTTTCTTCAGCAAATTGCGCGCGATCAACGAGATTGCAACAACGATAGCTGCATCAAGATCCGCTTCGGTAGTGTTGGAATAATCGTGCCACGCATTTGGAGTGCCTTTGAATGGTATCGCATTCAGTTCTTCAAAAATTGGTTCTGTGAATTCATCCGGTCGAGAATCTTCCAGTTTGTCGGCAAGATAAACTATCTTAGACGTAATCGACATGCCGATTCCGCCGAGTGTGTGTTCTGCGATTGCGGACAAAACTTCTTTGTTTGTAATGCGTAGTTCTTTGTGAACGGTCAAAGCGGCCACCGGTCCGTGCAAAATTTGTCCGTACTCTTCTTCGTCAGGAGTGAGCACCATTCCATGAGAGAGCGCGATTTCAATCAGTTCTTTCGCTTTGATTTCTTTGCACGAATCGTGCAACCAGCATGCCAGTTCCACGGCAAACGGATCTTCGCCCATTGCTAAAGCGATTTCACGGCCCACGACAACCACGCCTTCGATGTGCTCGAAGCGTTTCTTCGACACGCGCTCCTGAACCCAGGATTCTGCGAATTTAAGTGTGACGTTTGACGGGATTCCGGGAATGCTCATGTGACTTTACTTGGGTCTTCGATTGTCGCGCGATTTGCTTAACGGGTTTCTATTGTATTCGATCACTTCGCCGACGCTGATTGGGTTTTGAAGTATCCTCGTTTTTCAATCAACTCATTAACCGCCGGAGGCACCATATATAATACTGTTTTTCCGGCGCGAATCCGTTCTCTTATATTCGATCCCGACACTGCGATTCCAGGGAAGTCGACTAAAACTATATCGGCATTGTCGAAGCCGATGTTTGTATCCGTCGACTCTTCACCTACCATTCTAAGCGCTTTGTCACTTTCGTCAATGTATCGCAGCCGAGGGACTACCAGCACACGGCATAGTGAAAGCAATTCTTCGAAATTTTTCCAGGTGTGCAGGTGCGGCAGATTGTCGCCGCCGATGATCAAATTGATCTTTATATCTTCACCATATATGGTGCGAACTTCTTTGACCGTGTCTATGGTATACGACGGACCGACACGTTCCAATTCGATGGCAGAGGGCACGAAATGCGGGTTTTCCGCCGTTGCCGATTGCACCATCTCGTAGCGAAAGTTACCATCAAGTAATTGATCGGCACGATGTGGTGGCGTCGGGCTGGTGACGAATAAAACTTTGTCCAGTTTAAATTGATCGCGCGCGCACTCGGCAATAATTAAATGGCCCATGTGGATCGGGTTGAAAGTGCCGCAGAATAAGCCGATTTGACGCAATTCCTGTTTACCTCGAATGCTCGGAAGAAAGTTTGTTGCCCGGTAGTTGAACGTCAGAAACTGCTGACGCGTTGGCACCGCTTTTGTGGTGGCGCGTGTAAATTCGTGGCAATCGCGCCCGCAGACGGCAGGCCAGTTCGTACGTTATCGTATCCAGCATTTCCGCCCAGGTAGCCAGTTGAAGGAAAAGATCAGCACACGGTCGTTCACCTTTTTCGGTGAAAGCGTCCTCTTTACCGATCAATGTAATTACATCACCGTCCTGTGCTTCAGGCACATCGGTTATATCGAACAACATTTGATCCATTGAAATTACGCCGACTTGTCTGATTTTTCGTCCCATCAGAATTCCTTCGATCCGATTTGACAATCGTCGATCCACGCCATCGGCGTAGCCTATTGGAATGCAGGCCAGGCGCGATTCGCGGCGTGCTTCCCAGGTCAAGTTGTAGCCCACGGTTTCGCCGATTTTGACATTATTAATATGATTGATTCGGCCTTTGACCGACATGGCCGGCGTCAGCGTATCCGACAAACCCGTACCTTCTAATCCATAAAGATAGATTCCGACCCGCACCATATCGAAGTGCGTATCGGGAAACTTCCGCGCCGCTTCGCTCGAGGCCAGGTGGGTGAAATAGCCCGCAGCATGCGGTTTGATGTCCTCGAGTACTTTGTTAAACGAACGCAATTGCGCAGCCGTCGTCGCCTCGTCGCCGGCGCGGGCCAGGTGGCTAAAAACGCTCGCCAGCTCCAGGTTGGGAAGCGAAGAAATTTCCGCCACCAGGGCTGCGGCAGCAGCAGGCGACACACCTAGCCTGTGCATACCGCTATCTATTTTTAAATGAACCTTGGCTTTGCGACCGCGTTTGCCCGCGATCTTGTCAATGTCGCGCGCTTGTTTTGTCGCTGCGATTGTCAGTTCCAGTTCATCCTCAAGAGCACTATCGATAGCCCAACTTGGGGTCGGACTTAAAATTAAAATTGGCGCTTTTATGTTGGAATTTCTTAGTTGACATCCTTCGTCGACGGACGCAACTCCCAGATATTCCGCCCCGGATGCTGATAACAAATCGGCAATTTGAGTGGCACCATGTCCGTACGCGTCACTCTTCACAACGGCCATAAGCTTTGCCGGAACCGGGTTACAGGCGAGCCAGGATCTGATTGTCGAGACGTTGCGTTCGATCGCCGAAAGGTCGATCTCGACCCACGCGTCCCGGTGAAACGAGGAAATAGTGACTTGCCTGGAGAAAACCATTAGTAATAATTTCTCGTCATACTGACTATATCAAGCGTTACGGAACGCCCAACCTTATGCTAGCATTGCTGACGATTCGAAAGATCATCGTCTCAAACGCAGGTACATAACTGTTCTTGCCTGAGTTAGAGAAAAAGCAATGGATCGCTCGTTTATACGACCTCGACTTAGTTCGGTAAATGCTGAGACCCTGCCCCATCTGCGAATCGGAATCCCATTCAGGAAACCCGGTATCAACGTTGTTGGTGTAGTCAGTTATCGCGGGGTGTGAACGCCTTGAATAAAGCAGAATTGGTCGATATCGTCTCAAAAGACGCCGGAACAACCAAAAAAGACGCAGAGCAAGTGATTAACAAAATGATGGAAACCATCATCAAATCAGTTGCTACTGGAGACAAAGTTACGTTAGTTGGATTTGGAACCTTTGAAGCCAGAAACCGAAAGGCTCGCACTGGCCGCAACCCCAAAACCAATGAGCCTTTGTCCATTCCAGCAAAGCGTGTTCCTGGCTTCAAAGTAGGTAAGGAATTTAGCGAAGCTGTGAACAAGCGCAAATAAGCGGATTGCAGCTAAGGGGGCATCTTGGAGCTACCTAAGGTAGCAGTCATAGGTTGTGGTAACTGGGGGAAAAACCTGGTACGCAATTTCGCCCACCTTCAGACTTTGACAGTCGTTTGTGACTCTGACTCCGGGCAGCTCGACCGCATTGCGGCTGAGTTCAAAGGGGTCAGAGTCACTACTAGTTTTGAGAGCGTTCTTGAAGACAAAAACGTTTCGGCAATTGTTGTGGCAACACCGTCGGACACTCACTTCGAGCTCGCCAAAAAATCACTGATCGCCGGCAAGCACGTCTATGTCGAGAAGCCCCTGGCGCGCGACGTCAAGCATTGCGAAGAACTCGACGAGCTAGCTAACGAACGCAATCTCGTTTTAATGGTCGGCCATCTACTTCTATATCATCCTGCCGTCAACTGCCTCAAAGAGCTGATCGCCGCCGGAGAACTCGGAGACCTGCTCTTCGTGCGTTCCGATCGGATGAATTTCAACATGCTTCGCAGTCACTGGAGCGTGCTCTGGGACCTGGCACCGCATGATTTGTCGATGATGAGCTACCTGCTCGACTGCGACGCCCCTGAAGTAACCCGCGTGGGCGGCTGGGATACGCAAAACGACGGACTGGTCGACGTTGCTTATCTCGATGTTTCTTTCCCGGTCGGAGCCAACGGAAGAGTGATTCCGGGTCAGGTAAGAAACAGCTGGATCGATCCACAAAAATTGGTTCGCTTGACGGTCAACGGCACCAAAAAAACAGCCGTTCTCAACGACACACAAATCGACGACAAGCTCGCATTGCACTCACTGTCAATGTCCGCCGCTGGTCGAATGACGACAGTGATCGAACATCCTTATTATCCGAATATCGAACCCCTGCATCTGGAATGCGAACACTTCCTCCAGTGCATCGTCTCAGGCGAAAGACCGCGCTCCGACGCCAACAATGCGTACCACGTCGTCAAAGTTCTCTCCGACGTAGAGAAACGCCTCTCCGCTAGACCACGACTCCAAGCTCCAACAACTCGCTAATCGGTTCTGTAAGAACAACGCCGGACTGGTTCCGTGCGGGGCAAATTTTCTTCGAGTTCGGCTCGGACCGACGTCGCCACTTCCTATCATCAACCGATATCAGTTGAGTTTTTGAAATGACGGAAACTATTGCGCTGCTTGAATTTTGAAGGCGCACTAATGGCTGATCTCAAGAGATCGACGTGGAGTCGTAAAATCGATTCAACCAAAAGCTCGACCTCGCGACTGCAAACAGAATCGGCTACTGGCAAGTTGCCGTAACGAATCATCAAGCTTGAACGTCTGATTAAGGTAAGCTACTTCACTCGTCCTTGATGTGGTCATATAATGAAGTCGCAGGCTGAATTGCGGGAGTAATTCAGTGGTAGAATGTCTCCTTGCCAAGGAGAATGTCGAGAGTTCGAACCTCTTCTCCCGCTCCATTTTTAATAGCGATCGTTATTTCAACGGTCGCTATTTTTTTGCTTTTCAATCTCGGAACGAATCCGACGATCGTATGTCCGGCTTGAGTTACAGCGATTCTCAAACATCAACCGATATCGGTTGCGGTTTTGGGTTCAAGCCAGGCGCATCTCCGTCGCAGCTCTCGACAAGCCTCCGTGAAAACGGCGTCATCGTCCAGTGCGCCTGCGTTTCAACGACTGGTGATCAATCAACCGATATCGGTTGAGTATTTTGATGTTGCGGTAATCGGTCGCGCCAATTTTGGTGCGCTCGGCGGACCATCGACTGTGGCACATAATAGTTGGAGCTATATACGCCTGGTATAGTAGGCTTGGGCGGCCCTCCGGCTTTTCCGTGCCGATTGGCAAAAAACTTTCTGGTGACTCGATTAGTATGTTCAGTGAAACTTCCGAAGCTCAGGAGACGCGCGATGAGCGATGAATTAGACAAGGTGGAAGCAGTACCAGAGGCGCCTCCGGCTGACAAACCCGCAGAAGTAAAAGTTGACGCCAGCCAAGCAGTATTTAAGCGCAGACCGTTGATTCGCGCTTGCATGGATTCGTTCAATTACGTAAATAGTATTTCTCAGGACGAGGGCGTCAAGGTCCGCGACAGCGACCGGGCCACCAGCATCTGGTTGATGATCGTTTCGATCGTCACTGTCGGTGCCATGTTGATTGAGCCGCTCGCGCCGCACCGCATGCCGCTACTCGTCTGCTGCGACATCTTGATCGGCATGTCGATTTTTTATTACATCGCCAATCGTTTCGGTATTCTGGGAACGTTTAACCCTCGTCAAGCGTTGCTGGCCTGGCAGTTGATGATGGGCGCCTCTTTCTTCGGGATCTTCCTGACAATTAACCTCGCCCTCATTTTGGGCCTTGTCGTGGTTCTCACTGCGCCTTCGGACATACCGACTCTTTAAACGGACGCACTCGGGTCGTCAAGGTCGTCAGAGCCTCGCGTTTATCAAACTAAATAGATTCATGCAAACGGGCACGCAGGCGCGCTCAGCGTGCTAAAATCCGCTTTGTCGTTGGCGGTGTGCGCAATTGAGAGCTTCTCAGTATGCCGCGGACGTATTTGTAGTGCAGTCCGAGCCTCAGGGCGAAGACAGAACGGATCGAGTTTTGATTACTAAAAAAGGGGCAGATGAGCGACATGAAGGTTACTCTAGACCGGGAAGGCAAGAACATCGTCAAAGTCGGAGTAGAGCTCGAAGCTGAGAAAGCATCGAGAGCTTACGAAATTACTTGTCGCGAACTATCTCAACAAGTCGAGATTCCGGGTTTTCGCAAAGGCAAAGCCCCTCGCAATATTATTGAAAAGCGCTTCGGGCGCGAGATCATCAAGAAAGAAGCGCTTGAACGCTTGATTCCGGAATTGCTGCAACAAGTGATTGTCGATAAAAACCTCGACATCATCACTAATCCAGAAATTCAGGAATGCAAATTCGAGCTTGGAGAGCCGCTTACGCTGCTTGCTAAATTCGAAGTTCGTCCTGAAGTGACGCTTGGTGATTACAAAGGCATCAAAGTCGATGTGCCGGAAGCCAAACTTGATGACAAGGCGATCGACCGCGCATTAGAACATCTGGCCGAACAAAAAGCCGACCTCGCTCCGATTGAAGGACGCGAAGTGGCCATGGGCGATCACGTGCTTCTCGACTTCGACTGCACCGTCGATGGTGAATCGGTTGAAGGCGGCAAAGGCGAAGGTCTGACTCTGGAAGTGAAAGAAGGACAATTCCTTCCCAACTTCTGCGAACAACTGGTCGGCAAAAAGCCTGGCGAACAGTTCAATATCGACGTGACTTTCCCTGATGAATACCGCAACAAAGCTCTTGCCGGCAAGGCCGCTTTGTTCGACGTCAATCTTAAAGAATTGCGCCAGAGAGTGGTGCCTGAGATCAATGATGAATTGGCAAAGGGCTACGATCACGAATCGCTCGACGCTTTAAGAGCGGCTATCAAAGAGCGTCTTGACGAAGATCTGGAAACACAAAATCGCGCCCGCGCTCAAAAAGTGGTCGTTGACGCAGTTGTCGAACAAGCCAATGTCGACATTCCTGACACCATGATCAATCGCGAACACGAGCTTCTCATGCAGCAAATGCGTCATGAAGTCGAGCGTTACGGCGAGAATTGGGATGAGTATAAAAAAGGCGCTTTGTTTGCAAAAGGCGAAGAAACCAAGAAAGAAGAAGCGAAGCAACGCGTTTTGCACAGTCTCGTTCTGGGTGCTGTCGTAAGAGCAGAGAACCTTGCCGTATCCGAAGAAGAAGTGGCTCCGTATCTCGCCCAAATCGCTGTCAGCAACAACATTCCGCCTGAGCGTTACAGAGAAATGGCGCAAGACGAGTATTTGATGCGCCAGATCACCGAGGAAGTTTTGACCGGTAAGGTCGTTGACTACCTCGTGGACAACGCTCAACTCAACTATGTGCTAGATGAGCACGTCCACGGTCCGGAATGCGCTCACGGCGACGAGCAAGGTCACGGACACGATCACGGCGCCCACGAGCACGGTCCTGACTGCGACCACGGGAGCGAAGGCGAAGCTAAAAAAGAAACGAAAGCTAAGGCTAAAAAGGAAAGTTCTGAAGAGGAAGGCGATAAAGAAGAAGTCGCTGCCAGTCAGGCTTCCGGTGGAAAGAAGAAAACCAAAAAAGAAAAATAGGTTTATTCCGGTCGATACGCATTAAGCCGACTGGGTTTTTGATATAAACATAGGTAATGGACGCTACTAGGAGAATGTCAATGTCGAACAAGGAAAATGGTCTGCACATCAGCAATGCGATGATCCAGGAGATCAACAGCATCAGCAAGATTGCATCCCCATCGCTAGCCTATCCGCCCACTGTCATTGAAACGACAGCGCGCAGCGAAAGAGCAATGGACATCTTTTCAAGGCTCTTGCGCGAACGCATCATTTTCCTCGGTTTTCCAATCGATGACACAATCGCCAACATGATTGTGGCTCAGCTTCTTCTTCTTGAAGGCGAAGATCCGGAAAAAGACATTCGTTTGTACATCAATTCACCTGGTGGATCGGTGACTGCAGGATTAGCTATATATGACACTATCCAGCACATCAGATCCGACGTTGTCACCATTTGTTTGGGACAAGCCGCCAGTATGGGTGCTTTCCTTCTAGCTGCTGGAACCAAAGGTAAGCGTATGGCTCTGCCTCACTCAAGAATCTTGATTCACCAGCCTCTGGGTGGCGCACAAGGACAAGCAACGGATATCGAAATCCAGGCTCGCGAAATCTTGAGAATCAAACGCTTGCTCAACGAGCGCCTGGCAATGCACACCGGTCAGTCCGTAAAAAATATAGAAAAGGACACTGATCGCGACAACATCATGACCGCCGAAGAAGCCAAAGCCTACGGACTGGTCGACCAGGTTATCCAAAAATTGGATGACAACCCGGCCCTGGCTGCAGTTTAAGCACACTTCGCGGAGTCACCCGGTAGACTTAGCGGGCTGAAATGGACAGCCGAGTCTATCGAGGTGACCGCCGAACGGAGCGAACTAATAAAAGTGCGTGCTTATATGGAATCATTAGGTTAGGATAGTAGTCAACGTAATCACTCGTTGCAAGTTGCCTAAAAGGCACTAACTAGACAGGGAAGCCACATGCCAAAAAATGCCGATAACCGACTGAAGTGTTCCTTCTGTGGTAAGAGCCAGGACCAAGTCAAGAAATTGATCGCTGGACCAGGTGTATATATCTGCGACGAGTGCGTCGACTTATGTAATGAAATTCTTGATGAGGAGCTATTCGAAGGTGGTCCGGCTGCAAGTGGCGCCGCTGCAGAAAGCTCCTCTCTTGTTTTGACTGAGATTCCAAAACCTCACGACATCAAGAAAAACATGGACGAGCATATCGTCGGACAAAACACTGCCAAGAAAATTCTCAGCGTTGCTGTGTACAACCACTACAAGCGGATTACGCACAACGAAGAAGCCAAAGAAGGCGCAGTCGAAATCCAGAAAGCCAATATCCTGTTAATTGGTCCAACCGGATGCGGCAAGACTCTGATGGCACAAACCTTAGCCCGTCTGCTCGACGTTCCGTTCGCGGTCGCCGATGCCACCACTTTGACCGAAGCCGGTTATGTCGGTGAAGACGTCGAAAACATTCTCTTGAGACTCTATCAAGCAGCCGATTACGACATCAAGAAAGCCGAACGCGGAATTATCTACATTGACGAAATCGATAAGATTTCCCGCAAGTCGGAGAACACTTCGATCACGCGTGACGTCAGTGGCGAAGGCGTTCAACAAGCGCTTCTCAAAATGATTGAGGGCACGGTCGCCAATGTTCCGCCACAAGGTGGACGCAAACATCCGCACCAAGAGTTCATTCAAATCAATACTTCCAACATCTTGTTCCTCTGCGGCGGAGCATTCGTCGGACTCGACAAGATTGTGGAAACTCGCATCTCTTCCAATCGCTCCATTGGTTTCGGCGCCGAAAGACCGCTGACTCAGTGGGAACGCGAACAAAAGATCAGCAAAATTCTGCGCGAAACATCGCCTGACGATTTGATCAAGTTTGGTTTGATCCCGGAATTCGTCGGTCGTATTCCTGTTGTTGCGATTCTCGAATCGCTCGACGTAGAGGCGCTCGTCAGAATCATGGTCGAGCCGAAGAATGCTTTGATCAAGCAGTATCAACAACTTCTCAAATGGGATTCAGTCGAACTCAAGTTCGATGATGACGCTATCTGTGCGATTGCCGAAGAAGCCTTAAAACGTAAAACCGGCGCACGCGCACTGAGATCCATTGTTGAAGAGATCATGCTTGATGTCATGTACGAAGTGCCATCACGCGACGATATCAAAATATGTCATATAACCAAAGACCTTGTTGATAAACGTTCAACCGCCGAACTTCTGGATATCCGAAAGGCTAAACTTAAGGGCGAGAAAGCATCCTAGTTTTCAACGACCGGGTCGCTTTCAATTTCGCCGAAAGGCTAACATCCCCCAGGCGGTAGAATCGGTTCTCGGTTCCCCATCGCTATCTCTAATTGGAATCTCCTGCCGTGGTCGATTTCAACACAACTCATTTTCCGCTCATTCCGCTAAGGGATGTGGTTGTTTTTCCGCAAATGGTGACGCCTTTGTTCGTCAGCCGTCCGCGATCAATCGCCAGTCTCGAGCAGGCTTTGATGCGCGACGATCGGCTTATAGTCCTTGTCGCCCAGAAGGACGCGGAGTGCGAAGAACCGCTGCAGGAAGATCTGTATTCCATCGGCACGCTCGCTGAAGTTATGCAGATGCTGAAGCTGCCTGACGGCACAGTCAAAGTGCTGGTCGAAGGTTCCACGCGCGTCCACCTCAGCGAATTCAAAGAAGAGCCGACGATGCTCACAGTGCAGGTCTCCGAGCACCCGGAAATCTTGATCGATGATGCTGCCACCAAAACTTTGATCAGAGTTTCGGTCGAACGCTTCGAACTATATGTCAAATCGACTAAGAAAATAAACCCGGAGAGTTTGCTTGCGGTCTCTGGAATCGGACAGCCCGGGCGGCTTGCCGATATCATCGCCACTTACCTTGGTCTGGAAGTTTCAGAACGCCAGCGTTGTTTGGAAATTGCCGACGCGACAGAACGTTTGGAATACATCGGCACGCTCCTCTCAAGAGAGCTGGAACTAGCCGATCTCGAACAACAAATTCACGACAAGGTTAGATTCAATCTCGAAAAAACGCAACGGGAATATTATTTGCGCGAAAAAATGCGCATTATTCAAGATGAGTTAAACGCTGACAGTGAGGCGCTCGGCGAGATCGCCGAGTACAAACTGAAAATCAAAAAATGCAAAATTAAAGGCCCGGCTCTCGATAAAGTAAATAAAGAACTGGCTCGCCTTGAAAAAATGATGCCGCAAAGCGCTGAGGCAGCGGTTATTCGAACTTACCTCGATACCATGTGCAGTTTGCCTTGGTCAAAACGTTCCAAGGAAATTATCGATCTCGAACGCGCCGATGAGATCCTCGAAGAGGACCACTACGGGCTCGACAAGGTCAAAGAGAGAATTCTGGAATATCTGGCCGTGCGCAAACTCTCGAAAGAATCGCAAGGCACTATTCTTTGTTTAGTCGGTCCGCCCGGTGTCGGTAAAACCAGCTTGGCTCGCTCGATTGCAGCCGCGATGAATCGCAAATTTGCGCGCATCAGCCTTGGTGGCGTAAGCGACGAAGCGGAAATTCGCGGACACAGAAGAACTTACATCGGCGCCATGCCAGGGCGAATCATACAAGCGCTGAAGCAGGCGGGAACGAAAAATCCCGTAATCCTGCTTGATGAAATCGAAAAGATGACTCGCAATTATATGGGCGATCCAACTGCAGCCATGCTGGAAGTGTTGGATCCGGATCAAAATTCAAACTTCACCGATCATTATCTCGACGCCCCTTTTAGCCTCGAAGAAGTGGTGTTCATCGGCACTGCCAACGCTCTCGATTATATTCCGCGACCGTTGCATGACCGATTGGAAATCATCGCGCTCTCCGGTTACACCGAAGAAGAGAAACTGGCGATTGCCGAGATCCACATCGTGCCTAAGATCTTGAAGAAACATGGTCTCAACAACAAACAACTGAAGTTTCAAAAAGAAGCGATTCGCAAAATCATTCAAGAGCACACCCGCGAAGCCGGCGTGCGAAACCTCGAACGCGCCGTCGCTCAAGTCTGCCGCAAAGTCGCGACCCGCATCGTCGGCGGTCAATCCGCGGTTGTGAAAGTGACACCGCAGATGGTGTACGAGTTTCTTGGCCCGGCCAAAGTGCTTCGTGAGTACGAACAAAAAGGACCGCAAATCGGGCTCGTCACCGGTCTGGCCTGGACTGAAACCGGTGGAGAAACATTGTCCGTCGAAGTCAACACAATGCCGGGCAAAGGCAATCTTCAACTGACCGGTCAACTGGGCGATGTGATGAAAGAGTCTGCCCATGCGGCTTTCAGCTACATCAGATCGCACGCGCAATCGCTCGATATCAATCCAGCGTTTCTAGATGATCGCGATGTTCACGTTCACATTCCGGAAGGCGCCATTCCAAAAGACGGGCCGTCAGCCGGTATTGCTTTATGCACAGCGTTGATTTCGGCAATTTCGAAACGTCCCGTTAAAGGCACCGTCGCCATGACCGGCGAAATTACCTTGCGCGGTCGCATTCTTCCTATCGGCGGGCTGAAAGAGAAAGTATTGGCAGCGCTGCGAGCGGGCATCAAGACTGTGATCTTCCCTCGTTCCAATGAGAAAGATTTGCAGGACATTCCTGATTACGTCAAAGAAAAATTGGAATTGATTCCAGTTGCACATCTCGACGAAGTTTTCCCAATCGTTTTTCAAGCGGAAAGCAAAAAGAAGTCAAACGGAAAGCCAGGCTCATTGCGCCGGCAGGTCGCCAGACAGAGCGCCCGCGGTTTAATTGGTCGTTAATTCGCAGCGTTTGTTAACGCGTGTCCTTCGCGTCTCAGGGCTGCTCTGACACGTTTGCCGGTTCGCTCATCGTCCTCGAGTTCGCTCTCCTGAAACGTTCGCCAGTCCGCTGTTCCGCACGTTCGCAAGTTCGCTGTCCCGCCCATGTTCGCAGTTCGCCCTCAGATGTTCCCAAGTCGCTCCCTCGCTACTTCCCCATTGATGTCTCATGTCTGCGCTTCCACCTGATGGTTCTTTCGAGAAAGAGTTTGGATACGTCGAGCGAAACTGTCTCGAGCCCAGGCACTCGATGCGGCGCGCCTTTGACCTGATTATGCCGCCGGAGAGTTCCAAAGGCATTAATTACTTGCGCGTCAAAGACATCGGTGTAAAGTCGCTCGTCAACGAGATCGAGCGCGGCAAACTGACAGGCGTTGTTAAAATTTCCAGTAAGAAATTCCACTCGCGTGGTTGCCTGCTGCTTCTCAGCGGTCGGGTTTTCGGTGTGATCTACGGCGACAAATCCGACGAACTGCCAAAACCCACAGCTGTCGCCGTTTATGACGTGGTTTCGCAACTGAAAGATGCCCAAACGGCGGTGATGATGTATCCGCTTACCGAGCAGATCGTGATTCCGTTGGCTTCTCTGTTTGTCGGATATCCGGTCGAACGGCATGATGACTACACTGCAGCCGATTATCTCGATTACATTTTAAACTGGTTGCTTGAGAAAGCCGGCACCGCCACTCTGGCGATTTCAGAGTCCGGCCGCTACCCGGCCACAACGCTTGCATACATCTACAATGGCTACTACTGCGGTTGCTTCAACGTCGATGATGTCACTTTTAACACCGACATAAACAGCCTGCGCACCCGTCTGAAAGGCGCACCGAAAGCGGTGCTCGAAGTTTCGATACTGCCTGCCGAATTCCACGAACCGGCAAGCACGTTGGGTCTGACATTGTCGGCGATGTTTTAGACGATTTATCTGTTTCAGACCTGATTTATTTATGGCTTTTGAAACGGTTGGTATCGCGCCGCCGCTTTCACGCTCAGCTTTCGAAATCGCAAGCTTCGTTGCGATATTGGCGCTAAATGACGGTCTGTTTCGCCCAATTTCGGCGTAAATACTAAAGTTAAACGGGATCTATATATTTAGTTGATATCATGACGCTCATTTGCTGTACTCCGACCCCGTAGAGCGCGCGGATTTCAAGTGCGTTCCGGCGGTCAGTGCATGAGGTTTCGTAATGGTCACGGCTAAAACACAAGATAAAAACAAAGAGTTCCTGGAACTCGACCGCAAGTATGTCAATCCGGTTCTTGCCAGACAAGCACCGATTGTTGCCGAACGCGGCGAAGGCTCATATCTCTATGACGTCAACGGCGACAAGTATCTCGACTTCACGACCGGTATCGCGGTCAACAACATTGGCCACTGCCATCCTAAAGTTGTTGAAGCGGTAAGAGAACAAGTCGGCAAGCTGATGCACACTTCAGTTTGCACACATCACACCGGTTACATCGAGCTTTGCGAAAAAATCGCCCATCTCACACCAGGAGATCTCGATTCAGTATTCCTGGCAAACTCCGGCGCCGAGTGCGTTGAAGGCGCGATTAAACTGGCTAAGTATGCGACTGGTCGCCCGGCGGTAATCAACTTCCGCGGTGGATTCCACGGACGCACACATTTGTGCATGGCGCTCACCACATCGAAGATTACTTATCGCGATATGTATGAGCCGCTCCAGGGCGGTATCTTCACGACTCCGTTTCCATACGTTCTTCGTTCGCAAACACCAGACGACGCTCAAAAAGTGGTCGATTATTGTTTCGACGAATTGGAATTGCTGTTTGCTCAAATCGTAAATCCAAAACAAGTGGCTGCGTTCATTATTGAACCAATCCTCGGTGAAGGCGGCTATGTCGTGCCACCAGAGGGCTTCTTCAAGCGCTTGAGAAAAGTTGCCGATCAGCATGGCATCCTCTTGATCATGGATGAAGTGCAAACTGGTTTTGGTCGAACAGGAAAAATGTTCGCAACCGAATGGGAAGGCATCGTTCCCGACATCATCACGATGGCTAAAGGAATCGCAGCCGGCATGCCGCTTTCCGGTTTTGCTGCCCGCAAAGAGTTGACTTCGAAATGGGATGCCGGACGACACGGCACCACATTTGGTGGCAATCCTGTTTCTTGCGCATCCGCTCTTGCCAGCATCAAAGTGATTGAAGAAGAGAAGCTCGCTGAGCGCGCTCTAACTGCCGGCAACGACATCATCGCCCGTTTGAAGAAAATGGCCGAAGGCAAACAACATGTTGCCGAAGTTCGCGGCCGCGGCATGATGATCGGTATCGAATTCAACGATGCCGAAGGACACCCGAGCAAGGAATGGGGCGAGAAAGTGACGAAGCATTGTTTCGACAACAAGCTTCTCGTTCTGGCTTGCGGCTACAAGGGTCACGTCATCAGACTGATCCCGCCGCTTAACGCGTCCGATCGCGAGATCGATGACGCTCTCAAAATTATCGAAAACGCAATATCCGAGAAATAAGGCAGTTGGAGAAAAACACTATGACTAAAACGTTAGAAAAAACCACAGGACAACAGATTTATCACAATTACATTGATGGTAAATGGATTAAATCGGAAACAGGCAGAACCTTCGCCTCGTACAATCCGGCTAACCTCGAAGAAGTTGTTGGACACTTCGCATTGTCCAGCCCCAATGATTTGAAAGCAGCTGTTGATGCTGCTCACAAAGCATTCCCAGGTTGGAAGAAAACTCCAGCTCCGGAACGCGCAGAGATCATTTTGAAAGCTGCACACATTCTCGAATCCAGAAAAGAAGAGCTTGCTCGCAACATGGTTCGCGAAATGGGCAAAGTCATCAAAGAAGCTCGTGGCGATGTTCAAGAAGCAATCGACATGGCGAAATACGCAGCCGGCGAAGGTCGCCGTTTGATGGGTATGACCGTTCCATCGGAGCTGCGCAACAAATTCGCGATGGCTGTCCGCGTGCCAATCGGCGTAATCGGTGTCATCACTCCATGGAACTTCCCAGTTGCCATCCCAAGCTGGAAGATGCTTCCTGCCCTGGTTGCCGGCAACACCATCGTTTTCAAACCAGCATCAGATACGCCACTGGTTGCAATGCAATTCGTTGAAATCCTCAACGAAGCCGGACTTCCTCCGGGCGTTGTTAACCTGGTCACCGGATCAGGCAGCGAAGTCGGTCAACCGCTGGTTGATGATCCACGCGTCGGATGCATCTCCGTTACCGGTTCTTCAGAAACCGGACGTCGCATTGCTGGTCGTTGCGGCGAATTGATGAAGCGCATCACTTGTGAATTGGGCGGCAAAAACGCTATCTGCGTCATGGACGATGCCGATATCGATCTTGCTGTCGACGGTGCTCTCTGGGGTTCATTCGGAACCGCAGGACAACGTTGTACTGCCACTTCCAGAATCATTGTTCACCAAAAAATCTACAAAGAGTTCGCTGAGAAATTCGTTGCTCGCACCAAAGAATTGAAAATCGGCGATGGTCTCGATCCTAAAAATGATGTCGGACCTGTGGTCAGCAAAGCGCAATTGGAAAGCGTCAACTCCTACGTTGAAATCGGCAAAGCCGAAGGCGCCAAGCTGCTCTTCGGTGGTCGCATTTTGACAGACGGCGCATTGGCCAAAGGTTGCTTCCACGAGCCTACAGTTTTCGGTGATGTAAAACCGACGATGAGAATTGCCCAGGAAGAAATCTTCGGACCAGTAACCTGCTTGATGCCAGTCAAAGATTTCGAAGAAGCAATCAAAGTAGCTAATGGTACCGAATATGGTTTGTCACTTTCGATGTACACCAAAGACATCAACCGTGCTTTCCAGGCTATTGAAGAGCTCGAATCAGGAATCGTTTATATCAACGCTCCAACAATCGGCGCTGAAATCCAGCTCCCATTCGGCGGCGTAAAACAAACCGGCAACGGTCACCGCGAAGCTGGTCCTACTGCCATCGACCAGTTCACTGAATGGAAATCGATTTACGTCGACTATTCCGGAAGTCTGCAAAAAGCGCAGATCGACAAATACGAAGGCGAATAAGAATTGAAGACTCCAGGCGGAATTCGCCTGGAGTCACCCTTTTATTAATGGAACTAGACTCGAGAGGATTTTGAACAATGGATTTCGATTTCACGCCGGAACAGATGGCCATCCGCAAACACATGAGAGAATTCGCCGAACGCGAAATCGCTCCAAAAGCGCAGATGAACGATCGCGAAGGCAAATTCGATTGGGACATCGCTAAGAAAATTTTCGCCGAAGGATTTCTCGGATGCCCAATTCCTGAGAAATACGGCGGTCTTGGACAAGACTACATCGCTTACGGTTTGATGACCGAAGAGATCAACCGCGTTTGTTCATCCACACGCACATTGTTCTCGGTTCAAACTTCACTGGTTGCTCTCACCATCCTCAGATGGGGAACCGAAGAGCAAAAAATGGAACTTCTGCCTAAACTTTGTAACGGCGAATACCTTGGTTGCTACGGATTGACCGAGCCAGAAGCCGGTTCTGATGCCGCTAACCAACAAACTCGCGCAGTCAAAGACGGCGACGACTATTTGCTCTCCGGACAAAAAGTTTGGATCTCTTGCGGATCGATTGCAACCCACGCGCTTGTTTTTGCAACTGTTGACACGAAGCTCGGCCACAAAGGCATCAGTTGCTTCATCGTCGACACCAAGTCCAAAGGCTTCACCGCTCAGCCGATCCACGGCAAACTTGGTTTGCGCGCTTCCGACACATCATCGCTCTTCCTCGATGAAGTTCGCGTTCCGAAAGCCAACATTCTTGGCGGCGAAGGCAACGGCTTCAAAGTAGCGATGTCCGCTCTCGATAACGGCAGATACTCTGTCGCCGCAGGAGCTGTCGGTGTGGTTCAAGGTTGTATCGATCATTGCACAGAGTACGCGATGGTCAGAAAGACTTTCGGCAAGCCAATCGGCGAGCACCAACAAGTGCAAGCTATGATCGCCGACATGGTAGTTGAATGCGAAGCTGGTCGTTTGCTGTACCTTAGAGCTGGTCACTTGAAGAATAAAGGCGTCAGAAACACGCTTGAAACTTCACTCGCCAAACTCTTCTGTGGCGAAGCTGCCAACCGCGCTGGACACAACGCCGTGCAAATCTTCGGTGGCTACGGCTTCTCCGATGAGTACCCTGTCGAGCGCTTCTTCCGCGACGCCAAAGTACTCAACATCTACGAAGGCACTCGCGAGATTCAAAAAATAATCATCGCTCAAGATGCTTTGGGGATCCGTTACGCTAACGGCCAACCCAGCGGCAGACCGACAGCCTTAGCCGGCGCGTCTGCGTAAATCAGAAAATCGGGAGCGCTGTTATTTTTAACAGCGCTCTTCCTCTTTAATATCCCTTTTAAATATCTGCTGAACGAACGGTTACCATCGGAGTGAATATGGCGAACGAAGAAAAAACTGCCAATGAAAATGTTTTGCAGCTCGGTCAAGAACAGCCGGCACCGCCAGTGCGGTTCGAGATTATTCCAGATGAGCTTTATGCGATTGTCAATTTGCATGACATGCAACAAGGCGTAAACGCATTTGCTTGTTGGTCGTTTGTTAGCGAAGGACTTTCTCGAATAGGACAGAAAGAGCTTGCTATTCTGATTAAGAAAGACAGTCTGGAAGCCGATCATGATTATCCGATGGATCCACTCGGTTTATTCCTGACGGTAAAACAATACGCCGAGCAAGGCAGCTTTGTCGGCGAAGGCGATGTCACCGAGTTTGGTGACTCCGGTTTTATCGATACTAAGTTTAGAGCGATGGCGTATCTCCGACCGCTCGGCATCGCCGGTATTGAAGAACCAGGCAGCGTCCTGAGTTGCGTTCTTTTGACCGAGGACGAATTGCAAGTTGCTCGCCGTTTTGGCTTGTCTCGCATACTCGCTTTGCTCGGATACACATTCAGCCATTATCCCTGCCCGCCATGGGTAGATCGTCACCGCACGTCTGTTGTCGATGAGCAGATGAAAGAGGACATGGACAAGAGCATTCTTTCCAAAGTCCCTCAGTTTGCCATTCCTGGCGTTCGCGTCCAACTGGCTGCCACCACACTCAGTATCAGATGCCCTCGCGGCTTGCACGAAGGCTTGAATGAACTGCTTAAACAAATTCCGGACGAAGCACCAATGGTGGTGTCGACAGAACTGGATCCTGATGCCAATGCTCTGCTTGTCTGGCAAGCAACAATGGAAAACGGACCGTCTGCTATCACACCTCCAGGAAGCGATGGCTCAAAGGTTTGCGGTTGTTCCGTATTGATCTTCCCGGAGCAAGATGAGAGCAACGCTCAAGTGGTTGAGGATTCATTCCTTCTCAGTTTAACCACTCCTGATTGGATCAAACTGCGTGCCGGATTGATGAGCGGCGAAGATGTAAAAGTGGAAACTCCTGCCGGTGGCACAATTGCCATTGAATGGTATGAGATGGACACTGCCGCCATTCAGACTGGCGCCGACATGTTGGAAGAGCTGCCGATTGCGAGCTTGCCGGAAAGTTGCGCAGTGATTGAGAAAATCGAATTGATTACCGAAAAGGAAATCGTTTCGAAAATCACCAGCCCACAAGTTTTTCGACAGTACCTCGAAGCCGTTGAATATACAGCCTTGGGCTACTTTGTAGACCGAAAGGCTTCATCTCATCGTGTGATTACAATCCGCGGCGAAGTCGTTCCCGGTAACAAAATTACCTGGACGATGTCGGCTACTCCTGATGAAGATCGTATCGAACTTAAAGGTATCGAACTTCGTCTAGCTGAGCTACCGCCGCCACCAGTCAGCATCGACAAAGTCGTGTTCGAACTGGTTCTCGACGTATCGCACGAACGAGTCGCTGCTCACTAAATATGGTGACCTGATTTTAGGTTGTGGCAGTTGATTACTGCTCGATCGTTTTAATTCCAAGACTATCGCGGTTTATCGCTCAAAATTGTAATTTCGCTTCAGTTTTGACATTTTTGTGTCAAAAAGGCTGCGAGATGGTACAGTGTTGATAGCCCTTGATGGTTCTTTTGCATGCTTTATAGATTGTCTATCGAAAATTTTTACTCGATTCGTGAAACACAGGTCATTGAACTCATAGCGGGTAAGTCCGTAATTAAGGAAGATGGAGGGCGGTTGTTTCCTCTTGGTCCAGGCTGCGACGACCACGCTCCGACCGTTGTATCGTTCTTCGGCCCTAATGCCTCTGGAAAATCCAATGTTCTCAGAGCACTATCATTTTTATCCTGGTTTATTGTTCACAGTTTCACTGTTGCTCCAGATAACATTCTTCCGTTCCAGAGATTCCAGGACGCAACATCGAAAAATGAACCTACTCGGTTGGCTGTTTGGTTTGCTGGTCCGAACGAACCTGGAGAGTTAGGTCGGGAACCCAATGAGAATTCTGCGAGACAATCATGCTCGATGTACTCATATGAGGTTGAATTCGGAGGTCCATCTAACGCTGGCGCCGTTATCTTGTCGGAATCGCTCAAATATTGGCCAAGAGAAACAAAACGTCAGGTGAGTCTTTTTAGGCGTGACGATTCTGGACGAGTTAAAGCACATAAGTCATTCGAACTCTCTGGATATCAATCAGCGTTAGAAAAAATCATTCGCCCTAATGCGAGTGTGATTTCTACTCTTGCGCAAATCAAGCATGGGATATCAACTCACCTTAGAATCGCTGCTTTGCACGTCTACACGAATATCCTAATTGAAAAATCCGAGTTGGACGAGACCGTCATCGCGAATTTGTATCTTCAGGATCCGCAGATGTTGAATGCACTAAACGAACAGATCGGACGAATTGATTTGGGAATCGATAACGTGCAAATCGCGTCGGGACCGAGTGGACCATTTTTTTCAATTTCGCATACCGGCCTAGATCGTCCCTTAAATATGATTTTCGAAAGTCATGGAACCCGACAGTTTATAAAGGTGTTTCCCTTATTATTCGCCGTCCTCTCCACTGGTGGTATTGCGCTCATTGATGAACTTGATCATGCCGTACATCCGCTTGTTATGCCGGAAATTCTTAGATGGTTTCACGACAAAGAACTTAATTCTAGAAGCGCCCAGCTTTGGCTGACGAGTCAAAATGCCTCACTTCTAGAAGAGCTTGTTAAGGAAGAGATTTTTTTCTGTGAAAAAGATGATTTGGGATGTACCTCGGTTTTTGGTCTACAACAGATCCAGTCAGTTCGTAGAAACGATAACTTTTATCGCAAGTATTTGAGTGGTGCTTATGGCGCTATTCCGAGGCTTGGATGACCCGAAGACCGACACGACTGACGTTCTTCGTGCAGCGCAAGTTGAGCCAGAGTTAGCTATGTTTCTCGGAAAAATCGGTTTTTTCTAAGTTCGGAAGGTGGTCAAACTTGAGTTGACCACCTTCTAAATGAATGAAGTGTATCTACTGCTCTAACGTTTGACGCTGACTTTGATCAGACCTGGATTGCCAGCGCGTTCTTCATTGAACATATTGCGAACGCATAAGGCGAGGCTTTGTTCTCGAAGAGTTCCGCCGGTTCCATCTGTGGTGCCTGTGGCGGCCAGTGATACTCGCAATTCATTTGCTCCGGCGAAGTCGAGGGAGAAGAGCTTCACCTGCCCGCCGCCTATCACTCGAGAGAGTGCGTCAGGCAGTGCTACCCAGAGCAGATCTCCCATTGTGTAATTCTCTTCCAGAGTAACCACGAGATCTACGGTATCGCCTGCGGTGAATGCCCTTGTGTGCGCTCCGTCCTTTTCTAAACTGATTCGCAGTGGTACTCCAGCCTCGAATTTCGTCCAATCTTCTTCGACGGTGCGCTCGACGGCGATGGTCACGGCGCCTTCTAACACCTTGAGCGTTTGAATCGTTTCGGTCTCGGCGATGGCGTCGTCACTGGTGAATGTTTTGCCGTTCAGTTCTACCTTGCCACCGCCCCTGGTGATGCCTGCATTTTGCAGTTCTGTCATCAGAGCGATCGCTGCAACTGAATCGACGGTGGAGTAGAGTCTGCCCTGTTCGTTGAATTGGCTAATGATTGTATTCGCCAGTTTTAACGCCAGCTTCAAGTCACTGCTGGTGCCCTTTCGCAGCAATGCTGCTGCTGCGTAGGCTTGTTCTAATCTAGCCCCGACTTTACGCCCGAGAAACGGATTAACCGTTTCGGCTTTCATACTTTGCTCCATATTTGGATCGACCGCGCGCGCCAGATTGAGCGCCGCCGTCTGATCTACGCCTGGTGTGAAACACAAGGCGTTGTAGGCCTCTTCGCTGTTTGCCATTAATGTAGGCGGCCAGTTTAATCTGTAGGCTTTGTAAGCGTCTTCCGCCATCTCCAACCCGGATGTTATAGCTGCCTTGAGTTCCTTGCTGATTGAATTTTTACTTTCATTGGATTCCAGCAGACTGAGATTTCGTAGATAGCGAGCGGCTTTAGGACCGTAATAATCGTCCGTCTGCGCAGGGAAATGAGGATAACTTTTGAAGCCTTTGCCCTTCATCCACATGGACTGTTCTCTTTTGATCCCGGCGAGGATGATCGATTCTGCTATTTGTTTTCGATTGCCGTCACCGTTGGCTTGAACGTACATCGCGCAGCCGGACATGATCTTGGCTGCTGTTTGTTCGCAGCAGCAATGTGAATAATCGGCGGTTGCATCGAGCAAAACAGTCAGATCGTTTTCCAATCCGGGGAGAACTTGCAGCCCATACAAATTGGAATCGTCTTTCAACGAAATCGAATCACCGGCGGTCAAAACGCGTAATGAGCGAACGACGCGCTTGAGCTTGCCGGGCTCGTTTACAAGTTTTACATGCCGTGCCGCTACGGAACCATCTCGTTCCAAAATTGTTTCGAAGTGACCGGGTTCGGCGACAAAAGTGTATGCGGTTGATGGTCCGGAAACTTCACCATCGAACTTTGCACCGGCGGCATCGTACAGCTGAATCGGCTTGCCATCAAACAGTACGGTGACTTTGGCATTAGTGCTCGAGCCGACGTGAACAAAACCAACACCGGGTTCTGACTTAGTTGCAAAAACCGGAGTGGTCAATTGCACGTAAGGATCCTTAGCTGCTTTGAAGCGCGTCTCTTTCGACGCCCAGTGCATCCCGCCGATTGCAAAACTTTCAACTGTGTAGTTTGAAAAAGAGTCAGGCAATAAAATTTTGACCGATCCTTTTCCTTTCTTCAGTTCAACAAAACCGGCGAATAGAACTTCAGGATCATCAAAGACGGCAGCCAGCTTCTTCGCAGGAGCTGATGGCATCTCGGGCATTGCTTGTGCTTGCATCGGCACTGAGGTAAACATTTTTTGCCTGATCGATTCTGCCAAAGTTAATGGTGCAGAGCCGTTCATTGTCCCCGTCAACATTGACGCGCCAAATTTCTCTCCAGGGCCACCGCCTTGTTGCATTGGTGTGGGCGCCATTCCGCTCATTGGCAAATTGTCAGAGCCGCCCCATGAATTATCATCCGATGAACTTTGCGCCGACCGTCGTTGTGGGAGATCTGATCCGGCAAACCCCGGGGGCGGTGGGGTCGCGTTCAAACGAGCCATTGTCATTTCATTCCAGGGACTCGAACCAAAGGAGCCCGACATGCCCCAGGCTCCACCACCGGATTCTCTACCGCTAGCAGAACTCAGAATCTGTTTTAAACTGTCCGCAGGCGATCCGTTAGCGAGTCTGTCGCCGTTAGCCTCCACGTAATTCTTGATGGCGGCAGCCAGTTTTAACTCCGGAGTATCAGCGCTGGTCAGCCGTGCGTCTTTAATGATTGCGTAGATCGACGCGCCGTTTGTCTCTGTCGAAAACTTGATTGTTACTTTCTTTCCAGGTGTGCAGATTTCTGGAACAGTGACTTCCGCTGACACCGTACTTGGTGTCACGACGGTGCACCAACCCTCCCATGGCTTTCCGTTGCTTATGGCGCCAATCAAAACCAGCGACATCGGGGCGCCCACAGCTACGTCGATTTTGTCGCCCGCGCTCAGGTTTGAAAATTTTACTTCAAGGCGACCACCGGTAAGCAATTTCTCGTACGGTTCGTAACCGCGTAAGGTTGAAAGATCATCATCGTTTGCCAGGTGTGACAAATCGGTCCAACCTTCTATGATTGACTGCCGAAGCGCTTTGACAGCCTCGTCGACTTGCCCGCCTTTGGCGTAACAACATGCCATCCAATACGAGTAGTACGGATGTGGATGGTCGAAGTGCTTTCTGCGAGACTCGAATTTTTCGCAAGCCTCAGCATACTTTCCTGATGTGAATCGCTCGGCAGATTCTTTGTAAAGCGGGTCTGCGTCAGGATGCACAGCAGTTGAGACATCCACAGCTCCTGGTTTAGCCATTGGAAAAGTGGGATCGACAACCACAACAGTCATTGCGGAGATGTCTACATTTACAGTGAAGCGTGCACGATCGTCGTCCACCTTATCGAGTGAAATCGGTGAAACTTTGAGCGCGCCTTCCTTGAGATAAATGCCGCGAACCGGAGCCGATACGCTTATCGGCAGTAATGAGCCGACCACTTCGGTGCCCAACGAAGCAAAAACAGTTTCTTTTCTCTCTGCTTCGCGACTTCCTCGCAGAGGAACGGTCGCTGTTTTCGACGGATGCTCTTCGAGTTGCACTGCAATGCTGTGCGGACCGGCGCCTTTTAATTGGAAGGTGGCCTGGACTACTCCATCGGTTGCAGACGCAGAGACCATGGCGATCTGAGTGTGAACATCCATGATGTTTAGCCGCACTGGACCGTTTACCGGTACGCCGAATGATTCCAGATGAAGCACCACATCGAGCTGCTCGTCAGGACCGGCACTGCTGCTTGTCAGTGACGCGACAAGCGGCACCAGGCGATATTCAGCAACGACAAAATCGCAGGCGGGCTTTTCATCGCCTTCAAAGAATATTTGATAATCACCGACGAGCAAGTCGCGCAGTTTTAGACTTCCCTCGCCGTTTTCGCCCAACTCGACGTGATGACGGGAAGATACGCTGCCGTTGCAGTTGAGTGACACAGTCGCAGTCGAGCGAGGTGCAGTCGGGTTTAAAACAAGAAGATTGATCGTATCCTTGCTCTGACGATACAGATCCTTGTCGCTAACGATGCTCTTAAGACGAAACTCGTCCAGTTTCAGCGGCGCGATGGTTACGCCGGCCAAGGTTACGCTCTCAGGTCCTGCAAGCGAAACGATTAGCGGTGTGCCGTGTTTGTGCCCCAGCATTTTTGCTAACCAGGACAGATCGCTGTCTTTTAGAACATTCGGATCGAGAAATGCGAATGCCTTTCCGACCATCACATTTTTAGTGGTTTCTGAGATGTGGCCGCTCAACTTAAATCGATTCATGTCCATCGATCTTTCCTCATTATGTAGTTGTGAGTGATTCCGTTGAGGTCGGACTCCCGGTTCAGCCTTGATCGCCCCACGCTAAATCAAGATGCCACTGAGTGACATTAATATTCCGAACTATGGCCCGGTTCAAACGTCACGTAAATCGAAGTTTACCAAAACTTTTAAAAGCGCTTTTCGCGAATGATTTATGGACCAACCACTCCTGGAGTGATCGGTTTACCGGGAATCGCAGGTTGCAGTGGTGGCGGCGGTGGTGCTCCTCTGCGGCGTGGTGGTTCGGGCGGCAGGTTTTCCAAATCGATTTCTAAACCAACAGGCTCATCTTTACTCGGTCCGAAGGCGCTTGTTCCTTCCACTGGATTTGAAAATGGATTGTTCATCTTCAAATTGTCGACTGGTGGCGCTACTAAATTCAAGCCTTTTGTTTTCGCCTCCAGTTGCTTCGCGTTAGCAAGCGGTCCTTCGATTACCGTGACTTGCGCTTTTTGTGATTCGCTCAAGTTTGCTGTCGGGAAGCCGATTTTAGCCATGGTAGCGCCCTTTAAATTAGCTCCGGTAAGATCGGCATCCTGGAATGACGAATTTAGAAACGTCGAGTAAGACAAATCAGCATTTTTCAAATTTGATTTTGTAAAATCGCAGTCTAAAAGAACTGAACCAGAAAGATTCGCGCCCTCCAGGTTGCAGCCCTGGAACACAGCCTCCGGTGAATTGACGCTGGTCAAATTTGCGCCCTTCATGTTTGAGCCGGCAAATATCGACCCCTTCATAAAGCTGTTCCTGAAATCAGCACCATTTAAATCGCACTCGATCATAATGCTGTGATCGAAGTTGCCACCACGGAGAGTGGCGCCCTGCAAGTTCTGTCCAATCAAGTCAGCGTTGAACAGGATGATTCTTCTGCGCACCGCTTCTTCCAGTGCGGCTTTGACAGTTTTGCGTTTCGTGGTCGTGAACAGGATTACGTCTTGATCTTTAACTTTGATATAAATCGGGTCTTTATCGTTATCAGGGAGCATCTTCCCATTTTCATACTCGGCCTGCGCCATGAATTGTGGACCGTGCTCTAACGACAAATAGTATTTGTTTCTTTTGCGTTCGAGTGTACGCTCGACTAATCTTTGAAACCCGTCACTGGATGTGGTGCTCAAACTCCAGGCACCAAGACCGGCTGTCAAAGCGACCAACGCTGCCACTGAGATAAGAATCTTGCGTTTGCGTTTAGAAAAATCTGCAAACTTGCTGCTGTTTACCGGTGGTTCGTCCGAATCTTCATCAATCTGTAAAGCTTGACCGATATTGGCTCGGAGTGTTCCAACGTTGCGAAAACGTTTGGCCGGATCCTTCTCGAGACAATTGAGAATTACCATATCTACTTCATCCGGAATCACCCGGCGTTGAGAGCGCCGACCCGGAGGCAGAGCGTAATCGATCGTCTGCATCTCTTTTAGTTTTTCCAGATCCCGATGCATAAAAGGCGGCGCGCCGGTCAGGCAGTGATAGATCACGCAACCCAATGAATAAATATCAGAGCGTCGGTTGACCGGGCGATCCAGGCACCTCTCCGGACTCATGTAGGATTCTTTTGGAAAGCTAAATTCGGATTGACCGTTTTGTTTCTCTCGATCGATTTTTTGTGCTTCAGGCTGGATTTCTATCACGATACCACCGGCGGTATCAGTGTTTCGAACTATAAAAGAATGGATCGATAACTCTCCAATTTCGGTCGAACCGGCTTTTCCAGTTTCCATGCTGAAACAAACATCATGAAACTGTGCCAGGCATGCTCGCCAGTTCATTGGTCCATTAGATCTGATGTAACCTTCGAGGCTCGAAACATCGCCGGCTTTGTGCGCAGCAATGGTTCCCATGGGCGCCTCGCCAGCATTCTTCGTTTCATCAACCATGCAATTTCCCCAACCGCTACCGAATTCGACCACCGATCGATATTATATTCTTCCCGCGAAATCTTGCATGCAGACAGGATTGTTTATCGACGGTAAAAGTTTGATACAGGTTGGAGGCGCGATCGGCTGCTCTGGTAGTCAGTAGACTTAAATATTTGAATCAATAAAGTGAAGAAGAGGAGTTCGATATGCCAGGCGTTTTTAAAATGACCGAAATAGTTGGCACGTCCAATAAGAGCTTTGCAGACGCCGCTCAGCAAGCTGTTAAACGTGCATCCAAAACATTGCGTGACCTCAGATGGTTCGAAGTAACCGACATGCGCGGAGCGATCTCCGAAGGTCAGATCTTCGAGTTTCAAGTTACCTTGAAAGTTGGTTTCCAACTGGAAGAGTAGGTTTCGAAGCCCAGATACTCAAAGAGTGCCTCCAGTATTAATTGGGGGCACTCTTATTTTTTCGTCTTTCTAGAATTTAGGTTCCGAAAATACGATCGCCGGCATCGCCCAGTCCAGGCACGATGTAGCCGTGTTCGTTGAGGTGATCGTCGACCGCCGCAGTGGTGATTCTAACGTTGGGGAACTTCTTGTGTACTCGCTCGATGCCCTCTGGGGCGGCAACGAAGCTGACGAGGCTAATGCTCTTCACATCCATTTTGTCGAACAGCGAGATTGCTGCGACCGCGGAGCCGCCCGTCGCCAGCATCGGGTCGAGGATGAACACTCGGCAGTCCGGCGGTAACGAGTCAGGCAATTTGGCGTAATACGACTTGGCTTCCAGCGTTTGCTCATCGCGTTTCAAACCGATGTGATAGATGCGAACGTTAGGAAACAGTTCCTGTGCGGCTTCTGCCAGCACTAACCCTGCTCTCAACACAGGCGCGAGAATAATATAGTCTGTCAAGACCACTCCGGTCCCTGGTCCTACGGGTGTTTCCACTCCCACTGGTCGAACCGCGAGATCTTTCATCGCTTCATAAACCAGGAAATAGCTCAGTCTGTGAGCCAATGCGCGAAACTCCGGCGACGGTGTCTGCAAGTCTCTGATGCCCGTAAGCGTCTTCTGGACAAGCGGATGATTTGCGACAAAAACTTTGGTGTCTGTTGCGTCTGTGGCGACCATGGCTTTCTCCCCGACTAAACTAAACCCTTGTCCCGACAAGCGCTTCCGCTTCTTGCCTAGCCCAGCGATCCGACTCAAGTATATCGTCAAGGGTAGGATTGCTTGTTGCTTTGTGACGTTCAAGCACAAGGTAAATATACTCGGGAATTGTATGAAACTTTATCGCCCCGTTCAAGAAGGCTTCGACTATTACTTCGTTTGCGGCGTTTAAAACACACGCAAGAGTGTTGTCCTCAGCGGCTATTTCCTTAGCAATTTTCAAGCAACGAAACTTCTCATAATCCGGTTTTTCAAATGTCAGCTTCGAGATTTCCGTCAAATCCAGTCGCGGAACTCGTGCCGATGAGACACGATCCGGGTGGAACAACGCGTAATGAATCGGCAGGCGCATATCGGGAACGCCAAGTTGTCCGATAACACTGCCATCGACGAACTGTACCGCCGAATGCAGGATTGATTGCGGATGAATCAGAACTTCGATTTGTTCTGGCGGCAGATCAAACAACCAATGCGCTTCGATGATCTCGAGACCCTTATTCATCATAGTTGCCGAGTCGATTGTGATCTTTGGTCCCATCGACCAGTTTGGATGTTTTAAGGCATCATCTATGGTGGCATTGTTCATCGCTTCGATCGTCCATGTGCGAAACGGTCCGCCCGATCCAGTCAGCCAAATCGACTCGATATCTCTGGTTGCGAATCCGGAAAGCGATTGAAAAATTGCGGAGTGCTCGCTGTCGACAGGAACGATCTTTGAATTGTGTTTCTTCGCAAGCGGCATGATTACACAGCCCGCGGCAACAAGCGTTTCTTTATTAGCAAGGGCAATAGTGGTGCCTTTTTTGATCGCTTCATAGGTTGGCTTCACGCCCAGAAAACCGACTACTCCAGTTACGAGCGTGTCGATGCCATCCACGGTGGCAACTTCGATCAGTCCGGCTTCGCCTGACGTGATGCGGGTCTTGCCGGCGTGCCCGCCGAGAAGATCTTTCAGCGCTGCTGCATCTTTTTCAGTTGGTACTGATACGACTTCCGGGTTAAACGTTTTGACCTGCTGGGTCAACTCCTCGAGAGAACGCCCTCCAGCAGCCAATCCGCGCACGCTGATGTCGTCGGGATGTGCCCTGGCAATATCGAGTGTCTGTTTACCGATCGATCCTGTGGATCCGATGAGACTTATTTTTTTCATGACGTGGTCGCAGTCTACGACCTATTCTCCTCAAGCAGTTGACGATCACTTTATCATCAATCGAGTATAGAAGTAGTTTTGAGACTGTTTAAAGCCAACAACTTTTCGTTTTGGTTAATGAACGAGTTCGTCTAGATGCTTCTTTGGGGCGCTTTTTTGAGGTCGCTTATTTGGGATGGCTTCTTTGGGGATGCTTCTGCTAGGCGAATGCGCGAATTCGATTACTGAAGGGCGAAGTTCGTTTCTTAACGGACGAGGTGCCAGGCCAATCCGCTGCAAAAAAGAATCACTACAAGCCCGACGCCGACCTGCGATGTGCTCCACGTCCACCAGCCAGGGCGTTTCAGAATTGCAATCGCTCCGGCCGAGCCGCCATCGTCGTTGAGAAAGAACCTGGCAAGACGAAGCGAGAAGTATCCCATCGAACCAGAGACCACTGCTCCTGCGGCCGTGAAGGTTAGAACGGGATGGTAATAATGGAAAAATAATAGACCAAGAATGTTGATCGAAAATACGAAGGTCGTCAGAAACGCAATCATGATGCAGAAGCTCGAAAGCCACATACATAAAATTCCCAAAATTCCTGAGAGAAGGCTTCGCATAGTTCGATTCTACCCCAAATCAAAAAAACGCGAAGTCCCACGCGAGGCATTTATCCGCCAGTTTTTTACGAACCGCCAAGCGCTTGTTATACTGCCCGAAATGGCGGTAGACAGCATGTTCAATCCTTTCGCTTTAATAACCAAACCAATCGCAATCGTCACAAATATTTCCGCGCGCACTTGCGATTTGCTGTTCATCGCTTTCGTCGCTATACCTGTTTGCCTTTGTTTCGGCGGTCCGAGGTTTACGCTAGAATCGTTAAATTGCCTGAGCGGCATTTTCTGGTTTGCGATTCCGCTGTTCATGATCGTGTTCAGCTTTTTTAGTCTTTCCTGGTGGCGCTTCACTTCGAGTCTCGCGTTTGCGGGCATTTGGGTTCCAATCTGTCTGGTTTCATTCGTTGTTTGGATGCCGCTCCTGGAAGGTGCCGAAAACAACAAATATCCGTTTGTTGAATTGATTGAAACTAAAAAAGCCGATCACTGCACAGACGAATGTCGTTATCGAATAACATTCAACGCACTCGGCCCGATGGGAATTCGTCGTACACGTGAAACGCGCTTTGTGCCAGGCTTGAAGTGGATCGAAATAACCGACCAGCAGGTGCTTGGTATTTCGTCTCTTAATAAACTTTCTTCGCTCAATAAAATTTTGCAGTGACCGCGCAAGAGTTTCTGCAGCACAACTTGTGTCGCTCAATAGACTTCGCGCTGGTACTCGCAGCGCAACAAGTTCCGCATTGCTTCTGGCAGCCCAATAGATTCTGCACGAGGTTCCGCGGCGCAATAGATTTCGCACGCACTGCCGCTCGCCTCGAAACAGATTCCGCGCTAGTAGTAATGGCAGCGATTCCGTACTGGTACCAGTACCATATTCGGTGCCTTGCTCTCAGGTGCTCAATCAGTTATTGGCTAATTCGAAATTCAGCTAAGTGCTATGGACGAACTGGTGGCAATTGCAATGCATTTGCTTCAACCAATCCACGAATCAGCTTCACGCCTGGCTTCATGAATGCAGCCTGATCGTAAGTGCCGCCCCAGAATTCATAGAGACCATTCGGATTGCGAGGATCATATGCTGAATAAGGAGATAGTGGCATCAGTGGTGCATTGAATTTAGGGAATCTATTCATCTTGCGCAGACGGCCGTCCGACTCTTTCATAACCTGATCGAGCAGTTCGTCACATTTGTCGATTTTCTCGACCACGCTCGGGTGATTGATTTCTTGTCCGGTCAGCACTCGTTCTCTAATCGCGCCCATCGCCTGTGCCAACTTAACGTTAGCAAGCAAATATTTAAAATATGGATGGTGCTCTGACGACTTCACTGCTTCGGTCAAGTTTCTATCGAGTACATCCAGTGATTTTGCGGATTGGCGGCTCATGCCGTCTGCGAAATTTTTGACTTGATCGGAATTGGCAAGCGGATTACGCTGACGTTCGAAGCTTTTGAATCCGCCGGCGTTAGCATCTGCGTATTTCTCGATCACTTCGTATCGAGTCTTCGTCAAATCCGACGCGATCTTTCCATCCACGGAAAGTTGTTTCGCGTTGTTCGGATAGTAGTGTTTTTTTCCATCGCCGACTTCGAAGAAGAAGCCTTTGTCGTCCATCGCATGCGTGAGCTTGCCGCCTGGCGGCAGATCCTTCATATTCAATGTGTCATAGAGATTGGTCTGGAAGATCTTCTTGTCGAAGTTTGCGTCTTTATAGCTCAAGGTCATGACGCCATCGAGTACATCAATTCCGTCTCTCTTCGCGATTGCTTCGCGAACCTTCCGACGCTCGACGTTCAAATCTTGTGTATTCCCGTTAACCGTCAGCTTCGCCACGTTGCCAGGGTAGTAGTGAAACTTGTTATCTATGGGCTTTCCGCTCTTGTCGGTCAACCAGAAGAAATCGCCGTTTTTGTCCTGCCAATGCTGGAGCCTGGCGTCTTTTGGGAAATCGGTAATTTCCAGGGTGTTGTATTTGACCGTTTTCCAAATCGCTTCATCGAATTTTGGATCGTTATAGCTGAGTTTTAAAACGACGTCTGTGCCATCTGCCACCTTAGCCGGCGCGGCCGGAACGTCTTTAGGCGCAGCCGGCACATCTTTAGGTTTTGGCGGCGTGGCATCGCCAGGCGGCGGCGGCTCGGCGCCGGTAGGTTTGCCGTTCAGAATCTCGTCAGCCAAACTGCCTCGGCCCTTGGGAGCCCCAGTCAACTGCGCCAATAAAATCTCGCCGCCCTGTTGAGCAGGTTGATCCTTGGGGGTTTCAGAGAATCGTTCGCCAGCCATGTTCAATCCTTTTGCCACTTATCACGCGCCAGAGGATCACTATCTATTCTTAGAACATTTAAGTCAATGTGAATTCCACGTAGCGAGTCTCCACAGCCAGGTGAATCTCAGCCGGAGGCAAGACAAACAACTCAGGTGCGCGAACTGTATCATAGGAGCGACGAGTTCCTTCAAGACCCAGGTGGTGTCGTTGACTCATGAAGTATCATATCGCAATTACTTGTTTGGTCTCTTTACTTCTGGCTGGCTGCGCCCCATCAGCAGAAGTGAATCCTGATACGGCTTCGGGGTTCGAAAGTCGAGACGACTTGCTGTCAATAAGGCAAGGCGCGGTCCTGCTCAGCGCATCGAGCCAGTGGGATAACACAAGCGAGAGTGCATTTCAGTTGTTCGACGATTGTGCCTACACAAATTGGAGCAGTGCAGGTGATAAAGCCTCGAACAATGTGTTTGATGTTGAACTACAGAATCCGTGCCGCCTTACAGACATGCTCATTGACAATGAGCATGGTCGCGCCTCCGCTTTTCCCGGTCTCCTGGCAAAGACCGTGCGTGTTCTGGCTTCAGATAGCTCACCTGTTTCCGGTTACGAGCAACTGGCAGAAGTTGTCCTAAACAAAGCGAGCAGCAAGCGCATAACCTTCGATAAAAAATCGGGAGGGCACCCTTACAAATGGTTGAGGTTCATCGTGGTGGATAATTGGGGCGAAAAAGATGCAACCCAATTATACGAAATACAAGCCTACGGGACACGAGTTGTCGACCCTGTCGACAACAATAGTCCAAGTTTTAAAGGTGGCGTATTCAGTGGCACCTGGTGGCCGCTGAAGTTCGCAACTGAAGGCAACGTCCTGTTCGGTTGTGCCTGTAAGCCCGAAAAAAATGATGAGGGCATGCTGGGCTCGATACAAGAGAATCAGGCACGAGTATTCTTTCCTCTTGCCGGAAAGCCGGGTGTCGCCATCTTGACTCAGTCAACAAACGGAGAAGTAGTAAACATCTCACGCTATTACCAGTTCAGTCTCGGAGACACTACCAGCAATCTGTTTGCGCTGCAACGGCGCGAAAAGTCGCCATCATGCAATCAAGAACCGATCAAAAGTGTCGAAAGTTTGATCTGGAATTACCTTGAACGCTATCACAAGGCAATTCTTTATGGTATCGACTTCAAACCAGATTCTGCCGAGCTGACTCCCGAGTCGGATTCCACTTTGAATGCGGTCGCCTCAGTGATGAAAAATCATCCCAATTTACGGCTTTCAGTGGAGGCACACAACGGGTGGACCGACAGTAGTCCGATAAAAAACATCGCTCTGGACTTTCATGATGACTCCATCGACTCTCACAAAAAGCTCTCAGAAGCTCGCGCGAAAACAGTCGTGAACTGGTTGTGCAATCATAAGGTGGAGAGTTCGCAACTACAGGCAAAGGGCTGGGGAAAGGATAAACCAATTTGGGTAGACGGCATCGAGACTCCGCGCCAGTCTCTCATACTAAACCGCCGCATTGAACTCATTGTTATCAACGAATCTAAAAAAATTGAAGGAAGGTTCGGCGATTTTTGAGTGACATCGTGGACTAATGAATTGCGTACATGACTGACATCGGCTCCGAATCGTTCAAACCGAGCAGATCCAGAAATTGACTAGTGATCCGCGACATGTGCAACCGAAGCCGTTCGATGTCTAAAACGAGGTAACCGCCAGTGATGTCGTTCGAGACGCTATGGTTGACTAATCGTTTCAAGGTCGGACGATCATGTTTGATCTTCTGGCAAGACAAATGGCTGAAGTTGGCGGTAAATAACTGGATTCCGGTGCGCTGCCCAACAAATTATCGAACGACTCTTAGGGCGTCAATACCTTCAATGTGAGGCCGCCAATTTCTCTATCTTCGCTTGATCGATTGCGGCCTCGGCGCAATTTGGATTAAGTGTGACTGCTCGATTGATATCCAAGAGCGCTGATTTGTAATCGCGTAGATCCAGCTCGGCAAGCGCCTTCGCGTGTACAACTTTTTCTGTGTCCGGTCTGCGAGATAAGGATCGTTGGAAATCCTCGATTGCCAGTTTGAATTGGTTTCTCTTCACGTAGTTGAGCCCGCGCTCGTAATAGCTGTCCGCACAATTCGAGTCACAATTGATTGCGTCGTTCAGTGCGGCCAGTGCTTTGTCAGGCTGCCCTTGTTGTTGGTAGTATGTGGCCCGTTCATGCAACACCTGCTCTTTCTCGCAGCTGTTTGCCGAGCAGGCCAGTCCCTTTTCGTAACTCGACTCGGCTTCTTTGTTGTTTCCCGTCGCCTCGAAAACGGCAGCGCGTCCCACGTAAGCGAAAGTTGTTTTTGTCAGTTCCAACGATTGATCGAACTGTTCGAGCGCTTTTTCATACTCTTTTTTTCCATAGAATACCCAACCACGTTCAATCAGGATGCGGTGTCTGAGATCGTTACTGCAGAGCCATGCCGTTGGACTCTTGACCGCGGATTTTTCAAGTTGAAGACCTTTCTCCAAATCAGCCAATGCCAGATCGAACTCGCCGATCTTCCTTCGGGAAGTGGCGCGTCGCAGATAAGCTAATGCATCGTTTTTGTGAAAAACGTTTTTTGTCGCCAAGGTGTACTGGTCGATTGCTTGGCTGTGCAACCCGCGTTTCGCCAGGTATTCGCCTTCACTCATCGCGTAGTCTAAATAGTATAAAACGACTGGAATCGTTATTGCGACCACCGCAATCGCAGCAATAATCAGCAATTGCTTTTTTGTTATGGATTGATTTTTAGCCATTTTTTTCTACGATGAGTGAGCACCTGCAAGTGCCATAAATTGGCAATTCGACGATTTTAACCAACAGTGCTGCCTGTTTGCCTAAACAGAATCTAACGACAACTCTTGTGAGGCCGTAGGATTAGTAGGCGAGCGACCGAGTCCCGAGCGGGTTCGAATCAATCGAGCGATCCTGAACGAGTCCGAGCAGGTTCGAGTGAATCGAGTGGCTCCTGAACGGGTTGAACGAGTCCCTACGAGCCCGCGACACAGTCCGGTGATTGCTGTTTTCGCAGAAATGTAAATTCACCTATTGTCATGTACGGATTTTAGCCGTACACTAAAAGTGGATAACAAGAGGAAGAGTCCGATGTCCACCGAACTGAAAAAAGAGCGCCTTGACCTTCGCCTACCACCTGCCGCAAAAACTCAGATTGAAAAGGCGGCTGAGTTGCAAGGACGCAGCGTCTCAGATTTTGTCGTCGCAGCCGCTTTGGCACAGGCTTCTCAGGTGATAGAGCAACAGATGGTCTTGAAGCTCTGTCTCGAAGACAGTATGGCGCTGGCCGAATCATTCATCAACGAACCCGAACCCAACAAGAAAGCTATCGAAGCGGCGCGTCGGTACAGGGAAAGAATGGGGCAGGCTTGAGCATAGATTTCGAGATCCAACTCTGGACGCCTGATCACGACAGCACGGAATTCACGTCAAGTCTCAAAAGCATTCAGAAATACATTCGAGAGCAGGCCGCACGAGCCATGTCGAACAAGATATCGGCGGTCTTCGTACTAACAGAAAAGGGTGACAGAAAGGTCCGGGGCTATTACACCCTTTCCTCGATGAGCATTTTTTTCGATGAACTGCCAAAACCAATCCAAAGGAAGCTGCCTCGTTATCCACAAGTCGGCGCTATGCTGCTCGGACGGCTTGGTGTCGATGAATACTATCGAGACAAGCTTGTAAAGCTGGGCAAAAAACCGAAGTTGGGCGAGTTGCTCTTAGTCGACGCACAGAGAAACTGCCTCAAAGGCTCAGCTACAGTCGCCTCTGCGGTAATGCTTATCGATGTCGAACAACCGAGCGAAGAGGAAATTGCTGCTGGCGCGCGAGATCCAATGGGCTTCTACACCCAATACGGCTTTATGGCACTCCCGAAAACACCAAGAACAGTCTTCAAACGCGTGAGCACCATAGAAAAGGAGTTGGGACGCTAATATGTGGCACGCACCTTGTTTGATTGCATACGGCGCGTCAAAGTCTAGACGATTGAGAAGTAGCCTGTTCATTGCCAAAAGGCTCTTGGACAGAGTACGGCAGAGGAACGTCAATACTGTACATTTACTGGAGACTCGGTAGTTGCGTTTGTTCGTTGGGACACGGCTCCAGAATTATTGTGAACGGATTAACAGTGCAGTCCGAAACCTTGCGGCCTTCATTGGTAACTTAGTGTCAGGAACACTTAACCAGAGGCAAGACGAGCTCAACATCAATGAGCGGATGGCTCGCAGGCGGTTCCCTTATCCTCGCTGGAATAGAAAATAAAAGATCATTTTAGGCGAATGTTTCCCGATACTCAGTCGCGGGAGATATAGTAAATTGTGCCTTCTGGAGAGGGCGTTGATTTGATGACGATTGTCATTGTGTTGATCGCCATGATGACGTGAGGGCTGCCGTCCTCCGGTGGCATGTAGATTGGTTTTAGTGGTGACATCTGGCATCTGAAGAATGTTGCAACAACTTCAGGTGGGTGCGGGCACACGAAATCCTGAATGGCGGTTTTCTCGATAAGCCTCAATTCTCCGTCTGGTCTGCTTTCGTTGATGATCGAGATACCGAAGAACTGTTCGAACGAGAGTAGTTCATTGGTCTGTTTCGACAGTGCATTGACTATGGATTGCGTGTTGTAGTCAACCCGGCTGCACCAGCGCAACAAAGTCTCTCCGTGTCTCTCGCCTGGTCCGAACAACACTTCTCTAGTGCAGTGAGCACTGTGTACTTGGGCCTCGTAGAAGTCGCCCTTCAAAATCATATAGTTGCCGATAGGCAAGCTTTTTAGATAGAAGTCTCTGAGTTCAACAGGCGTGCAGTTAAGTACAAAATGGATCATCAATTCGTTATTCTCTTTCTCCAACTGCGAATCCTGTCTGGCGGACACGCCATTGGGAAGCGCCAAGGAAAATAATCTGCTTAACTCGGTCAGTTCTGAAAACGCTGTCGTCGGCCGCGGTGATTGTAGTGGTGGCATTATTGCTAACTGGCTGAGTTCAGTCGCCGATGGAAATACACTGAGATGCCAACGACACGGGCGTGAGGTTGGATCTTTGAGCATGGTTTGATTCAAGACTTGTAAAACTGTTTCAAACGATGCCCTTGCTACGCATTCCTTTTTGCCTTCGGCGCTTCGACGGAAGAATTCGACCACATCGGTTTCCGGCATGATACAAGCGCTGTCTTCCAGAACGCTTGTCTTGCTGAAGAAAAATTTACTGGTCTTATCCGTGTCGAGCGCGAATGGAGAGATGAACGTGCCTGCTTGTCTAGTCGCTTGGTGAGACAGCAACGCATCTTGTGCCTGGTAAAGCTGATTGAGAATGTTCATTCTGTAAGAATTGATGGTATCGAATGCAGGGTCATCGACATGTAACACGAACGGCTGCCATATTCCATCTTGCAGAACAAGTGGCAGCGCCGCCACGCAGCTCGAACTTTTCATTAAGCCGTGGCCTAATGCTGTAAGCAATTCCAAACCAAGTGGGTCTTGCGAACCGGTGACGAACAGCGAGTCCGGTGTTGGAGATAGAGCAACTATGTCGCCAGCGACTTTTACATCTGTAAATAGATTCGTCAGCAATAATCGAGCGCCGTCGTAAGAGTCTTTCCAGGGGGAAGTGTAGAAGCCTGGCTGCACGACGCGCAATGGGGCGGAGCTCAGTTTTGTAAGATTTTGTACGGCAATGTCGATTGCATCTTCGACGCCAGTGTTCAGCTTTTCGAGCTCGAGATATCGAACATGCTGCATGGTCTCGCCTTTGTCAATCACCAGTCCGATGCCGAGAACATCGGCGTATGGGAAGAAAACCAATTCGTTTGCATGCGTTGAATCTGGTTGTTTGCGACAGGCGTCGTTCAGCTGTTGCAGACTGACGTATGTGCGCAGGCATGGCAGGAGGCATGACAGAAGTTCCGTCGCACCGACTTGTAGCGGTTTGGAGCTTAGGAGCGAATCGATGCGTTTTGTCAGCGTTTGAAAATTCTCTGGACTATCAACAGCCAGATAGTCTTGATAGAGCCTCGATAGTTGCAAGACTTTGGGTCCCGATGCTGTTTCACGCTGCAAGGAAAAGTCGGTAAGATTTTTCGTCCAATCGTTCTCTCCCTTACCGGAGAGAAGTTTCAGCACAAGCGATGCAAATTGTTCTCGGGTTACTGTGTCTTTCGAACTCATGCCTTTCTCTGGATACCATCTTCGTTAACATCGGCCTATTTTAGCGTAAAACGCCATCGTCCAGATCGAGAAGGCCGGTAGACATGAAGGGAGTCGAACGCCTCAGGTATCGAGTTCCGCTTCTGGTCGGGGTGTCGGTAAGTTGACGATGACGCTGCTCGACCATGTCTTTCGTAATTGACGTAATCGGCATTTGCAGCCAGTCTTCAAGATGCCCACTGATCAGGCATCGGTAATTTCGCTGCGTGTCTTCTCGAATATTTTTTACCTCAAGAAACTTTTGGAGCACTTCTGGCACTGTATCTCAGCTTCGAGGAGGACAGTTTTCAAGGATGAAGGACTTCGACTTCAAAGTGACTCGCACTGCGAATCCTGAAATATTGCCCGCTGGATGGCGGAATCCAAAAATTTTTTACTCCCGCCTACAAATCACCTACAGGAGATAATTCTCTCCGCCCGATTTCGCATGTCATATCACGGTTTTGAAACATCACAAAATTTCGGCACTAAATGTAGGCATACAAATCGTCTACACGCTCCTGGAAAGACGCACGGCGTCGGCATTGTGTGAGTACGAGTACTAAGGCATTCTGCAAATGGGCAGTGCTGATATTAGAAACCGAAAAACTTGTTCGAACGATCGACTTTGTGAAACCGGAGCCAGGAATCGCGTGTCGGAATATCTGTTCGTGGTTCCGTGAGATAATCCCGAATGTTTGATTTGCTTAGCGGGGAGGGTGTTAAATGAGCATGATGTATTGCCTGCGATTAGCTAAGGATGATGAGATTTCATCGTTCTTAAAAGATCCTGAGTCGATCGAGGATTGGTTGTTTAATGACGAGCCGGACGCACAGCTCAACAAGGCGTGGCATGGCATTCACTTTGTTTTGACTGGCTCCCAATGGGAAGGCGATGAGCCAAATTGTTTCCTGTTGGCAGGTGGAAGCTCGATTGGAGATCTCGATGTCGGCTACGGTCCAGCGCGTGCACTTACAAGCGGACAAGTCAAAGAGTTTAGTGCTGCAATCAGCAATCTCGGCAAAGATGACTTCAAAAATCGATTCGACAAAAACGCTTTCGAAAAAAACGAAATCTATCCTCAGGGCTGGAAAAGTACCAAGGATGAAGAGAGCATAGACTTTCTCTATTCCAACTTCGTGACGCTCAAAGAGTTTCTTGAAAGTGCAAAAACTAAATCATATGGCGCGATTGTTTGGCTTCAATAAAGACAGTTCCCCTGAGCACTAGATGTGGTGGCGTAAGAATTGACTAATAGCTGGGCCTTCTACTGCATCTTTCCCGTGCTTGCATCGATTATCGGTGCCGCTATTGCTCTGGCTAAACCTCCCGGGCCGCAGTTTCGCAGTTGCATTCAGCACTTTGCTGCCGGTGTCGTCTTTTCTGTGGTGGCGGTTGAACTGCTACCAGATGTAATCAAAAAACACGAGCCTATGTATGTGGTGCTCGGATTTGTTCTGGGGGTGTTGTAGCGTGTTGTCCGGAGTGAATTCACGTCTTTCCCGAATGCTCAAAGATAGGGCATGTGTCCTAGTAATGCTCCGAAGATAAAGTCAAAATGCATTGCCTCTTCCGGAGTGCGGATGGGAATTTGAATTTGGGAGCAATGCTCACTTATCTTCTTATCGCTTACGTACACTTCTTTGAAGAGACCTGCGAAAGCCTTGTGACCGGATGGATTCTTTGAGTAATAGCAGAGAACTTGCTTCATCGGTCTGTACGTCGATGCACAAATGGCAAAGCCTACAGCACTTGGATCCTCCCACAAAGAACTGCAGTAAGGGCTCATATCGTCTTCAGAAAATTTGTTGAAGTGTCTGATCGCATAAAAGGAGGAATCTGAAGAGATCGAGCTCCACTCTGGAAAACTGGCGGGCAACGCTCTGTTCGATTGTTTTGTTTTCATCCGGTTCAGAACAGTCTCCATATCCGTTTGGTCGGTGGTAACGACTAAAAGATTTTTCTTCGGCGTTGCAATGAAAATGTCTACTGACTCAAAACCCCATTTGACGGACATAACGTTAACGGCCTCTTCGGAAATATGTACGATTCTTTTGGGAAATCGGTTAATCGCCTGATCAACTTCTTCTCGAATAGATTCTTTAAACCAACACAAATGGCAGCCATCGTATCGACTGCCCGCATTGCCATGCGGCGCTCGAAACCGTTTGCTGCCCTCAATTCCAAATAAAACAGTTTTGCCGCTGAGACCCCTGCCTAGTTCATCGTCCGCAAACCCGAGAGCGACATTGATAGGTAGCGTTCTGTAATCGTCTTCGTGTTTTTGTCGTTTTGCTTTTTCCATTAGCTCTTGCATTTCAACCCATGTTTTGCCTACGCCAAAGTATTTCAACTGATATGGCTTTTTAGACACTATGAGCGTCTCCACGTCAGTTGGCAAATATCCAATCAATTCATTTTCCAGCGACTTGGGAACGTAAGCATCGGCCGAAGGAGTGGAGTGAGACAGGCTTAGAAGAACAAGAAATACGAACGTTAGGAGTAGCCGCATTAATAGACCCGCAAGGTGAGGAGGGTCATAAATGCTACCGATAACAGCGCTCTTAAGGTTCAACTCCACCACAGTTCTGAAAGTGTTGAATGAGCCAGGAGGTCTGAAGATGTCGCTCCGGTAAGTAACCATTGCGAGTTACCATGCGCTTTCCTGATTCATCTCGTATGTTATCGAATCGTTCCAGGAACTCGTCAACTTCGGCTTCCAGCGCCTTCGTCAACATCTGCCGAGCTCCTTGTCGGAGCAATTGCATGAGTGGATCTTCAGCAACAACCTCTGGCTTTTTTAGCTCTACAACTGTATCTTTCTTCATTGGCGTATCTCCTTTCTTTGTCGTTATTGAAAGAATACGCCACCTTATTCAATTACTCAAAACACAACATCTGGCAAAAACTCTCGGATTACCCGGTCGCGCGTCTGTGATATTGCCATCCTGATCAAAAACAATCAATGGCAGACCGAATCCAAAAAATTTTGGTATTGACCGCGGTATCACGTATTACAACTTCTCCAGCGATCAATTTTCTGCATTCCACGGTGTTGTTACTCCAGGCATTTGCGGGATTCACTGTATGTACTCGATGGGTTACGCGAACAGCAGACATGCTTAAAACCAGCTCTAGATGCGATGGCGCAAGATCCAAACGCTGGCAATCCAAATCAGTTTAAGGGCAAGTTGTGATAGCATTTGGAGCTACTTCAACCGTCGATCAGTCGTGAAACTAGCTCTTCCCATCAAAATATCACTGTTTCTGTTGCTCGCAACGTCGCTTGCCTTACTAGGCGCTCCAAGCAAAGCCGAGGTTGGACTGCTGCTGGGCACTGATGGCAACGTGATGGGCGGAGCAGGACAATATCCGGACGGCAGAAAGACCGCGGTCGTTCTGTGGAATTTAAGAACTAACGAATTGCTTGGTCGCTATGGAACCGAACTTTGGCACCACACTTGCGCAGATTTATCGGGCGATGGCAATCTGCTCGCAATTGCTGGTCAAATTTCTGATCCTCAAGGAGCGCAGATTCCTCGCCGCGCATCCAGCGGCTCAGCAACAGGATTCGCTAACGGGTTAGACGACGCATTTCGTATGCAATCGCCGGCGCTTTATGTCTGGGATCTGGCGGCGAATAAAATTGTTTTGAAACTCGATTGCGGCACAGTAAATATCAACGCAGTGAAATTCTCTCCTGACGGCAAAGCACTTGCCGCTGCAAAAAAAGACCACACAATAGTGACCTGGGAAGTTCCTTCCGGTAAGTTGTCAAAACGATTTGTGGGAGCCGAGCAGGAAGTTTCCTGCCTGACATTTTCATCCGATGGGAAAAGCCTTTTCAGCAGGGAAGCCGGTCAACAAAAGTCAGTGGTGCGCCGATGGAGTCTGGAATCGGGCAAACAATTAAACAGCTTTGATGTCGATGTCCCACTGGCTCTAGCTAATCCTGCGACAAGCATGAAAACTAGCGTTGACGACAAGCTTATAGCCGTCGGCAACGTTTTCTCCACGCTGAAAATAATTGATCCTGTCTCAGGAAAAGAAACAAAATCGTTTGATAGAAGTGCTGCCTTTGCGTTCAGTCCTGATGGAAAAGTGCTGGCGCTTGCCGATGAAAATGGAAAGGTTCATTTGCGAAGCTTGGAAACAGATCGCAATGTCAGCAGCCTGGCGGGTCATTCAGATCTTCCAAGCCCCTACAACAGGGTCGTGCTTGTTGACTTCTGCCAGAAAGGGTTGAATCTCATTACAGCCAGCAATGATGGCACATTCAGAGTGTGGGATTTGGCCAGCGGCAAACAATTGTCAACATTTCAAAGCGTTCCGTCGCGAATCGCTGATACTGCATTTGATACTACCGGAAAAGTTCTGGCAACCGGAAGTAACCGAGGCGAGCTCCAGCTATTCGACGTTACCAGTGGAAAGAAACTCAAGCAGATCCAAGTCCCTGAAGAAAGTGCCCAAATCTTATTGCCCGCAAGTAAAGATATCATCGTGACTCGGGGTGAGAAATCAGTTCAGCTCTATTCGATCAAAACGGGAGATTTGTCCACGAAACTTCCCGCTATACGGCCTACATCTATGGATGGTAGCTCCGACGGTGAGCAGATTGCGGTTGGTCTGTCTAATGGAAAAACAGAAATATATGATCTCAACGGAAAGCTTCTATCGCAGCTTATCTCGGAATCGGCCAAACCGATTTCATGCGTTCGCTTCTCTTCTGACGGGAAGCTGATTGCGACTGGGTCCCAAGACTGCAAGGTGCGATTGTGGTCGTTACCCGAAAGCAAGCTCCTCAACACTATCGCCAGTCATAATCGAAACATAAATGCAGTTGAGTTTTGTACTGGTGGCAAGCAACTTATAAGTGCTGACGCTAACGGAAATTTGAAGTTGTCGGACGTGACATCCGGTCAGTTGCTGACTTCTTTTAAATTACCGCAAGGTAATTGCTGCTCACTAGCCACCACTCGCGATGGCACAAGATTTGCTGCGAGTTCATACAATTTAGGCGCGCCGAATTTCACTACTATATGGACACTACCACTGTCGGTGGAATCTCCAAAAGGGTTTCAAATCCCCACACAGATGGATTTATGTCCCGGACTACAGTTTAGCCCGGACGGTCAATCCATTGTCGGCGGCAGCTCCTTCGGTAAAATTCAAATTTGGAACGCGAAAACTGGTCAAAAATCCACCATCAGCAATGAATAAACGGTTCCCAATTGCCATAGCAGCCGTTGCGATCCTACTTGCATTATTTCCGCTTCTTTCGGCCCAGGCCGGCGAGCAATAAGAGGCTATGCCGCGCTCAGTGGTTGGCGGTTTAGCTGTCGACAGCCAGGAAAATTCTGCCGCTTGGCTGGTTTTATCCGGAGCAATTCAGGGGGTCACAACCAGCCACAAAGAGCAAAAGGTGCTTGAGAACGCGCTGTGGCTGCTCATGTATAATGTTCAAACTTTTGAGAATGGAAGAAGCGCGTTGAGTGGCGGAAATACACCCAGCTTTACTGATGAGTGGGATGCCGGACAAATGGGTTGCGGCGAACTAGTCATGCTGTTAGCTGGACGCATGAAAGCTTTGGCAGCAGGACAAGTCTTGAAACTGGAAGGCACTGGTGGTTCAGCTGAGGAGCAAACGAACGAACAGCAATCAGCACCGATCTCAGCCTTTCCTGACCGCAATGATGCCTTACCTGGTTAATGGTATCATCCCAATATTTTGTCAAATCCAAAGAATACGCATCGATAGCTGAGAAGAAATAGACTTGAAGAAGTGACTACGCGCAAGTTGATCATCAAAGACGTTGGCATGATCGCCGGTCCGTTGCTGGCGCTAGTTTTATTTGTCGCATTGCCGGACCATTATCAACTAGCCGGCGGCGGGGTGGCACAGCTGTCTCAAGCAGGCCGGGCGACTCTTGGTGTGATGGTGTGGATGGCAATCTGGTGGCTGTCAGAACCAATACATATCTCGGCAACAGCATTCCTGCCAGTAGTCCTTTTGCCATTGCTCGGTGCGACGACTTTGCGCGATGCCGCCTTGCCCTACTCGCACCCACTCGTGTTTCTCGTCATGGGTGGTTTTCTGATCGCCGTAACCATGCAAAAGTGGAAGCTGGATCGGCGCATTGCACTCTTCACTTTGAATCGCGTCGGTTCCAAGCCCGTCAACATGGTTGGCGGGATCATGGCGGTCACCGCGGTGTTGAGTGCATTCGTTTCCAACACGGCCACTGCCGCAGCGATGCTTCCTATCACTCTTAGCATTGTCAGTCTCTATCGCCAGCGCGAGAGCGATCAGAAAAAAGTGAGAAACTTTGCATTGTGTTCATTGCTCGGTCTGGCTTATGCCGCCTCAATCGGCGGGATTTCGACCATTATCGGAACCGGACCCAACGCATTTCTGGTTGGATTTGTTGATGAGACCTACGGCTTCAAGATGAGCTTCGCTCGCTGGCTTGGAATTGGTCTGCCCCTCACGGCAGTTTTTCTGCCTGCCGCCTGGTTTTTTCTGACCAGATTTTTGTATCCACTTGATCGCGCACCCATGGAAGGCGGGCACGAGTTAATGCAAAAGGAGTTAGAGCAACTCGGCCGCATCGGGCGGGGTGAGCTGATTACGCTCATCATTTTTGCACTGGCGGCAGTGGCATGGACACTGCGACCGCTAATGAACGACTTGAGAATTACCATTGTCGGACAGCAGTTAGAACCATTCTCGGGGCTCACGGATACTGGTATCGCCATGCTTTCGGTGATGTTGCTGTTTGTCTTGCCCGTCAGTCTGAAGAAACGAGAGTTTGTCCTTGATTGGGACACTGCGCTCAAGATTCCCTGGGGCATTCTCATTCTCTTTGGGGGCGGTTTGAGCCTGTCGGAGTCTATTCAAAATACCGGAGTCACCGAGTTTCTCGCCAGTCAATCGCGGCATCTGTCCGGTCTGCCTGTGGTGGCGCTGGTGGTGCTGGTTACTGCGATGGTCACCTTTCTTACCGAGCTAACCAGCAACGTCGCTACTACGACGACCCTGGTGCCGGTTCTAGCGGCCCTTGCGCCGGGGCTGGGTATTAGTCCTTATCTTCTCATCGTTCCGGCTACCCTGGCGGCAAGCTGCGCCTTTATGCTGCCTGTGGCCACACCGCCTAACGCAATCGTTTTCGGCTCTGGTGAAATCAATGTTTCAGACATGATAAAGGCCGGGATCTGGCTCAATCTCATGGCCATCGTTCTGATCTCCATTGTCACTATCACAATCGTGCCGCTGGTCTTTGGCGTGAAGTGAGCGCGTTGTTAGTCGATCTCATGCTGGTGGCTACAAACCTACTTCCTAAATCCTGCTTCAACTGTAGGTGGGGACTCGATTTCTCGGTAAGGAAATTTCGGAAAGCGCGAATGTCTTAACAACCAGGCTGCAGTGCTCGCCAGCACCAATGCTCCAATGACTATCGACAGACTGAGAAAAATAGCAATGTCTAATGCCAACTGTCTAACAAGTTTCAATTCCGTGGCTAGCCCTAACACTTGATCTTGAAGTTTGTCAACGGAACCTCCAGGCTTGTTTAGTAGTAGGAATGAGACAACGTTGTGCTGAGTTCAGCGAGGTTTTTCTCATGTATGTATGTATGGTGGCGAACAAGATCAGACTACTCAATTTCGTTCGACTTTAACTTCGTCCAAAGGTAGCGGCAAAGTAGCGGCAAGCATTTTGAAGGCAAAACAAAAATGACAGTCCATCCTTCAAGAGTAGCTGTCATTGGGTTTTTAATGGACCTGCCAGTACGAAGAAACGCTGCTTGATTGAGCCGGGTATTCGTCGAAAAAATCTATTCAGTAATAATCGACCACATGGTTCCAATCCGCCACCAGATGCGACACTGCATTTAGTGTCACCGATGTTACTAATGTTACCTAATATTGCCTCAAAAACATGTCACCAACATGTCACCGGGGTGACATGCCTACCCCGATAAAAAAGCCGCCAGTCTTTCGAAAGCGGCTTGTTCACTTAATTTGAATGGACCTGCCCGGTACGACTCGAACGTACGACCTCATGGTTCGTAGATGAAGTGGTTATTTCTTCATAGTCACGCTTCACCATAGCAATCATTTATCTAGCGCTGTGACTTGTCCGATACCTGTCATGATTGGGGATCGGGCTCTAATCCGAACAAATTCTACATCCGGAAGATTAAATTTCGCGTTTTGCGATAATTTGCCGCGCGCATCTATCGCAAAATGCGATACAATCCATCTGAAAGGGTTTGAGAAATGATAATCGAGAACCGTAGAGCCGTCGACAAATTCGTCGCCAAGCACGCTGATGCCCGAGTTCCATTTGCTGAATGGATCGAAAAGGTTGAGGCCGCCCAATGGACTAAGCTGGTTGACTTGAAAAAGACCTTTAATAGCGCTGACTATGTCAAAGGCTTGGTCGTCTTCAATGTTGGCGGCAATAACTTCAGAGTCGTGGCGGAGGTCGTTTACACCGAGCAAATCGTTCGCATAGCAAAGATTGGCACGCACGCCGAATACGATGGGTGGAAACTATGAGCACAGTTCAAGCAAGCAAAAAATATCTGGCACTTATTAAGCGTTTTCCACTGCGACCAATTCGCGATGAGGAAATGCTCGATCTTGCTTCGGATCTTTTCAGTGAGCTTGTCTTGAAGGCAGAAAGCCGTGCACCTGACGAAAGCGACTATCTGAGCATTCTCGGCAAGCTGATTCGAGAATATGAAGATTCGCACAAGGCTGTGCCACCACGAATGACACCGCAGCGCGCGCTTGAATCGTTGATGGAAGATAATGGACTGAGTCAATCAGAGCTGGCAAGACGATTGGGAGCTCCACAGTCGGTAATTTCCGAGTTCCTAGCTGGCAAGCGCGGATTGAGCAAGACGCTCGTACTTAAACTGGCTGACCACTTCAAGGTTTCGCCAGGACTTTTCTTGACCTCTAAAACGAACCAGTAAAGAGAGCATAGAGGAAGAGAAAAACATGAGCCCTATTCAATCCAAGCCAGAGCCTGACGACGCTATCGTGGCTGAGGTAAGGCAGCGTTGGTTCGACGTTCAAATGCCGCAGGTCGAGAATGTCGAGAATCCGCGTATAAAAGTTTGGGCGGAAGACTGGAGGAATCGAGTTCTCGTGTGTCGCGAAGTACTCAACAAGTTAGCAGTGAGCGGGAATTTGAGGGGGCATGTGGGCGCAATTGCGTTAACTGCGTTTGAAGCCGTGGCACGGGCTGCATGGGCTTGTCGCCGCATCAAAGTTAACTCTCGCCGAAAACACGCAGATTTTGTGATTCATCCGAAAACGAATGGAATCGGTGTTCTTTCCACGAATCTAAAGGATGCCGTTCGGGGAATCAAGGCGAGAGAAGAGGCAGCGATCCAGGCACTGCCTGCCATTAAGCAGAAGATTGAGGCTATGCAATCTGTTCGATAGGATTGCTTGTATCAAGACTCTAACTTTCTACTTTATCGGAGCCGGGATTCTCGCTCGAGTCTTGCCGATCAGAGCTTATGCCCTGTAGTTCTCCGGAGAGTCCTTTTTAAATATTTTTTCCTGTTGGCTCAGTGCGTTTTGATAAGCGAGCTGCGCTTTAGAAGAATCGTTCGGAGTCTGTAAAATATTTTGTGTCAAAGGTCAGAGCCAAACCGCTCAACTAGAAAGGACCTGACAATGACATCAACGA
>ENA-ORBV01000132-ORBV01000132.1-microbial-mat-metagenome-genome-assembly--contig:-NODE-132-length-152872-cov-8.045087_pt1 | contig 152872 bp, 133 predicted proteins | sample MGYA00237777_ERZ505514 | MGnify/ENA primary metagenome ERZ505514 (study PRJEB26160, sample SAMN06269048) | microbial mat metagenome | isolation source: Oligotrophic lake microbial mat | place...
CAAGCAGAAGACGGCATACGAGATTCGCCTTAGTCTCGTGGGCTCGGAGATGTGTATAAGAGACAGTTAGTATATAGGGTTTATCCTCTCAGGAAATCCAGGACGGAGGTAATACAACATGAAAGATCAATACAGAAAGAGCGGGATCACGGCGGCATTTATTGCGCTGGTGATTCTTATATCCGGTGCGACCGCAGAAAATGTTTACGCGGAGAAAGCCGAGACCAAGTTAGAGCTTCAGCAGGAAACACAGGTCAATATCAACCAGGCTGATTCTGAAGAACTGCAGAAGATCAAAGGGATCGGCCCTGCTTTGGCAGGGCGGATCATCGCGCATCGCGAAAGCAAAGGGTTGTTCAAGAGCGTTGACGATCTTTCTGAAGTCAAGGGGATCGGCGATGCGAAAATGGCCAAAATGAAGGCCGCTTTAACCGTTTAACCAATATAACCGGAAAGCGGGAATCCCCGGCATGGAGCTGAATTCTCGGGCTCCATGCCGTTTTTTTTACTTTGCGTTCGCGTGAGAAAAAAGCGTACTTGTTAGAAAGAGAAGCCGGAAATTAGCCCTGCGCTCTTTCTTGATTAGATCCAGGCTTTCTGATAAACTGCCGTTTCCTAATGCCTCCTAAACCGCTCACTTTTCAAGAATTGATTCAAAAACTCAACCAATTTTGGGGTCATAAAGGCTGTCTCATCATGCAGCCCTATGATCTTGAAGTCGGCGCGGGCACTTTTTCTCCCCACACTTTTTTGAGAGCTCTCGGCCCGGAACCCTGGAAAGCTGCTTATGTGGAGCCTTCCCGGCGCCCTACCGATGGGCGTTACGGTGAAAACCCGCACCGGACTCAACATTATTATCAGTACCAGGTTATTTTAAAACCCGCGCCCGCTGATTCACAAGACCTGTATCTTGAAAGTCTCCGCTACGTAGGAATCGATCCATCTTCTCACGATATCCGCTTTGTGGAAGACGATTGGGAATCACCCACACTGGGTGCCTGGGGGCTCGGCTGGGAAGTCTGGCTCGACAGCCAGGAAATAACGCAATTCACTTATTTCCAGCAGTGCGGAAGTCTCGATCTCGACGTCATCCCGTGTGAAATCACCTACGGCCTTGAAAGAATCGCGATGTTTCTTCAGAAAAAACATTCCATGTTCGAGATCCAATGGAACGAGAACGTGACCTACGGCGACGTTCATCTTCAGGGTGAGAAAGAATTTTCAAAATTTAACTTCGAGGCTTCAGATCCTGCCCTTTACCGGCGGCATTTTGATGATTATGAAGTGCAGGCCAAAAGACTTTTGACCGAAGGCCTCGTTTTGCCCGCCTATGATCTTTGTCTCAAAGCCTCACACGCGTTCAATCTGCTGGACGCCAGGGGGGCGGTAGGGGTCAACGAGCGAGCGCGTTACATAGGACGGGTAAGAGGTCTCGCACGGGAATGCGCGCGTGGTTATCTGGCCTCACGTGAAGCCCAAGGATTTCCGCTTCTAAAAAAAATGTTGATTCCGGCCAGAAATAAAACATCGAAGACCTGAGCCATTAGGAAACCATGCCCAATCTCTTAGTTGAAATAGGTACTGAAGAACTTCCGCTCGGTAGTCTTGACGTGATTTATGGACACTTGCAGTCTTCTGCCGAAAGCCTTTTGAAAGACAGCCGGCTTACATTTTCTTCTGTCCTCGTTGAAGCAACCCCGAGGCGCACGGCTCTTTATATTGCCGATCTTCCGAAACGTCAGAGCGATCAGAATCTTGAGATCAAAGGCCCGTCTGAGGAAAAAGCTTTTAAGGACGGCAAACCAACTCCTGCTCTCGAAGGTTTCCTGCGTTCAAAAAGAGCCCGGCTTGAAGATATTCAGATCGTCGACTCTCCCAAAGGCCGGCTGGTGGTTATGAGACAGATGGAAAAAGGGAAGACTCTTCAGGCTGCCTTGCCGGGCGTTTTGAGCGCGGTGTTTGCAGCACTTCCTTTTCCAAAACTCATGAGGTGGGAAGCCTCGGGGTTTCGATTCCCGCGCCCCGTGCGCTGGATCGCGGCGCTGCTCGACGACAAGGTTCTTCCTTTCGAGCTGTGCGGAATCAAGGCGGGAAAAAAAACCTATGGACATCGTTTCCTTGCGCCCGCCGCCGTGCTTATTCCATCGGCAGACTGGAAGGCCTATCAGATGCTTCTCAAAAAAGCGCATATTATGCTTGGGCTTTCGGACCGCCAGCAAAAGATCCGGGAGGAACTGAAACAGAAATTTTCCCAGACTCGTTTCGACGAAGAACTGGTACACATCACAGCTCAACTTGCCGAAGAGCCTTTTCTTATAGAGGGCGGTTTCGAGAAGCATTACCTTCATCTTCCTGCCGATGTGCTTTCGACCTGCATGAAAAAAAATCAGAAAATTTTTGCCTGCTATAACGGCCAGGGCAAACTTGTTAATAAATTTGTGGCGGTGCTAAATGGAAAAAGAAACGGTCTCGACCGCGTTCGGTTCGATTATGAAAATGTGCTCGAATCACGTTTAAAGGACGCCCGCTATTTCTATGATGCCGACCTGAAAAAGCATCTTGCGGACCGCCTCGCCGATCTTGGGCAGATTGCCTATCTGGGTAAACTCGGGACGATGAAAGACAAGACGGAGCGTCTCGAAAAGCTTTCCTCCGTTTATGCGAAGAGCGCGGGCCTTGAAAAAGAGACTGCTAAACTGGCACGGGCGGCGTATCTTTCAAAGACTGATCTGATGACACATCTCGTCTATGAATTTCCGAATCTCCAGGGCATCGTTGGCGGGGAGTACGCAGCCAAACTGGGAGAAGACGAAGAGGTCAGCCGGGCAATCGGCACTCATTATTTGCCGCGTAATCTGGGTGAATCCTTTGAGCAGGCAAAGCGGGAGATGACAGTTCTCGGAGCCTTGCTCGGGGTCATGGACAGAATCGATCTTTTGACGGGATCCTTTGCAACGGGCCTGGAACCGACGGGAAGTCAGGATCCCTACGCCCTGCGCAGAGCCGGTGGCAGTATCGTCAAAATCCTCCGTGCTTTTGGTTTTTCTTTTTCTCTCAGCAGTATCCTATTAGAAACCCTCCGCCTCTATGAAAATTCGGGACTCAAAATGGATCCGGGTGCCGCTCAGGCGTTAATTGATAAATTAAAAGTTTTCTTTAAGGATCGCGTTATTTTTGAACTGCAGCTGAAGTCAGGTACCCGTAACTATGAAATCTTCGAAGCCGTTTGGCAGTCCGGGTCTGAGAATATCGCGGATGTTTTTGAGCGATTCGAATCGCTCGCGAAGTTTTACGCAACTGATCCGGATACATTTATGAAGGCAGGAAAAGTCGTTGAACGGACAAGCAATATAACCAAAGGGTTTGGAAAAGGGGATACCCCCGTGGATCCCGCGCTCTTGAGCGAACCGTTGGAGAAAGAGCTTTTTTCCCTTCTCGAAATGAATTCCGAAGCGCTTTCCCGTAAAGTGGAAAGCCGGCAGTTCGGCGAGGCTACCCGCCACTTTGGAGAAGTCTTCTACGTGCCCGTCCATGACTTTTTCGAGAAGGTCATGGTTAATGTACCCGATGAAAAAATCCGGCGGAACCGGCAGGCTTTAATGACCCGGATCAACCGGCTTTATACCGACCGTCTGGCGGATCTTTCTTTACTATCCAAAATGGAATCATGATGCTATACTTCGACTTTCTGTCAGGAGCTTGGGGGCCCGCCAGGGTATACCGCGATGTAACACGGTCGTCTATCTGATCACCGCAATAACTCAAAAAATGCAATTATTTTCTATCTAAAACTGAACTAAGGAGAATACGAATGAAGACAGCAGCAAACGCCAAGAAAAAGCCTGCGGCCGGAAAGGGTAAAGCCGTGAAACACGTGTATTCCTTTGCCAACGGAAAAGCCGAAGGAAACGCGAAGATGAAGAGTCTTCTCGGCGGCAAAGGGGCGAATCTTGCCGAAATGACGAGCCTCGGTATTCCAGTGCCCGCCGGTTTTACAATCACCACCGAAACATGCGATCTTTTCTACCAGAACGATAAGAAGTGGCCTCAGGGTCTCGAAGATCAGCTCAAGCAGAACCTCGCCAGGCTGGAGAAGTCGATGGGCGCTCAGTTCGGCAACCGCGACAACCCGCTTCTGGTTTCTGTGCGCAGCGGCGCAGCCGCCTCTATGCCGGGCATGATGGACACCGTTCTTAACCTCGGTCTCAATCCGGATGTGGTCCAGGGTCTCATCATCAAAACCGAAAACGAACGTTTTGCCTGGGACGCTTACCGCCGTTTCATCCAGATGTTCGGCGATGTTGTCATGGGCGTCGAGCGGGACACGTTTGAACACATTCTTGAAGAAGCCAAGGAGCACGCCGGCGTAAAGAACGATACCGACCTTTCCGCGGATGATCTCAAGAAAGTCGTCGAAAAGTACAAGGCCGCGGTGAAGAAGGAATCAGGCGAGGATTTCCCGAACAACGCTTATGATCAGCTGAAGAAGGCGATCAACGCCGTTTTCAATTCGTGGAACAATCCCCGTGCCATCCGATACCGCCAGCTGAATGAGATTTCGGGCCTTCTTGGAACTGCGGTCAATGTTCAGGCCATGGTGTTCGGCAATATGGGCAGCAGCTCCGGTACAGGTGTTTGCTTTACGCGTAATCCCTCAACGGGAGAAAATAAATTCTACGGCGAATTTCTTGTCAACGCTCAGGGTGAAGACGTCGTCGCCGGTATCAGGACGCCTCTCGCACTCGATGAGATGGCGAAAGAATGGCCCAAGATTTACAAGGAGCTTGTCGCTATCCGTACGAGATTAGAAGCCCACTACAGGGACATGCAGGACATCGAATTCACCATTCAGGAAGGAAAACTGTACATTCTCCAGACCCGTAACGGCAAGCGCACTGCCTTCGCTGCCGTGAGAATCGCCGTTGAACTCGTGAAGCAAAAGATGATCGACCAGAACGAAGCGATTTTGAGAGTCGACCCGAAAGTTCTCGATCAGCTTCTTCACCCGACCTTTGATCCCAAGCAGAAAAAAACAGTGCTGGTAAAAGGCCTTCCGGCTTCCCCGGGAGCTGCTACCGGCCGCGTTGTTTTTAATGCCGAGGAAGCCGAGGCCTGGGTCGCACGCGGCGAGAAAGTCATTCTTGTCCGTATCGAAACGTCTCCGGAAGATATCGGTGGTATGTATGTCGCCGAAGGTATTCTGACGGCCCGCGGCGGAATGACGTCCCACGCAGCTGTTGTTGCGCGCGGTATGGGTACCTGCTGCGTCGCAGGCGCGGGTGAAGTAAAAATTAATTATGCATCAAAACAGTTTCAGGCCGGCGGCAAAGTCGTGAAAGAAGGCGACTGGATTTCTATGGACGGTAGCCTCGGCGAAGTTTACGAAGGTAAGATGGAAACGATCGAGCCTGAACTTTCCGGCGATTTCGCGAAGCTTATGCATTGGGCCGATCAGGTCAGAGTCCTCCGCATCCGTACTAACGCGGATACTCCGAACGATGCCGACGTCGCTCGCAAATTCGGCGCCGAAGGTATCGGTCTCTGCCGGACAGAACATATGTTCTTCGAAGGAGACAGAATCATCGCGGTTCGTGAGATGATTCTCGCCGAAACCGTTGAAGGCAGAGAGAAGGCGCTAGCTAAGCTTCTTCCGATGCAGCGAAGCGACTTCGAGGGAATCTTCGAAGCGATGAAAGGCCTTCCCGTTACGATCCGCCTTTTGGATCCGCCTCTCCATGAATTTCTGCCGCACGAGGATAAGAATCAGAAGGAAATGGCGCAGGTCATGAATATTTCTGTGGAGAAAGTTAAGCAGAAAGTTGACAGTCTCCACGAATTCAACCCGATGCTTGGCCATCGCGGATGCCGCCTCGGTATTTCCTATCCCGAAATCTGCAAGATGCAGGCGCGCGCGATTATCGAAGCAGCTTGCAACGTGAAGAAGAAGGGAATCAAGGTACTTCCTGAGATCATGGTGCCCCTGGTCGGCATGAAAAAAGAATTTGATCTTCTCAAAGCTGATATCGAACAAACCGCGAATCAGGTATTCGCTGAGAAAAAGATGAAGATCCCTTATCTCATCGGTACCATGATCGAGATTCCTAGAGCCGCTATAACGGCCGATCGTATCGCGGAGAGCGCTGAGTTCTTCTCCTTCGGTACGAACGACCTTACGCAGATGACGCTTGGTTTCTCACGAGATGACGCAGGTTCTTTCCTAGGCGCTTATATTGAGAAGGGAATCTTCGAAAAAGATCCTTTCCAGAGCCTTGATCAGGAAGGAGTTGGATTTTTAGTTCAACTCGGAGTAGAAAAGGGCCGTAAAACAAGGCCAGATCTCAAAGTCGGTATTTGTGGAGAACATGGCGGTGATCCGGCCTCTGTGATGTTTTGCCATCAGGTTGGAATGAACTACGTCAGCTGCTCCCCTTACCGTGTGCCCATTGCAAGACTTGCCGCCGCTCAAGCCGGAATCAAGTTCAAGGCGGCCAAGAAAAAATAAGCTCGGAGTTTATGAACAAAAAAAAGACAGCAAAAGGGGCCGGGAAACCCGCCCCTAAAAAACGTGCGGAAAAAAAAATCTCCCTTAAAAACACGAAGGCAGTGGTTAAAAAGCCCCAGAAAAAACCTGCCAAATCCGAGGAACCTTTAAATGAAAGCCGTCCCCGCGCAAAGCGGGGACGGCAAGGCTCCGATAAAAAGCCGGTCAGGAAACTTCCTCATGAGTTGGTGCGCAAGGAAACCTCCGACCTTCTCAGGAACGAAGCAGCTTTAGAAAATCCTGTCGATCGCCGCAGGCGGCGAAGGGATTCTGAAGATGAAGACCACACTCAAGACCGGGAGATCTCTGAGTCCGAGCAGACGCTTGACCGGACTCCCATGAAGATCTATCTTAGCCAGATAGAAAATATTCCGCTTCTTACTCCCGAAGAGGAAATCGATCTAGCCCAGAAGATCCAGGCAATGAATGCTGGATCCGAGGCTGCCCGCGAACGCATGATCCGGTCAAACCTGCGCCTTGTAATCTCCATAGCCAAACGATACAGCAATATGGGACTTTCCTTTTCCGACCTGGTCGAGGAAGGCAATATCGGGCTGATGCGGGCTGTGGAAAAATTTAATCCTGAAAGAGGCTATCGTTTCTCAACTTATGCCTCCTGGTGGATCAAGCAGGCTATCATGAGGGCGCTTTCGAATCAGGGAAAGACGATTCGTATTCCTGTTTATATGTACGATATCATTTCCAAGTGGCGGAAGGTCCGCGACGGTCTTATGCAGAAACTTAGCCGCGTTCCAACCCGAAAAGAAATTGCGGCGATCATGGAAGTTCCCGTCAGCAAGATCAAGGAAATCGAAAACATTGCAGGACGACCCAGCTCTCTCAACGCACCCGTCAGCCTTGATGGAACGGCGGAACTTATTGACCTCATTGAGGACGATTCTTCCCAGACTCCGGAAGCCCAGATGGGAGAAGTACTCAAGAACGAGCGTATTCATGAGCTGCTGGATAACCTTGATGAACGAGAGAAACGAATTCTGATTCTGCGTTTTGGCCTGGGGCTGCATGACACTCATACGCTGGAAGAAGTGGCTCAGCAATTCGGAATCACACGGGAAAGAGTCCGGCAGATCGAAGCGGCTGCTTTGAAAAAAATCCGGGCTCAGTTGTCTTTGGAGGAAGATCGTCTCGAGAATTATCTCTCTTAACGCATGACTAAAACGGCTATGACCCTCGAACTTCTTAAGAAATCCGTCCGAGATATCCCTGATTTTCCAAAAAAGGGGATTATTTTCAAAGATATTACGCCTCTTCTACAGAACCACGAGACCTTTTCCTTCATTATTGATGCCTTGAGCGAAGAACTTTCCAAGCTAAAGCTGGATCTCATCATTGGGATCGAGTCGAGAGGGTTTATTTTTAGCCCTGTGCTCGCGTATCAATTAAAAGCAGGTTTTGCTCCGGTGCGCAAACAGGGCAAGCTGCCCTGGCGGACACATCAAGTTAACTATTCCTTGGAGTATGGTGAGGCCGTTCTGGAAATTCATCAGGACGCTCTCTCCTCAGGAATGAGAGTTGCCGTTGTTGACGATCTGCTTGCAACCGGAGGAACAGCCGAGGCTGCTTGCCGTCTAGTAGAGAAGCTGGGGGGCAAAGTCGAAGTGATAGCGTGCGTCATAGAGCTTGGCTTTCTTAAAGGGCGGGATCGTCTGAGCTCCTATAACGTCTTTTCGATGCTGAATTATTGATCCCGCCGGATGAAAATAAAGTTAATTAAAACATATCAGAGATTTGTATTTTTATATTTTGCAGGTTATTGTTATAAAGTGCCCCCAGCATGACTCGAACATGCAACCCTCTCCTTAGGACGGAGTAGCTCTATCCATTTGAGCTATGGGGGCAGGTGTTAAAAGGAAGGATGCCGATTATACCCAGACACTATCGGATACGCTAGTAGAAACTCAGGAACGATAAGAGCTGGTGTTGTGCAAGATTGAACTTGCAGCGGGCCCATCGACAGCAGTGATCCGTCATGGTAACTGAGAAAACCCTTAAGATCAGAATCAAAAAGCCGTACCTAAGTAAGGAGTATTTCGGGCAGCAGGCGGCTCGGATCTCTCCAAAGCTAGGAGTGCCCTTCTAATGAACAAGGCCAAGCAAGGCAAATCCAGCCCGTTGCATTGCCTTGACGCATTTCGGGGGCTATGCTACTTTACCCGAACCTTCGCTACAGGTGACCACTTAATGATGACTTCCTTAATGGCAGTATCCGGTACCCGGAATAAACTATTCCGATCCGCAGTCATTTTTCCGTTAGTAATCTCACTTCTCCTTAGCTTTCCTTTCCAAATCAATGCTCAAAATGTCGGCACAGGTATCGAACTCGTTCAGGAAATCTCTGCTTTTGAGGCAAACCGCCGGCAGTGGGAGCGTCAGAGAGATGCCGAGCTCGAGATGCTTCGTGAGAAGCAAGCTCGCATTGAACAGATCAAACAGGCCCTCCTCCAAAAGATCGAAGAATTAAAAAGAGAAAAACAGGAATGGCAAAAAAACCGTACAGATACTCCTTCACAGGAAAAGAAACTTACCTCCGGCCGGCAGCTCGATTCTGAAAGCCTGCGGCTCAATCAGGAAAGAATCGAACTCAACGCGATGAGATCCGAGCTGGAGAAAGAAAAAGCCGCCCTTCAGAATAAACTTACGCAGAAAGATGCTGCTATGGGAACGCATCTCGAGCTCAAGGATCAATCATTGCAGAAAAAGTTCGAGCAGTTGACAGTTTCCCTGCAGGAAAAGGATGAACTTATCCGCGACCTTAAGGAGAAGCAGCTCGATCTTCAGCAGAAAATGACCGAACGCGAAAAAGAACGCGGCGAAAAAATGAAACAATGGATCGAGTCGTTGAACGAGAAAGAGCGCCAGCTTAATACCCGCGGGGAAGAGATCAGCCGCCTGCGCAGCATTCTCGAAGAAGAAAAGACAGACCTTCTCAAAAAACGCGTTGCATACGGAAAGCAGGAAACCCCACCGGCCGGCGGCTGGCAGGGAGATAAGGACAGCTGGATCAAGGAAAAAGAAGACCTTCAGTCCCAGATTGAAATCTGGGGCCGGCAAATGAGAGAACAGGAATTTGAATTTGGAAAAAAATATGCCGGATTGCAGGAAAAAATTCGGGTTCTCGAATCGGAGAACCACGGCCTTAAAAAGACTTCGGGGCGGTCGGATGGCTTGAACGCTGAGTTTCAAAATGAGAAGAATCAGCTCTCAGCGGAGAAAAAAGCGTGGGAAACCCAGAAGCAGCTTGAGGAAGGCCGCTTATCGCGGCAATTCCAGGAGATGTCAGGTAAAGAGGAAGACGTCCGTAAGAGGCAGGAATCAGATCTCGTGCTGAAGCAGAAAGAGCTCGATCTGATTACTCAAAGTTACAATGCTAAGTTAAAAGTGCTTCAGGAGAAAGAAGCTGCACTCGACAGCAGGTGGCAGGAACTGCAATCCCGTGAGGCTACGATTAAAGGTCAAGGCGCGCTAAAAGCGTCAGAGGATAGCAGGCTTCGCGGATCTTTGTCCGAGATTAATAAAAATCGGGCCGATCTGGATAAAGAACGGGGCGCTTTTGAAGCCGAGAAGAATGCCTGGATGAGCCGGCGGGTGCAGATGCAGGGAGAGCTTGATACCCGTTTGAGTCAGTTAGAAGAAGAGAAACGGAGATTCGAATCCCAAATCGCCGACCGTGAACAGGCCGCTGATGCGAAGCTGGCCGAAGTCGACGCGAAGGTTACTCAATTGAACGCTGAAAAAGAAAATGTATCCAAAAATGCGTCTCAATTCGGAAAAGTGGAAGAACGCGAAAAATTCGTTCAGGAAAAAATCCTCACTCTTGTTCATGAGCGAAAGATTGCAGCCGATGAAAAAGCGGCTATCGAACTCGAAAAGAAAAGATGGATATCGGAACGGCAGGGAATCCTCGAAAAAATCGAACGCGATACAGCCTTTATTTCTCAGGAAAAACAGCGCCTTGAATCGGATTTCGCAAAAAGAGGCGCGCTCATTAAGTCGCAGGAATCTTCTCTTGCCGCACGTACATCCGAAATCCAAAAAGCCCAAATCAAACTAGACCAGAAGCAAAGTGATCTCTCGGCCAAGGAAAAATCTCTGTTAGAGAAATTGAACGAATTGCAGGGGCAGGAAAGAATGGTTTCAGACAGGCTTCTGCAGGCTAAGGCTGTAGAAAAAATGGCGACGGAAGTCGAGGCCAAGAGCGTTCATCTAGAAGAATACGAAAAGTCCCTTCAGGCCAAGGTTGAGGAGCTCCAACTGAGAGAGCAGACTCTGAATGAGGAAATTACCAGCCGCAGGACGCAATGGGAAACTGAATTGAAGCAGAGACAAACTGAGCTTAATCAGGCTAAAGCCAGAATTCAGGTGGAAATAGACCAGGTTAACGCTCGCGGTAATGCGGCTGAAGCCAAAGAGCTCCGCGCCCAGGAGATGCTCGCGTCGCTTCAGGCAAAAGGAGCAGATCTCAACCATCAGCAGGAGCTTCTCAATTCCAGTCTGGCTCAGATCGAGAAACAAAAGGCTGGCTGGGAAGCTGAGAAGAAGAGAACTCAAGATACATTTATGGCCGGGTTATCGAAGCAAGTCAACGAACTGGAAATCAACAAGGATGCCTTTCATACGCAAGCCGAGGCCCGCGAAAAAATGTTGAACGGGAGGGAGGCTGAAGTTGAGCAAAAGATCCAGAAAACAGAAGCGGAAAAGATACGTGTCGATCAAATGCGCAGCAATATCATGAAAACAGAATCGACCGTCCGGGCCCAAGAAGCGAACTTCGGGCGTAAAGAAGCCTTGATTGCGCAGGAAATGAATGAAGCGAACAGGGTTAAGCAGGAAATTCTCGCTGAACGCCGTGCCTGGGATGCCGAGAAGCAGGCTTCGCTTCAGGCGATTGAAGATAAAAGAGTGCAGATCGAAGAGGATCTTCAAATCAGCCGTGCCGAAATGACGACTCATGAGCAGGCGTTGGACAAACGCACTGCCGCGTTCAACGAGATGAAAGACCAATTTACCAAGGAAAAAGCCTCCTGGGATGTCTACCGGCAGGAAATGTTGAAAGAAATAAACGAGAGGAACGCGGAATGGGAAAAGCAGCAGGCTCTCATAGCGGCCCGGAAATCGGAACTGGATAAGCGCGAGGCTGATATTGCTAATGAAAACAGCAGCGTGAAGGCAAAAACTGCTGAGCTGAATCAGATTAAGGATATCCTCAGTGTGAAAGAAAAAAGCATTGCTGAAGCGGAAATGAAGCTTGCGAGTCTCTCCAAGCAGGAAACAGAGTTCAGTGAAAAAAGAAATCTTCTCAAAAAGCAGATCCTCAGCTTTGCGAACGAAAAGATCCTCTTGACCGAACAGCAGGACGCCTTGAAGCTCCAGTCGCAACAGATTTTTGATAAGGAAATAGATCTCGAAAAACGCGAAGCAGACCTTCAAAAAAGAAGTGCCGAGGTTGAAAACATTAAGCAAAAAATTACTGAATTGAAAGAAAGAATCGACGTGGACAAGGCCGAGGCAGCAAAACAACAGATCGGGATGGATGCAGAGAGAAAAGATCTCACCGTCACGCGGGCTGCCTTGGAAACGGAGATCAAATCAGGCGTAGATAAGCAGCTGGTCACAGAAAGAGAGAAGCTTCGCGCCCGCGAAGTCGAGATCGAACAGGAATTCCTAATATTGTCTGAGAAGGAAAAAGAGCTCCAGGGTCGACGAGGGCAAATCGACATGATGGCTGCAGACCTTGAAAAGAAATCGCTTGCTGCGGAAGAGCAGGAAAAGTCTCTGGAGGCTCGAAAGCAACAGGTCATGAAGCAGGCTGAGGCGCTCATTGAGCAGAAAAAAGGTTTTGAGAAGGAACAGGAACAGCTCAACGTAAAAAACGCCCAATTGTCCGAACGCCAAGCCTCCCTAGCTGTTATGGAAAAGGTAATGGAAGATCGAAAATCCAGCCTTTCAGAAATGATGCAAACGATCATACTGGCCCGTAAAAAACTTGCCACAGAACAGGAAAGTCTTGAGGCGAGAGGAAAAAGATTGGAGCAGGAATTCTCGGAAAAGCAATCGCGTCTCGACTCGGATGCCGAACAGCAGCGGGTTCTTATGAATGTTCAGATGAAAGAACTCGAAACTCGTAAGGCTGCATTCGAAAAAGAATCAACCGACCGCAAAATTGCTCTTAATGCGAATGCCGAAGCCATCAAACGGGAGCTCGAATCAGCCTATATATCAAAAACTCAGCAGCTCGAAGCTGCATCAGCTGCAAAGCAAGCCCTGATTGACCAGCAAAAAGCAGCGCTTGAAAAGGAACTGGCTGACGGGCGAATCGCTCTTGAGGCTGAAGCTGAAGCAATAAAACGAGATCTCGAAGCAGCTCATGTACTTAAGAACCGGCAGAGCGAAGCTGAACTAGCGGCAAAGCAAGTGGCGATTAACGAGCAAAATGCGGCGCTCGAGAAAGAACTTCTTAATCGAAAAAATGCTCTGGAGGCCAATGCCGCCTCATTGAATCAGGAACTTGAAGCCGCGTATCAACTCAAGACTCAGCAGCAGGACGCTGTGTCCGCGACGAAACAAGCCCAGATTGATCAAGAAAAAGCGGCTTTTGATAAGGTTATCGCTCAGAAGAAACAGGATCTCCTCGAAATCATGAATGCGCGGAAAGCTGAACTCGAGACGCTTTACCAGAATCGGACGCAGGAAGCTGACCACGTGCTTGCAGCGAGGCTTGCGCAGCTGGAATTGGAAACAAATTCCAAGACGCAGCTATTGGAAAAGGAAGTTGCAGTGAAAAAAGAGCAGCTCGAAACTGAAAGCGCTGCTGTTGCTTCCGAAAGAGCCGCCTTGATGGCTGAGAAAGCTGCTGCTATCAAGGATATTGACGCCAAAAAAGCCCAGGTTGAATCCGTACTCCAGGCCGAGTATGCTGCAAAACGTGAAAAGCTTGATGCTGATATCACGCTTCAGAAAAATGCTCTAGCGGATGAATCCGCGGCACTCGCGGACCTGCAAACCTCCTTTGCCAAAGAAATGACCGAGAAGCGTAAAGCCATCGATGCTGAGCAGGTGGAGCTCCACCTGCTCAGCATCGACCTGAAAGACAAAGTAAAAGCGCTAACCGCCGAAAAAACGACTTTTGAAAAGCAGACCGCAGCCCTTGGTGATGAACGGCAGGCATTCCAGTCCCGTTTCACAGATATCGAGAAAAGAGAAAAAGAGCTTCTGGCGCGTCTTGATGATACGGCCAAGCGTGAGTTGGCCATGGAATCGCTCAAAGTTCAAATAGAAAACGATAAGGCCGCTTTGAACGCTGGCAGGGAAGCGCTGAAGAGCCAGGAATCCCAGCTCGACATACGCCGCTCCCAATTGAAATCCGATGAAACTAATATCAGTTCTGCTATGGCGCTGATCAAAAAAGATAAAACAGAATGGTCTTCAGTTAAACAATCGAAAGAGAAAGAACTTGCTGAACGTGAGACAAAAGTCGAAGCCGTCAGAGCGAATCTGATTACCCATATCGAGACGCTGAGAAACGAGCAGGTTAATTGGGAGACAGAAAAGAAGAAGTTCCTCGATGACCTCGCCGCGAGAGAGAAAGACCTCACGGATCTTGACGCCCAGTTAAAGGAGCGCGGAAAAAAGCTGCAGGAAGAGATAGCGACCGAGGAAACGCTTATTCAGGAACAAAAAAACCAGCTGGATGCAGAACAAGCGATTCTTAAAGGAGAGCAGACGAAACTAAGCCTCGACCAAAAGAAACTCTCGGAGGAGCGACAGCTCTGGTCGGGCCAGGTTGCTCAGGTTAAAAGCGAACTCGATAGCGAGAAAACTTCGATTGCCCATCAACAGGAAGCCCTGAAGAATGACCGAGAATCCCTGAGCGCCGATCTTGAAGCAGTCCAAGCCGAAAAAGCAAATTTAGCCGATCTGAAAAAAGTTCTCGCGAAAGACAAAGAGTTCCTGGCTCTTGAAAGAAACGATCATGAGGATAAATTACAATTGAGGACTGAGGAACTTGCAGCCCGAGAGCAGGAAATCGAAGCAATTAAAGCGGACCTTGAGAATAAAATTGCCGACGAGCAGAGCAGAATCGAGACTTTGAAACAGGAAGGCCTCAAAAGCGAGGAACAGAGAAAAGTCCTTGCAGCGGGTGAGGCCTGGTTAAAACGGCTTGAAGAAGAGCTCGTTGATAAACGTAAAATCCTCGATGCAGAGAAAACAAGCTTAGATGCCCAAAGAGCCCAGCTCGAGGCAGATAATGCCGAGATGGCAGCGCTTAAAGCAACGATGGTCGATAAAACGGTTTATCTAGATAATGAAGTGAAAGTGAAGCAGAGCGAAATATTCGCGAAGCTTGAAGAGTTAAAATCTGCTGAAGCGGGTCTGATTCAGAATAAAGAGGCCATTACACTCGAAATTCAAAATGCTCAGGATCGTCTTGCCGTGCTGAATGCCCAAATAAAAGATAATGAAAATAAGACCGCCGAGCTCGAAGCGCGCGAAAAGAATCTCGTTGATAGACGCATCTCTCTTAATGAAGTCGAATCCCGGTTAATGGAACTCCAGAACTCTCTCAGTGCGAAGGAGAAAGAAATTCTGGAACGGGAAAAGAACGTCGAAGCGCAATTGAGCTCGGAAAACGCCCGGATCTCTCAGTCTGAAACCGAACTTCAGAGCAAGGGTACAGAGTTACAAGAATCACTCGAAGATTATAATCTCAGAGTGAGTGAACTCTCACTGAGAGAACAAAAAGTAAGGGATGAGGAGTTGAAGATATCGCGCGACAGAGCCGATCTCGATGAGGCAAAAAAAGCGTATGAATCAGCCAAAGGCCTAGCTGATCAGGCGGCGGAGCGCGAACGCGAGAAACAAATGCAGGACATGGCAATAAAGTGGGAAGAGCTTCGGCAGAACGAAGAAACGCTGAAGGGTAATGCCTCTGACTTGGAAGCGGAAAGACAGAAGCTGGAACAATGGCGGCTGGAGATATCACAGGCGGACCAGCTCATTGAAGAAAAACGCACCGCTTTCGACAAGTACAAGCTCGAGGTCGCCGACGCAATGGCGAAGCTCGAGGCAGATAAGAAGAGCATGGTTGAGCGCAAAGCCATGATCGACAGGGAGTCTCAGAGGATCATGGAGGAAGCGGCCGCTCTCGAAGAAGATCAAAGAGTGTATCAGGTAGCGCGTTCCTCCCAGGAAACATGGCAAACGGATCAGGCCCGGCGCGAAAAATCCCTGCAGGACCAATTTAACTCTCTCGAGAAGGAAAAGGCGCGTGTGGCGGATAAGGACCGATCTTTCACTTCTCGGGAAGAAAGCGTTCTCGCTAAACAGAAAGAGCTTAGCGGACGCGAAGTCCGGATCGTCGAAAATGAAACGAAGCAGCAGTCTCTCATCAGACAGATAGCTTCGAGGGAAGAAACTCTCGGGTCCCGAGATAAAGAACTTGCCGGCCGGGAAACCAAGGTCAGGGAAGACGAGTCGAAAGTCCAGTTGTCGTTTGCGGATATGGCGGCAAAACAAACGGAATTAGCGGTTCAGAAAGAACGCCTTGCCGCGGAAAAAGAAGAGATAGAGCGGATGAAAGTTCAATTTCAAAGTGAAACAGTCAAATTAAATGAAAAAGAGAAACTTCTGGAATCTTACAGGGCTGACATCGATGCCGCGACCAAAAGCATTCTTTCTGAAAAAGGGGTCGTTGAAGGCAGAATGCTCGAGCTCAGCCGTAAAGAAGAAAACCTCCGCCGCGATGCAGAGACTTTGGCCGTCGTGAAAGAACAATATAAAACTCCTCAGACGATTCAGCTGGAAAAGACGAACGTGGAGTCGATTGGCCGCTACAATGTCAGGACGGACGTTTTTCAGAAGAAAGATTTTGCTTCCTCGCAGGCTGATGCCCCTTCGGTGGGTTCACAGCGAGCGCCCAAAACTCATACGCTGACGCTTTGGGAAGAAAAACTGCGCAAGCGTGATGCTGAGTTAAAGCAGCTTCAGGGTAAAATGCTGTCACCTTATTCCACCACCTTCGATCGAGAGAAAACCTGGGAAGTTCCTGAATCAGTCCGTGAGGGGCAACCTGCCGTGGAAGGCGAAAATCCATCCGCTGAAGAATCCTCCTTAAACGAGCTTCCCTCGCTTTTTAAAGGACGCGCCTAACCCAGCTTTTGTCTATGTCGGGATATTCGGCTGGCCATAGCCCAATATTTTGAGTAAAATATCAGCCTGTCAATGAACCCCTCCTCCGAACTCAAAGAACGAAAGACTTTGCTCCGCATAAAATTGCGTGCAGCAATCCGTGGGTTGAGCCACCGCGAACGTATGGCGAGAAGCCTCATTCTTTGCCGCAGCATTCTTAAGACGAAAGAGTATCTGGACGCGAGCCGCTTATTGATCTATGTTTCGACACCTTTTGAGATCCAAACTCTTGAACTCATTCGACATTCGCTCTTGCTCAAAAAGGAAGTCTACGTACCTCTGATAGGAAAGAGAGCAGGACAAATGACTGCCCGGCGCGTACAAGATCCAGACAAGGATCTATCTACGGGAGCATTTGGGATATTGGAACCAGCCTCTGGGCTGCCCAGCGTAAGGGTAAGCCGACTTGACTATATCACCGTACCCGGCCTGGGATTTGACAGTACAGGGGGCAGGATCGGGCGCGGAGACGGATATTTCGACCGATTTCTCTCCAACGCGCCCCATGCGTATAAAGTCGGGCTCGCTTTCAGGGAACAGCTTAAAATGAAGATACCCATGGAACCCCATGATGTTTTTATGGACGCTGTCATAACAGGCTGAGAACGATGTCTGAAATGGATGAGATTTTGGAGTACAGCATGTACGATGAGGCGCCGCTTCCTGTCCGGACCTCTTCAAAGCGCATCTATTCTGTCTCCGAACTCAATAAGGGCATTAAGAATCTTCTCGAACAGAGCTATGCCGGTGTGTGGCTGGAAGGGGAGTTGTCGAATGTGAAAAAACACACCTCCGGCCACATTTATTTGAGTCTGAAAGATGAGAGCTCGCAGATAAGCGCCGTTTTTTTTGGGCGCTATAACCGAGGGCTCAAATTTCAACCCAAGGACGGTTTGAAAGTCCTTGTCAGAGGGAAGGTTTCCCTTTACGAGCCCCGCGGCCAATACCAGTTTTTTATTGAGACCATGGAGCCGAAGGGATTAGGTGCTCTCCAGCTGGCTTTTGCGCAGCTCAAAGAGAAGCTTTACCTCGAGGGTTTGTTTGATCCCGCTCGCAAAAAAGCGATCCCCTTGTTTCCCCAGACGGTTGGAGTCGTGACGTCTCCCACCGGAGCCGCTATCCGTGACATCCTCAATGTGGTGAACCGCCGGTTTAGAGGGACGCGCGTTCTCATCTATCCTGTACGCGTCCAGGGAGAAACGGCTGCCCGAGAAATTGCAGGGGCGATTAGTGATATGAATCGTCTTGGCGGGATCGACGTTTTGATCGTCGGAAGGGGGGGCGGCAGTCTTGAAGATTTGTGGGCCTTCAATGAAGAAGCTGTCGCCAGAGCCGTTTACGCTTCCAAGATTCCAGTGATTTCGGCCGTAGGGCACGAAATCGACTGGACGATCTGCGACTGGGTGGCGGACCTTCGGGCCCCCACGCCTTCGGCAGCAGCCGAACTGGTCGTCAAAAACCGAGAGGATGTGGAAAGGCAAATCCTGCAGGCCCAGACCCGCGCCAGAAAGGCGGTTCTCTCTGTTCTCCAGAATTCCTGCAGGCAGTTAAGTTCTCTTCAATCTAGTTATGCGCTGCGCCAGCCCTTGAGCCTGGTCCAGCAGCTTTCTCAGAGAATCGATGAGCTTCACCGCCAGCTTCATAATTATGCGCGGGCGCTGGTTACAGATAAGGATCACTGTTTCCGCCGCCTGGTTGGCCGAATGGAAGCTCTTAGCCCGCTCGCTATACTCCAAAGAGGTTATTCTGTTACCCGCACCGCAACGGGAGCTATTGTAAAAAATCCGGATGCGTTGGGAGAAGGCGATGTTTTGACTACATTATTGGCCCGGGGTGGTATAAAATCTCGGGTGATTGAAATTATCAAGCCGGAGGATGGAAAGCATGGCTGAAACGGTTCCTTTTGAGAAGGCTCTTCAAAAACTCGAAAAAATCGTAAGTGATCTGGAGTCGGGAGAGGTTTCGCTCGAAGATGCCCTGAAAAAATATGAAGAGGGGGTCCGGCTGTCGCGTGAATGCCAGCTCAAGCTGTCACAGGCCGAAAAAAAAATCGAGATTTTAAGTAAAACCCTGGCAGGAGATTTTGTTGCGGAGCCGTTCCGCGAGGAAGATGAAGAAAGTCCCTGCCGGCCAGCAACCGATAAAAAGCAGAAATCATCCCCCTCTGAAATTGGAAACGAGGAGGAGCTGCTACTATGAATTATGAAAAAACATTCAAAACGTATCTTGGTTTAATCGATGAAGCATTAAAGAAAGCCCTCCCGCCCCTCAATCAGCCTCCGGTCGAGCTTCACACGGCCATGTACCATGCTGTTTTTCCTGGCGGTAAACGTTTCCGCCCTGTTCTTATGCTTGCGGCCGCGGAAGCCTGCGGCGGGGCTCCTGAGGCTGCTGCTCAGGCAGCCGCGGCAATAGAATTGATCCATTCCTATTCTCTGGTCCATGACGATCTTCCGGCACTCGATAATGACGACGTCAGACGGGGGAATCCCTCTATTCACAAGAGATTTGGCGAAGCCGTCGCGATTCTTACAGGCGATGGGCTGCTGACTCTTGGTTTTGAACTTCTTTCGGACGTCAGGCCGGCCAAGACAGCCGTAGACGTGTTGCGCGAGATATCGACTGCTGCAGGGACTTATGGTATGATCGGCGGCCAAGTCGAAGACTTGGAATCGGGGGATGAAATCAATCTTCCGATGCTCGACCATATCAACGCCCAGAAAACGGGAAAGTTGATCCGTGCCAGCGCCATCTGCGGCGCCGTTATCGCCGGAGCTGATAAAGAGATGCGGCATAGAATCCTCCGCTACGGGGAATTTGTAGGACTTGCCTTTCAATCTGTCGATGATATGCAGGATGGGGACGGGTATCTGCGGCTGATGAAGCCGAAACAGGTGCGTGAACAGGTCCGCGATTTGATCGCTAAAGCTAAAAACGAGATACGGCCGCTGGGGGCTTCCAATGCAAAGCTCGTGCAGCTCGCCGATTTTCTCCTCGATACCATGCCTAAGGAGACAGCCAGTCATGTACAAATGGATTCAGAAAATTGACTCTCCGGAGGACTTGAAAAAAGTCCCCCTGGCTAAACTTCCGGAGGTTGCCGCTGAATACCGCCAGTTTCTAATTGATTGTGTTTCTCAGACTGGCGGACATCTCGGCGCCAGCCTCGGGGCCCTAGAACTCAATATCGCCCTCCATTACGTGCTCGAATCACCCAAAGACAAAATCTGCTGGGACGTGGGTCACCAGGCCTACGTTCACAAGATGATCACAGGCCGGCGCGACAGGATGCTCAGCCTGCGCCAGCCCGGGGGCATCAGCGGATTTCCTTCGCCCTTTGAAAATATCCACGATCAGTTCATCGTGGGGCATGCGGGCACGGCGATCTCTCAGGCAGTAGGTCTTGCCTGCGCCCGTGATCTGCGTAAGACGAACGAGGAAGTTGTCGCAGTTGTCGGGGACGGCGCGATGACCTCGGGCCTGGCCTATGAGGCCCTTAATAACGCGGGCCATCTCAAGAAGCCGCTTATGATTGTTCTTAATGACAACGAGATGTCGATCGCAAAAAACGTCGGAGCCATCAGCCAGTGCCTGAATCGAGTCATCACCAATCCTATTTATAACCGTATCCGTTCTCAAATGGAGCATCAGCTCGCGAAGTTCCCCAGACTCAGACGGTTTGCCACCAAGAACCTTGAAAGCCTAAAAAACATCCTCGTTCCCGGAATGATTTTTGAAGAACTCGGTTTCCGCTATTTTGGACCCATCGACGGACACGACATCGTGACGCTTGTCGAGACCATGAAAAAAATTCTTGCTCTGAAAGACTGCAGCCTGCTTCATATTGTTACGGAAAAAGGGCACGGCTGTGCCTTGGCCAAAACGGACGCCGAAAAATTTCACGGTGTCACGCCTTTCAATGCGCTTACCGGCGAAAAAGTCAAAAGTGTTTCTGTCCCAGGCGAGGGCGCCGCTTACACCAAAGTTTTTGCTGATTCCCTGGTGAAAATCGCGAGAGAGAATACCCGGGTTGTCGCGATCACCGCTGCAATGCCTACGGGAACAGGTTTGAACGCCTATCAGACAGAATTTCCGGACCGTTTCTTTGATGTCGGTATCGCCGAACAGCATGCGGTTACGTTCGGGGGAGCTCTTGCGAAAGGGGGCTTCAGACCGGTGTGCGCGATCTACTCCACTTTCCTGCAGAGATCGCAGGATAATATCATTCATGACGTGGCTCTTCAGCGTCTGCCTCTGGTCCTTTGTCTCGACCGCGCGGGCCTCGTGGGAGCGGACGGGGCCACTCATAATGGCGTTTTCGACATTAGTTATCTGGGCCATATTCCCGGAATTGTTATCGCCGCCCCTGTCAACGAATTTGAGATGGAGCAGATGCTGCGGCAGGCTGTCGAGTATCCCGGGGTTTATGCTATCCGCTATCCCAGAGCGGGCGTGCCTTCCGCTTTAAGCGCGCTTACCGGCAGCCCCTTCGATATCGCTGAGGGTGAAGTTCTTCGTGAGGGATCGGAGGGTACCATCCTCGCGCTGGGCTCTATGGTCATTACGGCTCTTAAGACAGCTGACCTTCTCAAGGAAGAAGGGTATGATATTGGCGTGATCAACATGCGCTATGCCAAGCCGCTCGACGAATCGCTCATCCTCCGTTCACTTGAAAAAAGTCCCCACCTTTTCACGCTTGAAGAACACGTTCTGACGGGCGGTTTCGGTTGCAAAGTTCTGGAATTTCTCGAGAGACAGGGGATTAGTCAGGTTTTCATCAAAAGGTTTGCTCTGCCCGATCAGTTTATCGAACACGGATCCCGGGATGCTCTTTTAGATCACTTTGGGCTGTCGCCTCAGAAAATAGCGTCTGCGATCGCGCTCGACATCAAGTGCCGCAAACAGGATGTTCTTTAAAGCCCGCCTCTGGCCTAAGCGCGTGCCTATCGTCACTCAACCAGATGAAATAACCCGGGCCTTATGAAACCGCATGGAATCTTCTAAAGTCCAAAAAGTCGGGGTCGTCGTTAATCAGAACAAACGCGGCGCTCTCGCACTCCTGGAAAAAATCAGGCAGTGGCTATCCGCCAGAGGAATCGAAACAGTCGATACCATTTTGGCCCCGATCCATGACTGGCTGCCTGATGTTTCACTTGTCATCTGCCTTGGCGGAGATGGGACACTGCTTTCAGCTGCCGGTAAGATTGTTTCGCGGCCCGTTCCCATCATGGGCGTCAATTTAGGCAGTCTCGGTTTCATGACGGAAGTGCGCCAGGAAGAGGTTTATGAGGAACTGGACATCTTTCTCGCCGGTAAAGCGAAGATTGAAGAACGACTCATGCTCAAATGCACCATTGTCAATGAAGCAAAAAACAGCTGCCGCACCTTTTCTGCGCTTAACGATATCGTTGTCAGCCGAGAGGGACTCACCCGCCTTGTCTCACTGAGCATTTCGGTGAACGATGAGAAACTGACCTGTTTCTCTGGGGACGGTGTCATCATCGCGACGCCTACAGGCTCTACGGCGTATTCACTTTCAGCAGGGGGCGCCGTCGTGCACCCCAAGTTGAAAGCTATCCTTATAACGCCGATCTGCCCTCACGCCATTTCCCTGAGGCCTCTTGTGCTTTCAAGCCATGAAACGATATCTATTCGTCTCGAAGGAATGAGGGGGGAGCGCAGAGCGGTGCTCACCGTAGACGGGCAGGAAGACATCGAGGTTGACGATGCGACCCGGATTACGGTAACCAAGGCAGATTTTTCCATACAGCTCGTCGCAAGCAGTAAGCGCGGGTATCTGCAAATGCTAAAAGAAAATTTTAAACTACCGGAGTAAACTCATGGCCAGCGTGCTTATTATCGATGATGAAAAAGAAATATGCCGCGAATTCCAGGAGATTATGGAAGACGAAGGACACGAAGTTCACACCGCGACGAGAGGAAAGCAGGGAATCGAAATGGTCCGGAGCCGCAAGATCGAGCTCGTCTTCCTGGACGTTTTGATGCCCGGCATGGAAGGCAGGGAAGTGTACGAAGAGATCCGCAAATTTTCTGACGTGCCGGTTGTTATCATGTCGGGTTATATGCCTCAGCATAAAGAGGCTGAAGTCCTTCACCTTGGCGCTTCAGCCTGCCTGAAAAAACCGCTGGATCTGAAGGAAGTCAGAGAGCTTGTTTCAACGATCATTGCGCAGCGCAATTCGGCGGGCCGGCCGAAATGATCAGAGTGCGGTTCGCCCCATCGCCTACGGGTTATCTTCACATAGGAGGAGTGCGGACAGCACTCTTTAACTATCTCTATGCGCGCAATCAGGGCGGATGTTTCATTCTTCGTATCGAGGATACGGACCGGCTGAGATCCAAGCCTGAATTTGAAGAGGAAATCATCGCGTCTCTCAAGTGGCTCGGACTCACCTGGGATGAGGAACTGGTGTATCAAAGCCGCAGAATCGAGCGCTACTCAGACTATGCCCGGAGGCTTACCGAGCACGGCCTGGCGTATGAACAGGTTCAAGACGGTAAAAAAGCTGTCCTCTTGAAAATGCCCAAGAAAGAAGTCGTCTTCACGGATCTCGTGCACGGAGAAACCCGCTTTGACACGTCTCTTTTTGACGACCTTGTGCTCATGAAATCGGATGGCTTTCCAACGTACCATTTCGCCTGTGTGGTCGACGACCATGAGATGGAAATAAGCCATGTGATCCGCGGTGATGATCATCTTTCCAATACCCCTCGTCAGATCGTCATTTATGAATCCCTAGGCTGGAAACCACCCAAGTTCGCCCATCTTCCCTTGATCATGGGGTCCGACGGCAGCCCGCTTTCGAAAAGGCACGGCGCCGTAGCAGCAAGCGCCTACATGGCTAGCGGATATCTGCCGGAAGGGCTGCTTAACTATCTCGCTCTCATGGGCTGGGGAAGCGGGTCCAATCAGGAAATCTTTTCGCTCCCCGAACTCTGCAAGAAGTTCTCTTTGAAAAATATCAACAAGGGGAGTGCGACGTTTAACCCGGATAAGCTGAACTGGATCAACAGCCAGCACATCAAAAAGCTTTCGGACGACGACTACGCCGCACATCTCGCCAAATTTTACCCTGAAAAGTCTGCGGCGATAACACCGGAAAAATGGAAAAGGCTGGCTGTTCTTTTTAAAACGCGGATCCAGAATTTTGCAGATCTTGGCAAAGAAGCCCCTTACGTTTTTGAGGATGTGGAAATTTATGATGAGGCGCTGGTGCGCCAGTATTCTTCATCGGACGCTCTGATGGATCTTCTTGCGGAATGGACGCGCCGGGCTTCAGCCCTTGCAAGCTTTGAAGACGAACAGGCTCTCGAACAATTGACCCGTCAGCTTTGTGAAGAGAAAGGCATGCCTGCGAAAGAGATTATTCATCCGCTGCGTTTTATCCTTTCCGGAAAAACCGTGAGCCCGGGACTGTTTGAACTTATGAATGTCCTGGGCAGGGAAACCTGCCTCAAACGTATGGAACGCTTTGCCGCCTGCCGTCCCGAACCGGGCCGCTGAAAGAGAGTAGACCATGAGCGATTGTCTTTTTTGCCGGATTGCCGGGAAGCAAATACCCGCCAAGCTTGAATATGAGGACGACAGGATCCTGGCCTTTCAGGATATCAATCCCCAGGCACCGGTTCATATTCTCCTGATACCGCGCAAGCATATTGAAAAGATCGGCGATTTGCAGCCTTCAGACGCAGCTCTTGCGGGGGAGCTGATATACAGGGCGAAAGAACTCGCAGCTTCCCGCGGCTGGGACGACTACCGCCTTCTCTTTAATAACGGACCGGAATCGGGTCAGACTGTTTATCATATTCACCTTCATTTGCTTTCCGGACGCCGCATGACTTGGCCCCCGGGTTAATCTGCAAACCGAACTCCACACCTCATTCTGCTCTAATCCCCCTGTAGAAAAGCCATATTGTTGATTTAATCACAGACGGCATGTACCTTCTCAGAGGGGATTTCTGTCCATGGACCAAGTTGCTTACAAGGCGGTTTACACGCCGGCCGAAGCTGCGGCGCTTTGCCGCATGAGCGGCGAGGATTTTCAGTCAAAACTTCGCGCAGGAGATGTGGGTTTTTTCGGAATACCGGGCGGCCACCTCAGATTCCGCCAGCCGGTTCTGGCATCCTATCTGGAAAGGTTAAGGATTCCGCTTCCAGGGACTTGGACCGGGGCCCCGCGAAATTTCCGCGTTCTCCTTGTGGAAGATGACCCCGATCTTCTGGAGATCATTTCCGAACTCCTGCGAGATGAACCTAGGATAGATGTTCGGGCGGAAGACAGCGGTTTTACAGCCGGACTGCAAATAGCGGGCTGGCATCCAGATCTCATCCTGCTTGATTTTCTCATGCCGGGCATGAGCGGGTTTGATCTTTGCCGGAGACTTCGAAGCCGTCCCGATACAGCCGACATTCCCGTTCTCGCAGTCACCTCCCTGACTTCAGTTGAAGACCGTAAAGTGATTTCCGAATGCGGCGCCTCCGATTTTCTTGGCAAACCCTTTCACAGTGAGACCCTTCTCCTTAAAGTCCGCCAGTTGCTGGGAATCGAAGATTCCGCCTCCCTTTCTGCCTGATCCTGTCCTGAAAAAAGTTTAAAGGATGGCCTTGTACCCTTAGAGAAGAATCATTATAATGTCGCTTCGTCTTTCTTGTCCGTTTACACGGGGCAGCACCAGAGAAATGATTTTGTTTTTTTGGGGGATGGTGTAACGGTAGCACTAGTGACTCTGGATCACTCAGTCTTGGTTCGAATCCAGGTCCCCCAGCCATATTGTGAAGCTGCAAACGGTTTTGATTCAGCAGTTATATAAAGGATAGCTAATGCAGGCTCCTTTGTGCGAGCGTGGCGAAATTGGCAGACGCACCAGCTTGAGGGGCTGGCGGCCGCAAGGTCGTGGAGGTTCAAGTCCTCTCGCTCGCACCATTTTTTCTAAAGGATCGATGATCAAAGCCTTTCAGATAATTTTTCCCGCCCTGTATTTTCTGGCCGTCATGTTGAGGACATAGCTGTGATCAAAGTAATACCGAATCATGTGTTCCGCGAGTACGATATTCGCGGCATCGCCGATAAAGAATTCACCGATGAACTTGTTTCTGCAATAGGCAGGGCTTTTGCCACACTGATCCGCAAGGAAGGTAAAAAAGTCATAGGCGTCGGGCATGATATGCGCCCCACTTCCGACCGGCTCACGGTGGCGCTGATCGGGGGATTGACTCAAGGAGGCCTTGATGTGGTCGACCTCGGTTTGATTCCCACGCCCGTCCTTTATTTTTCCGTCTCTCATCTGAAGCTCGACGCGGGCATCTCCATTACGGGCTCTCACAATCCCGTAGAATACAACGGTTTCAAATTTCATCTTTCTGACCGTCCTTTCTTTGGCGCTGAAATCCAGGAACTCCGGGAAATTGTCGAGAGTCAGACTTTCTCCACCGGCTCCGGCAAGGTTCAGAAAAAAGTCATCATCGAAGATTATCAAAAATATGTTCTTGGCCTTTTCAAACCTTCCCGCAAGCTCAAAGTTGTTATTGATTCCGGTCATGGCATGGGCGGTATCGTCGCGCCAGAACTCTTAAAGAGCCTCGGCCATGAAGTGATTGAACTTTTTTCTAACCTCGATTCGTCCTTTCCCGACCACCATCCCGACCCTTCTGAACCGCATAATCTCGAACACCTTCAGAAAAAAGTACTTGAGACGAACGCCGATCTCGGTATCGCTTTCGATGGCGACGCAGACCGGCTCGGGGTCGTGAACGAAAAGGGCGGCATTCTTCCGGGAGACATGATTCTTCTGCTTTGCGCCCGGGCGATCCTGAAGAAGAAACCGGGAGCCACGATCATCGGAGATGTAAAATGCTCGCAGAGCGTGTATGACGACATTCAAAAGCGCGGCGGCAAACCCATTATGTGGAAGACGGGACATTCCCTTATTAAAGCGAAGTTGAAAGAAACTAAAGCCGAGCTTGCAGGCGAGATGAGCGGGCATGTTTTTTTTGTGGACCGATGGTTTGGATTCGACGACGCCATTTATGCGGCGTGCAGGGTTCTCGAAATACTTCAGGAGGACACGCGGCCTCTTTCTAAACACCTGGCCGATCTCCCGAAACTCTATTCGACGCCCGAACTCAGGCTCGACTGCCCTGAGGAGATCAAGTTCGCGCTTGTAAAGAAGGCCGTTGAAGAGTTCAAAAAAGAATACAATGTCATCGATACGGACGGGGCGAGGGTCGTTTTTAATGACGGCTGGGGACTGGTGCGCGCCTCAAACACCCAGCCCGTTCTCGTGATGCGCTTTGAAGCACAGAGCGAGAAACGTCTTAAAGAAATCCGTTCCATCATTGAAAGTAAGATAAAGCAAGTACGCGGTAGTCTATAAATGCTGTGGGCCGTCATCATGGCTGGGGGTCAGGGCACCCGCTTCTGGCCTGAAAGCCGGCGGGCGAAACCGAAGCAATTCCTCAAGCTCTTCGGATCCAAAACTCTTCTCGAAGAAACTCTCGAACGTATTCAGACCCTGATTCCCGCAGATCGCGTTCTCATCGTCACCCAGGAAGATAAAATCGCGCTCGCCCGGAAGATCGCGGGACGCTCGGTGCAGGTGATAGGCGAACCGGTTGGGCGCAATACGGCTCCCTGCCTAATTCTGGCCGCGGCCTGGATAATGAAAAAAGATCCGGAAGCCGTCATTGCCGTTCTTCCCTCCGACCATCTCATCACAAACAAAAAAATATTCCGCAAAGCACTTACGGCGGCGGCGAGAGCTGCCGAGGCAAAGCGGCTGCCGGTAACATTTGGTATCCGTCCTGGCTATGCAGCTACGGGCTACGGGTATCTCGAGATGAAAAGGGAAAGCGAGCGTATCGCAGGTTTTTCTCTTCACCCGCTGAAACGATTCCACGAAAAACCCGCGCTGAAAACAGCTCAACGTTTCGTGAAGGCAGGAAATTTTCTCTGGAACAGCGGAATGTTTGTATGGAAAGCACGCGAGGTCCTGAACGCAGCTTCTCTTTATCTCCCCGAAACGTACGCACTCGCGCTTAAAATTGTGAAGGGCGGTTTGCAGAAAAATATGCGCAGCCATTTCAAGAGGATGCCCGCTATTTCAATCGACTACGGCCTTATGGAAAAAATGACGGGAAGAATCCTCTGTATTCCGGTGGATTTCGGGTGGAGCGACGTGGGAAGCTGGAAAGCTATAGCGGACCTCATGCCAAGGGATAAAGGAGGGAACGCGGTCTCGGGTGAAATCATTCTGTACCGAAGCTCGAACAATTTCATCAAATCAGGAGAAAGGCTTATCGCCTGTGTCGGTGTCCGTGATTTGATCATCGTCGACAGCGCCGACTCGCTTCTGATCTGCGGGAAAGATGAATCGGAGAACATTCGCAGTGTGATTGAAGAGCTCGAGCGCAGGGGCAGAAAAGACCTTTTGTAATTGAATCTAACTGACTGGGATCTGCCGGCTTAGGCTTACCGCAGGTCACCGCTGATTATAACCCAACCAAACTTATGACCTATCTACGCTGTATTTTAAAACCCGGTAAAGACAAACCTCTGATAGGCCGCCACCCCTGGGTTTTTTCAGGCGCGATCAACGAGATCGATGAATCCTGCGCAAAAGGCGATCTGCTCGAGATTTATTCCGCGGAAGGCGAGTACCGCGGCACTGGTTACTTTAATCCCGAATCCCAGCTTTCCGTCCGGATCCTATCATTTAAAAAACGGCCCATCGACACCTCTTTTTTCCAAGAACGTCTCAAGAGAGCATTGGAAATTCGCCGAAAAGTCGGCCTGCCCTCCTCTTCCACGGATAGTTTCAGGCTGGTTCATGCCGAAGCTGACGGCCTTCCCGGCCTCATCGTGGATTTTTATGCCGGATACGCCGTTGTCCAGATCCTCACCGCCGGAATGGAGAAATTTAAAGGCGTTATAACAGACATCCTCGTTTCCCTGCTATCACCCAAAGGGATCTTTGAGAAAAGCCCGGCCGAATTCAGAAGTAAGGAAGGTTTGCTACCGGCCGAAGGATGCCTCGTGGGAGAACCCGTCCCGGATCTTGTGGAAATCCGGGAAAACGGCCAGCGCTTCTATGTAGATCTAAAGAAAGGCCAGAAAACGGGTTTTTTCCTGGATCAGAGAGACAACCGAGATCTCGTGAAAAGTGTTTCAGCTGGCGCGAATGTCCTTAATTGTTTTTCTTATACGGGCGGGTTTTCCGTATTTGCAGCGGCCGGAGGCGCCTCTTCAGTCATCTCGGTTGACGCTTCAGCCTACGCGCTGGAACTTTCGGAAAAGAATATGGCGCTCAACGGTTTTGGAGCTGTTCATTCTGCCGTCCAGGCGGATGTTTTTGAATACCTTCGGCAGGAGGGAGAGGCCTTTGACCTTATCGTTCTCGACCCGCCGGCTTTCTGTAAAAACAAATCACACGTGGATGCCGCCGCCCGCGGTTATAAGGATATCAATCTTTGTGCTCTCAAAAGATTAAGACAGGGCGGCTTCTTTTATACGGCCTCCTGCTCCTCTCATATATCCGCCGATCTGTTTCAGAAGATTTTGTTTGCCGCCGCCAAGGATGCCGGCCGCGAGCTGAGAATTCTCTCCAAAACCTCTCATCCGGCGGATCATCCGGTGAGCATTTACCATCCTGAAGGAGAGTACTTGAAAGGTCTCCTTTGCATTGCCGACTGATCCCAGTTTGTTTAAAATTATTATTTATTGTTAATGAAAGGCCGTAAAAGTACGATCTATATTGTATACTTTGGCCAGAAGGAGACACTCCATGGACATCCTGGAAAATTCAAAAAATATCAGCGAAGGCAAACGAAAAGCACTCGAACTCGCGGAAGATTCACGTGAACAGGAGTGGACGCACCCAAGTTTTGTCGCTGAACTCTTTAAAGGCAATGTCCGCTGGGATCTTCTTTTTCCTTACCCTATTCAAAATGACGAAGACCGATTAATAGGGGATGAATTCCTCAAAAGGCTCGAAACCGTTCTCAAAGATAACATCGACCCCGATAAGGTGGACCAGACGGGCGATGTTCCGGATCAGGCCTTGAAGGCACTCGCTAAACTCAAGTGTTTCGCCATGAAAATTCCCAAAGAGTACGGCGGACTAGGCCTTTCTCAGACCAATTACAATCGCGCCATCCATCTTGTCGCGAGCTACTGCTCCTCTACGGCCGTCTGGCTTTCCGCCCACCAGTCGATCGGTGTTCCCCAGCCTCTCAAACTCTTCGGGACGGAAGAACAGAAAAAGAAATACTTTCCCCGTTTCGCGGAAGGATCCATTTCGGCCTTTGCTCTTACGGAACCGGATGTCGGCAGCGATCCGGCCCGCATGAAAACGACTGGGGTTCCTACCGAAGACGGAAAGTATTTTATTATCAACGGAGATAAGCTCTGGTGTACGAACGGGCCTAAAGCCGACATTCTTATCGTCATGGCGCAGACGCCGCCGAAGATGGTCAATGGCCGCGAGAAGAAGCAGATCACGGCTTTCATCGTCGAACGCGCTATGGGCGGGATCGAAGTACTCCACCGCTGTGACTTCATGGGCTTGAAAGGCATTCAGAACGGACTTATGCGGTTTAAGGACGTCAAAGTGCCCCGGGAGAATATCCTGGGCGGAGAAGGGAAAGGACTTAAGATCGCCCTTACCACGCTGAATACAGGCCGTCTTACCATGCCTGCCGCTGTAACGGGCGGGTCCAAGTGGTGCCTTCAGGTTGCCCGCAAATGGTCTAATGAACGGGAGCAGTGGGGAGATAAGATTGGAAAGCACGAAGCCGTTGCCCATAAGCTCGCGAACATGACCGCTACCATTTTTGCGATGGATGCGGTGACTTATCTGACGTCTGCGATGGTGGACCAAAAGAAAAATGATATCCGCCTGGAAGCCGCTATGGCGAAACTCGCCTGTACGGAAGCCAGCTGGAAGATCGTGGACGGGACGATTCAGATCCGCGGTGGGCGAGGATATGAAACCGGGCCTTCGCTCAGAGCCCGCGGAGAAATAGGATACGCCGTCGAGCGTATGATGCGTGACGCGCGTATCAACACGATTATTGAAGGCACAAGTCAGATCATGCGTCTTTTTATCGCGCGCGAAGCCATGGATACCCATGTCAGGCTTATTATGCCGTTGATGTCGAAAAAGACGCCCGCCGGTCAGAAATTTTCTCTTGGAATGAAGGCTTTGAGGTTTTACAGTATCTGGTACCCAAAACAATTCCTTCCGCGGACCCAGATGCCCTCGAACGTGAAGGTTCCGGACGCCCTCAAACCGCATATGAAATATATTGGAAGAACGTCTTCTCGCCTGGCCAGAAACCTCTTTCTTGCCATGGGGCTTTATCAGGAAAAACTCGAGAAGAAGCAGCAGCTCATGTCAAAGATCGTTAACATCGGCTGCGACCTTTTTTCCATGTCGGCGAGCTGTTCGCGTGCTATTTACATGCTGGAGAAGAATCCCAATGACCAGGGACCCGTCGAACTTGCTGACCTCTTCTGCCGGCAGGCCAAAGGCAGGGTGGAGAAACAGTTTAGCGGTCTTTTCCACAACAGCGACGAGTTCGCTTACCAGGTTGCCCAGAATCTTCTGGAACAGAAGTATCTCTGGCTTGAAAACGATATCATTGAAACCCTCGCCTAGCTGAATTCAGTGCTTAACGGCTAAAGTCGAATCGTCAATCTTGGACTGATTTGCCTCCGGGCGGCTGGGATTATTATTTTTGGCTTACTTTGAAGAAGCCTGTTCAGGCCTTATAAGCACTTTCGTTGCTTTCGCAATCTCCCGTGAATTTTTTTCGCCAGCCTATTTACCTTCATTGACAGGAACCCGGCCACACTTTAAAATGCGGTGATCTCACATCTTGCGCACAATTTTAATTATAGACCACACATGCGAGTTTTAAGCGGTACCCGCCCAACGGGCAAGCTTCATCTTGGGAACCTTCTTGGCGCCATAGAGAATTTCCGGAAACTCCAGGGGCAGGATGCGTTCTTTATGATCGCCGACTGGCACGCATTGACGACGGAATACGAGTCACAAACGTCGATTGCGGATAATGTTCAGGAGGTGGTGCTTGATTATCTGGCGAGCGGTCTCGACCCCGCCCAGTGCACAATCTTCATTCAGAGCGAAGTTCCGGAGCATCTCGAACTTTCAATGATTTTCTCCATGATCACACCGCTCGGATGGCTCGAAAGGAACCCGACTTATAAAGACCAGCTTAATGAACTCAAGGGTAAGGAACTGAATACCCACGGGTTTCTGGGTTATCCCGTTCTGCAGGCAGCAGACATTCTGGTCTATAAAGCGAATAAAGTCCCCGTTGGGGAGGATCAGTTGCCGCACCTGGAACTGGCCCGTGAAATAGGGAGACGGTTTCATCATCTTTACAAGGTGGATATTTTCCCTGAGCCTGAAGCCATCATGACCAGCACGCCGAAAGTGCCCGGCACCGACGGCCGGAAGATGAGCAAGAGCTATAACAACTGCATTTACATTTCCGATCCAACAGAGGAAGTGCGCAAGAAAGTAAAAGGGATGATAACGGACCCGGCCCGCAAAAGGCGCGAAGACAAAGGGAACCCGGATGTTTGCCCTGTCTATTATCATCACAAGCTATTTAATAGTCAGGAAGGCGTGGAAAAAGTCGCCGTAGAATGTCGTCAGGCTCTGCGCGGCTGTGTGGAATGCAAGATGGAAATGGCCGGGAAAATGAACGAATTCCTGGACCCTATTAGAAAAAGGCGGGACGAATGGAACCTGAAAAAGACAGAGATCCGCAAGATCCTGGACAAAGGGAAGGCGAAGGCGAGAGAAGTGGCCTCCCAGACAGTGGCCGAAGCGATGAGGGCCGTGGGAATGAGGAAATAAAGAACCTGGCGGGTGTGGGAATTGCCTCGAGGCGTTCGGAAGATATTGAGCCCGCTGGCTCGGGAGTTTTGCAGGAAGGATCGCAGGAATCTCAAGGGATTGTCAACACCGCGCGGAATCCGCTCCACATCAAAATCACGGCCTACGATGGTCCTCTTGATCTTCTGCTCGATCTTATCAAGAAGAACGAGATGGATATTTATAATATCCAGATCCTTGAAATAACGCACCAGTACCTTAAATACCTGGATGAAATGCGGCAGCTCAATCTTGAAGTGGCAGGAGAATTTCTTGTCCTCGCGGCGACGCTTCTCTATATCAAATCGAGGACTCTCCTGCCGATCGAGGATGAGACCGACGATGAGGACGGTCTCGATCCGCGTGAAGAACTTATCCGAAAACTTCTTGAATATCAGGCCTTCAAAGAAGCCGCTAAGTCGTTAGGCATTCTCGAAAGCGACCGAAGCCAGATTTTTACCAGACAAATTTCGGAATACTATCTTGCGGATCTCGATATGGAAGAACCGCAGATTGACACTTTTAGCGCAAATCTTTATGATTTGCTTTCCGCATTCCAGAAAGTGCTGACCCGCCAGGGAAAAGAAAACCTGCACGAAGTATTCGAGCAGCTCATTTCCATAGAAGAAAAGATGGCGGAGATCAAGCTTGTACTCATGAGCGAAAAGAAAGTCCTCTTCACGAAGCTTTTCGGAGAGACGGTAACGCGCAACGAGCTCATCGCGACCTTTCTGGCTTTGCTCGAGATTGTTCGTTCTAGATATGCGTTTGTAAAGCAGGACAAACAATTTGGTGAAATCATGATCGAAAAAAATGAAAACACTTTGAGTCCAGCCGAAGAGGAGACGAAGTGAACACAAAGAGCAGAGATGTAAAAGAAAAAGAAAGAGAGCAGCAGCTGAAAGAGCTGCGCCGAGACCTTGAGGAAAAGCTGGAAGACCATCTTCCGCCCGAACTTCTCGATGACAAAATCCGGGTCGAGGTGGAAAAAGCGGATCTCAGCGTTCCGCTCGAACCTGACCGTGCAAAGAAAATCATCGAGGCCCTGCTTTTCGCCTCCTCGAAGCCCATGAACACAAAAGAGATAAAAAAAGTCCTGAGGAATTTTGGCGTCCGTGAAATCGAGGAAATGATTCTCGAACTGAAACGGGAATACGAAGAAGCGGGCCGAAGTTTTGAGATTTATGAAATTGCAGGCGGCTTTGAAATTGCGACGCGCAAAGAATTCGCGCCATGGATATGCCGCGCCGAAGTGCAGAAACGGGCAAAGCAAGCGACCCAGTCGGCCCTGGAAACACTCGCCATTCTTGCCTACAAGCAGCCTCTGACGAGAGCAGAAATCGAAGAACTGCGCGGGGTTGACGTGAGCGGAGTGGTTGCCAATCTCATGGAGAAAGGTTTCATAAAGATTGTGGGCAAGAAAGAAATCCCCGGCAGGCCTTTTCTGTATGCGACCACCGAAAAGTTCCTCGAACATTTCGGACTGAATGCTTTGGGGGATCTTCCTAATATAGAAGAAATAAAATTGCTGGTCGAGAAATCCGTTAAAAGAGAAGATCTCCTCGGGAGCAAGGGGAATGTGATTGATGTGCCGGCCGAAAGGGTACAACCGGAAAGCGGCGCCTCAGAAGACATTCCGTCTGCCGAAACCTTGAATGAAGAAAATCACTCTCCGTCTCCAGCGGTAGAAGATGAGGGAGAAGTCCTGGAAGAGGATGATACCCATCAGCTTGAAGAAGAGCCGGACGCAACCTTTGAGGAAGAAGGCTCACCCGCTCATTTGGAAGCAAACGACGGTGATGAGGAAGACAGGCAGGATAGATAATATGGATGAAGGCAAGGCAGCGGACCTCGACGGTCTTCGAAGAAAAATCGACTCTCTGGACAAGAAAATCATCGCTCTCCTGAACGATCGGACGACGCTTGTTCTCGACATCGGCAAAGCGAAAGAAAAGACAGGGAAGGCTTTTTACGCGCCTGAGCGGGAAAGCCAGATCTATGAGATGCTCGACAGCGAAGCGAAAAAGGGCGTTCTTCCATCGCATGCTTTAAAGTCGATATACCGCGAGATCATGTCTGCATCGCTTTCTCTCGAGAAACCGCTGACGATTGCCTATCTCGGGCCTGAAGCCAGTTTTACGCACCTTGCATCATTGAATAAATTCGGCTCCAGCGTGAGCTACTTCCCGGCATCACATATTAATGAAGTTTTCGGCGAAGTCGAACGGGGCCGGGCCGATTACGGCGTGATTCCGATCGAGAATTCTACTGAAGGCGCCGTCAATCATTCTCTTGATATGTTTATCGATTCGGATCTTAAAATCTGCTCCGAAGTGCTTTTCAAGATCGACCACCATCTTATGTCTCATTCCGACATGAAGTCGATCAGAAGGGTTTATTCGCATCCTCAGGTGTTCGGTCAGTGCCGCCAGTGGATCCAGATCCACCTGCCTCAGGCGGAACAGATCATGACCGTGAGTACCACCCAGGCCGCTCAGCGCGCGGAAAAAGAAGATGGAGCAGCCGCCATCGCTTCCAAGCTCGCGGCGACTCTTTATAATCTGCCAATCCATGCGGAGGGCATTCAGGACTTTGCGAAAAACGTGACGCGTTTTCTTGTCATTTCAAGCCAAATTTCAAAGCCGACGAAACGCGACAAAACCTCGATTCTGGTTTCGGTCAAAGACAAGGTAGGAGCGCTCTACGACATGCTTCTTCCGATTAAAAAGCACCAGATTAATATGACGAAAATAGAATCCCGTCCTTCAAAAAAGAAAGTTTGGGAATATTATTTCTTCATTGATTTTCAGGGACATGTCGGCAATCCCAAAATTAAAAAGATGCTGGACGTCATGGAAAAAAAAGTCAAATTCCTAAAAGTTCTCGGCTCCTACCCGGAATCCGCGGGCAAAGAAATCTGATTTATCCAAAAGATGCAAACGATGACACGTAAACTCTACAAAGAATACATAGACCAGATCCATCCGTATGAACCGGGCAAGCCTATACGCGAAGTCGAAAGGGAACTCGGTCTTCGCAACATCGTGAAGCTCGCCTCGAATGAGAATCCTCTTGGGCCCTCGGGCAAGGCGCTCAGGGCCATGCGGCGGGTTCTTCGAGAAGTTCATATGTATCCGGAAGGCTCATGCCATTATCTCGTGAAACGGCTCGCGCTCGAACTGAATCTTCCCGAAGAACAGCTCCTGATAGGAAACGGGTCCAATGAAATACTGGAACTTCTTGTGCGCGGCTTTCTGGAACCGGGCGACGAAGTCATAAGCTCTGAAACGTCCTTCCTCGTTTATCCGATTCTTACGCAGGCGTGCGGTGCAAAATTTGTCAGCGTTGCCATGAAAGATTATCGGTATGATCTCCAGGGCATCCTGAAAGCCATTACGGACAAGACCAAAATAATTTTTATCGCGAATCCAAATAATCCGACCGGCACCTACGTGACGGAATCGGAAGTCGCTGCATTTATAGAACGAGTGCCCGACGACGTGATTGTTTGTTTTGACGAGGCGTACGTCGATTTCGTCGATGCTGGAGATTTCCCCAGGATCATGGAGTATGTCCAAAAAGGACGCGACAATGTCATTATTATGCGCACGTTCTCTAAAGCTTACGGTCTTGCTGGACTTCGCGTCGGCTACGCGATCGCCTGCAAAAAAATGATTTCGTATCTTCATAAAGTCAGACAGCCTTTCAATGTTAATATGATCGCGCAGGCCGCAGCCGCAGCAGCTCTCGATGACCGCTTTTTTTTATGGAGAACAAAGCATCTTGTTGTTTCCGGCAGGCTCTTTCTCTACAAGCGCTTTAAACTGCTTGGTCTCAAGTTTCTCCCCAGTCAGGGGAATTTTGTACTGGTCGATACCGGGCGCGACAGCAATGAGGTGTTTCAGCATCTGTTGCGTCAGGGTTTGATCGTTCGTTCCATGAAAAGCTATGGCCTTTCCACCTGGATCCGTGTCACGGTGGGCCGCCGCAGCCAAAACGCGCAATTTATCAGACTGCTTAAGGCATATTTGCAAAAAGGAGCTCAGTAATGATTATTGTAATGAGACAGACAGCAACACCTGAAGAAATCGAGCACGTCTGCCAAAAAGTAAAGGAACTGGGGCTGACACCCCAGGTTTCACGAGGCGTCGAACGCACGATCGTAGGTGTTATCGGCGAGGAAGAAAAACTTGTCGTAAAGCCGCTGGAAGCTTTCCCGGGCGTGGAAAAAGTCGTTCCTATTCAGAAAAGCTACAAGCTCGCAAGCCGGCATTTTAAAGACGAGCCGAGCGAGTTCGACATGGGTAACGGTGTCATTATCGGCGGTAAACGAATCCATGTTATGGCGGGACCCTGCTCCGTAGAAGGCCGGGACATGCTATTTAAGACCGCGGCCGCCGTTAAGAAAGCAGGCGCTACTTTTTTGCGCGGAGGTGCATTCAAGCCGCGCACCTCACCCTATTCTTTTCAGGGGCTCGGCGAAGAAGGCTTAAAATACCTTCGTGAAGCAGCGGATGAATATGGTTTGCTCGTGGTCACTGAAGTTATGGATACGAGAAGCGTCGACCTGGTCGCGAGGTATTCGGACATGCTTCAGATCGGCGCCAGAAACATGCAGAACTTCGATCTATTGAAAGAGTGCGGCTCATCGAAAAAACCGGTTCTTCTGAAACGTGGTTTATGCGCAACGATTCAGGAGTTACTTCTTTCAGCTGAATATTTGCTTTCAAAAAACAATTTCAAGGTGCTGCTGTGTGAAAGAGGTATCCGCACTTTTGAGACGGCCACGAGAAACACGATCGACATCAACGCAATCCCTGTTATTAAACACGAGTCGCATCTTCCTGTGCTCGTTGACCCCTCGCACGGAACGGGAGTGCGTGAGTACGTACTTCCTATTGCCCGCGCGTCTATCGCGGCGGGTTGCGATGCGATCATGGTCGAGGTCCATCCCAATCCTGAAGAGGCGAGAAGCGATGGACCGCAATCCCTGCTTCCTGATCAATTTGCCCACTTTATGAATGAAATCCGGGTCATTGCCCACGCCGTAGGCCGAGAGCTTTAATCTGCCGGAAGTTTTACTTCCAGCACAACCTTTAGAAGCGAATGAAACCAAACAGCATTGCTGTCATAGGATTGGGTTTAATGGGAGGCTCTCTTGCCGCTGCGTGCAGGAGTAAATTTCCTAAAGCTCACATCGTTGGTGTCAGTCGCAATCCACAGGCCCTGACGCTGGCGAAAAAAAAAGGCTGGATTCATCAAGGTAGCAGAATGCTGGCCGATGCAGCGAATTGCGATTTAGCGGTGCTTTGTACGCCAGTGGATGCGTTCAAGGAAGCGCTCATCGCACTTGACCGCCATGCAACCCGCTCTTTGCTTGTCACGGATGTAGGCAGCGTTAAAGGCGATATTTGCAGATTTGTCGACACCCGCCGCTGGAACCATCTGCAATTTGTGGGAGCTCACCCGATGGTGGGATCTCACAAACAGGGTGTGCATGCAGCAATTCCCACTTTATATGATAAGGGCCTCGTCTTTGTCACTCCCGGGACCAAGAGTTCCTTGGGTTCAACTCGTCAGATTACAGCGTTTTGGACAGCGCTTTCCGTGCGGATTGTTAAAATATCTCCTAGGCGCCACGATGAAATCGTTAGTCAGATTAGTCATTTACCCCACGCCATCGCGGCTTGTCTTATGTTAGCTGTTGATAGAAAAAATATGAAGTATGTGGGAAGCGGGTTTCGCGATGTGACCCGCATAGCCGCGTCCCATCCCTCCATTTGGGCCCCGATTTTTCTAACGAACCGCACCGCCTTGACCCGCCAGCTTAAGATCTATGAAAAAAGTGTGAAAGCCTTACGCCTTATGATTAGTGTCAAAGATGAGGCCAAACTCAGAAAAGCTCTTAAAGTATCTTCAGCTATGAGATTAGAAATATAACTTTGATTTAAAAAGCTTTGTGTTATAATCCCCTTCGATCAAAAATTTCTTCAGGAGGATTGCATTTATATGAGTTTGACTTTTGCCGAATTACTTGAAAAAAGCGTTAAAAACGTAAAGGAAGGGGAGCTGGTCAAAGGTAAAGTCGTGGCCTTGCGTCAAAAAGACGTAGTCATCGATATCGGTTATAAAGCCGAAGGTATCATAAGTCTGGAAGAGTTCAGCAGTCCCGACGAAATTACAGTTGGCTCAGAAGTTGAAGTCCTTTTCGAAAGTTTTGATGATGTTCAAGGAACGGCCGTTCTCTCCAAGCGGAAAGCGGACCGTCAGCGAACGTGGAACGATCTGATCGAGAACGCCACCGAAGGCAGCATTGTCGAAGGCAAGATTTTCAAAAAGGTCCGCGGCGGCTTTATGGTTGATATCGGAATGGAAGCTTTTCTGCCCGCTTCACTCGTCGATCTCAAGCCCACCCGTAATCTTGACCAGTTTCTCGGAGTGTCAAGCAAGTTTGTAATTGCCAAGATAAACCACAAGCGAAAAAATATCGTTGTTTCTCGCAAAGATTTTCTTGAAAAGGAAAGAGAAGGCGCTCGTACCCGCAAATTACAGAGCCTCACAGAAAACGATGTCGTCAAAGGCCGAGTAAAAAACATCACAGATTTCGGTGTTTTCGTTGATCTCGGAGATCTTGATGGCCTGCTTCATATCACGGACATGAGTTGGGGACGTGTTTCTCATCCTTCTGAACTTGTAAAGCTGGGTGAAGAAATTGAAGTTGCCGTCATTTCTCTTGATATGGCTAATAAAAAAGTATCTCTTGGCATGAAGCAGAAAACACCTAACCCTTGGGACCATGTCGATAACAAGTATCCCAGCGGCACGCATGCTCACGGCAAAGTTGTGAACATTCTTCCCTATGGTGTATTTGTCGAGCTTCAACCCGGAATCGAAGGGCTTGTGCACATTAGCGAACTTTCTTGGACGAAGCGCGTAAGCCATCCGTCCGAGATCCTCAAAATCGGTGATGAAGTCGATGTTATGGTTCTCAATCTGGACAAAGATGGAAAGAAAATCTCTCTTGGTATCAAGCAAGCTCAGGAGAATCCGTGGCTCAGAGTGCAGGATAAATATCAAATTGGAGATCGCGTTAAAGGAGTGGTTAGGAATTTAACTGATTATGGCGCTTTTGTAGAGCTTGAGCCAGGAATTGATGGTCTTGTTCACATTTCCGATATTTCCTGGACGCATAAAGTGACGCGGCCCAGTGAGGTATTAAAAAAGGGGCAGGACGTCGAAGTTATGATTCTAGCCATTGATACGGACGCCCAGAAAATTTCTCTTGGAATTAAACAGCTATCCGAGGATCCTTGGGATAAATTGACAAAAGACCTTCCTACCGGTCTGCAACTCAAAGGCAAAGTTACCCGTATTGTCAGTTTCGGTCTTTTTGTAGAACTCGAGAACGGACTTGAAGGTTTAGTCCACGTTTCTGAAATTCGCGACACACAATCCGAAGATCTCGAGAAAAACTTTAAAGTCGGTGATGAAATTACCGTTTCTATCTTGCATGTCGACCATGAAGCGCGCAAGATTGCGCTGACCTGCAAGAACGAAACAGTTTCTGCGACGTAGTTCTGTCTAAGGTTAATCTAGCAAGTGTCCAGCACCAACCACACTAAACGCCGGGTCGTCGTTACCGGTCTCGGAGCCATCACCTCATTAGGTGTCGGCATCCGGGAGTTGTGGGCTGGTCTGGAGTCTGGCCGCTCAGGAATCTCTCTCATAGAAGCCTTTGATACCCGCGATTTTACCACCCGCTTTGCCGGAGAAATTAAGACGTTCGACCCTGCCAAATTTATTGAATTCAAGCGCCTGAAAAGAATGGACCGCACCTCTCAGCTTGCGGTCGCTTGTGCCAAGATGGCCATTGAAGATGCGGGCGTAGACCTGAAATGTAACGGCGCTGATAAAACCGGCGTTATAGTGGGTACTGCAATGGCAGGGCACGGATACATTTTAGATCAACACACGACACTTATGGAGCGCGGTCCCATGAGAATCAATCCCTTCACCGCCCTTGCTTCCTTCCCTGATGCCTGCGCCAGCAATATTTCTATTGAACTCGGTGTAACCGGACCCAGTTTTTCTATTGCAACGGCGTGCTCTTCCGCTTCAGACGCATGCGGATATGCTTTTGAGGCGATCGCGAGCGGTACGCTCGATTTTCTTATCATGGGAGGAGCTGAGGCATCCATTTATCCAGGAATACTCGCTGCCTTTTGTGTTGCCCGCGCGTTGTCGACCCGCAATGACGACCCCATGGGTGCTTCACGACCGTTCAGCCGGGATCGGGATGGCTTCGTTTTAGGTGAGGGCGCCGGAATGCTGGTTGTGGAAGAGTACGAACATGCAAAAAAGCGAGGAGCTCATATTTACGCTGAAATCCTTGGCCATGGCATGACATGCGATGCCTATCATATGACTGCGCCTGATCCGGAAGGCAAAGAGGCAAGCCGTGCTATGAAAATGGCCCTTAGCGCTGCGGGCCTCACTCTTGAAGATATCAATTATATTAACGCCCATGGCACTTCGACCTTATTAAATGACAAGACTGAAACTCTGATCATCAAGAAAGTCTTTGGAGACCAGGCTTATAAAATCCCCATTAGCTCTACAAAGTCGATGATCGGACATCTTATCGGCGCTGCGGGAAGCGTTGAGCTTGTATCGACGATTCTCGCGATGGAACACGGTGTATTGCCTCCGACGATCAACTACAAAGTTCAGGATCCAGAATGCGATCTGGATTATATTCCGAACGAAGCAAGACAGGCGAAAATCCGTTATGCGATGAAGAATTCCTTCGGATTTGGGGGCAAAAATTCTGTGCTGATTTTGGGCAAGGTTTAGTGCAGTAAAGGTGCTTAAGCTTTTTTGGCTTTCAAGATATCTTCCCCATCTTCTTCCCCGCCAGCTGCGCCGTCCAATATTCCGCGGTCAGAATCTTCGATAAAACGCACTAAGTGCGCAGCGGCTTCGCTTCGATAACGTTTCTTTATTTCGGCCAAAGCCTGGGTCACATTCAATCCCGACCGGTAAAGCAGCTTATAGCATTGTCTGATTTCTTCGCGAGTTGCGGCATCAAATCCATTGCGCCGAAGACCAACCACATTGATCCCGAGAACAACGGCAGGACGTCCGCCGCATATCATATAGGGTGGAATATCTTTATTAACGGCTGAGAGCGCACTCAACAGCGATAGTTTTCCCACCCTGGTAAATTGATGCAATCCCGTCATGCCGGACAAAAAGGCGTTGTCCTCTACGATGCAGTAGCCGGTAAGCGAGGCCTGGTTAACAAGCGTAATTTTATTTCCGAGCTGGCAATTATGAGCAATATGGCAATAAGCCATGATGAAATTGTTATCGCCGATGACTGTCGAGGAGCCTTCCTTGGTTCCCCTGTGAATGGTGACGAATTCCCGGATGATATTGCGGCACCCGATTTTTGTGAAAGAGTCTTTACCTTGAAATGCAATATCCTGAGGCGTATGGCCTATGACAGCGTTCATATGGATCTGATTATCATCCGAGATTTCAGTTCCGCGGGCAATATAGGCGCCGGCCATGATATGATTTCGGTTTCCGATTTTGACACCTTCTTCGATGATGACGTGGGGACCTATGATATTATCGAGCCCGATAGAAGAACCGGCGCCGATCAGAGCGGTAGGATGCATTTGCGACATGGGGCGAATAATATCATTCGATGCATGGTTTGTCCATAAGCCGGCGTTCAGCCACTCTAGAACCGCCCGATGAGTGGACAAGCTTTTTTGTACCTTTCAGGTGACGAACGTCATTCAAGATTTCATATCGCACTTCGCAGCCAGTCTATTTGACGCTCTATTTTTTGCCTGTTAGAATGACGAGCTCTATCATAGAAAGGATAAGGCCTTGCTGGAAAAAGCCTCACGACAGCTGGAAGTTTTAAAAGAGGGAATTGTCGACCTTATTTCCGAGCCCGAATTCCTCAAAAAACTTGAGTGGTCCGTAGAGAATAAAAAACCCCTCCGGATCAAATACGGCGCCGACCCTTCCGCTCCTGATCTCCATCTCGGCCATACGGTGCCGCTTCGCAAACTCCGCCAGTTTCAGGAATTCGGCCACACCATCATTTTCATCATCGGAGATTTTACCGCCCGTATCGGAGATCCGACACAACGGAGCGAAACCCGCCGGATGCTTACCCGCGAAGAAGTCAACAGGAACGCCGTTTCTTATCAGGAGCAGGTTTTCCGAATATTGGATTCAAAGAGAACTGAAACCGTTTACAACAGCAAATGGCTGGGAGCGATGACACCGGAAGATTTCCTGTCCTTGACCGCGAAATATACAGTCGCCCGCATGCTCGAGCGCGACGATTTTCAAAACCGGTATCGCAGCGGTAAGCCCATAGCACTCGTTGAATTTCTTTATCCGCTGCTTCAGGGCCATGATTCGGTACAGATATCATCCGACGTGGAAATTGGCGGGACCGACCAGATGTTCAATTTGCTGGTAGGCAGGGACCTCCAGCGGGAAGCGGGACAGGCTCCCCAGGTGGTCATGACGCTTCCGTTGATAGAAGGAACTGACGGAGTCCACAAAATGAGCAAAAGCATGGGCAACGCCATCGCTCTTGAAGACGAGCCGGAGAACATGTTCGGGAAGGTAATGTCCATACCTGACAGACTCATGGGAAATTACTATCGTTACGTGAGCGGTTTAACTTATGAGGAATCAGACCGCATCATCGCTGATTTGAAAGCGGACAAAATACATCCCCGCGAGGCAAAGTCCTCTCTAGCCGCACAGATCGTTCGTATTTATCACGGCAATGAAAATGCCGAGCGCGCTCGCGAGCATTTTGATCAGGTATTCAAAGACAAGGGCCTGCCGGAAGACATCGAGATTTTTCCTTACCCGGAAAAAAGTGCCGATATTGTCTCGATTCTCAAGGAAACGGGCCTCGTTTCGAGCAAAGGGGAGGGGCGCCGGCTTATTCAGCAGGGCGGAGTGAAACTTTCCCAGGAAAAAATTTCGGACATGAATCTGATCCTGGATCTCACTAGTCCTGTGACAATCCAGTGCGGAAAAAGAAAGTTTCTCAAGGTACAATACCGCGGTGCGATAGGGTGAATATGCAGATCAAAGAACCAGACGCTCCTATCGTCGTCAAGGTAGAGAATCTGGTAAAAAAATTCGGGAACTATAAAGCCCTGGACGATGTTTCTTTCGAGTTGAGGCAGGGTGAAATCCTCGGCCTGCTGGGTCCAAACGGGGCCGGCAAGACGACGGCCATGCGTATACTCACTGGTTTTTTCCCTCCTAATCACGGCCGAGTCTGGATACGCGGCAAGGATCTTTTCCAGAATCCCCGCGAGGTAAAAAAATCCATCGGTTATCTGCCTGAAACGGTGCATCTCTATCTTGACATGAGAGTGAAGGAGTTTTTGTCTTTCGTCGCTGCCGTCAAGGGCGTTTCTCATCGGCGAAGAAACAAGGAAATCGATGACAAGCTTTCTCTGTGCGGCCTCTGGAACGTCCGTAACAGAATGATCGGAAAGCTTTCGAAAGGTTATCGTCAGCGTGTGGGGCTCGCCCAGGCCATGATTGCTGATCCCGATGTTCTTATTCTCGATGAGCCGACGAGCGGCCTCGACCCCAAGCAGATAATCGAAATCCGGTCATTGATAAGAGAACTCGGGCGGCAGAGGACGCTCATTCTTTCAACTCACATCCTGCCCGAAGTCAGTATGGTCTGCGACAAGGTCATGATCATTAATAAAGGCCGGATCGTGGCCAGTGGAACGACGGAAGAGCTGGAATCGGGCTTGAGCGAGAAATATGAGATCTATGTCGTCATCGGCGATCCTTCAAAGAAAGAAGCGGCCCTTGCCCTTCTCGCTGCCCTTGAAGGCGTCGAAGGACAGAGGATCGTGGAAGAAAAGCCGGAGCAGGTAAGCGTCGCTCTCAGGATTTCGAAAGGTCGCGATCCTCGTGCTGAAATCAGCCGGCTTTTTGTCCGCCATGATATTCCGCTGCTCGAGGTCAGGGCAGCGCATCTCAGCCTCGAAGACATTTTTATGAAACTCGTCGTCGACGAATCTTCTCAGAGAAAGTTTTAACGGGATATTATGAGAAACGCTTTTGTGCTCGCGGGAAAAGAATTGCGGTCGTTTTTTAATTCGTGGATCGGAATTCTCGTTTTTCTCTTTTTCTATCTGGTGGCAGGGGTCTTTTTTACGATTCTCATTCTGAGCTACGCGAAGATTTCTACGGAAACCGCGCGGCAAGGCCTTGAAGCCGTCGAGGCCATGGGCCTGACAAGGTATGCGTTTGGATCGCTCTTCCTTAATCTCAGCCTGGTTCTCATGCTCCTCGTACCCGTCATGACCATGCGGTCGCTCGCTGAAGAGCGGAAACTGCAGACTCTCGAACTCCTTTACACCTATCCTTTTTCGGATTTCGAGATAGTCTGGGGCAAGTTTCTCGGTCTGGTATGGATCTTCGAACTGCTCTTTTTGCCGACGGTTGTCTATGCCGGCTTGATCAAGTGGCTGGGAGGCTCGATCGAATGGGGGCCGCTTTTGACCGCCTACCTTGGTTTCTGGCTTCTTGGAAACGCTTATCTTGCCCTGGGACTTTTTATCTCTTCTCTAACCGAAAGCCAGGTTATCAGCGCGATTGTCACCTTGACGCTTTTAATTGTTTTCTGGATGCTCGATTGGGCAAGCATCGTCACAGACGGAACGCTTTCGCAGTTTTTCAAGACTCTATCGCCGCTCAGTCACTACCGGGAGTTCAGTCTCGGCATTATCGATCTGAGTAATGTGGTCTATTTTCTTTTCTTCAACCTCTATTTCCTTTTTATGACTCTCAGATCCGTGGAAACGAGGAACTGGAAAGCGTAATGAAAAACCTGATCAACCGAATCCAGATCGTGTTCGTTTCAGTCATTCTCTTCGCCACGTTCGCGCTCATGATGGGAATCGTCTCTCGCTTTAATTATCGCTGGGATTTCACGAGCGAGAAGGCGTATACGCTTTCTGATCCCACAATTCAGCTGCTCAAAGACATGCGAAACGATAAGATCCGCCTGCTGGCGTTCTACCCACAGAACGATCCCTCGAGAAAAAACCTCGAGATCTTCATGAAACAGGCTGCTATGCATCACCCCCGTTTCGAGTATCAGTTTTATGATCCGGACCGCGTACCCAAGCTGACTAAGGAGTATCAGGTCAGCGAGCTCTACACGATTATCCTGGAATATTCGGGGCGGCAGGAACGCGTCATCCAGCCGGCGGAGGAGGGTTTCGCTAACGCCCTGCTCAAACTTTCCTCTCCGGAAGAAATCAATATCTGTTTCGTCACCGGCCACGGTGAAGCCTCGGCTTTTCACGACGATCAAGCGGGTTACAGCCGCTTCAGGGAAGTTCTCGAAATTAATAATTATGTCGCGAAAGAAATTATTCTCAGCCGTGATAAAGTTCCCGATGCCTGCAGTATCGTCGCTGTTCCGGGTCCTCACCGGGAATTGAACCCAGAAGATTTTGATGAACTGATGAAGGCTTTCCAATCGGGCAAAGGAGTTTTTTTTCTTATCGACCCCATGGATTCCGGAGCCGGTGAAACTTTCAGGAGGTTCTTTCTGAAAGCCGGCATTTTTCTCGGATCCGACGTCGTCGTCGACAAAATGGGCAAGATGGTCGGCGGAGATTTTTTGATTCCTCTGGTGAGCCAATACGTCTCAGTCCACCCCGTGACAAAGGAGTTCAAGCTTCCGAGTTTTTTTCCTGTCGCAAGAAGCGTTCAGCCTTCCAGTGAAACAATTCCCGGCATCGAAGCGATACCTCTCGCATTTACCGGATCGGGAAGCTGGGCCGAAAGTAATCTCGATGCTCTGGAGAATGGGGAAGCGAATTTTGACGCAGAATCAGATCTTTCCGGGCCTCTCTCGATCGCTGTAGCCTCCGAGATCCAGGGAGGGGAAGGCCAGAAAGGCGGACGGCTGATCGTAGTCGGGGACAGCGATTTTTTAAACAATACCTATCTCGATCTCGCAGGCAACAGAAAGCTTGCCATGAACATGGTGCTCTGGCTTTCCCAGGACAATCGCTCAGTCGTTATCGAGCCGAGAAGACACGAGTACAAGCCGCTGTTTATTACAGAGACCCAGAAAATGGGCCTCTTCATGACGGCCGTGGTCGGGATGCCGATGTTTTTTCTGGTCGCGGGCATGGTTACTGTCATTTACAGGCAGAGAACCTCATGAAGTTCTCTGTGACGCTGACCATCTTCATCCTTTTCGCGGTCGTTCTCTGGACCTACGTTTATTTGACTCCGCCGGCCGCTGAGAATCCTGACCGGGCCCGGCCTCAGTCTGCGAAGCTGCTCGACATCAGCGCGGGCGATGAGATCCGCGAAATTGCGATCTATTCCAAGGAGGGACAAAACCTGGTTCTTGAAAAGAAAAAGGACGAATGGCATATCAATGAGCCTTTTGATTATCCGGCAGATCCTCTGGTTGTCGAGGGGCTGGTTTCCGCATTGAGGCTGACTCCTAAAGAGGGGGAGACAAAGCCGGAGAAGGGATGGGAGGAATTCGGTCTCTCCGGGGCACCGCTCAAAGTCGGGGTGAAAACGCGGAAACAGTCTTCATCCAGGTATCTACTGATCGGAGAAAAATCTCCGGTGGCAGAGCGGGTCTACGCCCGCTGGGAAGGAGAAGAGACCTATTTCCTTCTCGACCGGCAGATCAAAAATGTTTTTACCAACAGCGTGTACTCTTTCCGTGAAAAAAAAGTTTTCAGGACTCCTCTTAAAAACATGACCAAGATCCGGTTTCAGAGCGGCCTTGATGCCTATGAAATCATCCAGGGTCTCTCAGGCTGGGTCTGGATGGAACCCGTCACGTTTCTCGGCACGGACGTGGCTCCTGAAACCGCGGACAGAATGCTCTCGCTCGTCCAGAATACCTACATCAAGGACTTCGTAGCGGAAGGTTCCGGAATCGATACGGGATTATCCGGCACGGATGAATCTTCGAACTCAGTGCAGATCAAGGTCTGGGAAGATACGGCGAAAGATCCGGAGATCTTATTTTTAGGGACGGAAGTACCGGAGAAAGACGCTTATTACGGACGCCGTTCTGGCGAAGACACGGCATTTATTGTAGCTCGGGGCCATATTATGCGGCTGTTCGAACTCCTTTCCGCGGAAGCAGACAAAATCACAGGCGATGCGCCTCCGGAACCCGACGCAGTTTTCACACCCGCTCCGGGCATTTAGGGAAGGCTTGTGACGCCTTTTCGCGAAAAGATCGCAGCCCTCAACCAGAGTATCCAAGCCGCCGCCCTCAAGGTTAAGAGCGACCCTTCTTCAATTATGCTGCTCCCCGTCACAAAGACCGTCGAACCCGCGAGGATTCTGCAGGCTTACGAGACGGGAATCCGGTGCTTTGGTGAAAACCGGGTCCAGGAGCTGGTCGAAAAAATGGATAAGCTGCCTCGGGATATCGAATGGCACATGATTGGCCGGCTGCAGACCAATAAGGTCAAATACATCGTCGGACGGGTTGCGCTTATCCAATCGCTCGACCGCTTGGATCTTTTCAAGGAAATTGAACGCCAGGCACTTAAAAAGGGAGTCCAGGAAGCACCTTGTCTCCTCGAAATCAATAGCAGCGGCGAACCCCAAAAAGGCGGTTTGATGCCTGAGGCCGTCGATGATTTTTTGAAAGCGCTCCCGGCAGAAAGTCCTATCAGGCTCAAAGGGCTCATGACGGTGGGACCTCCAGGCGAAGACAAAGAGAAGGTCCGCTCCTGCTTTCGCGCAGTCAGATCACTTCAAGCGAAGCTTAAAGAGAAGTATCCCCGGCATCAGTGGGACATTCTTTCCATGGGCATGTCAGGGGATTACGAGATTGCCATCGAAGAGGGTTCGACCTTGATTCGCCTGGGTAGCCTGCTTTTTGGAAGCCGCCCCATTTAACGCCGCTTTTTCCAGCCAAAGCCTCCATAACGATAGCAATTCAAGCGGCTTATGATAAAATACGCCTTCGATCTAACGGAGCGTCATGAATTTAACTGAAATCGATCTGGGATTTATCGGCGCCGGAAATATGGGGGCCGCCATTCTTGAAGGCCTTCTCAGTAAAAAGCTCGCTGACCCTTCCCGCGTTTACATTTGTGATAAGGATACCGTAAAGACGGCGGCTCTCAAATGTAAATGGCGCATTAACGTATCTTGCAATGTCCGTGAGCTTGCTTCTTCTGCAGAAGTCATATTACTTGCGATCAAACCCCAGGATCTGGGTTCCGTTGCAGAGGAAATGAGCAGTTCGCTTCGTCCGCGGCACATTCTCATTTCCATTTTAGCCGGGTTGTCGCGCGCGAAGCTTCGTAACGCACTCGGGGAAGACGCTTTACTCGTGCGAGCCATGCCGAATCTGGGTGCCTTAGCGGGCGAGTCCATGACCGTCATTACCGGAGGCGGCGATAAGGCGCTGCTGGCGGCTGAAACTTTATTTGGAGCCTGCGGCCGTACCGCCCGGCTCGATGAGTCTTATTTCGATCTGGTGACGGCATTGAGCGGAAGCGGGCCGGCTTATTTTTTTCTCGTAATGGAGATGATGACGGCAAAAGGAATTGAGCGTGGGCTTACTCTCGAAACGGCTCGCCTCCTTGCGGTGCAGACGGCTCAGGGCGCCGCGTGTGTCGCGCAGAGTTCAAACTATTCCCCTGCGGAGCTTCGCAGTATGGTGACATCGAAAGGCGGAACCACCGAGGCTGCACTCAAGGTGCTCGAAGAAAGCAATTTCAGCGAAACATTTTCCAAAGCTCTTGACGCTGCAGAACGCCGCGGCCGGGAACTTCGGGGAGAATCATAATTCAGGAGGAATCATGTTTGTCATAGGGGAATTATTTAAAAGTCTCGCTTTTCTTGTGAACGGCGTTTGTACGCTGCTGTACTGGCTTCTTTTCGCGCGCATCATCATTTCCTGGCTTCCCGTCGACCCCTATCACGCGGTGGTGCAGTTTCTTACTCAGGTGACGGATCCGATCCTTGCTCCCTTCAAAAAGCTTCCGCTTCAAATAGGATTGCTTGATTTGACTCCTCTCGTCGCTTTTATTGCGATTCAGTTCGTCAATACGGTGCTTGTAAGGATACTTTTGAACGTCGCTTATCAGCTTAACGCCGCCTGAAACAGCCGCGCACCCATTCAGGAAAATAATCATGCCAATGAAAAAAATGAATGCGGTAGAGCCCGGGCTGCTGCAAAAGCTTGATGAAGCCTGCTCTTTTATCGTCGAGAGATTGACCGCCACGCCCGACATCGCGATCATTCTCGGCACGGGACTTGGCCATCTCACCCAGAGAATCCAGGAGCCTGTGACCGTTTCCTATTCGGAGATTCCTCATTTCCCGGAAGTAACCGTTGAATCGCACGCGGGCCGGCTTGTGGCCGGTATACTCGCCGGAAAAAAGGTGATCGCCATGGAAGGGCGTTTTCATTTTTACGAAGGTTACACGCTCGAGCAGGTAACGTTTCCCGTCCGCGTCATGGCGCGTCTGGGCGCGCGCAAACTGATCGTGACCAATGCTGCAGGCGGGCTGGATCTCACTTACCGGAAGGGCGAAATCGTCATTATCGAAGATCATATAAATTTCATGGGCGTCAACCCGCTTATTGGTCCGAACGACGAGCGGATCGGGCCGCGGTTTCCCGATATGAGCGAGCCTTATTCCGCGAAGCTGGCCGGCATCGCTGAAGAGGCGGCTCGCGAGGCGGGTGTTCCCGTCAGGCGCGGCGTTTACCTCGGACTGACCGGACCCTGCCTCGAGACAAAGTCGGAATACCGGATGATCCGGCAGATGGGTGCTGACCTCGTGGGGATGTCGACCGTGCCTGAAGTGATTGCGGGCGTGCACATGGGCCTCGAGATACTCGGCATTTCGGTCGTCACCGATGTCTGCGATCCGGACCATCTGCAAAAAGTGGAGATCAAAGAAATTATTAGAATTGCAAATGAAGCCGGGCCAAAGCTGGATAAACTTGTGACTGCCATTATAGCTGGAATGCCTTAACTGAAACGATTTCCGAGGATCCGTCGACATGGATGAAAACGCGGTCAACAAAGAAAAAAATTATAAAGACACGCTGAATCTGCCCAAAACCGATTTCCCCATGAAAGGGGACCTCGCGAAAAGAGAGCCCCAGATGCAGGTTCTCTGGACCACTTCAGGTCTTTATGAAGAAATCCGCCGGAAATCTACCGGCCGCCAGAAGTACATGCTGCACGACGGACCTCCTTATGCCAACGGTCACATCCACATCGGGCATGCGCTCAATAAGATTCTTAAAGACATTATTGTTAAATATAAAACCATGCAGGGATACGACGCTCTTTATGTACCGGGCTGGGACTGCCACGGGCTGCCGATCGAGCACCAATGCTTGAAAGACATGAACAAACGCAAGGAAGAAGTCGAACGAGTATGGTTTCGCCAGAAAGCCCGTGAGTACGCCGACAAGTTTATCTCGATTCAGCGGGAGGAATTCAAACGCCTCGGAATCTTCGGCGAGTGGGATAAACCTTATCTCACGATGAGCTTTGATTATCAGGCGTCGATTGCCGGAGCGTTCTTCGATATTTACGAAAAGGGATTTATCGAACAGAGAATGAAACCCGTTCCCTGGTGCTTTGACTGCGAAACGGCGCTCGCCGAAGCGGAGCTCGAATACGAAGACAAGATTTCAAAGTCAGTGTTCGTCAAGTTTCCTTATCATAAAGGTGAAGCCGCAGGAGATATCGACCGCATTTTATCATCCGGGGGTGCTGCGGCGCTGCCCGCTTTCTTTCTCGTCTGGACGACGACTCCGTGGACGCTTCCTGCAAATGTCGGGATTGCAGTCCATCCGGAACTCGAATACGGTTTTTATTCCAACGGCCGTGAAATCTATATCTTCGCCGAGAGTCTCTTTGAAAATCTTTCTAAGCGTTTCGACCTTTCGGGTTTTCGACGCGTGGCCTCGGCCGAGGGCGGAAGGCTCGAGAAAGGGCTCTATCAGCATCCCTTCATCGAACGCAGCGGCAGGGTCATTACCGCCGATTACGTGTCCGCCGAAGACGGCACGGGTATTGTCCATATTGCGCCAGGCCATGGTGAGGAAGACTATCTTTACGGGCATCTTCAGAACGGGCTCGAAATCCTTTCTCCCGTTGATTCGAGAGCGCGTTTTACGGACAAATTTTCTTTCGCCCAGGGCCTCCACGTATTCAAGGCAAACACGAAAATTATCGATCTTCTGCACGAGAAAAAGCTACTGGCAGCGCAGGCGGACCATTCTCATTCCTACCCCCATTGCTGGCGCTGCAAGAACCCCATCATCTTCCGGGCGACGAAACAATGGTTCATGAAAATCGATCACGCGGACCTGAGAAAAAAAATGAGTGATGCAATCGAACACCAAATCTGTTTTACGCCGGATTGGGGCAAGAAACGAATAGGCGGTATGGTGGAAACAAGACCAGAATGGTGCCTCTCTCGGCAGCGTTACTGGGGCGTGCCGATCCCGATTGTCGGCTGCACGAAGTGTGAAAAGACTTTTTTTGCGGAAGCGAGCCGGGAAAAAATCCTGAAGGCTTTTCGCGCGGACGGGGCGGACGCCTGGTTTACGAAAGAGGCAGCCGATTTTCTTCCCGACGGTTTCAAGTGTCATTCCTGCGGGGGCAGTGAATTTCGCAAGGAAGACGATATTATTGATGTATGGTTTGATTCGGGCGTCAGCCATCAGGCTGTTTTAAAAGGACGGTTCGGCCTTTCCTTTCCGACCCCCGCGGATCTTTATCTGGAAGGCTCGGATCAGCACCGGGGCTGGTTTCAAAGTGCTTTGACCACGGCCATTGCCATCGAAAACAGCCCTCCTTTCAAAGGGCTGCTGACGCACGGGTTTGTGATGGACGGAGAAGGAAAGAAAATGTCCAAGTCGGCGGGCAACGTGGTAAGCCCGCAGGAAGTCATGTCGCAATATGGCGCCGACATTCTGAGACTCTGGGTTTCTTCCTGCGATTATCAATTCGATGTCCGTCTTTCCAAAGACATCCTCAAACAACTTGCGGATGCATACCGGAAAATCAGGAACACGTTCCGATATATGCTCGCGAATCTCTACGATTTTGAGCCCGAACGCGACTCCGTGCCTTTTGAGAAAATGCATCCTCTTGACCGCTGGGCCGTGTATCACACTCACCGCCGAATCGACGAGATGCACAAGGACTTCGAGAATTTTGAGTTTCACAAACTATACCGGCAGATCCACGATCTATGCTCGATGGATCTCAGCTCCTACTATTTTGACATTTTGAAAGACACGCTCTACACGGCACGCAAAGATTCATATCTCCGGAAATCTGCCCAGACCGCTTTGTATCATCTCCTGGGCCAGGTCGTAAAAATCTCGGCTCCGATCCTCGTCCACACGGCGGATGAAGTCTGGCGTTTTTTCCCCTTCGAGAAGGAACATAGTTCGGTACACTCGAGCCTTTTCAACAAACCTTTTGCGGTGGCCGACAAAGCGCTTCTCTCCGAATGGGACCTTATCCGGGCCGTGAGAGATGTTGTTACCCTTCAGATTGAAAAACTTCGTGAGGCTAAAGTGATCGGCGCAAGCCTGGATGCGAGGCTCACCCTCGCCGCAGAAGGTAAAATTGGGGAAATACTGACAAAGTATAAAGCGGACCTGCCCCGATCTTTTATCGTTTCCCAGGTTTTTGTATCGGATACTCCTGCTGCGGGGATGGAAAAAGTTCCAGTCCAGCTGCCGGCTTCAAATGACAAAATAGAGCTGTTTATCACCGTGTCAAAGGCTGCGGGAAACAAGTGCGGGAGATGCTGGAATTATTCCGAGTACGTAGGATCGAGTCCCGAACACCCGTTGCTCTGCGCAAAATGCGTGGACGCTGTTGCCAAATCGACCACATAAGCATATATTGATTTGAAGAGAAAGCCGTTCATTGGAATCCTTTTGATACCCCCACAACCTTTTAAAAGGTATCGGACTGCTTGATGAGTTTATATCTCAGGAAACGGCGTCGGGTGCTGCGGCAAAGTCTGGTAGGTTCTATACTGTTTATGGCAGGATTCGCGGTATTTTATGTCCTGAACATGCTGCCGGACCGTTTCTTTCCCGCCGTGCTTTCCGCCCATCCCGCTTTTTATGTCGCTCTCATGACGCTGGTTTGTGTCATCAGCTACAAATATACCGACCGCGTTGTGACCCAGTTCTTCAAACAGACCATATTTAAGAAGAAGAGCTTCAGCCATATTACTCTGATGAATCTGACTGAAGAGCTTGCCCTCATTCTGGATTTAAAAGTACTTTCCAATCTGATCGTCAACACCTTCGGCGAAGTTCTCAAACTCAAATCCGTGGCACTGATCGTGCCTAGCAGGGTAAGAGGGGATTTTGAGATTGCCTCTGCCTATGGCTGGAACGTTTCAAACTACAAGCGGACGCGGATCCCCGACAAAGCAGCCTTGATCGAACTCGTAAGAAAGAAAGGCGGACATATTCTTCTCCGTGACAGGATCATGCATACGCTCTCGTGGCAGGACGCGAACAGGCTTGCCCATGACTTCGACAGTCTCAAGGCGAACTGGATCATCCCGCTGTGGGTCAAGGACGAATTGACGGGTATGATCGCCTTTTCATCTTATTTCCCGGATAAGTCCTTTGATGAGTCTGATTTTCACTTCTTCCGGGAGTTTGCGATGCAGGCTGCAAAATACGTCCATAACGCCCTCAGCGTTCGGGAACTTCAAGCGGCGAATGTGGAACTTCAGGATATCCAGTCGCACCTGATTCAAAGCACCAAAATAGCGGCCATAGAACAACTTGCGACGGGAATAGCCCATGAAATCCATAATCCTCTTACGATCATCTCAGGCAAAGCCCAGGTCCTCCTGCTTAAAAAGGACAAGTCGGCCATGGACCAGCAAATCGAAGACGTCCTGAAAACAATAGTGAAGCAGACCAAACGGGCGGCCGATATTACGAGAAAACTTCTTATGTTTTCGCAGGGCTCCGGCGCTCCGAAAGAACCTTTGCGTCTGGAGCAGATTCTCGAAGATACCATAGCGCTGGTTTCATACCAGACGTCGCTCGAGGGCATCGAGTTCGTCAAAACCATCGAGCGCGACATGCCGGTTTTTTACGGCAACGTCCACGAGCTTCGAGAGGTTTTTCTAAATTTGATTTTGAACGCGGTCCAGTCGATCGGTTCACAAGGAACGATCACCGTCGAAATGAATTACATACCTCATGAAGAAATTATCCGGATTGAGATATCGGATACGGGTGAGGGAATCGATCAAGAGCACATTGAGAAACTGTTTAATCCTTTTTTTACAACGAGGCATGAGGCTGTCGGGCTGGGACTGTTTGTAACGAAACAGATAGTACACCGTTACGGAGGTTCCATAAGAGTTGAAGGATCAAAGGGGCGGGGAACATTGTTTACCGTCGCTTTTCCTTATTCCGAGGCGTCGAAACCATTGACTTCGGCAGAGCATAAAGTGTCACTGAGTCTCTTTCCCGAAGACCCGTGAGAGTCAACCGTAAGACTCCAGAGGTGAGAGTATGAAGAAACTGCTAGTCGTGGATGATGAACAGGAAATCTGTGATTTTCTCAAGACTTTCTTCGAAGAACGTGATTATGAGGTTGATACGGCGTCCTCCGGATTTCAGGCGCTGGAGCAGGTTAAAGCCGTCCGGCCTCATGTTGTCCTTCTCGATGTCCACATGCCCGGGATGGATGGAATGAAAGTTCTCAAAGAGATAAAAGAACGCTATCCCAAAGTTAAAGTCATCATGGTGACCGCAATTGAAACTCAGGAAAAAATTGAAGAAGCCATGAGACTGGGTGCCGACAATTATATTACCAAACCGCTCAGTCTGGAGTATCTGGAAAAGGACGTTCAGGAGAAGATCGCAATACTGAGCCGCTCCGCCGAGCATGAGATCGTATAACCCCCGTTCGGATTCACACTAATAAATCTTGATTCGACGCATATAAAATATTGCGCTTTCAGGGGCCGATCTGTATAATTACGCGACCTAAACAGGGCTCAAAGAGGTTATCGTGGCTGACAAGAAAAAAAATCCTGCAAAAAAAGAATTAAAAAAAGAAGCAAAAAAAGAAGTCGTCAAACAATCAGTAAAAGAAGAAAAGAAAGACGATAAGGACTTCGGCAAGTTTAAAAAACGGCTGGAGGAAATCCGCGAGCAGATAGCGGGAGACCTTTCTCATATCGAAGGGGACGCTCTCAATAAAAGTCACCGGGATGCTACGGGTGACTTGTCAGGTTATTCATTCCATATGGCGGATATGGCGACCGACAATTTCGACCGCGAATTCAACCTCGAACTGGCTTCCAATGAGCAGAAGAGTCTTAATCTCATCGATTATGCTTTACGTAAAATCAAGGAAGGCGAGTACGGCGTCTGCGAGAACTGCAAAAAAGTAATTCCTGCAAAGCGGCTCTTGGCAGTCCCTTACGCGATATACTGCATTAAATGCCAGGAAGAAGAAGAGAAGAAAAAACGAGCAGAATAGCTGCTTTTTTAACGGCCGCATTCCTGGTAACTGCTCTCGATCAGATCAGTAAGCTTATCATTCTGCAGACGCTCTCACCCGGTCAGTCCATTCCAGTCATCAGGTCTTTTTTTCATCTCACCCTGGTACACAATACAGGAATTGCATTCGGACTTTTCAGGCAGCATCCTGAAGTGCTTTTCGCGCTTATCACGGCAAGTATCATCGTATTATTTTTCGTGGGCATTTCGGCCGCTAAAAACGACCGCACAAGCCTTGTATGCTTTGCGTTTATTCTTGGAGGTGCAGCGGGAAACTGGTTAGACCGGGTACGGCATGAGGCCGTCATCGATTTTTTCGATTTCAGAATCTGGCCCGTTTTCAATTTAGCCGATGCGGCGATCACACTAGGTGTCGTACTGTTCATCGGCAGCCGTCTTTTAATGTCCCAACAGGGGAAATAGCGGGCTTCATGGAAAAAGAAAACATTACTGTCGAAGAGCTTCATAATGGTCTGCGAATCGACGTTTTTTTGGCGGAGCTCCTCGTTGACCGGTTTTCCCGGTCCAAAATCAAAAAAATGATCGAAGACGGTTTCATTACCGTTTCCGGCCGCAATATTACGCCGCACTACAAAATCAAAAGCCAGGAGACGATCAACATTTCGATCGGAGAATCGGCCGAAGTCGCTTTGCGCGCGCAGGATATTCCCATCAAGATCCTCCATGAAGATGAAGATCTCATTGTTGTCAACAAACCGGCAGGGCTTGTGGTTCATCCGGCCCATGGAAATCCCGAAGGCACTCTTGTAAACGCGCTTCTTTTTCATGTAAAAAAACTTTCCCAGGGCGGAGGGCCTGTCAGACCGGGTATCGTACATCGCCTCGATAAAGACACTTCGGGAATCCTTGTGGTGGCAAAGAATGATCAAGCTCATCGATTTCTCGCCTTGCAGTTCAAGAACCATACGATTGAAAGAACCTATAATGCGGTTGTCCAAGGTCTTGTTCAGCACGAAGAAGGTATTTGCGAGGAACCCGTAGGGCGCGCTTTTCTCAATCGCAAGAAGATCATTATCAGACCTACAGGCGGAAAAGATGCGAAGACCCTTTTTAAAGTCGTGAAGCGCTTTAAAAAGGCAACGCTGCTTGAAGTCTATCCAAAGACCGGTCGGACGCATCAAATCCGCGTGCATATGGCTTTTCTCGGCCATCCCGTCCTCGGAGACGTTCTTTACGGCATCCAGTCGCCGTGGATCGGCAGGCAGGCTTTACACGCCAGGATTCTAGGATTCAAGCATCCGAGCAGCCGGGAGATGATGCGTTTTGACGCGGAGATCCCTTCCGACATGAGGCATCTGATCAGTCACCTTGAATCGACGGATTAGTTTTCATATAATCCGTAAGTGCCGCCACCTATTCTCTTCAGCTGCTTCACGCGAGAATCATCCCGATTAACCTCTTTATGAAAACGCTCGTCCAGAAGTGTACAGATTATCTGGAAATGATTAAGTTCGAACATTCCATTTTTGCACTTCCCTTCGCTTACCTGGGATTGATTCTGGCGGAAAGAGGATCCCCCTCGCTTTATTTGTTTCTGTGGATCACGGCTGCCATGATTAGTTTTCGCAGCATGGCCATGGGCGCAAACCGCCTTCTTGACTGGAAGATAGATTTGGCCAACCCGCGCACTTCGAGCCGGGCTCTTCCGTCGGGAAAGCTGACAAAAACTTTTGTCTGGACGATTACGCTTTTGTTTTTGATCTCTTTTCTCTCCTGTTCGTACGTTCTGGGCCCTGTCTGCTTTCGTCTTTCCCTGATCCCGGTTTTTCTCGCCTGGTTGTATCCGTTCGCGAAAAGATTTACTTGGCTTTCACACTGGATCTTGGGTATGATACTCGGCATCGCACCATACGGAGCGTGGCTTGCGTCCGCCGGAACTTATTCGTGGATTCCTGCGTTCCTGACAATCGGCGTCACTGTCTGGGTTGCGGGTTTTGACATCATATATGCTCTCCAAGATCTGCAGTTTGACAGAAAACAGGGCTTACATTCCTTTCCCTCCCATTTCGGGGAGGCGGCTAGCCTCAAAATGACGATATCCCTCCATATTGTCGCGTGGCTATCATGGTGCGCTGCTGGCGCAATTGCGGAACTTGGCGTGCTATTTTATTGTGGAATGATTTTTATCGCCGCAATGCTTGCTAGAGAAGTGTGGCTCATACAACGTCATGGGCTACAGAAGATTCAGGAAGCTTTTTTCTTAACAAATGCGATCGTAAGTGTATCTCTTTTCTGCATCGTGATTGCGGACCTCTTATAGCTTTGTAACATGAGGAGGAAGCCATGAAGCCTATCATCGTAGGAATGACCGGGGCCAGCGGGGTTCTGTATGCAGTCAGGCTTGTAAGGTTTCTGCTCGACGTCGGCTATCCCGTTCACCTCGTCATCTCCGACCCGGCCCGCATCGTGCTCAGGGAGGAACTCGATCTTCCCGCTGTTTCACTTCATCAGCCCGCTTTTCTTGAAAATATGTTCGGGACCGCTGCCCGGGATAACCTTTATCTGCACTCCAACAAAGATTTCTCAGCGCCCATCGCAAGTGGTTCGTTTCCCGTCGACTCGATGATTGTCATTCCCTGCAGTATGGGAACGCTCGGCGCGATCGCTTCCGGAACGACTTCAAATCTGATTCATCGGGCCGCGGACTGCGTTCTCAAAGAAGGAAGAAGACTCGTCCTCGTCCCTAGAGAAACACCGCTTAGCCCGATCCATCTCGAGAACATGCTGAAACTTTCCCGCTTGGGCGTGCGGATGGTTCCGGCCATGCCCGGATTTTATTCAGGCGCGAAATCGATCGATGATATCGTCGATTTCCTGGTTGGCAAAGTTCTCGACCAGATCGATGTCCAGCACGCTCTTTATCCCAGGTGGACCGGGCCTGTCAAAAAGGCGGCAGCTCATGAAAACTGAAATCCACAGCGTGACGCGGATGGGCCGGATCTCCTACATAAACTGCCTGCCTTTTTATCATAACTTTCTCGGCCAGCCTTCGCCGGCCTCATTTCCCTACGAAATATACGAATCCTATCCTTCTAAAATCAACCTCGCGATGAGAACAGGGAAAATTCATATCGCGCCGATTTCCTCTCTGGAATATGCCAATCACAGCGACAAGTACGTGTTATTCCCGGAAATCGCAATAGGCGCGCGCGATTTTTCGGGCAGTGTCCTTCTTTTCTCAAAGGAAAAGCTCGAACATCTCGACGGTAAAACGATTGCTCTTTCCCGTCAAAGCCTGAGTTCCGCAACGCTTCTAAAAATTCTTCTCAAATTCAAATATAAATATGCCAATAAATTCGTTTCATCGAACGCGAGTCCTACCGAGATGCTCTCGAAAGCTTCTGCGGCTCTGGTGATAGGCGATGACGCTCTTTTTTATAAGCCTGAAGAATTTGTTTATAAGTACGATTTGAGCGAACTCTGGTGGTCGTGGACAGAGCGTCCTTTCTGTTTCGCGGTGTGGGCTGTCAGGAAAGATTATTATGAAAAGAATCCGGAAGAAACCCGGTTTTTTTTCAAAGAGCTTAAAGCAAATGCCGGTCGGAATCTTGCGGATATAGAGAAATTTCTTAAAGATGCCATGGAGATTTCATTTCTCGACGCCAATTTCCCTACATTGTATGGTTATTTTTTCAACCTCAATTATCATCTCGATAAATCCTTGAAAGAAGGCCTAGAGCTGTTTTACAGGCTGGCGCATCGTTTGGGTGCGGCACCCCGCCCCAAAGAAATAGCATTCATAAAGTGAAAAGATGATACACACTGAATCCGATGTTCACGACCGTATACTCGATAAACGACTGAATGGCGAACGTCTGACAGCCGAGGAAGGTCTTCAGCTTTATTCCTGTGATTTGCTCAAGCTGGGTCAGGCAGCACAGACGCTTGTACGGAGGATGCGGCCTGACGGCAGGGTCACTTTTATCGTGGATCGGAACGTAAGCTACACGAATGCCTGCATCGTCGACTGTGATTTCTGCGCCTTCTACCGCAACCCCGGCCACAAGGAAGCTTATACGCTTACCTACGAAGAAATTTTTGCGAAAGTCCAGGAACTCGTTGATCTCGAAGGAACTCAGGTCCTCATTCAGGGGGGAGTTAACCCGGAACTGCCGCTCGAATATTATCTGGATCTCATTGCCGCTATCCGGCAAAAATTTCCGACGGTTCATATTCATTCCTTCTCGGTCGTGGAGTTTGACATGATCTCGAAAAAGTTTCGCATGCCTCTTCCTGAAGTCTTCCGGCTCTTCAAGGAAGCCGGATTGAATTCTCTGCCGGGCGGCGGCGCGGAAATTCTCGTGGAAAGAGTGCGTAAGCTGATCAGTCCGAAAAAAGCGAGCTCCGAAAGATGGCTTGATGTCATGAGAACCGCCCATAAAGCAGGGTTGAAATCCACGGCGACGATGGTCTTCGGTCACGTAGAAACCTTGGAGGAAAGAATCGAGCATCTTGTGAAGATCCGGGACCTTCAGGACGAAACCGAAGGCTTTCGCGCCTTCATTCCCTGGACGCTTTCGCCGGACGGAACGCCCCGCATGAGCCATTTCCGTCCTGCCGGCGGGGAAGACTACCTCAGAACCATCGCCATCTCCCGTCTTATGCTTGATAATATCGAGCATCTGCAAAGCGGCTGGCTTACCGAAGGCCTGAAGCTTGGACAGATCGCGCTTGCCTTCGGCTGCGACGATATGGGCGGCACTCTTATGGAAGACAAAGTCCTCGAACCCACGGGCATTCAGGTTCATACCCGTCGAGAAGATCTTATCCGGCTTATCAAGGAAGCCGGATACCATCCAGCTCAGAGAGACACTAACTACAAAATTCTCCATGAATTCAACTGACCTCTCCTCTCCGGACAAGCAGACCATCAGGCGTTTATTTGATCAAATCGCCTTCAAGTATGATTTTCTGAATTCCTTTCTCAGTCTTCGCCTCGACGATTACTGGCGGGCCCAGGCATGCAAACGTCTTCTCGAGGGAAGCGAGCAATCGGTTATTGACCTTGGTATCGGAACCGGGAAATTTCTCGAGACTTTTCTAAAAGCCAGAAAATTTAAGTTCGCCGCTGGACTCGATTTCTCCACCAACATGCTTAAAAAAGCGCGGGAAACCCTTCCTCCGACCGTACGGTATGTAAGCGGAGATTTTCATTATCTGCCGTTTCAGAAGGGCAGTTTTGACCTGGTCATTTCTAGTTTTACTCTGCGAAGCGTGAAAGACATGCTTCACTTCGTGGAAGAGGTTTATGAAATCCTCACGCCCCAAGGGAAGGCCGCGTTTCTGTGTCTTACGCGTCCCACGAATCCCTTCTGGAAGGCTCTTTACTATCCTTATCTCCACTTTTATCTTCCGCTTATCGGAAAACTGATTTCAGGCAATTCCGAGGCGTATCAGTTTCTTTCCAAATCGATTCAGCACTTTCAGGAACCCGGGGTCACAGTCGGACTGCTTCGGCGCAGCGGATTCCAGACGATTCATGTCACCCGGTTGACGATGGGTATCGCTACCCTCATTACGGCAAAGAAATAATCTATGGGAAAGACAGCCGTCAGAATCAATGAACTCGGATACAGGCTGCCCCCAGCGCCCAAACCGGCTGGTTCCTATGTTCCCATTGTACAAAGCGGCAAAATCGTATACATCAGCGGACAGATTTCGAAAACGGATTCCGGAGAAGTCATTCAGGGAAAACTGGGCAAAGAACTTTCTATCGAGCGCGGCCAGACGGCGGCCCGGGCCTGCGCCCTGAACGCACTCAGCCTTCTCGAAGCGGGACCAGGGCTTGATTCCGTTTCCCGAGTTCTCCGTATCGGGGCTTTTGTGCAGGCTGCCCCCGATTTTTACGCCATACCAGAGGTAGTGAACGGCGCTTCTGACCTCCTTCTCGCAGTGTTCGGAGAGATTGGCCGCCACGCCCGCTGCTCGGTCGGCGTTGCGAGTCTTCCTCTCAATGCTGCCGTCGAAATCGAAATGACCGTGGAACTCAAATAGCCCAACCATGAAGCCATTTCTCAAATTTATATTGGTGTTTGCCGCGATCCTTCTGCTGAGCGCCGTTCTCGCGCCGCTGCTTTTTAAAGTTCTTCCCTATAAATTCGAACGGATTTTCAACAGGCTGGTCATGATTTTCAGTCTGGCTGCAGTTTTTTTTGCTGTAAGGCTGGGTTTTTTCCGTTTTCCGGCGGGCGCTCTGCAGGCTTCAAAGGAAAGGTTTGTCATGTTGTGGGCCTCCTTTTTCACGGGGTTTTTTATTCTCGTCTCCTTGTCTCTCATTAAATACTGGATGGGAATTCTCGACCTCAACCTTGCGGAGAAGACGCCCGTGCAGTGGGGCAACCTTTTCTTTATGAGCCTTGTTTCCGCTTTTATTATCGGCGTTATCGAGGAATGTTTCTTCCGGGGATTTATTTTTATCACCATGCGCGAGCAGCGCCGTCTATCTCTTGTGACGAGTCTTATCGTGACCAATCTTTTTTATTCTCTGATTCATTTCATCGGCGGCCGCAAACCGTTTATCGATCAGACCCCAGGTTTTTTTGACAGCCTCAAACTGATCTATACGCCGTTTCTGGCGCTGACGCAGTGGGAGGTCATTCTGCCGGGAGCGGTCGGGCTTTTCATCTTCGGCGTTATTCTCAGCCTCTTGTATCTTCAAACCCGCTCGCTTTATCCCTGTATCGGCCTGCACGCAGGCTGCGTTTTCTTTCTCAAACTCGATGGGTCCTTCTTTTTCCAGCAAGACAAGAACCCGCTAATGCTCGGGACAAGTCATAACTATGACGGCCTCCTGGGATGGTTTTTCCTGCTTATAATGGGGATAATATTATTTGGTATCATGAAGAGGTTCGGATATAAGTTCAGATCTGCCCTCGCGCTGGGCATCCTGTTTCTTACCGCAGTCCCCGGGCCGCTTCAGGCGAGATCGTCCTGGGATGTTTTTTTTGAAGGGGACCAGGCAAAGGACAAGGGCGGGGAGAGCGGCGAAGAGCCTTCTGCGGCGAATGTTTTGTCTCCTTTATCACGTCCGGCGGAGGCACAAGATAACTTGCCTGGATCCGCGGAAGCACGGGAGAATTATCAGGCTCCCGTCAACAGTGTTGCTTCCTTACCGCAGGCGAGTGGAAAAAGAATTCGTGTGGATGCGGAAAGTGAAAGAAATGAGCGGCCGGCTTTGAAAAACAATTCAGAGGCTCTTGATCGCGAACCCGACGAATCGAACATTGAAACGCCCCAAACTTCTATTGCACCGAAAGCGGAAAAAAACCTCGACGTAAACGTTCCGAAACCCTTTTCGGCGCCGAGGCCGCCCGCCCTCAATGAACTACTGGTTTCTTCTGAAGCAAAAGAAATTCTTCCTCAAGGTGCGGACTTGGCCGTGTCGAGTGAACAGAACCCTGACGTGGATTTAAAAAATGAAACCGCCGAGGACTCTCCGGTGGAATTAAAAAAGAATACTCCTGCTGGAAAAACTTCAAATGCTTCATCTGATTTCTCCGGCCGCGACACTATTCGGAAGGCTCTTGACGAAGCCGTTGGTTCATTGGAGCCCGTGACAGTAGAAAAAAAAGCGGCCGCTAAAGCTGAAATTTCCGTCCCGGTTCCTGAAAAAACAGTGCGGGAAATTCCACTGGCGATGCCGCAGCAATTGCCGGTGGCTAAAAGTGAAGAAGAGAATCCTGTCAAACCTGCTAAACCGGCGCCTTCTCGTCTCGAAGCGGGTGAAGAGTATGTTTTTTCCAGTTTTTTACACGAAGCGGATGCCTTCGAACTGAAAGAAGACGCCCCGGTAATCAAGGGAGTGTGGGACAAAAATGGTTTTGCATTTCCTGGCTCGGCTGAGGATTCCGTTATTCGCCGCTCGTCTGAAGGCACCGCACCCAGCGGGGACAAACCTATTTTTTTTCCAGGTGTTTCAGGTTCGACTCGGCGTCTGGTTTTTCCCGCCGTTCAAGCGAGTTCGGTCTTAAAGCTTTCCTACCTCGTACCACAGGCGGCGACTGTGCAAGAAAAAAGCCCGTCCATATATCTGCGTGTCTGGGTGGGCAGTTATCCCATTAAACGGCTCAATCTCTCGGCCTCAGGCGGCTGGATCGATGAGGAAATAGACTTGGGAGTGGTTGAGTTTTTAAAAGAGCCTGTTCCCATCATGTTTGACCTGAGCGTGAGCGGTTCCGGGGTTGTCCCGATCTCCTTTGATATTCGAATTGAACAGACCGCGTGATTCATGGATCTGATACTTCTTTTCGTTTTATAAAAAGACCCCTCGAAAGTGATTATTCCCACCGCTTTTTTGACACTTGTGCTTTGGCCCTCTATCTTTAGTAGAGAGGCCTGAAAAGCGGCTGTCTCATAACTGCCCTTCTCATCGAAGGAAGGACCATGAATGCCATTTCATAAAGCCCTGTATCAATATGCGGGCCTGCCGATTTTTCGTATCTTCACCGTGATCCTTTGTATCACCCTGATTGCAGATATACGTTCTTTGTCGGCCGAGGATGAGACCCTTGAATCTCTAAGCGTTGACGGCGCGCCACAGACGCAAACCGAGCCCGATAAACCAGTCTCGTTTGTGGCCTCTACTCCAACGATTCCGCTACCGCCTCCTATCCTGCCTTCGTTTTACAATAATCCCACGGGCTTGGATCAGGTTTATGCGGGCCGAAGTCTCAGCCATATTTTCTCGGTTTGCGGTGACGGCATTTATGATCCGGGCGAGGAATGCGATGATGGCAATCGAGACGGGGAGGATGGCTGCTCAGATCTGTGCCGTCTTGAGGATCCGCTGAGCTGTGGCGACGGGAAAGTCGGCCCGGGTGAACGCTGTGACGACGGTAATCTTGGGGATGGAGACGGCTGTTCAGCAACTTGTCAATCTGAAGGTATGTGCGGCGACGGCGCCGTTGATCCGGGTGAGGAATGCGACGATGGAAACAAGTCTTCCGCTGACGGCTGCAGCCGGATGTGCTTTCGTGAAACGACGCAGGACGCTGAGGAAAAAGATCCTGAAGTGACGAAGGAAGATCCTCTGGAAACCGACGCTGAAGATCCTGTGACGATCAAAGAAGAAAAGGAAGATGAAAACAGTGATCCTGATGACGAGGAGGATGAGATCAAAACGACCCCAAGGGAACCGACGGTGTCTTATGAACAGGGTAGGGCCGTGACAACGATCTCCAGCTGCACAGGAAGCTGCACGATGGAGGTTACCCGCAATGCCGAGGGGCAGATTATTTCTTCCAGGGAAATATTAAGTGAAAGGAAGCTGGATGTGGGAGCGACGTATACGGATCCGGTATTCGGCGAAGTCAATTGTGCAACCGGTACTGGTGTCGCTATGTCGGAAAACTCGGCCGCTCGTTTCGCGGAATCCTCGGTGAGGTTGAAATCAGCAGTCATCGTTTCCTGCCGTGCCTGACCTTGCAGTTCAATGGTCTTCTTTGATGACGTAGCAGCTTTCAATGATCTTCTTAACTTCTTTCTTTGCCGTTACCGCCGTGCTCATACAGTCGAAATAATCCGCAAAATCTTTCTTCGCGTTTGAAACACCCGCCAGAGATATCGCGATCAATGGAAACTTGGCCATGATTTCTTCACCGGTTTCCGCCAGCCTCCGGCGGTCGATCTGCATCGTATAGCCCTGCTCGATATCTTTTGCGGGATAAAGGGCTTTGACGACACGGGCGTCAAATACTTCCGTAATATATTTGCCCATTTCTTCCGCGCGGTTGGGTCGGGTGACGAGCACGAAGTCGTCGCCTCCCTGATGTCCGATGAAGTCGTCCTTTCCGCCTTTTTTTTCACAGACTTCTGCGAGAAGTTCTGCCGTTTTCTTGATAGCTTCATCGCCTTTTGCAAGCCCGAAATGGTCGTTGAAAACTTTGAAACGATCCAGATCGACATGAAAGAGAACGAATTTCTGTCGTTCATGGATTCTCTTTTTCAATTCCTGGAATATACCCTGATTGCCGGGAAGACCGGTGAGAGGATTCGCATCCTGGGCTTTTTTCTTCATTTCTTTGAGGGTATCGCTCATGCTGTTAAATGTCTCGGCCAGGGTTTGGATCTCGTCTCCCGTCTTGATGTGTACGTGTTTACCCAGATGTCCTTCTACAATTTCCTGAGTCGCTTTATTGAGGATTTGAATGGGTTTCACGATAGATCCCGAGAGCCGGGCTCCGATCGCAATTCCAGTGAGAGCGATCATGAAAACCATGATGAGGAGCATCCATCTTGAGCCCGCGAGCGCTTCACGTATATTGGCAAGAGGGAAGGTGACTTTGGCGATGAGACGGATAGCGCCCTCACTGTCCGTGATAGGCAGGTAGGCCAGCAATTTACGCGTAACCTTGTTAACGCGGGCAAGATAGGGAGCGCCCTGCTGCCTTTGGTAAAGAGCCGCTTCCGTCGCCTTATTATCGAATTCCGTCCATTCTCCCTCGGAAATCTCCGCCAGCTGACGTTCGTGAAGATCGTAAATGACAATATCAATGCCGGTATGGATCGTCTTTAACTCGGCAATAATCGGGCGAAGAGGTTCGAGGTCCGGCTTGCTTAGGGTGGATTGTGGGGTGATTTCCAAGGTCCGGTGCACCGATTCAAACGCAAACTTACTGCGTACCTGATAAGAATCTCGAAGGCTTCTCATCTCGTTGGCGAGCTGCAGGGCCGTAAAAAGGAGGGTCAGAGCCAGCAGAGGGATAGTCAGGCTCATCATGATTCGGGCAAATAGTGTGATACGAAGCGTTTTAGACTTGGACATAACCCCTTTTTCCTTAATGCCTTAGATAACGGCCCCAAAGTCTGAAATCTGAAGATATATAACATCAGAGGCTATTTGACAGGGGCTTCTATCACCAGTTATATTTTAAATAACTATAAGATTCAATATATCCTAATTTTTACTATGAAGGAGCTACCGTGAAGGGTCTCTTTCGATGGTTCGGCATTCTGGCCGGGCTCATCGTGGCGGTGATTCTCTGCTTTACTCTTTATGCGCATTTCCTGGTGGATTACTCACTTGAGAGTCTGGAGTTTGCTCTTACCTCAACGGAGAAAAAACCGCAGGATAGCTCCCAAGTCAGCACCCGTGTGTATAAGAATTTGGTGAAGGATCTGGCTATGAGCGAAGCGGCGCGGGAAGGCGGCAATCTCCAGAATCTGGCGATGCTTGAACTTGCCTCCCGCTCTCTCGATGAAACCGTAGACAGGGCCGGAAATGAGCGTGCACGTTTTTATCTTTCGCAGACCGTATCCAGCAAAACGCCGGAACGGAATTCTCTGCTGCATATTCTGGATCAACTCTACCGCTGGTACCGCTCGGCTTCCTATCAGTTTCTGCAATGGACCCAGTATTTGCGCAAGCATTTCTCCTCCGCTCCTCAGGAACCATTGAACGTTTCGAGTTATTTGCTTCTTAGCCAGGCTGAGGAAAAAGAAAGGGCCTGGAAGCTCGAAGAAGCGGCCGAACTGTACCGTAAATTTCTTAGTTTTTATCCTGACCATCCCGATCATTCTATTGTATCGATATCGCTTGCCCAGCTGCTCATCAAACAGCGGAAGTACGTGGAAGCGGAAAGATTACTTCGGGGCATTGCTCTGGCCGGGGGTGGCCTCGAAGAATATCAGATTGCCACGGCCCTCATCAAAAGAATCGACGAATTCCGCAAGCGCGAAAGTGAAATTATGATTCAGCAGAGAGTCGTTGAAAATACAGTTGACGGGCCCAAAAGAGATGAGCAAAGGCTCAAACTGGCGCTCCTTTATCTTTATTCCTACGGTATTGCGGAAGCCCAGGAGATCCTGAGTGAAATCAAAAATTCCGAAGATTCCAACACGAGGCTCAAGGCAAAATTTTATCTGGGATGGATCTATAAACTGCAGTCACAGTACGACCAGGGCGCCCGGCTCTTTCTCGAGCTGACGCAGGAGGAAGGTTCGGGAGACATCAACCAAAGCGCCCGGGCGCAGTTGGCAGACATTTATTACGAGGAAGGCGACAAAAAATCTTCCTACGAGATGTATGCGAAGCTTAGCTCCAAAGAAACCAGTCAAACCTCTCAGCAGGCGGCACGCGAAGCCTGGGCCGCCCTTGCCGACGCTGAACAGGCAGCCATTTCTTTTTTTGACATGAAGGACACGAAGAAAGCGGAAAAGCATCTGGAAAGCCTCCAGGCGAATTTTTCAGGCTACGGCGGGTTTGCTGATATACGCTCCGCCATGGAATCGGCATCTTCAGTGGATCTGGGCAATCTGGCTTTCGCAGAACTTCAGAACGGCAGGGTTCTTGAATCGCTCGAGCTCTTTAAAAAAAAAATAGAACAGGATCCGAATGACGCCTGGGCGCACGCGGGGATTGCGGACGTGTACGTTCTCTTATCCGACCTGCACATGGCCGGCGAGTTTGCCGAGAAAGCTTACACTCTGAAACCGGACGAATTCACAGGATCCGTGCTTGGTTACGTGAAAGGGTATCAGGGGCTGCACAGTGAATCCGCAGCCACGTACGAAAGCGCGATTAAATTCGCCGCAGATTACGTGCCGAGCAAATTCAATCTCGCTGGTATTTATCTCCATATGCAGGAATATGACAAGGCCCTCGCTCTTCTTGAAGAACTGGACGAATCGTTTACAGATTTCAACAACGTCATGAGAGCCAAAATTCTCAATAACCTGGGCATCGTGCTCTGGAACCTCGGGCGGCAGGATGACGCAGTGCAGCGCTTCGAACAGGCGCTTGACGTGACTCCTGACTTAGAGGATGCTCGCCTGAACTTGAACTATGCTGCCCATCAGCGGGCCGGGCTTTCTTCTATACCAGCCAGCGGTGAATAATGCATGAGCATGAGACCGTTTGTAAGGAATTATCAGGGGAAGCTGCCGTAAGGTACAGGCTTTCCAGCTTGCCTCTCACGAAAAAAAAGAGTGATAAAGGGCATTTAACTGGGAATATCCGGCGTTTCGTTACGTCCAATAGTTGTGTATGGCTGGCAATCGGTCTTGTAAGCTGCAATCCGTCCGCCTATGCAGTAGTCGGCATGGCGGAACGTTATGATGAGTTCAAGGAGAAAGACCTCGAACAGTTCCATCAAAGTCTTACTGCGGAGGAAGACGGCCAGCAGCGCGAAAGGTCTCTGGATATCATGGAAACAGTTAAATTTCCCTCAACGGAACAGCAGCAGGACCATGACAAGGAACTGGAATCATTGAAAAAGGAACTGCTGAGATTGCCTAATCGAGACAGGTTCAAATTGGGGCTGGATGGCCAGTATACGTTTGACAGCAATATTCTCCGTGCGCCCCCAAGGCAGTCAAACAGTGAATCCAGTTTCGATACCAACGGATTCACGCTTTTTGATTTCGGTGGCAAGAAGACCGATCTGCGTTTCGAAGTTCGAAGCGGCAAACAATGGAACATCCAGTTTCCAAAAAGTGATTTCTGGACGGTCGAAGAACGCATCCGCTACCGGCGTAAGTATTTCAAAAAGATCACCCATTCCGCTCAATCAAGAATCGCAAGACATAGTTCCAAGACGGTAGAAATCGACGAGAAGAAAATCCGCTGGGACTCACAGCAGAATTCGGTTTTTAATTACGCTTTTTCCAGGAAGTTTTCGACGAATCTCGAACTCGACGCCAATAAGCGGCTCTATACTACCGAACCATTCGACCAGGACTCGCAGTGGCAGGCCACCGCCAGTCCGAGCTTTTTCTGGCATATTACGCCGAAGAGCCGCGTTTCTCTCGGCTACAGGTTTGGCGCGAGCCGAATCCGCACAAAGACGGGAGACACGAATACCCATGAAGTCTCGCTAGCCTATTTCGGAAAGGTCACCAGGAAGTCTTCCGTCAGTTTCGACGGGTCATTCAGCCACCAGACTCCGCGCTCGGAAGATACGGGAACCGTTAACACGTACAAGATAGGGCTTGGATATATCTGGCAGATGACGCCGAAAACCCAGGTTGTCGTGCAGGCGATACGTTCGATTCAGAATACGTCTTCGAACCAGGTGGGTGAAACCGATACGGCGACGAAAAGCGACCAGAGCTTCACAAACGACAGCTTTAACGTATCACTTAATTCGCGTCTGACGCGTAAATTGACGGCGATCGTCGGAACCGGCGTCGCACACGTCAAAAATGACGTTGGTCAGGGGGGCGATGAGAACCTTGAATCGCGGCAGATCACGTTCCCGACGGTATTTACAGCGAATTACGATATCTCGAAATGGCTTCAGATGAGGGTTCAGTATACCTTTGCTTTCAGGACAGGAAACGAGAAGGCCGATACGTACCGGACGCATGCTCTCATGAGCGGCGTAAATATGAATTTTTAAGGAGTCTCTGTGGGTAGTCGTTTAATACATGCGGTAACGTTGTTGGCGATCACGGCGCTTATAGTATGCGGCGCGGGGTCGTTTTCACCCAGCGCGTGGTGTGGTGCCGACAAGGCGGTCGAGCTGGACGCCTCTTATCGTCTTCAGTCGGGCGACAGGCTTAATCTTAAGATTTATCCTGAAGATGAATATATAAAAGGCGGAGAAGTTGAAATAAGCTCAGAAGGCAATATCACGCTTCCCCTGGTTGGTAAGATTGGCGTGGGCGAAAAAAGCGTCATCGAAGCAGAGAAAACGATTAATGAGCTTCTCGCGATTGATTATCTGGTCAATCCGCAGGTCGTTATCGAAGTTCTGGAATACCGGAAGGGGTCGTTTGTGGTGCTTGGGCAGGTGATCAAGCCCGGAACTTATGATTTCCCGCCGGGCGAGTTGAATATCACCCTTTTACATGCGATATCCCTGACAGGTGGTTTTTCAGACGTTGCGAACATCAAGAAGATCAAGATTATGAGGAAAACTACGGGAGAAGTCCTTAACGTCAATGCCCAAGCTATCATTGGCGGAGATGATCCCGATATCGAAATCAAACCCGATGATGTCATTCATATAAGCGAAAGCCTTTTTTAATGCAGAAACCCGGCGGTCAAGACATGGATCCCTACAAACGCATACCCGGCGTGTATGGGAATTATTCTGAAGAGCTCGATAAGCCTTTTGATTATAAATACTACTTGTTTCTCATCACGAAGAACTTTTATATCCTGCTGACTTTTTTCATCATCACGATCACGATGGCGTTTATTTACGTCGCGAAACTGCCGGACACGTTCGTTGCTTCTGCGCAGGTCATTATCGAGCGCCCGCCCAGCGCCACCTCCTACGAAGAAAATTCTAGGGAAGAAAGCACTGCCCAGGGCTGGTCGGAAGATTACTATAAAACTCAATTCGAAATCATGACAGGTCCCACGGTTCTCAGGCAGGTCGCGCAGGATCTCAAGCTCGCGGAATATTTCGAAATGGATAACGAAGATATGATTATCGCGCGCTTGCGCGTGATGATCAGCGTCGACCGTGTCAAGCAAAGCCGTCTTTTTAACGTAACGACCCGCGGTAATGATCCCAAGATGGTCGCTAGAATATCCAATGCGGTTGCCCGATCGTATATCAGGAAAAACTTCGAAGATTCCCTTTATTATTCCAGGGAATTGCTGGCGTGGCTTCCTCAAAAAGGCGGAGAGTCGGATATCATTACGATTGAAGACCCGTTCGGGAATGTCAAACAGTTAAGCCGGGAAGAACTGATCGAAAGCCTTCCCACGATCCAGACGGATCCAACTATCCGGGGCTTGAAGGAAAGAAAGAATACGCTCGAATCGGAATTGAAACTGCTGCTGAAACAATACCGTGAAAAGCACCCTAAAATCATCAAGGCTAGATCCACTCTGAAGTTCCTTGAAGAGAGCATCGAAGCGGAGAAACGTCGCATCGTCGATACGTTGAAAACAAAGGCGCAGGGGACGATGCAGACGAGTTACGGCCGCGTTATCGAAGAAGCGGCCGATCCCATGAAGCCGATAGGGCCGAACCGGAAAAAAATTATTCTCCTGGCAGCTCTCGCCGAACTTATCGTCAGTCTCGTCATCATTTTCCTGCTCGATTACTTCGACGATACGATCCATAGTCTGGAAGATCTCGAGCGCAAAGGTGTGGTCCTCCCGTTTCTCGGTCCTATTCCTCTTTTGAAAGACAAAACGGGGAGCTATGACGATAAATCGCTGGTCGTATACAACGACCGCTTTGCAGAAATAACCGAATCGTTTCGCTATTTGCGCGTCGCCATCAATTTTTCAGCGCCTCCCGAATCGCTAAAAAATCTCATTCTGACCAGTTGTATTCCTCACGAAGGTAAATCCTTTATTAATCATAATCTCGCTACTTCTCTGGCTCTCGACGGAAATAAAACCCTGCTGGTTGATGCAGATCTAAGGCGGCCCGTGGTACACCGGCAGTTCAAGCTGGAAAACGATACCGGCTTATCCAACTATCTGACGAGCAGCGTTGACTTCAATTCGGTTGTCAAAGAATCGTTCGTGGAAAATCTCATGATTGTGCCGAGCGGCCCGTTGTCTCCGAACCCTGCCGAAATTCTGGGGTCCGAAAGAATGAAGACCTTTCTGGAAGAGGCAAGAAAACGCTTCGACCGGATTATCATCGATTGCCCACCGCTTACAGGACTCGGAGATACCTATGTGATGGGGAACCTCATCGGCCACGTTATTCTCGTGGTAGCTGCGGGCAAAACCCCGTCTGATCTCATTAAACGCACACAGATGCAGCTGGAAAAATCCGGCATCAAGATTATTGGCGTCGTACTGAATCAGGTAGATATGGAAAAAGAACGGCTCGGGGGATATTCCAAGCACTACTATCACACCTACACTCGTTATTACAGGCAAACTTCCGGGACTTGATAACGGGAATGACCGCCATCATCAACCTGCTCCTCAAGCTCTATGTTTATCTTGCTACGTTGCTCATCTTCCTCTCTTTTTCCGGGTTAACGCCCGCCGCGTCGTTTGTTCTTAAAGCATTATCAGGCCCCGCTGTGCTGCTGGTCTTCATCAACCGTTGGATGCGCTCTGGCAGGCAGTGTCCTTATCTGTTACTACCCGTTTTCTCCATGCTGCTTTTGTGGCTCTGCGTGCAGCAGGCAGGAATTTATTATAAACTCGCCTTTTTTGACGTACCTTCGAGTCTGGCCCGCTGGCTGGAGATTTTCGGTTTTCTTTTCACTGGTTTTGCTTTGTATCTGTCCGCCGAACATACATTCAGTGAGAGAAAACCCTTTACCCGTTATATCTATTTTTGCGTCGCCACGGCTTCCGCATGCTGCGTTTATTTCATTTACCTGTTTTATACCTCGGGCGTGGAGGTTGAATATTTGCAGCCTCCTTTTCTTCTCCTTAATCATTTTGGGGTCATCGGACCTCTGGGGCTCCAGCCTAACAACCTCGTTGACCTGTTCATTCCGCCTTTTTTCTTTGCGCTCTCGATGGTGCTTTATAACCAAAAAAGAAAGCTGAAACATTCTGATCCCGCGAAGGGGTTCAGCGAAATGCTGCTTTTCCTCTGCTTTATGAGCGTGCTTCTCGCGGGAATATTTTTCACCAATTCACGCGCAGGCATATTGTCGTTTATCGCGGGGATCATCGTTTACTTCATCCTCGTTATCGTTCATACGGGGGTGAGAAGACGAGGCCTAAAATTCACGCTCTGGCTGATAGTAGGCAGCGCTGTATTTCTGGGATCGCTGGGCACGCAGAAAATTCTGGGCGAACTTGGGACCGTGCATGCGACCGTGACGGAAGAGCTAACGAAGGGCGGCACTCGTTCCGATACGATTGGAGCCTCATGGCAGCTTGTAACCCGGAGAGGATTTCTGGGGGTGGGACTTGGGAACTTTTTTATGGGCTGGCTGCTTACGCACTCCGCGCCCCATTATTTCCTGCCTGCCCGGTCTTATAACGATTATCTCTGGTTCTGGGCTGAAGCGGGTCTTCCGGGCATCGTTTTACTGATGGCTATGTTCGTCGTGTTTTTTATTACAAGCTTTAAAACGGCGCGAAAAACCCAGAGTTCCCTGATCTCGTATTTCATTAATGCTGCGTTTTCATCCGTGGCAGCGTATTGCCTGCATGCCGCTGTAGACCCCACTTTTTATGTCGAGGCGCTTTTTTGGCTTTTGTGCCTCGTTTTGGGTGTTGGCGGGGCAGCCTGCCATATGGAAATTGTGGAAGTTCAGGGCGGTTTTGTGAAGCGAATGCTGACTGTTCGCAATCCTATTTTTCAGCCTCTCGCGGCTATCGTCGCAGGCGTTTTTGTTTCTTACACCGCTATCTGTTCCCTTATTGCCATTACAGAGCAGGGAAGGGCCACTACCATTCAATCTCTCGAAAAAGCGTATGAGATTGATCCTTACAATCCCTATTACGGGCGCGCCCTGGCGCTTCTTCATTACAGTGAGTATCAAGAGAAATCACAGCCGGAAGCGCTCGCGAGGGCTCTTAGATATATGGACGAGTCTCTGGAAAAAGATCCTTTCGCAGTTCTTTTTTATAAAAAACTGGCAGAGATGCATGAGACATCCGGTGATACAAAAAAAGCGGATAGAAATTTTACTTCCATGCATGAGCGCGTCCCATCCTTTTATCTGGCGAGTCTAGTGGAGGCTTCGTATTATATGGAGGCGGCGTTACGAAAGGGAAAAGAGTCTGAAGCGTACCCGCGGCTGAAAGCAAAAGCGATCAGAACTTATCAAAAAGCCGTGAAATTAAATCCGAATCTTTCAAAACAGCCTGTCGAAGAACGTTTCCGCTATCTATCAGAAGAAGGCAGGCTGCAGTTTGTGTCCATTTTAGACGGAAGTTTTAAAGGATGACCTGCAGCGCTTAGCCCCCGCAGATAGACCTATCCTAAAGTCCCAATTGACTTTGCCTCGCTCCATGGCATAATAATCGCTTCTCTTCCCGAAAAAGCTAGCGCCGGAGACCCCATTTTTTCATGAAGCAGACCTATTATCTGGATTACAACGCCACCACTCCCGTCGCGCCCGAAGTGTGGCAGCAGATGGAACCCTTATTAAGAGAACAATACGGAAACCCCTCCAGCGTTCACCATAGCGGAAAAGCTGCGTCGAAGGTGGTGCGCCAGGCGCGGGTCAAAGTCGCGGAACTTTTAGGGGCCGACGAGCGGGAAATCATTTTCACCAGCTGCGGCTCGGAGAGCAATAATGCGGCAATCCGCTCCGCTCTTGCCACGAATCCGGGAAAGAAACAGATCGTCACGAGCCGGGTCGAGCACTCCAGCGTCAAAAAACTGGGCAAATATCTGACGGAAGAAGGTTACGAGTTTTATGAGGTCGGCGTCACCGCGCAGGGGTTTCTCAATATCGACGAGCTTCGTCATGTGGTCTCCGAGAAAACAGCGATTGTCTCGCTCATGCTTGCCAACAACGAAACAGGCGTATTTTTTCCGGTTAATGAAATCGGCGGTTTTCTGAAAGAGAAAGGAATTATGTTTCACGTCGACGGAGTGCAGGCTGTCGGTAAGCATCCGCTTAATCTCAAAGAAAGCCCCGTGGATTTTTTCTCAGCTTCGGCGCATAAGCTTTACGGGCCGAAGGGTATCGGCTGCCTCTATGTGAAGAAGAATACCCCTTTTCGACCCTTCATCGCCGGAGGCTCTCAGGAAAGAGGCCGCAGAGCCGGAACCGAAAATGTCGCTGGAATCGCAGGCTTCGGTGCCGCATGTGAACTTGCACTGAAAGATCTTCCTGAGGAAATTCAGAGGCTTAAATCATTGCGGCGTTATTTCGAGGACACTCTCATGAAAGGGCCTCACGGTATCGTAGTCAACGGAGACCTTAATCGCCGTCTTCCGACAACGAGCAACCTCCGTTTTCCCGGTGTAGACGGAGAAAGCCTGCTGATGGCACTCGATCAAAAGGGGATTTGTATATCAAGCGGTTCTGCCTGTACCAGTGGTTCCACAGAACCCTCCCATGTACTTAAAGCGATGGGTTTGACAGATGATGAATCCAAGTCGTCGGTGCGGTTCAGCTTTGGCCGCTACACGACCGAAGAAACGATCCGGGAAGTTCTCGTCATTTTGCAGGATACATTGGGTGCTTTAAAGGAATCGTCTAAAAGAAACAGGCTCATGGAGCCCCGGCCGGAAGCGGCTTTTTAAAGGATGCATGGCGGATAATCCGGCGTTGAAAGATGAAATTCTGAAAGCCTTACGTTCCGTTATCGACCCGGAGCTGCAGCGGGATATTGTTACTCTGGGGATGGTTCGTAATATTACTGCGGAGGGAGCTCAGGTCCTGGTCGAGATCGAAGCGCCTTCCTCGCTCGAAACGCAGACGCATATCAAGAAGCGGGCGGAGGAAGCGGTCGGGCACCTCAGCGGAGTGGATAAAGCCACGATTCAGATGACAACTTCGAAAAAAACAGGCGGCACCTTTGCACCCAAATCCGCTATTGGCGGTATCGACCGAGTCATCGCGGTTGCCAGTGGAAAAGGCGGAGTCGGTAAAACGACCGTGGCCGTCAATCTTGCTGTCGCACTCGCCATGCAGGGCCACAAGGTTGGTTTGATGGACGGCGATATTTACGGCCCCAACGTCCCTTTGATGCTTGGAATCGGCACAGACATCAAGCCTCATGTAAACGAAGAGAATAAAATCATTCCGGTCGAATCGCTGGGAGTCAAAACGATATCGATGGCACTGCTTGTTCCGGCGGATCAGCCCATGGTCTGGCGAGGCCCGATGCTCCATAGCGCCATCCAGCAGTTCATACAGAAGGTCGCATGGGGGGAACTCGATTTCCTGCTCGTCGACCTTCCTCCCGGTACGGGAGATGTTCAACTCTCGCTTGTTCAAACCGTGCCCTTAAGCGGAGCGGTGGTGGTCACGACGCCGCAAGAAGTCGCGCTTATGGACGTGCGCAAGGGCATCCTCATGTTTCGTAAAACGGAGGTTCCGATACTTGGGATCGTGGAAAATATGACCGGCTCCGTTTTTGGCAGCGGCGGAGGCCGGAAAGCGGCGGAACAATTCGGTGTGCCCTATTTGGGAGAGATTCCTCTTGAAATAGCGGTGAGGGAAGGCGGCGACGCAGGCAGACCGGTGGTTGTGGCGGATAAAAACTCGCCCGCGGCCATGGCATTGCAGGCGATTGCAGAACAACTGAGCCAGCAATTTGTGACTGGTTCCAAATAAATAATGGAAAATACGGTACCCAAACCTATGTCAAAAGAAAAATCGACTCTTGAAGAACTCGAAGAGACTTTCCGGCATTCCCTCGTCCTTCTGGGTGAAGATCCCAAGAGGGAAGGACTTCTGAAGACGCCGGCCCGAATGGCCAAGTCTTTTACTTATCTCACCCGTGGTTACCGTCAGAATATTGAACAGATTTTGAACGGCGCCATTTTCAACGAGCCCTATGACGAGATGGTGCTGGTCAAGGATATTACGGTCTTCTCACTCTGCGAACATCATCTGCTGCCGTTTTACGGTAAAGCGCACGTCGCGTATCTTCCCAATGGAAAAATCCTTGGGCTAAGCAAGATTCCGAGGATCGTCGAAATGTTTTCAAAAAGACTTCAGGTTCAGGAGCGTCTCACGAGCCAGATCGCAAATTGCCTTATGGAAACTTTGAATCCGAGAGGAGTTGCGGTAGTGATCGACGCCTTACATCTTTGTATGGCCATGAGGGGAGTCGAAAAGACGAATGCTTCGACGATTACAAGCGCCATGCTCGGAACTTTCCGCGAATGCGACCGATCGAGGGCTGAATTCTTCAGTCTGATAGGAAAGCGGAGGTCTTAATGAGGGGCCCGGGCCGCGGCGTTCTGGGTCTCGATCGCAGCGACTCGCTTACGCAGTTCTCTCAAATCGTCCAGGGTTTCGGCGGATCTTAGCTGAGCGGCGATTTGGCGGCGAGCTTCGTTGTAGGGACGCGCAGGCTCTCCAAAAACCACTTGTTTTGCCGGTACCTTCTTACCGCTCGGAAAACCCGAACCGGCGCCTACCATGGTCCAGTCTCCAATTTCGACGTGATCGCCGAGCCCAACCTTCCCGCCCATCGTGACGAAGTTCCCGACCTTTGAACTTCCCGAAATTCCCGTCTGTGCTGAAATGACAGTGTGTTTGCCTATAGTCACGTTGTGGGCGATCTGCACCAGGTTATCGATTTTGGTACCTTCGCCGATACGCGTGGAACCGATCGTGGCGCGGTCGATCGTTACGTTCGCTCCCAGCTCTACGTCATCTTCCACGATGACATTTCCCACCTGCGGGACTTTTTTCTGGCCGCTGCTGGTTGAAACATAGCCAAAACCGTCCGCACCAACCACTGATCCAGCGTGAATGATCACATTTTCGCCGATCTGGCATTTTTCATAGATTTTGACTCCGGAGTGCAGCAGGGTGTGTTTTCCAATTACGACATCCTCGCCAATGAAAACCTGCGCCCTCAGTACAGCGCTGTCGCCTATCTCGGCGTTATCCCCCACATATACAAAAGGTTCTATCGTCACGTTATCTCCGATCCTGGCCAGCGGGGAAATAAAGGCCAAGGGGGAAATCAAAGCGGAAAATCTGCGCGCAGGGTAATACTTGCCAAGCAGGTCCGCCCAGGCAAGTTTTGGGTTTTCGACCCGGATGAGCGTTTTCGTTGCGGAATCGAGGTTGCGGGGGACTATAAGACACTCGATTTCAGATTTCTCGAGCTTTTTCAGGACACCTTTGTCCTGGGCGAACGTTATATGGCCGCTCCGCGGGTTTTCACTGTTGGTAATGCCTTCGATGAGGATATCAGGATTGCCCTGGAGTTCGCCTGAAATAACTTCTGCGATTTCTCTAGCGGTTAATTTCATGGAAAACAAGTATATCAACGCGATCAGGGAATGTCAATGTAAGGGCTTACTAACATTTGGCTTGTATTAAAATAAATTCCTGCTAAAATCCGCCAACTTCTTTAACGGATAAAAATTATGAATGAGCAGAAAAATCAGGCAGTTTGGGAAATGTTCAAGGCCCGGCTCAAGGAGCGGTGGAAGAATCTCACCGATGACCTCATCGATGCGCATAAAAACGACTTCAATACTCTGATTGCGCACATTCAGTCCGTAAGTGAGGAGTCTCGCGAAGTCATCCAGGATTACGTTGATAGTCTGTGGTTTGAAATTTATGTCAGACCTTCGCGTTCTTCCTACAGCAAGAACCCTCTCAACGGCCGCGGCTAATTTCTTTTCTTCCCGTTTTCATAAATAGCTTACCTTTTTGATTGTAACTTTGCTTCATTGCTCGACATTAGTTATACTTACATTGTCCTTAAAATGACAGAAAGGGAACATCCCATGGGTTTGGACAGTCAAACGCAGAAGCAATACGACCAAGAGTTGAGCGGTCTCGCTGGATCCCAAAAAGAAGAAATGAAAAAAAAAACGAATCCATTGTTTGCCAAAATGCATGGAATGGACGAAGACGAAATGAGCGATCTGAAGAAAGAACTCGAAAAGGTCCACGAAATGCAGAGGAAAGAGTTAGCAAAAAAGTATGGAGTTGATGCATAAGGTGTGACTCAGGATGGGAAGGCCTGCTGCCGTCCATTTTTTGGAGAGAGCATCGCGGAATAATACCTGAAGATTCCGTAAGGCAGAATAGGTAAGTATTTCGGCTTATCTAGAGCATTTCCATCATGAGTCGTTTTGGCAAGTTGATGACGAACCCGAAGTCCACAATGAACATGCCGATACGTGGTATTCCAGTATATTCTCTATGGCTGAATCCCCAGCACTTTGATTCCGCTCTATTCCGGCAGTGGATTTCTGATCTTTCTGCCCGATTCCGCACGAATGTTTTTGAACCGCACATCACTCTTCTCGGCGAATTGGACGCTCCTCTGAATAAACTTCTGAGCGTATGCGAAACTCTTTCCGCACAGATTCTGCCTCTTCGTATTACACTTTCGGAAATTGAATTAGCAGAGGATTTTTACAGGGCCATAGCTCTCAAAGCTGAACCCGATATTGCATTGACTAAAGCTTGGCGTACCGCGTGCGGCTCACTGGAAAAAAATCCCCTATTGTTCAGGCCTCATCTGAGCTTGCTTTACGGAACGGCTGACGCAGAAGGAAAAGTGGAAGCCGCAGCTTCATTGCAAGCCAACCTGCCGCTTCAAGCTCGTTTCGACACACTCTCTGTCGTCCGGACCGAAGGAGACATGAGTAATTGGTCGATAATAAAAAAATACAACTCCCCAATGTCGTCCTTAAATTAACAAACACAGAGGTTCTTATATGCGCGTGATCCGCGGTAGCTTATTTTTGAAGCAGTCCTTCTGCATGCTGTGGATTGCCCTCCTTGTAATTATTCCTGATGCGAAGGTCTCGGCGCAGAACGTTTCGCAGCCAGTGTCCGCGGAAGACAAAGCCTATCTTGAAGGCCTGTACAAAGATACCTGGGGCTATCTTTCCACTCATGTGGATGCGATCACCGGGCTTCCTTATGACGCGAGTTCCCGTCAGCCGCCGACTTCCATGAGTAATGTCGGGCTTTACCTCGCTTCTGTTTCCACGGCCTACCGCACGGGTCTGATTTCAGCAGTCGACGCGGAGCAGCGGGTGAAAAAGGTTCTCGACAGTCTTGAGAAAGTCGACAAATGGAAGGGTATTCCGAGACCCTGGATCATTACTCGAACCCTTGCGCCCACTTTTGGCGACGAATTTACGTATGGGCCGCATCTATCAGCACTCATCGGCGGACTTCTCGTGACGCAGGCAACCTTTCCGGAAATTGTTTTCGAAGGAATTGTCCCGCGGATAAGAAAAATGCTTACCGTAATGGAACTCAAGACCCTGTACGATCCCAAAACCGGGTGGCTCAAAGGCGGGTATAACGTAAAGCAGGATAACTTCGCCATCTTTCAATCCTGGGGACACTGGTACTACAAACACTTTGCATCCGAGACCCGTCTTCTGAGTTATTACCTAATCTTGCGCGGCGCGGCGCCCAAGGAACATTGGTTCAGCCTGATCAGGTCAAAGCAGCAGCTCGAGGGGGAAACGTTCTTCGTTTCGGGATATGAAGAGGGCGGGTTGTATGTTCAGTTTCTGAGCGGTTTATTTCTGGATGAGCGCGCCACGGAAATGGGCGAGTCTCAAAAAGGGTACGTAAATTATCAAATGAAGCACGCTCAAACTATTAAGTCGCCCGTTTGGGGCTGGTCCTCCTGTTTGACCCCGCAAGGGCGTTATCTCGCTTACGGTGAACTGCGAGACGATATCGTGGCTCCATATGCTTCCATCCTGGCGGTTCATTACTATCCTGCCGAAGTCATAAAAAATCTTCGGGCCCTCGAAGAAAAGGGAGCGCGGCCTGAATCCCACCCGCGCTTCGGAGAGGTTCATTTTGGCTTTCTTGATTCCATTAATTGGCAGACCGGGGACACCGCCAAGCATTATCTGACGCCGAATCAGGCGATGGCGTTTCTCTCTCTGGCCAATTATCTACATGACGGAATCGTCTGGAAAAGTTTCTCCGAATCACTGCCTCTGCAGCAGCAGCTTACCGACGTATCGGTCTCGAAACCTGCGGTCTAAACTACTGGAATCATTGAGACGGGAAGATCGGGCGTGGGCAAAAAAAAGGCCTGGCTTTACGCCAGGCCTTTTTTGCGAAGAAGAGTTACTTGCGCTTCTTCGTTGCCGTTTTGGCAGCGGACTTCTTCGTTGCCTTTTTCGCTACCTTCTTTGCTGCTTTCTTAGTCGCCATTTAAAGGCTCCTTTTCGTTTTGATTGAATTAGGAACGTCAAAATAATTTGCGTCCCATAATTAATCTACGGCTTCTTGTAAAATATTTTTAACTTTTTTTCAAGAACAAAAGTTCGAAAAAGTAAAAATATCGTACATTCCGATTATCGCAGACATTCAAAAAAAATCAAAAAGGAATAAAAAAACGAATCGTTTTCGCCGCGTTTGATCGATGTTTTCACGCGGCGCGAACAGCTGCCACGACTGTTTGCATGACGGGGTGATCCGCAGTGAAAATCGATGTAGTGATTGTTTTTGCCCACCCTGCATATTACACTGAGTCATCGCGCGCATTGAAAGGGAGATGGATGAATACAACGACGCTGTCGGCAAATAAACCCACAGTCTTGTCGATCGATGACAGAGATAAGTTCCGCAGGTCCTGCGTTTCCGTAGACAGTGTGCATTCTGCCGTCGAAGAACGAATCTCCGATGTCATGGGGCGATCTCGACTGAGAATCCGATGAGACTTCTAATCGTGTCGAATCGGCTGCCGGTAACAGTCAAAGACGACCATGGGACTCTTTCTTATCAGGAAAGCGTCGGCGGCCTTTCAAAAGGCCTGAGCACCTATCTTGAATCCGCCAGGAGAACAAATCCCGACTTTCGTCATGTCTGGATTGGATGGCCAGGAGCTACCGTAGAGCCGCAGCACCAGCTCGATGTCGTGAAACATCTGCGCACGAACTACCACGCCCACCCCGTTTTCCTCAGCGAACTCACGATGGAGAAGTTTTATCATGGCTTCTGTAACAGCACGATCTGGCCGCTTTTCCATTATTTCCCCGGCAGCATGATCTGCGAGGAAGAGTACTGGCCGCATTACGTCGAGGTGAACAGGCTATTCTGCAGCGCAGTCCTCGACATCATGGAGCCGGGCGATGCGGTGTGGATCCATGATTATCAGCTTATGCTTCTTCCTGCGATGCTCCGGGAGCATAAACCCGATCTGGCTATCGGATTCTTTCTCCATATCCCGTTTCCCGATTTCGAAGTCTACCGGCTTCTTCCGAAGGAATGGAAGATCGGAATCCTCGAAGGACTTCTCGGCGCGAACCTCATCGGCTTTCATACCCACGATTACACGCAGTATTTTCTTCGCTGCGTCCTTAGAATCCTCGGCCATGACCACAAGTTGAGCAAAATCATTACGGGAAAAAATGTTGTGAGAGCGGATACCTTTCCCATGGGGGTCGATTTCGAACACTTTTACGAAGCGGCGGCCGGAAACGAAGTGCGCATAGAAAAAGAAAAACTTCAACCGACCCTTTTGCCATACCGGGTGATCCTTTCGGTCGACCGCCTTGATTACACTAAGGGCGTGCTCAACCGCTTGAAAGGTTACGAGTATTTTCTCGAAAGAAACCCTTCATGCCACGGAAAAGTGGTGATGATCATGCTTGTCGTGCCTTCCCGGACGGAAGTGAAGCAGTACCAGCAGATGAAAAAGAAGATTGATGAACTGGTGGGCAGGATCAACGGGCGTTTCGGTACGATCGACTGGACGCCTACGCGTTATCAATTCAGCGCCGCATCCTTTGAACATCTCGTGGCTCTTTATGGCTTGAGCGATATCTGCCTCGTGACGCCGCTGCGAGACGGGATGAACCTCATCGCGAAAGAATACGTCGCAAGCAGGCCCGATCAGACGGGCGTGCTTATCTTGAGCGAAACAGCAGGTGCCGCGAAGGAACTTCAGGAAGCCATCATCATTAACCCAAACAGTGTCCCCGAAATTGCGGACGCCCTTAACCAGGCGCTCGTCATGCCGCGCGAGGAACAAATCTCGCGAAATCAGCGCATGCAGACGCGGCTCAAGCGATACAACGTCGTCAGGTGGGCAGAGGATTTCATCCGTTCCCTGCAGGAAGCGCGAAAAGACCAGAAGCATTTCGATGCGCGGATCTTTGGCGAATCCCAGATGAAAGAGCTTCTTTTCAGGTATTCCAGGGCCGCCAAAAGGCTGATTCTTCTCGATTACGACGGGACCCTCGTTCCTTTTGCGTCAGAACCCAAAAAAGCGGTGCCTTCTGCGGAGGTCCTCCAGATCCTCGGACGTCTGTGCGCCGATGAGAGAAATGAATGCGTGATTATCAGCGGCAGGGACATCGCGTCCCTGGAATCCTGGCTGGGGCATCTCAATGTGAGTCTGGTCGCTGAACACGGAGCGTTCGTGCGGGTGAAAGGAAGTGACTGGAAGGAACTGCGGCCTGTGATGAAAGGATGGAAACCCGAGATCCGGCACAAGCTGGAAATGGTCAAGGACCGGCTGCCTGGTTCGATGGTCGAAGAGAAAGATTGTTCCCTTGTATGGCATTATCGTAACGCGGACCCGGAGGCCGGTTTCATTGTCGTCAAAGAACTCATCGACGAGCTCACCAACTTCACCGCTAACATCGATTTGCAGGTCATTCAGGGAAATAAAATCGTAGAGATCCGAGTTTCCGGGGTCAATAAGGGGACGGGCGGCATGTATTTTTTAAAAAGCGATTTTGATTTCATCCTGGCCATCGGTGACGACTGGACGGACGAAGACCTTTTCCAGGTGCTGCCGAAAAACGCCTTTTCTATACGGGTGGGAATGGCCGTGTCCCACGCCAAGTACAACATTGTGAAGCCGGAAGACGTTCAAAACGTTTTGAACGATCTTCTCTCTGCTTCGGGATCCCGCTGAATGAGCTTTCCTCATGCCACGGCCTGGCTTGCCGCTTTGAGTGTCGCGGTCTCGACCTTGTATTCTGCTTCTCCCTGCGCTACAGCCGGGCAGGAACCGGCAAAGTACATCGTCCTCGGCGCGGCTTCGGACCCCAAGACTTTTAATCCCATGCTCGCGCAGGAAACTTCTTCTACCGAAATCCTTGAATTTCTTTTCGAGGGTTTGACGCGATTCAATCCCAGGACGGGGGCGATTGACCCGGCACTCGCCGAACGCTGGGAAACTTCCGCTGACGGCCTCCAATGGACCTTCTTTCTCCGGAAAGACGCCCGGTGGTCGGACGGAACTGCCTTTTCCTCGGACGATGTCCTTTTTACTTTTGATCTTCTCTATAATCCCGCGATTCTCGCCGCAGCCAGAGATGTTTTCACCTTTGAAGGTAAACCCATTAAAGTCGAGAAAAAAGACGACCATACAGTCATTTTTACGCTCCCCGTCCCGTTTGCTCCTTTCCTGCTCGCACTCGGTTTTTCCATTCTCCCCAAGCACCTTCTGCAGGAGAAACTTGATTCCGGTGCTTTCCAGAATTCCTGGGGCATCGACACTGATCTTAAAAGGATCGCGGGCACAGGTCCCTTCAGGTTCAAATCTTACAGGGCCGGAGAAAGGGTGGAACTTGAAAAAAATCCTTTCTATTGGAGAAAAGGGCCCGGGGGGAAGAGCCTGCCTCGGCTCGATAAGATCATTTTTCTGATTATTCCGAGTCCGGAAGGCCGGCTTCTGAAATTTATGGAAGGGGAGACGGACGCCTATGGGGTTACGGGCCTTGATTATCCCGTACTCAGCCCGAAGCAGGAAAAACTCGGCTTCACGCTTTTTCGGACGGGCCCGGGGATGGGTTCCAATTTTATCGCGTTCAATCAGTCCTCGGCCGACCCTCAAAAGAAGGCCTTGTTCGGCGACCCGGAATTCCGCCGCGCGGTGGCGCTTTCGCTCGACCGCCAGAATATGATCGATATCATCCTCAACCGGCTGGGTGAAAAGCAATGTTCTCCCGTAAGCCCTTCGACCCCTCATTTCTTTAACGCGGAAGTGCCGTGCCATGATTACGACCCGGCCGGAGCGAGAAGTCTCCTGGAATCGCGCGGTTTCGCGGACCGTAACGGAGACGGCATCCTTGAAACATTGGATGGCAAGCCTCTTGAGTTCGTTCTCTATACGAATGCGGATAACCCCGAGAGAGTCAGTATTGCGCAGATGGCGCGCGAAGATATGCATCGGGCGGGCATCAAAGTCCATCTGTCCGTGATCGAGTTCAACTCACTTGTCACGCGGCTGCTCGTTAGCCGCGACTGGGACGCGGTCCTGATCGGCTTCACCGGTTCTTCAGAACCTCATTTCGGCGCAAACGTCTGGAAAGTGGACGGCCGGCTCCATTTCTGGAATACTTTTGAAAACGCGAAGCTCAATCCCTCGGAAGCAAGAATCGATCAGATATTCAGCGAGGCGGTCAGGACAATCGACACCTCGGCAAGAATCCGGCTTTATCGGGAATGGCAGGCGATCGCGGCGAAAGAACTGCCGCATATCTACACGATTATGCCCGAAGTCATCTACGCCGTGAATAACCGGCTTCTCCATGTCGAGCCTACGGTGCTCGGCGGGATTTTTTATAACATCGAAGAGTTAGACGTCAAACGCGCATGAATCTTGCCGGCTTCATAATCAAACGAGTGGTTTTTTCACTGCCCCTGCTTTTCTTTTTGCCGCTGGTGACATTCCTGTTCATGCATCTCGCGCCAGGGAATTTCTTCGACACCATGCGGCTGAATCCGCAGATCTCTCCCGAGACGATCGCGCATTACGAAAAGCTCTATCATCTCGACCAGCCGGTCCTCATTCAGTATCTCCACTGGATGAAAAGTATTCTGCATCTGGATTTTGGTTATTCCTTCGCGTACCGCCAGCCGGTCCTGACACTTCTTCTTTCGCGGTTATGGAACACTTTTCTGCTCACCTTCACAGCGTTTCTCCTTTCATGGCTTCTTGCGGTACCTCTTGGCCTCTGGTCGGGAATGAAAGAAGGCAGGAAATCAGATTTTCTGGCGAGTACTGCAGCGTATGCGGGCCTTTCGATGCCCAATTTCCTCTTATGCATTCTTCTTCTCTGGTTTGCCGCCGCGACGGGCTGGCTTCCGCTCGGCGGACTCGTTTCGCTCGATTATGAAGAGCTTGGGCCTGTAAAAAAAGCAGCGGACCGGGTCCTTCATATGATTATTCCGGTTTTCGTGCTCACGCTTTCCTCGTTTGCGTATCTCTTCCGCCTGATGAGGGCCCAGACAAGGCAGGTAAGCCGGCAGGATTTTGTATTCTTTCTGCATGCCCGGCACATTCCGACAGGGAAGATCGTTTACAAACACATTGGGCGCAACGCGATTAACCCGATGCTCAGTCTTTTCGGGCTTGAGCTTCCTGCACTTTTCAGCGGCGCTGCGCTGGTCGAGATTTTCACCGGATGGCCCGGTCTTGGAAGCATGATGCTCGCCGCGGTGCGCGCTCAGGACCTGTTTCTCGTTCTCGGCAATATGCTCATGATCGCTTTTCTGCTCGTCGCGGGAAATCTAATCGCCGACATTATGATTGTCGCGGCTGATCCAAGGGTCAGGCTCGGCGCGGGAGGCCATGAATGAGCAGAAACCTGCTCCTTGCCCTTTGCGCGATCTTTCTTGGAGGTATGGCACTCGCGAGCCTTGGAGCCGATTGGATCGCGCCTTACGCCCCTCAAGAGGAATTCCGGGCACATCCCTATCATCCGCCCACGCGCATTCACTTCTTCGATGAAAAAAACGGTCTTTCCCTTTTTCCGTTCGTTTACAAAACTGAAATGACGTTCGACGAACATTACCGGCGCATCTATACCGAAGACAAGTCCCAAAGATACTTCGTGAAGTTCGCGGTCCCGCATCTTTTCAATGTTGAGAGTCCCGGAAGAGTTTACCTCTTCGGAACTGATTCACGCGGCCGTGATCTCTTTTCACGAATCCTTCACGGCGGCCGTATTTCGCTCTCCATCGGCATTCTCGGCGCTTGTTTCGCGGCAGCTCTCGGTCTGTTGATCGGAAGTGTTTCAGGCTATTTCGGAGGCTGGCTCGACGAAGTGCTGATGCGGATCGCTGAATTCTTCATCATGGTACCGGCTTTTTATCTCCTTCTGGCACTCCGCAGCGCGCTTCCGGCAAAAATTGATCCGCTTCACGTTTATCTTCTCACCGCAGGCATGCTGAGCCTTGTCGGCTGGGGCGGGATGGCGCGCGTCATCCGCGGACTGGTGCTTTCAATCAAACAGAATGACTTTATCCGTGCGGCGAAAAGTCTGGGGCGCAGCGATGGCTCGATTCTCGCGGGCCACGTACTCCCGCATACCCTTTCGTATCTCGCCGTCGTCGTCAGTATCTCCGTCCCGTCCTACATTCTCACGGAGTCGGCGCTCAGTATCCTCGGGCTCGGTATCCAGGAGCCTTACGTGAGCTGGGGGAGCCTGCTGAGTGAAGCGTCGTCCGTTGCTCATCTCGAGCTGCACCCCTGGGTGCTGATTCCGGGTCTTTTCCTCATCGCCGCGGCGTGGTGCTTTAACGTGCTCGGCGATCAGCTGAAACCCGCCGGAGAAAGCCATGACTAACGCCCTGATCGAATTCAGGCAGGTCATTTTGACTTACGGAAAAGGGGAGCGCCGCACTGTCATCGGGCCGCTTGACCTTGAAGTATTTGAAAATGAAGCGCTCGGAATCATCGGAGAGTCCGGCGCGGGCAAAAGTACGGCTGCACTTGAAATGCTCGGCCTTCTTGCGCTCAAAGAGGGCGCGCGCGTTGCGGGAGAGGTGAAGAACCGTCTGGCGCCCCGCGAAATAAGTTATATTCCCCAGGATCCGCTTTCTGCTCTCGACCCGCTCTTTTCTATCGGCAGCCAGCTTGCGGAATCCGGGGCCGGGAAAGACCTGGTCCGCGAAGCGCTCACGCGGGTTCATCTGCCGCTCGAAAAAATCAGCCTCCAAAGTTATCCGCATGAGCTGAGCGGCGGGATGCGTCAGCGCGTGGTTATTGCCATGGCGCTTCTTCACAAGCCGCGTCTGATTATCGCTGACGAACCGACGTCTTCGCTCGACATGACCCTTCAGGCCGAAGTCATGAAGCTTTTTCGGCAGATCCGGAACACCGGCGTCTCCTTCGTCTTTATCACGCACAATCTTCCGCTCGCGGCTAATTTCTGCGACCGCCTTCTCGTGATGAAGAACGGAAAAAAAATCGAGACGGGAACCCCTGCTCAAATAATGGAAAACCCTCGTGAACCTTACACCTGCCAGCTGGTCGAATCGTCACCGAGGCTGCACCTGTGAATCCTGTCTTCAAATTCGAGAACGTAAGCAAGATCTACCGCGTCCGGAGCGGCTTGTTCAGTAAAGGCGCGGGCTTTGCCGCGCTCGACTCCATTAACTTTTCTCTCGAACGTGGCAAAACATACGGGCTTGCGGGCGAAAGCGGGTCAGGGAAGAGTACTCTGGCGGGTCTTCTCACCGGGATGACGCATGAGACTTCGGGAAAGCTGCTTTTTGAAGGCGAGCCCCTGAGACAGGTTCTTCGGAAAGGCCGGGCCTCATACGCCGCCAAAGTCCAGATGATCTTTCAAAATCCTTACCTTTCGCTCGATCCGGCCTGGTCTGTGGAAAAAATCGTGGGCGAGGGTATTCTTTCACGACCTTCTATGGAAAAAAAAGAGAGGGTCCGTTCGGCTGTAAAGGCGGTGGGACTCTCGGAAGATTATTTACGCAGAAAACCGCGCGCCTTGAGCGGCGGTGAACGTCAGCGCGTCGCAATCGCTCGCTCGCTCGCTGTGAGGCCTGAGTTTCTCATTCTCGATGAACCTACATCGCAGCTTGATGTCTCAGTGCAGGCCCAGATTCTCGCCCTGCTGAAGAGCCTTCGGCCCCAGATTCCCGCCGGCATGCTTTTCATCAGCCACGACTTTGCCCTTATCAGTGAGCTTGCCGATGAAGTTTTAGTACTCGACAAGGGACGCCTCGCCGAGGCGGGGCCGGCGATCGACGTTCTGAGAAACCCGCAGGCCGAGTGCACGAGGCGGCTGCTCGAGGCCGTCCCCTTCTGGCCTCCGCGAGAAGGCAAAGCCTGATGCCGCTTCTCGTGCTCCTGATGAGTTTCCTTCTGCTCGGCGCCGGTAATATCGAAATAGGGGAGAAGCAGCCGGACCCCAGCGAAGTTTTCAGCTCTGTTCTCGTGAAAACGGGGCGCAGGCTGCAGGAAGTCGCGAAAAAACGACCTTTGAGGGTTCGTGCCATGAATGATTCTCTGGCTGAGACTGCTGTCGCGATGAAGGGGATGGCGAGCGGGGCTCAAGAAGGTGATATCGAGGCGTCTCTCGACAGAGCAATTAAGGCTTACCGGGAAAACAGTTTTCCTTACGTCCTGCGGGGAATCATCATGGACTCGCGGGGAAACACGGCCGCGGCAAACCGCGCTTTCGAGGAATTTCTGCTTCGCAGCCGGGCGTATACTGAGTTCGAAAAAACGTTTATCGGCGGCGACGATTTCTACAAGCTCAGGCGAGTCGTGTATGACCTTCTCGTGGCGCGCGGTGTGGATTTCAAAGGCCGAGAAAGCCAGATAAGGGTCCGCGTTCCTTTTGACGCTCTTCTCAAGTACATGATGGATCCCGCGCCGGGCGACAGGGTTTTGAATCTGGGTTTTATCTTCATCCTCACAGGCGGGACATTATTTTTTTTATGGGGGCTTCGAGGAGCGGATTTTTCGGGCTACTGGCTCTCGACACTGCTGGCGCTTTATCTGGCGTCCTGGTGCGCCTATGGCTGCTGGATCGTGGATCTAGCCTTCGGGCTGCCGTGGGGTTTGAACCGTTTTCAAACGTCTGCTTTTTTGATGGGAAGTGTTCTTGCCGTCCGGATCCTGGCCGGCCTGTACCAGTTATGGCTGTTCTGGCTCTCGCCCCTGCCTGAAGGCTACCGGCGCTGCAGGAAATGCCGGGCGGTGCTGCCTGAAGTGCTTCTGGAATGCCCGGCCTGCGGCAAACGGATCAAGAACAATCTGATGCGGAAATAAACAAGAGCTGAAGCCATGTTTCGATATCTCATTCTTTTTTCCTGGATCGTCGTATTCATTCTGCTGCTTCTCCGGTTCAAGGAACATCTTGTCCCGGGTCCGGTTCAGGATGCGCTCGAGTCCGTTTTGATGGAGCGGGACGCGGCCTCCTTGGTCCCGCTGGAAACGAAAGAAGAAAGCAAAGAGGTCCTTATCGCCATCATTCGCCTTTGGGATTTTGAAAAGTTTTACGGTAACGTTCATCCGGATCTCAGGCACGTCATCCCCGCAGGCGGTCTCAGGGAACTTTTCCGGGCGACGGCGGAGAGCCTCGGCGCCCTCCATGCGACTCATAGCACAAGTCTTGTGCAGGGGACGAGAAACGATACAAAGAATCTGACGGTGAAACTGGACGGGACCTTTCTCAAAGGACGCGCGGTGGTCGAAGCGGAATTTCTGATAACGGAGAATGGGTGGAAGATTTTTCAGTTCGCCGTAGAATCGCCCGTTATCACGCCCGTTTACGAAGCAGCCCAGGCCGCAAATCTGGACGGCAGCTTTGACGCTTCCGTTTTCCGCAAGGGTTTGCCGCAGAAGGTTTGATGAGGCTTTTGCAGGTCAAGACATGTTACAATGCCGGCGAACTGCAATAAATAGGGAGAGCCGTTTGAGCCAGGCCGAATTCCGGAATTTAAAACCCGTGATGTCGAAAGTCGCGGCTTATCTTTTTATCGCCTACGGTTTCTATAAAGTGGTGCTTAACTGTTTCACCTTCCCTGCCGGCGGCGAGCTCGACAAGGCCATGCTTTTTCAAATTGCACTCGGTTTCGGCTATGTCATGTGCGGTCTATACCTTCTCATCGAAAAAGCGAAGTTCGAAGTGATGGCCGCAATTTTTTTTATCGCTTTCATTCTCGAGATCAGCCAGATAGGGGTTTACTAAAATGACTGTAACGCGCGATATCAAGGCCTATCAAAAGCAGGTTCTCTCCGAGCTCCTTGCTTCGTCGGAGTACGAAGAACTCTTCAACATGCTCCGCGAAAAGGAAAAGTCCTTTAAAATTATCCAGCGGGACAGTTTCAATGCTGAATACCTCGCAGCGAAACTCGCCCTTGCAGCCCACTATTGGGAGCTTTACGTCCCGCAATATATCGCAGGAGCGGGTGAGAACGACGGCAAGCTTCTTTTTAAGGCCGTGATGCACTGCTTTCAGTCTCCGAAAATGCTTCCGCTTGCCACGGCTTTCAGCGAATACATTTATTTTGAAACCGAAAAAGACGCGCCTGGGCCCTGCGTCAAGGCAGCACTCAAACTCTTTGAACGTCTCGGACTCTCTGAAAAAGTAACCGTGACCTCGGGTAATGAAACCACGGTGTCACATTCCTTCCGTATCCTTGCCGAGACCCTGGACGGATTCCGCGCTTCTTTTGAAAATGACATCATGAAATTTTCGGGTTTCGAAACGGAATTTTAGACTTCCAGCGGTCTTTGTAAGTTGTTCCCCGGAATAAACCCTTTGTCCCGATTTGCGATTCCGTTATAATGACCGAAAATTCCACCTCACCCGACAGGTCCATGCTGCAAACAACTTCTGAAACACCCAAATTGACCCCGATGATGGAGCAATATAAGTCCATCAAACGCACGCTGCCCCCGGGTACGATCCTGTTTTTTCGCCTGGGCGATTTCTACGAGATGTTCTTCGAGGACGCCGTTCAAGCCTCTGAAATTCTCGAGATCACGCTGACCGGCCGCGAAGGCGGTGAAGCGGGCCGGGTTCCGATGTGCGGTATTCCTTATCACTCGTTCCAGGGCTACCTCCGGACTTTGATCGAACACAATCTTAAAGTAGCGATCTGCGAACAGACGGGGGACCCGAAAGCAGGAAAAGGCCTCGTCGAACGCAAGATTGCGAGAATTGTTTCACCTGCGACTTATCTCGAAGATGAAACCAAGGGCAAGAACCCCGAGTATCTGCTTTCTCTCGTCAAAAAAGACGGATTATGCGCGATCGCGTGTCTCGAACTGAGCACTGGCGAGTTTTATGTGCGGGAGATTCCCGATGACCGGGTCCTCGGCGAACTGACCATCCTTTCGCCCCGCGAAGTGATCCTGCCGCTGTCTCTGGCCAAAGACGAAGAACTTGCGGGATTTATCAAGAGCACTCTCCAGGCGAGCCTCACCGTCTACGATGACTGGATTTTTGAAGCCGGTGAGGGAATGAGGCTCTTACGAGAGAGTCTCCGGCTGGCGTCCGAACGAAGCATTTCTTTTCACGACCGGGCTTTGCCCGTCAGTGCGTGCGGCGCGGTTCTTTATTACCTTCGCGACCATATGCACCAGGAGATCGGTCATATTCAGGCGCCGACGCTGCTCGACGTCTCGGAATGCATGGTGCTCGAGCGTACCGCGCAAAAGAGCCTGGAACTTGTCTGTACCCAGGCCGGCAGAAAGGGCCACGGTACGCTGCTCGCGTGTATCGATCACTCGCTCACTTCGATGGGTGCACGGACTCTCTATCAGTGGGTAACTCGCCCGCTCATCTCGCTCCCGGCAATTGAAAACCGGCTGAATGCGGTCGAGGAAATGCTGGCAAAGAACACATCTGCGAAATCCCTTCGAGATCTTCTGAAGGGCGTGAAAGATATCGAGCGTACGGTCAGCCGCCTTAATTATGGCGTTGCCAACGCGCGCGACCTGATCAATCTCGAACAGTTCCTGCAAAGAGTTCCCGAAATTCAGAGCGTTCTCGCCGGATTCGGGGCGAAGGCAATAGGCGCGGCCTGCGCCGATCTCTTTCCGTTTCCCGAAATTAGAAAACTTATAAAAGACTCCATCGCAGAAAATCCGCCTCTGACTTTACGGGAAGGAGGGATTATCCGGGACGGCTATCACGCGGGCCTGGATGAACTCAGGGAAATTTCAACGAAAGGAAAATCCTGGATCCTCGAGTTTCAGCAGCGTGAAATCGAACGCACGGGCATTAAGTCACTGAAAGTGAAGTACTCCCAGGTTTTCGGCTATACAATCGAAATCAGCAAAGGAAGCGTGGGCTCAGCGCCTTCTGATTATATCCGGCGTCAGACGCTCGCCAATGCCGAGCGGTACGTTGTCCCCGAGCTGAAGGAATGGGATCAGAAGATCTCGGGCGCGCAGGACAAAATCAAGACCATGGAGTATGAAATCTTCAGCGGCATTCGTACCCAGGTACTGGGCGAATTGACCGCACTGCAGACTATGGCCAGAGCTATTGGCAAGATGGACGCTTTTGCGTCGCTCGCTTTGACAGCGCTCAATAAAGGATGGACACGGCCCAAAGTAGTTGAGACGGGCGAGCTTCTGATCGAAGAAGGAAGGCATCCTGTCGTCGAGGCGATGCTTCCGGCGGGCAAGTTTGTCGAGAACGACACGTATCTCGATATCTCGGAAAATCAGCTGATCCTGCTGACGGGTCCTAATATGGCGGGTAAATCGACTTATATCCGTCAGACTGCTCTTATCGCAGTGCTTGCCCAGATGGGGTCCTATGTCCCGGCGGCAAACGCACGGATCGGGATCGTCGATCGAATTTTTACTCGTATCGGCGCAAGCGACGACCTCGCCGCCGGTGAGAGTACGTTTATGGTCGAAATGGTGGAGACTGCGGCCATTCTCCAGAAGGCGACCTCCCGCAGTCTTCTTATTCTCGATGAAGTCGGACGCGGCACGTCAACGTTCGACGGTGTCAGCATCGCCTGGGCAATCTGCGAATACCTTGCGCAGGGCAGCCGCCGGCCACGCACGCTTTTCGCGACTCATTATCACGAACTCACTCAGCTGGAAGAACATTTTCCGGGCATCAAAAACTACAACATCACGGTGAAGGAAACGCCGGGCGGGATTATTTTTCTCCGTAAAGTCGCAAGAGGCGGTTCTGACCGCAGCTACGGTATTCATGTGGCACGTCTGGCGGGGATACCGAAGCAGGTGACCGACCGCGCGGAAAAGATCCTGAGCATTCTCGAAAGCGAGAACACCGAAGCGACCCAGATTATCGAAGGAAAAAAAGAAAATCCCCGCGCTCCTAAAAAAGAGAATCAACCAGGTCTTTTCGAATGGGCGCAGCAGAATCATCCTATTGTCGAAGAACTCCGACAGTTGACCGTAGACGGTCTTACGCCGCTTGCGGCACTCAACAAGATTGCGGAATGGAAAGATAGGCTCAAACCTTCCTGAGGAGAAAAATATGGGCGTGATCCACGTTTTGTCTGAAAGCGTTGCCAATAAGATCGCCGCGGGCGAAGTGATTGAAAGGCCGAGCTCCATCGTAAAGGAGCTTATCGAAAATTCGCTCGACGCAGGCGCTTCGTCCGTCGAAATTGAAATCGCAAATGGGGGAAAGAATCTCATACGAGTTGCTGATAACGGCAGCGGGATGAGCGCCGAAGACGCCGAGCTCGCTTTCCGCCGGCATGCGACAAGTAAAATTTCCGATGCCGACGAACTGTTTTCTATCGCTACCTTTGGCTTTCGCGGTGAGGCCCTGCCGAGCATCGCGGCCGTGTCGAGAGTGAAGCTCACGACAAGAGTGAAGAGCCTGCCTTCGGGCACGGAGCTTTCTATCGACGGCGGGGCGCTCACAGAAGCAAGGGAATGCCCCTGCGCGCCCGGAACCACGGTTGAAGTCCGGGACCTGTTTTTTAACACGCCCGCACGCCGGAAATTTCTCAAGGCGGACGCCACGGAACTCGGGCATGTGATGGACGTGGTTTCTAATTTCTCGCTTGCGCATCCGTCTCTTAGAATCGTTTTTAAGTCGTCGGACCGTACTGTTTTTGACCTAAGCCCTACAGAAAAGCTGCTCGAGCGGGCGGAATCAGTTCTTGGCGAAGCGGCAGCGAAGCATTTTATGACCATCGATGAAGAAGCAAACGGCATCCGGATCTCGGGTCTTATCGGTAAACCTTTCGCGGCTCGCGCCAACCGCTCGGGCCAGACTTTTTTTGTCAACCGCCGGTGCGTCCGCTCGCCCATCCTGTCCCACGGGCTTCAGGCCGGATTTCATGGTCTTCTTATGCACGGGCAGTTTGCTGCGGCGGTCATTTTCGTCGATCTTGACCTTACAAAAGTCGATGTCAATGTCCATCCCTCTAAGCACGAGGTCAGGATTTCAAACGAAAAAGAAGTGAAGTCGCTTCTCATCAAGGTCGTGGCTTCAGCCTTGAAAGCCGAAAGCGATATTAACCCTGAATTAAAAGATTTCCGCGGTAAAGCGCCTGAAGTCTTCGTGCCTTCGGCTGCAGGCTTTAGGAACGATCCCGTTTCTGTCGTTGCCCGGGAGATTGCAGCTGCCAGAGAAAAAGAAATACGGGAGCCGGGGGAGGCGTTTTTTGCGGCGGACCCCGGGGCGGGTTTTTTTGCGGTCGCCGAAACCGAACGTGCGTCTCAAGAATTAATCAGTGTCTCGAACAAGCTGAAGATCACAAAAATCCTCGGCCAGATCCATCACACGTTCATCCTCGCCGAAACGGAAGATGGTTTTATGATAATCGATCAGCACGCTGCACACGAAAGAATCATGTTCGAAAGCTTGAAACAGGGTTTCGAGAGCGGCGCTCCCGCTCGCCAGAATCTTCTTATGGACGAGGTGCTGGAGCTGCATCCCCGGCAGCTCGAAACATTCCGGGAATCCCTGGCTCTGCTCGATCGCATAGGGTTTACTCTCGAAGAATTCGGCGAGAATTCTTTTGTTGTCAGGGCGTACCCTTCAACAGTCAATGAAAACCCTGTGACTTTCCTGAAGGCCTATCTGGAAGAAAAAGAAGAAGGGAAGTCGAGAACGAGGCTGGAAGACTATCAGGAAGAAATTGCGGCGATGATTGCCTGCAAAAAAAGCTCTGTAAAAGCGCACGATTATTTGTCGATAGATAAACTTTACGCACTTACAGAAAGACTTGCCCGCTGCGAAAATCCATTTTCCTGTCCGCATGGACGGCCTGCTTTTTTCAATAAAAGTTTCTACGAGCTCGAGAAGCAGTTTAAGCGGAAATAGACGCAATCGGAAGTCGAAAACGTCAGGAGACTGAAGGTGCCGTTTGAGCAGGCTTTCCGGAAGTAAGCCCGAGCCCCGCGCACGTGACATCGTGCCGTCCGATGACTCCGTAGAGCACGCTCTGGTCTTCGCTCATCACGGGAATCGTGTGAATGTTTTTATCGAGCATGAGGCCAACGACGATTTCTATGGGTGTGTCAGGAAGGACGCTGTAGACTTTCCGGGTATAGATATCCTTTACTGTCATGGTCTTATTACTGAACATAAAACTGGAAAACCAGTTTCTTTTTCCTCCAAGTTTTCTAACGATGCTCATGACCTGAAAAAGATCCGTTACCGTCACAATCCCGCAGACTTTTCCATTTTCATCGATAACCGGAACGCCGCCGATTCTTTTTTCTCTCAGGATAGAGGCGAGATCTGTCACCAGCATGTCCTTGGGCACCAGCATTTCGGTCTTCGTCATGAGGTCCTTCGCAAACATACTTTCTCCTTTATTGTATAATCAGCAATGCTTTTAGCCTGCAGGCGCACCGCTTTATTCAATGTTTAAAAAACAACTTCTATAACTGTACTCGATAATAATCGGCATGACAACCCTTCCTCCTTGAACACTTATGATATAAAATGGACTTAAGCTTTGCCGAACTTATGACGGGGATTAAGTTTATATAGAGGGCGCGAGAATCTGTCTTAGCAGGGTCTGGACGAAATTCATAAATGATTTACTGGGCGGAGCGCTCTTACTGATGGCCGGAAATAAAAAGCAGAATCATAATGCCTCATAGAGCAAAAATTCTCGTTTGTGACGACGATAAAAGTATCGTCCTTCTTCTCTCAAGGCGTTTGAAAGTGAACAATTATGATGTCGTCACAGCCAAGGACGGAAAAGAGGCTTTGGAAAAAACCAAAAAAGAGAAGCCCGACCTTATTATCATGGATCTCAACATGCCCGAAAAAAACGGTTATCAGGTCTGCCGAGAAATCAGGAACGATCCTGATCTCAAAGGTATACCGATTATTCTTCTGAGTGCCTGGGTGCGAGACAAAATGGGTGATGATATCAACCTGGCTGATGTATACTTGACGAAACCTTTTACGCCCGAGCAGCTGCTTGGAGAAATTAATTATCTTCTTTCTCCTGAAGCAGAGGAAAAACCGGAAGCCCCCTGAAAGAATGATCCGTCTCCTCAGACTGCTTTTTTCATAATCCCCAATGGTTTACCAACGAATTTATTCTAAGCCGGAGATTCGGCGGGGAGTCCACAGATGAAGAATGTCGTCCCTCTTAATAATTCAGACATAGAGCAAATCCGCGCCCAGGGAATTACGGAAGAGCTCGTATTCCAACAGATTGAGTCTTTTCGCAAGGGTTTTCCCTTTATGGAACTCGTGCGTCCCGCAGTCCCGGGCGATGGCATTGAGCTGATCGAAGAAGATGACGTGTCTTTTTACAGAAACGTGTTCCGAACTGAGAGCAAAAAAGGCCGCGCTTCCATTTTCGTACCGGCCTCGGGCGCCGCGAGCCGTATGTTCAAGGCGCTGGAAGGCGTTTACAAAAGAGATTCAAAACAGCCGGACATGACCCTGGCCAGTCTTCTCTCTGAGGACTCAGCCGTTGCTGAATTCGTAAAAAATGTAGAACGCTTTGCTTGTTACGAAGCCCTTAAACAAAGTGCCGCAAAAAGCGGTATCGATATAGAGGTTTTAAAGAAAGAAGGACGATATGTCCTCATGCTTGAGCACCTGCTTACTTCTAAAGGGCTGGGATACGCCTCGCTGCCAAAGGGGCTGATCGAATTCCATCGCGAGAAAAACCGGGTCAAGACTCCTTTTGAGGAACATCTCATCGAAGCCTCACTTTATCTCAAGGACGCGGGAGGCCGCATCAAAATCCACTTCACCGTCCCCGAGGCTTTTGATTCCCGAATCCGGGAACATATTGAAACCCTCAAGCGACATCACGAAAAAAACGGCCTTCATTTTGAAACCACTTTTTCCCGGCAAAAACCTTCGACTGATACGGTTGCGGTCGATCTCGAAAACCTTCTTTTCCGTGACGGGATTTCAAAGCTCGTATTTCGGCCTGCGGGCCACGGCGCTCTTCTAGACAATCTGGCCGAGTTAAAGGGCGATATCGTTTTTATCAAAAATATAGACAACGTTCTGCCCGACCGGAATAAACCTGAAACGGTCAAAGTCCAGGAACTTCTAGGCGGCTATCTTGTCGACCGAGCGAAGCTGGTTCATTCCATGCTCAGAAATCTCTCGATGAACTCTGAAGAAAACATGTTGAATAAAGCGATCGATTTTATAAAAAATCAGTTGGGTACGGCGTCTCCTGAAGGATCCGCGGCCGAGAAGCTCTCTTGGGCAATGGGAATCCTGAATCGGCCTATGCGGGTCTGCGGCATGGTGCGGAATGAAGGGGAACCGGGCGGTGGGCCTTTCTGGGTAAGGGGCGCTGATGGCCGGGTGTCGAAGCAGATTGTCGAAAAATCGCAGGTGGACACCGGGAACGAAGCCCAGCGGAAAATCCTCGGAAGCGCGACGCATTTTAATCCCGTTGATCTCGTCTGCGGCCTGCGCGACTTTGAGGGGAAATCGTTCGATCTCAAACAGTACGTAGATCGTGAGACCGGTTTTATCTCCGTCAAATCCAAGGAAGGCCGCGAGCTCAAGGCTCTCGAACTTCCAGGCCTCTGGAACGGGGCCATGGCCTGGTGGTTGACTTTCTTTGTTGAGATACCGGTCGAGACATTCGGACCTGTCAAGGAGTTCAATGACCTCCTGAGATCCAAGCATCAGGGGGATGAGGGGCCCGTGCCATGAAAAATGAATCCGATTTCGAAAAAGCGCAAAAGGAGCTAATGGACACCGTAAAACGAATGATGTCACAAGGCAATGTCCGCAACACTGCTGAAGATGAAAAAGTTCAGAAAGACTCGGAAACTGATCGGAAAAGCAAACGAAAAAAGGTTCTCGATTTCCATATGAAGCCCAAGGACGTGAAGCGGCACCTTGATCGTTTTGTAATCGAGCAGAACGACGCAAAGAAGGTGCTCGCAACGGCCGTTTGCGACCATTACAATTATGTCAGACTTCGCGAAGAAGGCAAAGAAAGCACGAACTACGCGAAGCAGAATATTCTGATGCTAGGACCCACAGGCGTTGGAAAGACCTACCTCATCAAGTGCCTGTCCGAATTGATTGGAGTTCCTTTTGTCAAAGCCGACGCGACGAAATTCAGCGAAACCGGCTATGTCGGCGGAGACGTTGAAGATATCGTACGCGACCTTGCTGCGAAGGCGGAAGGGGATCTGGAGCTCGCCCAATACGGAATCGTCTACATTGATGAAGTCGATAAAATCGCGACCTCTCAGGGATCGCTTGGGCGGGATGTCTCGGGCGGAGGCGTCCAGCGCGGACTTCTCAAAATCATGGAGGACACGGACGTTCCTCTGCGGGCTCCTAATGATGTTACCTCCCAGATCCAGTCAATGCTCGAGTTCCAGCAGAAAGGCCGGATGAGCAAACCCGTCATCAATACCCGCCACATCCTTTTTATTGTAAGCGGCGCTTTCGAAGGGCTTAATCCCATCATAGAAAAACGAATGCGCTCCTCCTCCATCGGTTTTAAAGGCGGGGAGTACGTCAATCCTTCGTCTTCCGAACTTTTCAGACAGGTCCGGACTGAGGATTTCATGCAGTTCGGCTTCGAGCCGGAATTCATCGGGCGTCTGCCCGTGCGTGTGGTTTGCGATCCGCTGGCCGAAGAACATTTATACCGCATTCTCGCCAGCTCGGAAGGCTCGATAATCCGGCAGTATCAGACAAGCTTCTCGGCTTACGATATCCAAATGGATATCCACGAATCCGCCCTTCGTGGGATTGCTTCGAAAGCTGTTCTTGAAAAAACGGGCGCCCGGGGTCTTATCACGGTCTGTGAAAAAGTCTTTCGAGGTTTCAAATACGAATTACCTTCGAGTAAGGTACGCGTTTTCACGGCAGATGCGTTGCTTGTCGAAAACCCGTTAGCTGCGCTCGAAAAAATTATGGAGAACGAACTCCGGGAATGGGCCGAGGAAATGAGCCGGCAGATGTCGGATTATGAAACCGGTTTTATGGAAAAAAACCAGATAAAAATTCATTTCGATGAAAGCGCCCAAAGGGCCGTTTCAGAAAAAGTAGAAGCGGGGACTTCAACCGGCGAATTTCTGAACGGAGTGCTTAAAAATTATGCTTATGGACTTGGCCTGATACAAAAAAAAACAGGCCAAAACTCATTCATTCTCGACCGGAAAGCCATTGAGCGTCCCGATGAAGTTCTCGATCAATGGGTAAAAGAATCGTATGAGGCCCAGGGTCGTCCATGACAGATGCCAAAGGACTTTTTAAAATTAAAAATTTCGAATTGTCTTTTGAGACGAAGAGATTTTGCGATATTCACGATATGACACCCGAAGCATCCGGCTTGGCCGGCGAGAGCGGGGTGGAGAACGGCCAGGCTCATTTTTTCGTTGTCGGCTCGACGGCGGGGATCACGACCGTTGAATACGAACCAGGACTTCTAAAGGACATTGCAGCTTTTTTCGAAAAAAATGGGCTCCCCGGGATGCCTATTACCATCACGAGGAAACCTGGCATGACGGCAATGGCTTCTCTCACATAAGAGCCTCTCTTCTTAAACCTTCTCTTGCGGTCCCTCTTATAGACGGGAAGCTGGTTCTGGGTACCTAACAGCAAGTCATTCTGGCCGACTTCGACAATCGGCCGCGGCAAAAAAAGGTTATCTTCCAGGTGCTGGGAGTCTAAAAATATGTTAGACTTATCTTGTGATGAAATTACCACTCGACGACCTCAAATCAAATATCGTGATCGCTGCCTCAATATGTATCGTGACTTTCCTTTTTCTGAACCGCAGCATCCTGCTATTCATTCCGGTTTTCGGCCTTGTTCTCCTGGGGCTTTGGAAACGCGGCGGGGGACAAGCCGACACTTGGGAAGACGATGATCCGGCCGACTGGTGGAAAAAAGGCAAGAAATGGGAAGAGCATTAATTATTCTGCTTTACTTCCGATAACCGGCTCTCCTGCTTCCTCATGAATCCCACTGAAATTATCAACCGCCATTTCGAAAAACTTCGCGGTCTGGTCGAATTAGAAGAAGCCGAAGAACTCGAGCAGTTTCGGCAGGATTTTCTCCAGCTTTCTCCGGAAGAACGGGAAAAGGCCGGCAAAGCTCTTCTTCGAGTAAAACTCTCCGATTCACACTACAATCCTGCGGGCCACCGGCTGCTGACATTTACTTATGCCGATAACCGGCCGCTGCCCCTGTTTTCTTTCGATACCGGCGATATTATCAGCCTCTCCCGCGAGGGCGTGGAGCTTACCCGCTATCCTACAGGAACGGTTTATGAAAAAGATGCGGCCAGTATTACGGTCGCTTTCGACTGGATCCACGAAGAATGGCTCGACGATTCCGGTCTTTACCATCTCAACCGCTCCGGAAATAGAGCTACTTATAAGCGGATGTATGAGGCTCTCGAAGAAGTGCGCATGAGCGGACACGACCGGGCGGCTTTATTCCGGGACGTCAGCCTTGGAATCAAGCAGCCGAGCCAGGGCGATCCGATCGAGCTTGAATCGATTGTTTTTTACAATCAGAACCTCAACCGCTGGCAATGTGAGGCCGTCAGAACCGTGATGAGGGCAAGTGATGTCGCCATCGTCCACGGTCCTCCCGGGACAGGTAAGACGACTGTGTTAATCGAAGTCATCAGGCAGGCGATCAAGCAAGGGCTTTTTGTGCACGCTACGGCGCCGAGCAACACGGCCTGCGACAATCTTCTGGAAGGTCTCGTGGCTCAAGGCGTTAAAGCGATCCGCCTCGGGCATCCCGCCCGAATCATGAATCATCTGCGCGAATATACGCTTGATTTTCGCACTGCCGCCCACCCCCAGGCTCAATGGGTTGACGAGCAAGAGAAGGAAATCGAGTCCTACTATCTTCATCTAGACCGGCATAAAGACCGCCGGACGCTCGGAGGCGGTGAAAAGCGGGCTATCCATGAAAGAATCCGGGAATTGAAAAAAGAAGTGCGGGATGCTGAAAAAGAAATTATGCATCAGATTCTCACAGAAACCCAAGTCATCGTCGGGACGCAGGCGAGCCATATCGATTTTGCTCTCAGGGGGCGTCAAGTCGACCTTCTCGTAATGGATGAAGCCTCGCAGGCAACAGAGCCGCTTGCTTGGATTCCGATCCTGAGAGCCAAGAAAATAGTGCTGGCGGGAGACCACTTTCAGCTTCCGCCGACGGTACGCTCGAAGAAAGCAGAAGAGGGCGGGCTTACCCGGACGCTTTTTGAAAGGCTGCACGAGGCTCTTCCAGACGATTTTAAAGCGCTTCTTCGCGTCCAATACAGAATGCACGAAAAGATCATGAATTTTTCTTCGAGACAATTTTATCAGGGAAAACTTATCGCTGACGATTCGGTAAAAGCCCACGTTCTCGCTGACCTGGAAGGCGTGATGGATTCTCCTGAAACCCGCGAACCGTTTCTTTTTTTAGATACCGCTGGCCGCGGTTTCGAGGAAAAGCTCGAGCCGGGAAGCGAAAGCCGTTACAACCCTGAAGAAGCGCAGCTTGTCCTGAAAGAAGTCGCGAAGCTGCTCGCGGCCGGAGTGAAAGCTTCCGACATCGCCGTGATAGGACCCTACAGCGCGCAGGTCCGTTATATTACCGCCAGAATTCCCGATAAAGAAATCGAAGTCGACAGCGTGGACGGTTTTCAGGGGCGGGAAAAAGAAACTGTCATTCTTTCTCTCGTCCGGTCCAATATGGAAGGGGAAATGGGATTTCTTATCGATACGAGACGGATGAACGTCGCCATGACGCGGGCCCGCCGCAAGCTGCTCGTCATAGGAGACAGCGCTACGCTTTCAGCCATTCCGTTTTATCAAAACTTCATTCAATACGCAGAAGCCGTCAATGCCTACCGCAGTGTCTGGGAATACCCTGATTAAAAAAGAGGGTCCTTTCGCAATCAATGTCTAGCGCCTTCTTCTTTTATTAAATAAAGGTTGAGCCTGCGGCCATGATCGAATACCTTAGAGGCGCAGCAAGAAGCTCTCGATGAGCTTTTTGCCGAAAGGAGAAACCCCCTCTTCATGGCAGGCTACCGTCCCTTTACCCGAGCGCTGGGAACGTTCCTCATTTTACTTTCTCCTGCAGTTCCGCTCTACAGTCAGTCCGATTACTCAGAAAACTCTCCCAATCCCATGCTCTCATATTTGACCGATCACCCTCAGGGACTCGGACCCTCTCTTCCAGCAGCAGTCGAAAATCCCGCCGAAGCAGCTTTGCTTTTGCATGACCTTTCAATGCCCGTGGTGTTTATCCTGAAAGATGCGCACGGAGAAGGCGCCATTCAAAAGGCCATTATGGAAACGGTGCTGAATCTCATTGATCGATACGGAGTCCAAGCGGTAGGTCTTGAAGGCGCGTACGGACGGCTCAACCCATCTTTTTACAGCGCTATGCCCAACCAGACCAGGGTAAGAGAAATCGTCGAGAAATTTGTTTTATCCGGCGAGCTTTCCGGAGCCGCGGCGGCTTCCATTTTTTCCCGTCGCAAGGCAGCATTTTTTGGTATCGAAAGTTTTCCCGCTTATGAAGCCGCCGTGAATGCTTATCTCGCCGGATCGGACAGGCGCCTCTCTTTGGAAAAAGAAATGAAAGAAATAGAAGCTGATTTGAAAGTGTTTCAGAATAATTTATCTCCAGACCTGCGCCGCGCCTCTGAAATCGCTGACTCCTACCGCGCGGGCAGCTTCGATCTCTATAAGGCAGTGGATCAAATGACGGAAATGGCTGAAAAGAACCATATGAGCATTCCGGCGTCCCTTTTTTCTTCGCTGACTGCCGTCCTGAGATACCGCGACAGCGTGAAGGCGGGTGAGCCAGAAGAGCAGACTTTATCCGCCATGCCGATCATAAGCGCGAGTGAGGAGATGGAAGCCTTTCTCAGGTTCATTCTTGAATCGCTGACCCAAACTGCGGATGAATCGAGAGCACTCAAACTCATGGATCATTATCGCAAGCTGAAAAAAGTCAGCCGTTTCGAATTGCGCAGGAAGGAATGGGAATCCTTTCAAACTCTCAAAGAACGACTTGAAGGCCCGCCTGTCCTGAAGAGGGATAATCTTGCGGCGATCAAACAGCGCTTGATTCTGCTAGAAGATGAATTGAAATCTGCTGACTCGCCCTGGACCGTTTTTTACGAAACTGCGGGAAGGCGAGAAGATGCTTTTGTCTCGCGGTTTCTCAGCTATATCGTGCAAAACCATATTTCTTACTCAGTGATAGTAACAGGAGGATTTCATGCAGAGGCTTTATCGCGGCTTGTCCGGGAGAAAGGCTGCGTACCCGTCGTCTTGACTCCTGCTGCTGCGGGAATAGCCCGGCAAAACCGCTATGCGGAATACATGAAGGGCAAAAGCTCGCTGCTTTTTTTCCGAAACTCGGAGGGAATGATTGATCTCTACCGCTCTCTTGCCGCCGCGATGCTTCCTGGGATATTGAAAGCCGTTCCCGAGCCCGCTATCCCGCTTTATTTCCGGAAGTGGCGTGAGAATTTGAAAGAGAGCAAGCCTGATGACTCTCGCTTTCTTCTGAACCTCATCGACGAAGCAGAAGCCGATTACGGGCTGAAAGAACTGACACGGGAGCAACGGTCACTGTGGATGAAAAAAGTTGATGATTTAATAGAAATGCTAAACCGCGAGCCTGTGGCTCAACGATTCAGCACAGAAAGGTCTTTTCAAAGTCCCGCCGCATCCTCGGCGAATCATTGGTTTGCGGCGCAGGGTTTTGTGCCTTTGGCGCCCGTGCCTGATTCCTGGATGCTTGGGAAGCCTTCCCCTGCGGCAGCCTTGCAGGCGGATGCGAGATCCGAGATGCGCATGGTTGAGGAATTGAATGCCTATTTTTCCGAAAACAAGGAAAGAAAACACATCCTTTTCATAGACCTCGAGACACTTCACCGTGACCTTCAGATATTTAATCAGGAACTTCCGGACTGGCAGACTTCGCTTCTCAACGTCGCTGCATTCATGAGAAAGATTCGTCCGGATCATGAGATGTTCAGCCATCTAGAGAGTGAGCACTTTACACCCCTCGCGCTCGATCCTTTTAACGAACTTAACCTTGAAAACATACGGTACTTCCATTATTTGAAATCCCAAAGTACTCTCCTTAAGATCCACCTCGGAATTCTGAGGGGGAAAGGCCGGAGTTACCCGGAGGTTGAATCCTTACTGCGCCTTTTGCGTTCTGAATTACGCGCCGCGGCCGAAGATCAGGAGGAGGACACAAGACTTAAATCAGGTGAGATTCTCATGACTCTCGCTCAAGGCGTGCCGCCAGCGGAGATCGCGAGACATCTTGGCCCGGCTCCGGCCGGAAAGCTTGGACTGAGAAGAGAAGCGCGAAATGACAGGTATGTTGCTCTCGTGGCCGTGACTGAAAAAGTCCGGCTGCTGTCGGGCAGGACGTTTGCGGCGGATCACGATATTTTCATGCAATCGCTACGCGTGTCTTTTACGGTAGAAACCGAACGGCGTATTTCGCTCAACGCGGAACATTTTCATTTTGCTTTCGCTATCGATGCACCCGCTTCAAACCGCGGAAGGAATGAATTACTCGCTTTCTTTCTCAATCTACGGGAATTAAAAGATAAGTTTCCAGCGCTCGTTTCATCTGAAATAGTCGTGACGGTCCCGGCTTTCCTCAAGGGAGAGGAAAGCCTGATGACCTTCATTAAACGTGCTGAAAAAACGGGGGCAGCGCGAATTCTCTGGCTCGATGAAAAAGGGTCGGGAGAATTGACTTCATTTTTGAACCGTAATCCAACAGCTCTTGTCTACGGACTGACTGATTTCCTGCCAGAGCCTTACGCAGCCAGGTTTGTCATTTCGGATTTTACCGCGGATGAAATCCTGCCCGCCGTTTTTCTGCTTTCTTATTATCTCTCCGCTAGAGAAGGCGAGTTCCTCTCCGCTGCATTGCTGAAATCAGCCGCAGGCCTGCTGCCGGGGCTGCTCTCTTACAAGAATAATCAACTTCACATCTTGGGAACGGTGCTCGATCTCGCCGCGGAGCATGACGCTTCCCGGCTCATTCGGAGCATGGCATAACCGCCATACCTTTTTTTTTCACAATTCATGTATAATCCTTGCGGCCCGGCGTTTCTGCCACCACCCGACTATGGATAAATCTACAAATAAACCAGTTTTTCTGTACGACGGCGACTGCAAATTTTGCAGAAGATGGATTCTGAAATGGAATCTGATAACCGGCGACAAGGTCAAGTACGAACCTTATCAGGGTAATTGTTCCCGGTACGGTCTGGCTGAAGACGACTGCAAACGTGCAGTGCAGTTTGTCGACGGCAGCCGGCGGTTTTCTGCCGCGGAAGCGGTTTTCCGGTCACTCGCAACAGCATCGAAGGCCCGCTGGCTCCTGGGTCTGTATCAATATCTTCCTGGTTTCGCAGCGGTTTCCGAATTGTTATATCGAATCGTCGCAGCGAACCGGCCATTTTTTTCACGTCTGACGCCTGCCGCTTCGAAAAATCCACAAAAAAAAACCTTTTTATTGAGCCGCTGGCTTTACCTGCGCGGACTAGGGATAGTTTTTTTTCTCGCCTTTGCGTCACTCGGTACTCAGCTCGATGGACTCATCAGTTCTAACGGTATTCTTCCGGCTGCGGAATTCCTTGACGCTTTAAGCCGCCGGCTGGGGCCTGAGCGTTTTTATCTGTTGCCGACGCTTGGATGGGTCAACACCGAAGACTGGTTTCTGCAATTCCTCTGCAGTTCGGGCGTTGTGGCATCAGCCCTGGTTTTTTTTGGAATTCTCACTGTTCCGGCTCTGACCGTCTGCTGGGTCCTCTACCTTTCTTTTATCTCCATAAGCCGCGATTTTCTGAGCTTTCAATGGGACATCCTGCTTCTCGAAGCCGGATTCATCGGAATCTTTCTTTCGCCTCTGCATGTCTTTCCTGAGCCCTTGAGGAATGCCGCGCCTTCAAAATCGGTGCATTTTCTCGCGAAATGGCTTCTCTTCCGCCTTATGTTTTTATCGGGGGCCGTTAAACTCGCGAGCGGGGACCCTGTCTGGCATGATTTGACCGCACTTTCCTTTCATTATGAAACGCAGCCGCTTCCCCAGGCCCTTAGCTGGTATTTACATTCCTGGCCGGCGTGGTTTCATTCCGTGACGACCGCCTTTGTTCTTTTCATGGAACTAGTCGTACCGTTCTTTATTTTGGGGCCGCGGGCCCTGCGCCTTCTTGCAGCTAAAATGCTTATTTTTTTTCAAATCGTGATTTTTCTCACGGGGAATTACGGTTTTTTTAATATTCTGACAGTGCTCCTTTGCTTCATGCTTATCGATGACGCGGCATGGCCTCAATGGCTTTCTCCCCGGAATGAAAATTCTGGGAAAACTGCTCATGCGGTAAAAACTCCAAAAGGTTTCAGCTGGCCGGGGATGATCGTTTTCCCTCTAGCGGTCTATTTGTTCACTCTCTCGCTCGTGCCTTTTTGTACTTCTCTGGGGAAAGCTGTTTCATGGCCTGGATTCATCCTCAAAAGTTATGAGACGGTTTCGCCCTTTCATCTGGCGAACGGGTATGGTTTATTTGCGGTCATGACAACTGTTAGAGATGAGATTACGGTGCAAGGTTCCAGGGACGGCATTCGATGGGAAAACTATGAATTCCGCTATAAACCCGGCGAGTTAAAAAATCCTCCCCACTGGGTCGCTCCTCATCAACCGAGGCTGGACTGGCAACTGTGGTTTGCAGCCCTCCAGCCAGTAGGTGAGCAGCCCTGGTTTACCAGCTTTTGTTATCGGCTGCTTACGGGAAGTGATTCGGTAGAACGCCTCCTGGCCGCAAACCCTTTTGCCGGCAGACCTCCTAAATTTGTCCGTGCCCTCATTTACCGCTATAAATTCACGACGCCTTCAGAGCGCGCGGCAACTGGAAACTATTGGAAGAGCAGCGATGAACGTGTTTATCTGCCGCCCGTTTCACTGCCGGCTAACGGTTCATCCTAGACCCTTTCTCCAGGGTTCTTCTCCCAACTATCTTATTTTCAACCTTTTATAATCTTAAACCCCGGCTAACCGGTTTGACTTTAAAGGATTATCGATTATTCTCTAGATAGAAAATCACCTACTCACCCGCTAAATGAAAGCAGAGTAGAATGTCGAAAGATTCGATAGAAGTTCTGCTGATCGAAGACGATCAAACAGACGCCCGGCTGGTAGCCAAAATCCTGGAACGGGATACTCATTTTAATTTCACGATTCATCCGGCTGCAACTATAGAGGCCGCATTTTCTCTCCTCCAGAAGAAGCCGGTGGATCTTATTCTCCTCGATTTGTCGTTTCCCGATGCTTCAGGACTCGAAGCCCTGCAAAAGTTAAAAAATCATGCCAAGGATATTCCGATCATTATTCTTTCGGGTCTCGACGACGAGGGCGTCGCCGTCGAAGCGGTGCGCAATGGCGCTCAGGATTATCTGGTCAAGGATGAACTTGATGGACGAATGCTGCCGCGGCTTATCCGTCACGCGATGGAAAGAAAAAGAGGACAGCGCGCGCTCCAGGCGAAAGTCGATTTTGAAAATATTATCGCGGTCGTATCCACTCGGTTTCTCAGCCTCGCCCCCGACCAGATGCCGGACGCCATTAACGATGCGCTGAGCCGGATCTGCGCTTTCCTCAAGGCGGGCGAAGCGTATCTCTGCGTCTCAGACGCCGCTGAAGAACATCTTTCTTCTATTTATCGATGGCCGGTTGCGGATAAAAAAGCCCCGGACAGCACAAAGCACTTCTCACTAAAACATTTTCCCTGGCTGACACGCCGCATGCAGGCGCGCGAGCTCATCTATATCCGGAAACTCGATGACATGCCGACTGAAGCGGGAATAGAAAAAAAATATCTTCAGGCAAATTCAATCAAGTCGGCAATAAGACTCCCGTTGTTTTTCAAAGACAAGTTCGTCGGCTACTTCGGAATCGACATGAAAGCCGAGGACGGAGGTTATTCGGAAGATATTCTGAGCATGCTCCGCATTTTTGGAGAAATTCTGGCCGTCGCTCACAGGAGAAGGCTTACCGAAGCACAGCTCGAAAAACTCTCGCTTGCGGTCGAGCAGAGCCCGAGCATCGTTCTCATCACCGACGCCGAAGGAAAAATTGAATACGTTAACCCGAAATTCGTGGAAGTGACCGGTTACTCGGCTGAAGAGGTGGCGGGAAAATCCCCGAACATATTGAAATCAGGTAAAGTTCCGGACGAAGAATATCGGAAGCTCTGGGAAACGATTACTGCAGGCCGCGAGTGGCAGGGCGAGTTCATAAACCGGAAAAAGAACGGTGAGCTTTACTGGGAACGTGCGCTTATTTCCTCGATCAAAAACTCTGAAGGGGCCATTACGCATTATCTGGCGGTTAAAGAAGACATCACCAAACGCAAATGGGCTGAAGAAACCATTCAGCACATGGCGTACTATGACCCGCTGACCGACCTGCCGAACCGGATGTTATTCAACGACCGGCTGGGACAGGCTCTAGCCCAGGCCCGCCGCAAGAATCAGCTGGTGGCCGTCCTGTTTCTCGATCTCGATCGTTTCAAAATGATCAATGATACTCTTGGGCACACTCTCGGCGATCTGCTGCTCCGTTCCGTGGCGGAACGTCTCAAGAAATGTCTTCGCGAAGGAGATACCATCGCGCGGATGGGCGGCGATGAATTTACCTTCCTTCTCACGGGTATCCTCCAGGTTGAGGAAGCCGTGAAGACAGCCCAGAATATTCTCGAAGTACTCAAGCCCCCGTTTAACCTCGAAGGCCATGAAGCTCACATTACGCCAAGCATCGGTATCAGTATCTTCCCGTATGACGGGAGCGACAGCGTGACCCTCGTCAAAAACGCCGACGCTGCCCTTAACCGTGCCAAGGAACAGGGTAGGACTAATTATCAGCTCTATACGCCAGTAATGAACGCGAAAGCTTTCGAGCGGCTGACGCTTGAGAACAGTCTCCGGAAGGCGCTCGAGAAAGGTGAATTCACCCTCCACTATCAGCCTCAGGTTAATCTCTACTCTGGTGAAATCATCGGTATGGAGGCACTTATCCGCTGGGAGCATCCCGACCTCGGTATGGTGTCTCCGGCCCAGTTTATTCCCATGGCAGAAGAGACGGGCCTTATCGTCCCCATTGGCGAGTGGGTTCTCAGGACAGCCTGCGCCCAGAATAAAGCCTGGCAGAATATGGGCTACCGACCGATGAATATCGCGGTCAATCTTTCGGCCCGTCAGTTTAATGAGCACAATCTTGCCGATATGGTCGCCGACACTCTTAAAGAAACAGGCCTCGATCCTCAATGGCTCGATCTGGAAATCACAGAGAGTATCATCATGCAGCATCTCGAAACCACGATCGCCACACTTCGTAAACTTCACAGACTTGGAACGCTTATATCCATCGATGATTTCGGAACGGGATACTCGTCTCTGACTTACCTGAAAAAGTTTCCCGTTCATGCCTTGAAGATCGACCAGTCATTCATCCGCGAAATCACGACCGACCCGGATGACGCCGCCATCACTTCCGCCGTCATCGCCATGGGGCACAGTTTGAAACTCAACGTCATCGCCGAGGGCGTCGAAACAATTGAACAGCTGCAGATGCTGCGTTCTCTCAAATGCGATTGCATGCAGGGCTACCTTTTCTCCCGCCCGGTTCCAGCCCAGACAATCACCCCGCTTTTGATGGAAGGGTGGAGTCTGAAGGCCAAAGAAACCGGTACCTGAACAGTCTTTCATTCCTCCACCTTCCTTTCACGCTTTCCATAATTTTGCTATACTGCTCCGCGGTAAAATAAACGCAACCCACGGTGAGCCTGCCGTCACACTTATTCAACACGCATGCCTGAAATCATAAAAACTGACATCTTGATCATGGGGGCGGGAGTTGCGGGACTTTGCACCGCCGCCGCTCTAGCCGAAAAGGGAAAGAAAGTGACCGTTGTAGGGCGGAGCGCGCTTGCGGGCGAAGCTTCACCCCGGGCTGCAGGCATTATCGACCCCTTTCTCGGGCACAATAAATTGACCCCTCTGCTTAAACTGACTCTTGAAGCCTATAAATATTTCCCTTCCTACATCCGCCGCCTCGAACGCATTTCCGGCATCAACGTCGAATATAAGAAAGTCGGCATGGTTTATATAGCGATGACGAAAAAAGAGGCAGGCCTCCTCAAAAGCACCTTTGAATGGCAGAAGCAATTCAAAATGCCCATGAAATGGCTCGAAGGCCAAAGTCTGAGAAAGAAATTTCCTTTCGTCTCGCCGTCCGCTGCGGGAGGACTTTATTATCCGACAATGGGCCGGATCAATCCGATACTGTTCGTAAAAGCGTGCGAGCGGTACGCCCGAAATAAAGGGACTATAATTCTGAAATCTAAAGGTGAAGCGACGCTCAGTCTTCGTGACGGCTCTTATACGACTCGCTGCGGTAAAATAAAAATCCAGGGGCCCCTGGCGGTGATTGCATCCGGAGCCTGGAGCCCCACGGTTTCAAATTTTAAAAAATATGTTCCCGTTAAACCTGCCAGAGGGCAGATGTTTGTCGGCACGTCCGGGCTGCGTCTTTCAACCATCATTCACGCCGTCCATGATGCTTATCTTGTTCCTCGCGAGTCGGGGGACTATCTTCTTGGTTCAACCGTTGAATTCGCCGGCTACAGCGCGGCCACGACGCAGGAAGCAAAAAAGAAAATTCTTTCACGGCTGACTTCAATCATTCCTGCCTTAAACGATGTTCGTATTACGGATGCGTGGGCAGGGCTGCGCCCGTGGAGCCGCGACCTCAAGCCCATTATCGGCGAAATTCCGGGTACAGGACTCTATACGGCGACTGGTTACTTCCGAAGCGGCCTCCTCCTCGGGCCTTTCTGCGGTTCACGTCTTTCGGACATCATTGAAGGGGAGAAGACCCCGAAACTTTTAGAACCCTTTACACCCAAGCGATTTGAAAAATGAATGCGAATACTGAAAATAAATTTGGCTCGGTGCGTTCCGCCATAAGAATTGCTATCGCGACTTCTCTTTTCCTGGCGGCATTCAAGTTTACCGCTGGCTGCAAGACGCATTCGCTGGCGATTATGGCCTCAGCTCTTGATTCGTTAATGGACGCCGGCATGTCCATTGTGAATTATATCGCCGTTAAAGAGGCTTCCAAGCCGCCTGATAAAGAGCATGAATACGGACATGGCAAAATAGAAAGCCTGGCTGGACTCTTCCAATCCTCGCTCATTATGATCGGCGGCTTGTTTCTGGTGACTGAAGCAATGAAACGGTTGATCTCGGGTGAAGTTCTTCTTCATCCTGGGTACGGAGCGGTCGTTATGAGCATTTCGCTGGCTATTACGTTTATACTGGTCCAGTTTCTCCGAAAAAAAGCCAAAAAAAGCGGTTCTCTCATCATGCAGGCCGAAAAAGTTCATTTTGCTTCCGATGTTTTTGCTGGCGTGGGAATCATCGGCGCGCTCGCTCTTGCCTATGTCACGAAAATGCCGGTGTGGGACCTTGTTTTTTCTCTCGTGATTGCCGCCTGGATTTTCAGAAGCTCTTTTCGAATCCTGAAACAGTCAATTGATGAGCTCTTGGACCGGAGCCTTCCGGCAGCGACGCGTGAGAAGATCGAAAAGATCATCCTGTCTTATGATGGGCGGATTTCGGGCCTGCATGAATTCCGGAGTCATAAAGTGGGCAGGAAGATCTTTCTCGATTTTCATCTGGAAATACGCGATATACAGGAGTTTACGAAAGCTCATGAGGTGACGGAAGGCCTTATAAGCCGGATTCAGGGTGTTTATCCTGGAGCCGACGTTACGATTCACTATGATCCGCAGGGAGAGGATTGATATTTATGAGAGTGTTGATCGTGGAAGATGAAAAGAAAATGGCGAGCTTTATACAGCGGGGCTTAAAAGAAGAAGGCTATGCTGTGGACGTTGCGAGTGATGGAGAGGGCGGCTGGGATTACGCTTCGGTCAACGAATACGATGTGATTATCCTTGATTGGATGCTGCCCAAAATGGACGGTTTGACCTTGTGTGGAAAGATCCGGGAGTCGGGTTCTCGCGTTCCTATCCTGATGCTAACAGTCAAAGACACGGTTGAAGACAAAATCAGGGGACTCGATCAGGGCGCGGATGATTACCTGACGAAACCATTTTCTTTCGAAGAACTTCTTGCCAGGCTGAGAGCTCTCACTCGCCGGCCTCGTCAGATCCATGAACAGACCACACTACGGGCGGGAAATCTTACACTCGATCTTGTAAGCCACAAAGTCACAATTGGGAATGAACAAATCGCTCTGTCGCAGAAAGAATTTTCTCTGCTCGAATTTCTGATGCGCCATAAAGGTCAGGTCGTTTCACGATCTCAAATAGCGGAGCATGTATGGGACATTCATTTCGATCCCATGAGTAACACGATCGATGTTTTCATTAATTTTTTGAGAAAAAAAATCGACGGCGCCCGTAAAAAAAGCCGCATCGAGACGGTCCGCGGCTCAGGATACCGTCTCGTGGATTCATGACCTCTTTTTTCCGTACAGTCAAATTCCGACTCACGATCTGGTATGCTTTAGTCCTCACTGTCTTCCTTTCCATCTTTGCCTTTCTGATGCATGCCGAACTCGCCCGGACCCTTTATCGCGACACCGATAAGAATTTGCACAAACAGGCTGTATCCATTGAAGTATCGCTTGAGGATTACCTCCAGCGTCTCGAACCTTATTTGTCCGCAGAAAAGAAAATCCACCTCCCGAATTCGAGTGCGTTTACACCTGAGTTTAGACTGATTCTTGTCGAGCTTATGAAGGCCTGGGAAAAAAATGAACAATATATGCGACGGGCAACAGTAATGATCCGAGTGCTTGGCTTCGACCACTCGCTCGTTATGTCCAATCTGAAAGGATGGGAAAAGGAAATTATTTTTCCGGACTTCGAAAGAGATTCCGTCTTTATGGAGAAAGGCCGTTCGCTGCAAACGATCCATTTCAGAAACAAACCTGTCCGGCTTTATTATCACGTGATCCGCTACAAACAGCTGCCTGTTTTTGTCGTTCAGGGTGGGTTTCCGCTTCACGATGTCGAACAGACCCTTGCCAGGCTTACGGTAATTATTTTTATCTGGATTCCGGTCGCTGTCGTCGCGTCAGGGATTGCGGGATGGTTTTTGGCGCGCGGCCCGCTTAGTCCTATCGATAATATGATTAAAGAGGCGCGGCAGATTACGGCGGCGTATCTGAAAAGCCGCTTGCCGCGTACAAATACAGGAGATGAGCTCGACAGGCTGGCCGCTACATTGAACGAGATGATGGACCGAATCGCGTCATCGACGCACGCGGTACAGGAATTCAGCAGCAATGTTTCACATGAGTTAAAGACTCCTCTTGCTATCATCCGCGGGGAAATCGATTTAGCTCTCAGAAAATCTCGGTCCGCGGAGAATCTCATGGAGACGCTGCGTACGATCGAAGGGGAGATTGACGGACTGATCAGGCTTGTCGACGACCTCATGCTTCTTGTCCGAAGTGATTCAAAGCAGCTCAGGTTCGAGAAGAACCGGGTAAACCTGAAAGATTTGCTGGAAAACGTATGCGGACGTTTCCGTGAGCGGGCGGCCCGGAAAAAAATTAATCTTACGTCCGACTTTCAGGATGATCCTGAAATGGTAGGTGATGCTGTTTATTTGAAAAGGCTCTTCAGCAATCTTTTAGATAACGCCCTTAAGTTTACAAATGAAGGCGGCGCTGTCTCGGTCCGATTACGCCTGGATGGACAGAAAGCAATCATCGAGATGATCGATGACGGTATTGGTATTGCTTATGAAATACAGGAGAAAGTCTTTTCACGGTTTTATCGCGCCGATGCAGCGAGGACTTATGATGGGGCCGGTTTGGGGCTCAATATAGCAAGAGCCATCTGTGATGCTCACGAGGGCGAACTAACTCTTAAAAGCAATCCCTTCCTCGGAACTACGATCACGGTTACACTCCCCTCTTTTTCCAATTAAATTCCCTTAAAAAGATTTAATCTTATTTTAATCTTATTTTAATGTTTTATTTGCTACCCTCCATGCACGTTAGCAGTGAGTTGTAACCAATGATATTGAATAGGGGTAGCATACAAAATATGAACATTTCTAATCAGTTGTTTCAGCCCACTCTGGAGAGACTCGAAAAAGAATATCATCAGCTTTCCGAAGATACGATTGATACCATTTCCTCCGAAGCTACAGAGGTTCGCAATTTTGTTCAAAAGAAGCTTCGCCAGCTCGAACTTGTAAGGGTGTCCCTTGGCTATATGAGCAGCGGAGACGAGGAACTTTTGGGGGGACAGGCTGCTCTTAGGGATACGCTTAGACAGCATAAGCTTGAGCTTCGTTTTGCCCGTAGAAGATGGAAGCGGCAGATAATCAGCCAGGAGAGGCTCCGCAAAAGTCAGGAAAGGAGAAGCAATGTACCAACATTTGCTGCATGAAGAAACGATCAAAACTGGTCTGCAGGCGGAAACAAAGGAAGATGGTTTTAAACAATTGATCGAACTTCTTCCCGAATGGCAGTTTTCCACGCGGAAGAAAAAGAAATTGTTAGAGCTTCTTCTCGTAAGAGAAAGTTATGTCACGACTGCGATTGGCGACCGTGTGGCTCTGCCGCATGCAATTATCGAAGATTTGGATGTTCCGGTAGCCGTGCTTGGCATCAGCAAAGAAGGAATCTCTTTTAACTCTCTTGACGGAGAACCTGTTCATTATATTTACCTCGCTCTTTTTCCACAGACTGACGACAATAACCCGATAAAAAAAGAGGTTTTACTGGGCGCTCAGAAAGCTTTATCCGATTCTTACATCCAGGCTTTATTGATTAGTTCAAAGGATTCTCATACGGCTCTTCAGATTTTGAGAGCGGACCTCGTACCTGCGCTTTATGAAGCGGGAGTTCTTTAAGAATTTGTTTTCTTCTCAATATTAAAGGTCCTGGTGCCATGCCGGCTGAAAAGATTGGGGGATCTTGAGGCCGGAGGGTACCGGGACTTTTTTATCCTGTCCGTTTGAAGAACAGTACCCTTATGCTATACTTTGATTAATTTAAAGGTATAGCTGAATGACAAAGCCATTTTTATACATTTTAATCGCTATTTTCGTTTACGCTCCCGTTCTTTTCGCCGAGGATCCCGGTGCGCTGAAGGAGCAGGCTAACGGTCAGGTTATGGCGGCCAGCCGGTTAATGCAGCAGGGAATGTCATTGATACACAGCCCTACGGTCGAAAATAAACGAACCGCGATTCAGATGCTGATTCAAGCTGGACAGCTTTTCGAGCAGTCCGCACAGGTATACCAATCACTCATGCCGCAGTATGCAGCGCAATCCGATGTGGACAATTCCCGTAAAGCTATGGAAAATTGTATTAATGCCATCGATCAACTCAAGCAAGGCCTTTAGCCTAGGAGTCTCCATGTCTAACCTCAATAAAAAGTCTCTTACTGGATTGATTCTTTTTTTTATGTTTCCGGTGATGGGGGAGGCGTATGCATTTCAGGGTACTTTTGATCAAACCATGTCTCTTGAAGAAAAAGTACTCGCGCAATTTCGAGTCACTACCAAAGACGACAATGTGCGAATGGAAATATTAAATGGGCAGGAGCCGGAACTTGTAATAGAAAATTCCGAAGGTTACTTTCGTGTTTACCCCAATAAAAAATTAGCAATACAGATGCCTAAAGTCGATCGCCATACATTTCTGGATGATATGGACAAGTTCGATGAGTATTTGAAAGCGAATCAAGGTGAGAAAAAAGGTGAGGAAAAGCTTGCAGATAACGATACAGAGATTTTCGAATACACGGACCCGATGTCCAAGCAGAAAGGGAAAGCTTGGGTCATGAAAGATTCAAGACTTCCCCTGCAAATTGAAGTTCCGACCCCTCAAGGCACTTTAAAAATTGAATTTGCGGCTTTTAATACGACGGACAAAGTCGATGATTCTGTTTTTTCTATTCCTGAAGACATTAGGGTCATCAGCCATGAGCAGATCAAGGCTAAATTCACAGCTCCGCCCTCCAGCGGCCAAATAGCCGCGGCTTCACCTGCAGAGCAATCTGAGCCCGCAACCCCACCGTCCACGACTCCCGCAAACTAAGCTCCGGAGAATTGACTTTAAGCGCATTTGACTGGAGTTCCCGTAAAGATAGTTTCTATATTCCGTTAGGGTGTTGCTGCAAAACTTTCATCGTTTTTTAGTGTAAATTTTCTCCGATCATGCAATGATCTCCTCGATAGTAGGCAATCTTGTTTTAGCGCTTGCTTTCCATTTTTTTATTTGTAATATTGGCACACGCTTTTTTAGGAAATCCCCGGGAATATTAATTTTTGCCATCATATTTATCTGCCTTAACTACATTCCCGGCGGGAAGTATCCAAGCTAAATGAATCGCTTCGCACACGGGAGTACTATCTTTGCCAGCATTTGCGCGTGATCAAATCCGTACCGCTCTTGAAAAAAGAGTGGACGCCTTAAGCCACGGATATCGCCAGAATGTTGGTATTATCGGTGCGTTGGGTCTCGGGAAGACCCATTTGCTCAATTCCGCCTTTTATGACTTCACAAAGCGCCCCGGTTATATTTGCATTTTTGTGCAGACGGAAGCCTGCGACTATGAACAGCTTGCCGATCGCTGGATTGGGTCTGTGCTGACTGGCTTTGTGTTCAGCGAAGGACAGAGAACCGCCAGCCGCCGTATAGAAGAATTGATCGCTTTCTGCGAACCTCTGATTCCAAAAACGGTCCATCAGATTCACCTCATCAAAAAAACCCTTCGCAAAGAGAAGGGGCCTGTCTTTATCAAGGAACTTTTCGCGCTCCCGCGTATTCTATGCGAAGAAACCGGCAAGAAAGCCGTTCTTATGATCGAAGAATTTCAGGAACTCGAAAAGCTTCCTGCGCCTGATCCTTTTGCACTTCTAGGGCAAGAAATAATGGTCGAAAAAGATACGATGTATATCGTGTCAAGTTCCAAGCCGGGGCGGGCAAAGGAAATATTCCGTGATAAGCTATCTCTTCTTTTTGGGAATTTTGAAGTCATTGAACTGCGCCCCTTTAATTTTGAAGAAACTGCCGATTTCTTGGCTTTTCATTTCCCGCGGACACAATTCAGTATTCAGCAGCTTCGTTTTTTTATTACCCTGACCGATGGCGAACCCCTTTACCTTGATCTCCTTCTCGACAGGCTCAAGCTCTATGTCTCTTCGCAGGGGGAACATATCCTTTCGGATGCCCTCATTTTTCTCTCGTTTCAGGAAGAACTTCTTGATCGGAAGGGAAGACTTTCTCTTCTGTTTGAAAAGATGCTCCAGCCATTTCTTCGGACCGGGAAAGACGGCGTTCCTTACCTTCGCACCCTTTTAGCTGTGAGTGAAGGTTATCATCGCATTCCTCAGATAGCCGCCTTCATCGGGCGCAAGACCCTCGAGACCCGAAAGATCCTCAGTAAACTCGTGATGGAGGATATGATAAAAAAGCAGGGAAGCCTGTATATCATAGAAGACAGCTTATTCGAGTTCTGGCTTCAGGAAGTATTCAACAAACGCAACCAGCTTTTTTGGCCTTCCGATAAAATCATTGAAGAGGAGCTTTATCAGACTCTGCGGGAAGTGCTCGAAAAAATATGTCATGAGGAAAAAAAATCATATGCGGGGCAAATCGAAAAGCTTCTCACTGAATTCCGCAACGATATCGTAGAAATCGACGACCGCAAATGCCGGTGTCCTCACTTTACGGAAGTGGTGAAACGCGATCAAGGCAGGTTTCCCGTCATCACCGCGAAGACTGTGAACGCCCGATGGCTGTTTCAAGTTGCCCACGATCGCGTCATGGAAGAGGATGTTCTTTTTTTTCTGGAAGATATCAAGAAATCGCGCAAAAAGGTTCTGCATAAAACCATGGTTCTCCTCGGCGGTATCGACCAGAATGCAAGGCTCATGGCGCAGGCCGCGAAGATCCAGCTGTGGGGTCTGAGAGACTGCAATGTTCTTTTGTCGCTGCATAATCTGCCCAAAATTATTCCGATCATGGAGCCCGGACCTGGCGAACAGGCTTTTGCCGAGCCCGAAATGTCCTCTCCCCGGCAGATCGTCGGATAATTGCTTATTGTTTGCCTCCCGGCCTGTAAACTTTCCCGTATCGTCCGATAGTTTAGTGATCATCGCCATTTGTGACCGAGGAACAATATCTTCATGAAGGGCTTGAAGCATTTCCTGGAAAAACACGAAGCTGCCGCTCTTGCGCCTTATGCAATGCAATCATCGAATTCCAAAGGGCGCAGGGTCAAGGAACCGGAATCGCAGTTTCGTACGCCTTTTCAACGTGACCGCGATCGGGTTCTGTATTCGACCGCTTTCCGGCGGCTGCAATATAAAACACAGGTGTTTGTAAACCATGAGGGAGACCATTTCAGGACCCGCCTGACGCATACTCTGGAAACGTCCCAGATCTCTCAGACAATCGCCCGCGCTCTTGGCCTCAACGAGGATTTGACAACGGCAATCGCCCTTGCTCACGACGTTGGCCATGGACCTTTTGGCCATGCAGGGGAGTGGGCCCTGCAAGAAAAGATGAAAACTCACGGCGGCTTCGAGCACAATATCCAGTGCATTCGCATCGTCGAAATTCTTGAATCCAGCTATCCCGGCTTCAAAGGTCTCAATCTTTCGCGTGAAACTCTCGAAGGGTTAAAAAAGCACCCCGAGCGGTTTTATAAGGACCGAGGATCCCGTTTCCGTACGCTCGAGGCCGACATTGTGGATCTTGCCGACGAAATCGCCTACAGCAGCCATGACCTGGACGACGGGCTGAATTCCGGCCTGATCAATGAAGCAGGGATCGGAGACCTGCCGATATGGAAAAACTCCGCAGCGAGCGTCGGCAGCGATTTGCATAAAGCTTCTCCGATACAACGCAGCAAAATGATTATTCGGACGATCATAGGACTCTTCGTTACCGATGTCATCGAGACCACGCTCCTGAACCTGAAGAAGATAAAAATCACTTCCGTGGACGACCTGCAGCATACTGTTAAAAAAATCGTTTCTTTTTCGGCTCCGGTATCCAAAATGCACGTCGAGCTCAAACGATTTCTCATGGCTAATCTCTACCAGCACCATCTGGTCCTGCAGATGACCTATAAAGGCCAGTTGTTTATCGCCGCATTGTTCGACACTTATTTAGACAGGCCGAAGCTTTTGCCCCCCGAGGTGCGCGAAAGGGCAGAATCGGAAGGTCTTCATCGTTCCATTTGCGACTATCTCGCCGGAATGACGGACCGCTTTGCGGTAGAGGAATATAAACGCCTGTTCGAACCCGATGAGAAGGTCTTTTGACCAAATCAAACGTGACAATCCGAGCGTTCTGTGACAAACTAATACCCGGCTCCGCGAGATCCGGATACTAACGTTAGTTTCAACCCATCATCAATGTCCTTCTAGGACAAGGAAACCCCGGCATCATCGCGCCAGCCGGATAACTTCATGGCCAAAATTCGCAAACAGGCTACTGTTCTGGAGCGGTTTCTGCTCCCAAGCCCCGAATGGCAAGCGGGCTATCGATCTTTTAATCAGCTATTCGGGCGCCCCCTCGGCTGGTTTTACATTTTTAATAAATCGGATAAGAACGAGCTTGTCCGTCTCGACCGCAAAGATCATTGCCCCCTCTACGCCTCTTCAAAAGCAAACCAGCAAAGTCTCGAATCTTTTGTCCGTAAGTACTGCGATATGCTTGCCGATCAACCGGACACCTACGAGAAGTTCCCTACTTTTTTCAGGGATGTCTTCGGCAGGACAGGCGCGATTTTTTCCCTTATTCATCTTGGGAAACTGAAGGGTTTTCTCCTTCTCAATGCTTTGCGTGAAAATGAGAGAAAATTCGAACCCTATCTTGCGCCTCTTTCTCATTTTCTTTCCGTGCATGTCGAACTCGCCTATAAAAATTTTGAACTTAATAATTTCTACGAAACTGTCCATCCGCGGGCGCTCGCTCTCTCAACGATGCATTCCGTGCATCGGGTGATCAGTTCTTCCATTAGACTAAAGGATCTGCTCCCCCGAATCGGCCGGTTGAGTGCTCAGGTGCTGAAGGCGCAAGGCTGTTCGATCATGCTGGTCGGGCCAGAAAAAGAGTTTCTCTACCCCTCCTTTTCATTCGGGATTCAAAACCGGTATGTTCACAAGCACAGGCTTCGAATCGGGCGCGGGCTGGAAGGCCACGTAGCCGCAACAGGAGAGTTTCACCTTCACCGGCGGACGATCGCTGTACCTTTTATCGAAGAAGACGTTGTGGGTGTCATCATGCTCTGGGATAAACTGGATAACCAGCCCTTTACGAAAACGGACATGGAGATCCTGAAATCCCTCTCTGAACAGGCCGTTGTGGCGATTAAAAACGCTCAGCTCTTCGAAGAAACGGAGCAGCTTACGCTCGGCAGCATCAAGACGATCAATGAACTCCTCGAGCTGAAAGCGGGTACTGACCGCGCCTATTTGCCTTTTCTCGGTGAAGTCGTCATGGAAATCGGTAAAGAACTTGAATTGTCAGGCAGAGAACTTATTCACATCCAAAGAGCCATTATGCTCCGGGACACGGGAGCTCTGGCTTTTCCCGGGCAGGTTCTTGAGAAAAAAGGGAAGCTGACCAAAAAAGAATTCAGCATGATCCGTCGTATCCCCATGAGGGGTGCGAGTCTTCTCAGTTCGATCTCTTCGCTTAAACCGGTTATTCCCATCATTCTTCACCACCGGGAACGTTTCGACGGAAAAGGGTATCCGCAGGGACTGATCGGCGATGCGATTCCGATCGGGGCGCGTATCGTTGCCGTCGTCGATTCTTTTATCGCCATGATTTCTGAACGCACGTATCGCGAGCAAATGTCTATTGAAGAGGCTTTAAGTGAAATCCACACTCACGGCGGGACACAGTTTGATCCGAAGGTCGTCGAAGCTTTTCTGAAGGTAGCCAAGCGCAAAGAGATCAACGATAAGCTGAAATTGATGAAGAGACAGGTAAAAAGTCCTCCGAAATCGCGGAAGAATACTTCCGTCCGTTCCTAATTGACTGCAAATTCCGCATGCAGCCCTTTATGACAGATCAACATCCGTCGGACCTTTCGTTTAAAAAGCCCCGTTCCGCGTTACGGCCGATAGCCATGGCGATTCTTCTTCTGGCAGCCATGACAGCAGCGCTTCCTCCTGTGGCTGGATATATTGTTTTCAGCGCACTGCGCCGTGATTTTCAGGGCAGGCTGCAAGGCAGATACGAACCGGTTTTTTTCAAGACCGCATTCAGGATAAAAGACGTTCGGTGGGCATTGCCCGGCAAGGTCAGGGTGGAATCGGGTTCCGCGTTTGTGGGTTATCAATTATTTTCCATTCTTGACGGTAACGGGCTAAGGGTCCAGGTGAAAGCCGAAAAAATTCCGGTCGAAGTGACATCCGCCGTCTTTGGGAAAAATTTCAAAAAAATAACTTTGGAATATGTCACAGCGGATATAAAATTACAGGACGGCGATCTCCGGGAGATCTATCATCTGGAAGTCGTATCACCGGAACTCAATCTTAAGATCGGCCAGTAGCAGCTAATCGGGATCTCATGAGGCATTCACGCAGAACGCTGGAAAATCTTTTCAGAGACATCCCTAAAATCCAGACCCTCAACTGGAATCCTCATAAAATCATCCAAAAAATCACGGCCGATTCCCGAGCCATTGAAAAGGGCGACCTTTTCGTTGCTTGCCGGGGCTCGCGCATGGACGGCCACGATTTCATGCTTCAGGCCATTTATGCCGGCGCTTCAGTTATTGTCTGTGAACAGCTTCCCGACGTTACCGTTCCGTCTGATGTGACGATGGTGCTCGTTCGCCAGTCGTCGGCCTGTTTTTCAGAGCTCCTATTGCAATATTATGACTCTCCGGATCAGGCGATGAAACTGGTCGGCATTACAGGAACAAATGGAAAGACGACGATCGCTTACCTGCTTTACAAACTGCTCCTCAGCAAAACTCAGGCCGCTTATCTCGGGACTCTGAGCTATGAATGGCCCGGCGAGAAAATGCAGGCGCCCAATACGACGCCCGGGCCCGAAGTCCTGATTCCTTTCTTGAGCGGCATGCGCGAGGCGGGTGTACGCTACGTTGCCATGGAAGTTTCCTCGCACGCGCTGGATCAGTTCCGGGTTCAGGGACTTAAATTCGAAGTCGCAGTTTTCACACAGCTGACACAGGACCATCTTGATTATCACGGTTCCCTTGAAAGCTATTTCCAGGCGAAACGCAAGCTCTTCGCGGCGGCCCCTTCGACCAGTTCGAAACTGATCAATAAAGATTGTTCCTACGGCCGGCGCCTGCTCGAGGAGTTTAAAGGTTCCAAGAGTTTCAGCCTGAAAGACTCTGCCGATTATTTTGCGAAAGACATCAAAACTACTTTTCTAGGAAGTACGTTTGTGCTTTGTTACAAAGGCAGGGAAGAGCCGTTCAGTATTCGCCTTCCTCTTCGCCACAATGTCGCTAACGTCCTGTGCGTGCTCGGCACCCTGGATCTGCTCGGACTTGATCCCGTGGCTTTCCGAGATGTTCTTGGAGGTTTTTCTGGAATTCCAGGAAGATTTGAACGCGTGGAGGGTAACAATGATATTCATGTCTTCGTCGATTACGCCCATACTCCGGATGCTTTTGAAAATGTGCTGAGCGAAACAAAAAAGCTGACCCCGAAAAGGATTCTCACGATGTTCGGATGCGGGGGGGACAGGGACCGCCAAAAGCGACCTCTCATGGCGGCGAGTGCGTGCCGCTATTCCGACGTGGTCGTCATTACGACAGACAACCCCCGTTCCGAAGATCCTGGAAACATCGCGGCTGACATAAACAAGGGCATCGATCGGAAAGTGAATCCTCACTGTCAGATTCATGAGATTCTCGACCGTGAAACCGCAATCGGACGCATTATCGCCATGGCGGAACCGGGCGACGTCGTACTTCTTCTAGGCAAAGGGCATGAAGATTATCAGATCCTTGGAGACCGGAAAATTCCTTTCGACGATCGCGTCATCGCCCAAGAGGCTATGAAAAGGCAGGGCCGTGTTTTCACTTCCTGATTGCGCCAGCCAGCTCTCCGCACTCCTCATCAATTCTGATCCTTCCTCCAAAGTTACCGGAATCTCAATAGATACACGGACTCTTGCTGCAGGAGATTTCTTTATCGCCTTGAGAGGCGCCCATACCGATGGCCATGAATACGTTATTCAGGCTATGACAAAAGGCGCGTCGGGCGCGATCGTGGATCGTCATTTCTGGAAGCAGCGGACAGAAGCGCTTTCGGGGGATCTTTCTGTAAGAAACCTGATCGTCGTGCCTGAAACGAAAGAGGCTCTTGTCATCCTTGCTTCCTGGCACCGCAGCCGGCTCGAGATTCCCTTTGCCGGTATCACAGGAAGCGTCGGTAAAACCAGTACCAAAGAGTTTCTTTCCTATCTAGCCGGCTGTTTCTATACTCCGCAGTCTGTTTTATCAACCCGCGGAAATTTCAATAACGAACTCGGCCTGCCTCTCACGCTCCTTGATTTGACCCTGGCCCATCGTTTTGCCGCAGCGGAACTCGGTGCGGGCAAGAAGGGAGACATCAGGTATCTATGCGATATCCTCAAACCTACGGCGGGTATCCTGACGTGCGTCGCTCCGAGCCATATGCAAAGCTTCGGCAGCCTCGACGGAATTTACCAGACCAAGCTCGAGTTATTCGAGAGTTTGCCTGAAGGGGGTATCGCGGTCATTCCCGATGACGACCCAACACTTCTTTCGCGTTCAGAGAAGATGCCCATCCGGCACGTCACGGTGGGCTTGAGCGATAAGGCGACATACAAAGTATCGGAAGTGAAATCTGTGCTGGGAAAAACGGCTTTTTCTTTTGCTTTTGGAGGCGCGAAGCGGAGGTTTGAATTTCCAGGTTCAGCGCCCTTTATGGCGATGAACGCCGCCTTTGCGCTGGCTTTACTGCATGAAATGGGGGAGGATCTGAATAAGCTTCCTTCTTTTTGGAGTGATTTCGAGCTTCCTCCGGGCCGTTTTTCACTTCTATCTCTCGGCGAGGGGATAACGGCTGTCTTTGACGGGTACAACGCCAGCCCCAGATCCTTTCAGCGAGCTGTAGAAAGTTTCAGCGCCCTTGCGGATGGAGCGCGAAGGATTATTGTTGCGGGAGACATGCTCGAACTCGGGGAAGGGGCACGGACTTATCACGAGGAACTGGGCGAATATATGGGTTCGAGCGGGATCGACGCGCTTTTTGCTTATGGACCTCTGTCAGCCGGCACGGCCCGGTCTGCGTCGAATAAATCCCGTGAAATCCATGTTTACCATTCCGGGAATATAGACGATATAATGAACCCGTTAATGGAATATTTGCGGCCTGGTGATTACGTTCTCCTGAAAGCATCCAGAGGCATGAGAGTCGAAAAAATACTGGAAGCCTTGAAGAAAAGATATCCTCCGGAGAATCAGATTCCCCGATCTGCGTCGGCCGCTTCATTACGTGAACAGTCTTGAAGCTAAGCGAAATGTTTATTAATCGCATTTAACTCTTCCAGATATCAGCCCGAAAAAATGCTTTATTTCCTATATCCGTTAAAAGACATTTCGATTTTTTTTAACCTTTTTCGCTACATCACCTTTCGTGCTGCGGGCGCGAGTATCACTGCTTTTCTTCTATGCCTGATCCTGGGCCCGTATATCATCGAGTGGCTTAAAAAAGTCAACGCGACGGCTCATCAAAAACGCGAGCATGCCGAATCGATTCATACCTTTTACGCAGGCAAAACCCGGGTTCCGACCATGGGCGGGTTGCTCATTGTTTTCAGCGTTCTCATTTCCATGTTTTTCTGGGGTAACTTTACCAACCGTTACGTCTGGATTCTCCTTATCGTCATAGCGGGATTCGGGGCGGTTGGTTTTCTGGATGACTGGATCAAACTGCGATCGAAGAGTTCGAAAGGCCTCAGTTCCGCGACGAAATTTTACGGCCAGCTCCTCATCGGCTTCAGTCTGGGTTGTTATCTCTATTTCGACCCGCATTTCGACAAATCTCTTTTTATCCCGTTTATGAAGAATAGCTCCCTCATGCTGGGCTCTTTCTTTGTACCGTTTGTCATTCTCGTCCTCGTCGGGACGTCGAACGCGCTCAATCTGACGGACGGACTCGACGGTCTGGCGACAGGGTGCACTCTTTTCGCCGTAGCGGCGTTCGCGATCATTAGCTACATCGTTGGGCACTATGAGTTTGCCACATACCTGTCACTCGCTCACGTGCCCGAAGCAGGTGAGATCACCGTTTTCTGCGCTGCCTTGATGGGCGCAAGCGCCGGGTTTTTATGGTACAACTGTTATCCGGCACAGGTGATTATGGGCGATACGGGATCGCTCGCTCTGGGCGGCGCCCTGGGGGCTGTCGCTGTGCTCATCAAAAAAGAGCTGGTTCTCGCCATTGTCGGCGGTGTGTTTGTCTGGGAGGCGGTTTCGGTGATCCTTCAGGTAAGCAGTTTCAAACTGACCAAGAAGCGAATTTTTCTCATGTCTCCTTTCCATCACCATCTTCAACTAAAAGGCTGGCCTGAGTCCAAAGTGACGGTAAGGCTTTGGATCATTGCACTCATCCTCGCCGTTGCCGGGCTTAGTACCCTGAAGGTTCGCTGATATGCAGGAAGGCAAAAATGTCACAGTTCTTGGTATTGGGAAAAGCGGCTACGAAAGCGCTCTTTTTCTTGAGCGCGAGGGATATTCGGTGTTTCTTTCCGAATTGAAAGAAACTCCGGAATCGCTGGAGAAGGCGGAGCTGCTTCGAAAAGAGGGAATAGAGACGGAAGTGGGCCGGCATTCCTTTGATCGGATCCTCGCGTCCGACTGGGTTCTGATTTCTCCGGGGGTCCCGCCGCAGGCGCCCGTCTATAAAAAGATCAAAGAAGCGGGGCTGCCTGTCGTAAGCGAGATCGAAGCGGCAAGCTGGTTTTGCCCCTCCAAAAATATCATTGCGGTCACCGGATCCTGCGGCAAGACCACGGTCACAACACTGATTACCCGGGTGCTTCAGGAAAGCGGAAAGACCGCTTTTAGCTGCGGCAATATAGGGAATCCCTGGATATCCGAACTTCAGAATATGGGAAAAAACGATTTTGTCGTTCTTGAGCTGAGTTCGTTTCAGCTCCAGCACTGCAAAGATTTCCGGCCTCTCGTCGGACTTTTGCTGAATATCACGCCTAATCATCAGGACTGGCACAAGGACATGAACGAGTATGCCGGGGCAAAGCTCGCCATCTTTCAGGCCCAGGAGGAAAGCGATTACGCTTTTTTCAGACAATCGGACCAGCGGGATTTCTTCCCTGAAAAAACTTTCAAGGCCCAGATCGTCAATTTTGGTGAATCCACCCGTGATAATCCTAACGAAGAAGCCGTGAGAAAAGTCGCGGGTGTATTCGGGATTCACGCCGGCATCATTGACAAGGTTTTCAGCCAGTTCTCAGGGCTCGAACACCGCATGGAAGCGGTTCTGGCAAACCATGATGTCGGTTATATCAATGATTCTAAATCGACCACGACCTCGAGCCTTGCGTGGGCGCTCGGTAAGCTTCCCGCAAAGAGTGTTCATCTTATCGCAGGCGGTATCGCGAAAAGCAAAGATCATGGGGATCTGCGATCCCTTCTAGAAGAGAAGGTAAAGGCCCTTTATCTGATCGGCCAGGCCGCGCCCTGGCTTTCTGAAGTCTGGCAGGGAGCGGCACCTGCGGTTGTCTGCACGAGTCTCGCCGAAGCCGTTGAAAAAGCCGCGGCGGGCGCTGCGGCGGGTGATTTTGTCCTTCTCTCTCCCGCGTGTTCCAGTTTCGATATGTTTTTGAATTATGAAGACCGCGGCTCAAAATTCAAGGAACTGGTCAAGTTAACTGTCCGGCAGAACAATCTGCAGAAGACCCTCTGAATACCTGCCCGCACCCAATGAGAACTCATGTCACTGCCCGCTAAAATCCTTTTTGTCGTAGTCTACATCCTTGTTGCGCTCGGAATCGTCATGACCTACAGCGCGAGCGCGGTTTATGCCGCGCACGTGTATGGCAATTCCTCGTATTTTCTTCTTCGGCAGCTTCTATTTGCCGCGATCGGCACCGCCTTGATGTTTGCCGTGGCGACGACGCCTGTTTCTTTCTGGCAAAGAAACGCCCGTACTGTCATCATTCTTTCTATTTTTCTCATGATTATGGTTTTCCTTCCCGGTATCGGCAGGTCGGCGGGCGGAGCGAGGCGCTGGATTTCTCTGGGCCCAGTCAATTTTCAACCAGTCGAGTTTGCAAAAATCGCCGTCTGTCTTTACCTCAGTGATTATCTTACGCGTAAAACAAAAATTATTAATAAGGGCGGTTTCACGGTTTTTATTCCGCCTCTTCTTCTGATCATGTCCATCTGTTCCTTGTCGCTGCTTCAGCCCGATCTCGGCTCGTGTTTTATTGTGCTTGTGATCTCGGGAATTCTTTTTTTTCTGGCCGGTATCAATCTGGTCTACATCGGAATGGCGGTCATGGTTGCTGTGCCGGCTCTCTATATCCTGGTTGTCAGGGCGCCTTACCGGATGAGCCGGATTACGGCTTATCTCAATCCCTGGCAAGACCCTCAGGGGAGCGGATTCCAGATTATCCAATCGTTTCTCGCTTTTGGTCTCGGCGGCGTCCATGGAGCCGGTCTCGGCCAAAGCACGCAGAAACTTTTTTATCTGCCGTCCGGCTATAATGATTTTATTTTCTCCATTCTAGGAGAAGAGCTGGGTCTTGTAGGGGTCCTTTCGACCCTCGTTCTCTACGCCGTCATGCTGATTTGCGGCGTCCAGATGTCCCGCAGAACAGACGACGACTACAAGCGCCTTATCATCCTTTCCATTGTCCTGCTTATTGTCATGCAGGCGCTGATCAACATGCTCGTCGCCACGGGGCTCGTTCCTACCAAAGGCTTGCCCCTGCCTTTCATCAGTTATGGCGGCACCTCTCTTGTTTTTAACCTGATGGCAATCGGGTTTCTGCTTTGCGTCGACCGCAGCATTCCCAAACGACGATGAGTTCTTCCCTTCTGGTTTTCGCAGGCCCTTCCGGCGGCCATTTATTTCCAGCCGTGGCTTTTGCTGAAGAATGGCGCTCGCGCTACCCTTCGAGCAGAATTCACCTTGTTACCAGCCGCAAAGCTCAGTCTATTACGGCGGCATTTCCAGCCGGGCTGTTTGAACGCGTCATCCTGTGGGAGAATTTCCCTTCGCCATCGGGAATGTCCTTGAGAACAGCCGGTTTTTTGATAAAATTAGGCACTGCATTCGTAAAGTCTGCCTGTTTGCTGCGAGACATCCACCCCGATCTCAGCATAGGTTTTGGCAGTTATGTCTCTTTTCCCGGTATCGCCGTCAGCTCCTGGTCTGGGGTACCCACCCTGATCCATGAGCAGAATGTAGTCCCCGGAAAAGCGACCCGCTGGCTGGCTCCTTATGCGGATAAGATCGCCGTGACTTTTGAGACTACGCGCGGTCTGGAACACTACAACGCAAAGATGACCGTGACGGGCTTGCCGGTCCGCAAAGCGCTTGTCGAAGCGGCGGGCACAAAAAGAAGCAGCGGGAGCGGGACGGAGCGAACGAGAATACTCGTGACAGGAGGCTCTCAGGGAGCGTCTTTTTTGAACAAGACGATTTTAAATGCTTTTTCGCTGTTGAGCCCTGAAGAAAAAAAACAAATTGCCGTTATCCATATTACGGGAAATAAAGAGTATGAAAGCGTGAGAAAGATGTATGAGTCTTCCGGGGTTGAAAATGAAGTTCACCCTTTCTTTGAGAAAATGGAAGAATGCCTGATGAGGGCGGATATCGCGGTGACGAGAGCGGGTGCCAATACTTTATTTGAGCTCGCACTTTATGAGATTCCGGCGATCGTCATCCCTTATCCTTACGCGGGCGCGCACCAAGGGGCTAACGCGGATTACTTCGCCGCAAAAGGTGCTCTGGTTTGTGAAAAAGAAGAGACGCTTACGAGCGGGCTGCTTCTCACGCATCTTCGGGGAATGATCCGTAATCGGGAAGTCAGAAAGAAAATGCAATCATCTCTTAAATCAATCATAACGCGAAACGCAGCGAAACAACTTGTCCTCACGGCTGAAAAGTTAACCGGGGAGAAAAAAAATGACTGATAAAGTAACCCTGGCCGGAGTAAGAAAAATACTTTTGCTCGGAATCGGAGGCGTGGGTATGAGCGCGCTCGCGAGAGTTCTCAAGCACCAGGGATATGTGGTCGCGGGCATCGACAGCTGTGAATCGAAAACGACTCTTACCCTGCGCGAATCGGGCATACCAGTCGATAGCTGCTTTTCTCCGGAATTTCTCGATGCTCTCGATTTGATTATTTACTCTTCGGCAATCCCGTCAGACGCGGTCGAATTCCAGGCAGCACGAAAGCAACAGGGCATTCGCATCTATCACCGGGCCGACGTCCTTTCCTATTTGCTCAATGAAGCCCAGACTTCCATCGGGGTCACCGGGACTCACGGGAAAACTACGACGTCTTCCATGATATCCTGGGTTTTGCACGGTCTTGCTCAAAATCCGACCTGTCTTGTGGGCGGAGAAGTCCTGAATTTCGGTTCCAATACAGTGCTCGGGGATTCGCGTATCTGGGTTGCGGAAGTGGATGAAAGTGACAAAAGCCATGAAAAGTACGCTCTTAATTATGTCGTTATCACTAATCTGGAGCAGGATCACATCGAGAATTACCATGACTTGAATGACTTAAGCGTTTCATTCGACCGCTTTCTGAAAAATGTGCGAAACCCAGGCCTTGTCGTTTATTCTGGCGAGGACGCTCTCCTCACGGACTCTGTTTTACGAAGCGGCAAGCCGAGAGTGAGCATCGGCCTTTCGACTGAATTTGACTATGGGGCCCAGAATGTGATCTCCACGTCTTTTGGTTCGCAGTTCGAGCTCTGGGAGACAGGCCTTCCTGTAGGCCAGGTCACTCTTCAGGTGCCAGGAAGGCATAACGTCATGAATGCCCTGTGCTGCATTGCCGTACTCGTCCAGATGGGATACGATCTCGAACTTGTTTGCCACGCCCTTTCAGGTTTCATGGGCGCCGGCAGAAGGCTTCAGCTCAAAGGCGAAATCGGGGGCGTCTCCATTATCGATGATTATGCCCACCATCCGACCGAAGTCCGAGCCTCCATTTCCGCTTTACGCTGTATGGAAAAAAGAATAACGGTAATTTTTCAGCCGCACAGGTTTACCCGTACAGCCTATTTCTTCAAGGAGTTCGCCGAAGCCCTTCAGACCGCCGATGAAGTCATCCTTACCGATATTTACTCCGCGGGCGAAAAGAACCCCGGCAACGTCAGTACAGGTCTTATCTATGATGAAATGGTCAAGCTGGGACACGGCCGTGTTATTCTCGTCCCCAAAGACGAGTTGTTAGCCTATCTCGCAACTCACCGGGATATTTCCGGTATCCTTGCATTTATGGGGGCGGGTAATATTGGAGGCATCGCCGATGAATTTACCAGCCGGCTCAAAAGTTTCGCTGCGGCATAACGTCAATCTCAGCCAGTACACCACGATGCAGGTCGGCGGGCAAGCCGCCCACTTCGCCGAGCCCTCAAGAGAAGAAGATCTCCTCGGAATTCTCGATTACGCCCGACACGAAGGGCTCCCCATTATTGTTATGGGAAAGGGCTCTAACCTCATTTTTCCAGACACAGGCTATCCAGGTCTCGTCATTTCTCTGCTTCAGTTCGAGAAAAATCGAATTGAATTCAACCCGAACGGGCAAGAGGTCACTGCTTCGGCAGGGGTTCATCTTTATCGTTTCGTGCTTGCCTGCCGTGACAGGGGTATGAGCGGTTCAGAATTTCTCGCCAGTATTCCGGGCACGATCGGAGGGGCTCTTGTCATGAACGCGGGCTTCAGCCGTTATGCCGGCCAGCTTAGTGAAATAGGGGATATCACGCTGGAAGTGGCCGCCTTGACTTACGAGGGAAAGAAGGTCGTTTTCGGCAAGGACAAGCTCGAGTTTTCATACCGCCATTCAAACCTCGAGTCCTGCATTGTTGTGCAGGGAAAGTTCCGTCTCTGGAAGAGATCGCCTGAAACCGTCGACGCCGAAATTAAAACCTGTTTTGATTTCCGAAATAAAAAACAGGACCTGAAGCATCCCAGCTCGGGTTCCATGTTCAAGAATCCGCCGAAACCCGCGCCCGCCGCAGCGATGCTTATCGATCGGCTCGGATTGAAGGGCACCCGGGTCGGAGGCATCATGGTTTCTCCTCGCCATGCTAATTATTTTATCAATGTGGAGCGGGGAACCGCGACCGATGTCATTCGTCTCATCGGAATTATTCAGGAAAAGGTTTATCATGCAGAAAAAATCTGGCTCGAACCCGAAGTCCGCCTCGTTAAAATCCCTTAAAATTGCAGTCTTGCTCGGCGGGAATTCTCCAGAGCGAAAGATTTCCATCAAATCGGGAACGGCGGTAATGACGGCTCTCGAAGGCCTTGGATATCTGCCTGAAGCGGTCGACCCTTCCCGCTGTGACAAAACTTATCTCTCACGAGAGCGTTTTGACGTAGCTTTCGTCGCTCTTCACGGCAAGGGCGGTGAAGACGGGGTTCTCCAGGCTTCGCTCGACCGAAAAAAAATTCCTTACACGGGCTCAAATGGGTTGGGCTGCCGCCTCTCTTTCGACAAAGGAAAAACCAAGTCTCTGCTCAGGAGAAACGGTATCCCTACGCCTGATTACACGATTATTGGCTCGGAAGGGGCCTGGGAGCAAAAGCTGGCGCGGTTTAAGGTGCCTTTTTTCGTAAAACCGCTCGATGACGGCTCGAGTATCGGGGTTTTTTGCGTGGAGGATTTAACCAAATCGCACGGCGCAATTAAAAAAGCTGTCAAAAAATACGGCCGTCTTCTTATCGAACGTAAAATTTCGGGCAGGGAATTCACGGTTGCTGTGTTTGACGGCGAACCGCTTCCTGTCATCGAATTGCGGCCCAAAAGAAAATTTTATGATTACAAAGCGAAATATACGAAAGGATTGTGCCGTTACTTAGTACCGGCTCCGGTGGAGGCTGCCCTTGCAAGAAAGATGCAATCTCTGGCCGTCCGGGTTCACGAGTCGCTCAAGTTAAGGGACGTTTCCAGGGTGGATATTATGATGGACGGGAAAGAGCAGGTTTATATCTTGGAAGCGAACGCAATCCCGGGAATGACTGAAATGAGTCTCCTTCCTAAAGCGGCCAGGGAATACGGTATTCCGTTTGATAGACTATGCGAGCGATTGATTCAAAAGGCTTTTTCGCGATCAGTTTTACAAAAAGGCCGCCGGCAAGAATTAACCGGGCTTTAACCTTTAAATTGTAATCACGTGGTGAATTATGGCGAGAAGAAAGGTTAAAAAAACTAAAAGAAAAAGTTCTAAGTCCCGCATACCCGCTTTCATTCCCACTTTTTTTTCAATGGCTTGGAAAATCTTTCCTCTCACGTTTGCTGTTATCGCGGCAGGTGGTATTTTTTTTGGCGTCAAGGGTGCTTTGTATGCAGATCCGAGGTTAAGTATCAAAGAAGTGGCCGTCTACCCACCCTTCGCGCTCAATAACGGACGCAGAGAAGACCTCGAGACGAAAGTACTCGGAAAAAATATTTTCAAAGTTGACCTGGAAAACCTGGCGGCAAAATTGCAGGACAACCCCGAGGTCCAGACTGCGCGGGTAAGCCGTAAATTTCCAGCTTCGCTAAGCGTTTATATTAAGACCAGGCGTCCTGTGGCGCTGATTCAGTTTTCTCCCAAATCTTCCTATGGTTTAATGTCGGAAGACGGTATGATACTCGACGTCTTGAAGCAGTCTGACCCGTCGTATGTTCTGGTTCAGGCTTATGGCATGGGAATCACTTCTCCAACGGCCGGACGCAAAATAAAAAATCCGGCCATGGGCGAAGTCACCAAATTCTTGAATACCTTCTGGCATCACAGTGTGTCAAAACGTGAGCCGCTTACCGGGATCTCTATCGATCATCTTGGGAATGTGGCCATCACGCTCGGCGAGGGCCCCAATATCAGACTCGGTAAAAGACCTTCAGAACGGATAGAGACCCTCGAGAAAATGATGTATCTTCTGGAAGGAGAAAGCCGTGCATCCATTGAGTACGTCGACCTTCAATATGACAACGTCATCGTAAAGAGAAAACAATGAATCTGAAAAGCCCGCTGTCAAAAAACGCTGTCCTAGTCTTCTACGTAGGTACAAGAAAAATATCCCTCTTCATTAGCGATCTTTCGGGGAAGGACCCCCGGGTCCTGGCGCACAAAGAGATTTTAAAACCGGCGGGTTTTGAAAATGGATGCGTAGTCAATCTCGAGGCGGCTGTTTCATCCATCGAGGCACTCGTCAGTGAGCTGATTCCCAAGCGCAACCAGGAAATCCAGGCGTATGTAGTACTCGGTAATGCGAAGCTTTACGTCCATGGCTTTTCCAGCTCTCAATATTTTTCCGGCCAGCGCAGCGTGACGTCACATGATATACGCTCGGTCATCGAGCAGACCCGCAGTGTTGCGACCCTGCCCCTTACGGAATTCGTTCTGCAGATTGTTCCGGAGAGTTTTCTTGTCAACGATACTAATCACGTGACCAATCCGACCGGGCTTGACGCTATACGTCTTGGTGTGAACCTGAAATTCTTCACGATGGACTTTCAGGAGTTTAGAAATATCAGTAAAGCCTTCGAAGCGGCCGATGTGAGTGTGCGCGGTTACTGGCCCCGGATGCTGACCGTATCGGAATCCGTTCTGACCGAGCCGGAAATGGAAGAAGGGGTCATTCTGGTTGATATTACAGACCACGTTACTCATCTTACGGCCTGGAAAGGCGGAACGATCAGACAGGTGAGAAACTCAGAGTTCGGCGGGAAAAAGCTCAGTCAAGACATCTCTGAACGCTGGGGGATCGATCCGCAGGACGCCGAAAAGATAAAGGAAAACTTTGCGACCATGGATACCGACTCAGGCGGGGGCGATGAAATTATCCCTCTCGTGACGAGAAACGGAAAGGCGCTTCGTCAGATCCGAAGGCAGGATTTTCAGGATTCCTTTATAGAAATCGCCAAGGAATGGGTCGCTGGAATCCTGAAAGAAATGGATGATATGGCGGCTCATGAAAAAATTCATTATCCCCATTGCGTGGTGACGGGCGGCGGGGTACGATTCAGCGGATTTATTGAATTTCTCAATCAAAACTTCGGCCGCGAAGCGAGGATTGGACTTGCCAGAGGAGTCGACGCACCTCAGGAAAAACTGGTGGACCCTTCAGTTGCCGCGGTTTACGGTATGTACCGCTGGCTCGGAGACGACGGTATGAAGTACGAACAGCTCATCGCTCCCCGGGGAATCATGGAAAAAACACTCAGCTCGGCCAAAGACTGGTTCTGCAATTATTTCTAGTAGTTAAATGCTTCAATCTTCTCACGCTCTAAGCTGCTTTTCCGCATCCACGATATCCCGGTTGATCAACGATAATGCGTGTCCCGCGGTTTTTTTGAGAGCGGGAGCGGTATTGGCCGCATGGCTGATTTCTCTCAAGAGTTGAATCACCATCCTGAAATTCCGGATAAGTTCCCCTTCGTCGGCGGTCGTATGCCGAAACAGATCCTCGAATTTGCCGCCGCGAGCCCAGAGAGACACCGCCGTTGCGATATGAAAATACGGAGGTCGGGTGTTGGGGTAGATATTGTATTTTATCTCTGCTTTGTGAATATTCCGGTACAAGCGGTCAGCCTCCTCTTGGATCCTTTTAATCTGAGGCGTGAGTTTGGGAACAAGCGCGTCTTTTCTCGGCTCGAAAACGAGGGAAGACAAAAGCGTACAAAGTTCCTCAGCGGAGAGGGTTTCGAGCATTTTTTCGGTGTTCATTTCGCTCAGCATGAGTTCATAGCCAAATAGAGAGGCGGCGAATTCGCCCTTTGCCGTAAGACCGTTATCGGACAGGTAACCCATGTCCCTCAGGAGCGCAAGCTTACGGGTTATAAGGTGATGAGCTTCTTTTCGTTTCTTTTTTGAGGACTGAAAATAATGGAGAGAATCGGGATACACATTCAGGAGCTCGTATTTCATGTTCTTAAAGAGGTTGAGGAGCGTCGCGTAGGTCGCGTTAAACTGGCTCAGGATGGGCTCCGGCTCCCCGTAGACGATTCTTCTTACCTCGTCATACGAAATATGGAGAGGATTGATCCGCATGTAGACGAAACCTTCCGTATCCATGCCCCTGCGTCCGGCGCGTCCCGCCATCTGATAAAAATCGCGGGTCGTGAGGTTCCGGAAACCGGTGCCGTAAAATTTCTGAAGTTCGTCGAAGATGACGCATTTGGCCGGCATGTTGATACCCAGGGCGAAGGTCTCAGTCGTAAAAATAAGCTTAAGAAGCCGGCTTGTAAACAGTTGCTCGACGACTTCCTTCAAGCTGGGCAGCATTCCGGCGTGGTGAAAGCCGATTCCGAGTTCCACGAGAGGTTTTATTTCGAGCGCGGATTTTTCTTCCTGCAGCTGGTATTTCATGAGCAGGCTTTCGTATAGCGCGGTGATCTTTTCACGCTCCGCGGCGGTCACAAAATTAAACTCCATGGCCTCGTAAGCGAGGTGCTCGACGCGTTTCCTGCCGAAACCGAAATAGATGCAGGGGAGCTGGCCGTTTTGGGAAATATGGCTGAGAAGGACGTCGAGGCGGTTTGGCTTTATATTGTACATATTTCTAGCCTGGCGGGGATGAATGCCGCCCCAGCTGGGACGGCTGTAGTAGCCGTCGCGGAGAAGTAAGCGTTTATCGTCAAAAATCTTTCCCTGGCATTGAAAGCTGAAAGTCAGCGGGACTGGTCGGATATCTTCTTTGATGACATGGATGGGCTTTTTGTGGACATTATTGATCCACTCGGCAATTTCATCTACATTTGGAACCGTCGCACTCAAGGCCAGAATGCGGATATGATCAGGGGTAAAAAGGATGGCTTCTTCCCACACGGTTCCGCGCTCGGGATCATTCAAATAGTGAATCTCGTCGAAGATGACCCAGCCCGTTTCCCGTATACGGCGTGAGTTTTCGAATAAAGAATTCCGGTAGATTTCAGTCGTCATGATGAGAATGGGCGCCTCGGGATTGAGTGAAATGTCGCCTGTCACGATGCCTACCTCGTCTCCGTAAATCTCCCGGAAATCACGGTATTTCTGATTGCTCAAGGCCTTGATGGGCGCCGTGTAAATGGTACCCAAACCTTCTTCCATGGCTTTACGGATGACGCATTCGGCGATTACCGTTTTTCCGGCTCCGGTGGGAGCGGAAACCATGACCGAGCAGTTTTCTTCGATTTTATCGATAGCCTGCTGTTGGAAACGATCGAGGGGAAACGGGAACGAGCTTTTCTTAGGATATTGAGGATTGAGGTTCTGACCGGATTCCATAAGCGGCAATCATATCCTTAAGAATTGCACTCTGGAAGAAAAATTTGATCCGCGCTACAATGGAGCACACGAAAACGGGGGAAACGGCATGATGCATGTGGCACTCACGATCGCAGGTTCCGATCCATCCGGCGGAGCAGGCATTCAGGCAGACCTGAAAACATTTCATCAGTTCGGCGTCTACGGCATGGGGGTTATCTCGCTCCTGACGGTCCAGAATACCCAGACAGTGAGCAAGGTACAGATTCTCGATCCTGCATTTGTGAGGCAGCAAATCGAGACCGTGCTTGGCGACATTACGCCGCATGCGGTCAAGACGGGAGCTCTGGGCGATGCGGTCGTCATCGAGACCGTTGCTTCGTGCGCAGAGAAATTCACCTTTCCGCTTATCGTCGACCCCGTGATGATTAGCAAGCACGGAGCTGTCCTCGCCGATGACTCCGCGCTCGAAAAGCTTGTCACAAGACTGCTTCCGCTCGCGTATCTCGTGACGCCCAATCTTGAAGAGGCCGCTGTCCTCTCGGGTATTAAATACGCCGGTCCCGAATCTATCCCTGCCATGGCTGAAGCAATTTTAAAGTTCGGATCCGCTGCCGTGCTTGTCAAAGGAGGCCACCGCTCGGATTCGGCAGAGGATTTTCTTCTTACAGCAGCAGGCGGACACAGTTTCAGGACAGAGAAGCTCGATTCGCGGCAGACGCACGGCACGGGATGCACTTTTTCGGCCGCAATAACCGCCTTGCTTGCCCGGGGTGAGACACTTCTTTCGGCCGTCGGCCGGGCCAAAGACTTTATCACCTGTGCTATCAAGGAAGCTCCCGGGCTGGGAAAGGGTTTCGGCCCTGTCAGCCACTTTGCCCGAGCCGGGATCCAGACATAAAGTCCTCAAGAGAGTTTGCTTTGTTTCCGATGAAATGAGGTACCTTTAATCAGACGTACAGGAGATCTGCGAATGGCCTCTAAAAAGATCCTCATGATCGACGATGAAACAGACTACACCAATATTACGAAAATCTATCTTGAAGATGCAGGCAATTATGAGGTTCACGTCGTGAACCGCGGCTCGGAAGGGTACCCCAAAGCCAAAGAAGTAAAACCCGATATCATCCTTCTCGACATCGCCATGCCGGACGTTTCCGGTTTCGAAGTAGCTCGTCAGCTCGATGCCGATCAGCAGCTGCGCAACACCCCGATTCTTTTTTTTACCGGGGTGTATCAGGACTTTCACGACAGCCCGCTGCTCAGAAACCGCCACGTATTAACGAAACCGACGAGCGGTGAAAATCTGATGGCTCAGATCGAAAAGATCCTGGCCAAGTCTCCCGCTTGACCTTTCCGGTTCTCTTCCCATGAAAAAAGAAGTTTTGCCTTCCCTTTCTCCTCTTTATACGGATATGTATCAGCTCACCATGGCCGAAGGATATTTTCTCTGCGGCAAACACCGGGCTCCTGCCGTATTCGACCTTTATTTCCGGACGAATCCCTTTAAAGGCGGTTATCTAGTCTGCACGGGAATGCAGGAAGCCGCCGAAATTCTTTCAGGCTTTCATTTTTCGCGCAGTGATCTCGTGTATTTAAAGAAGAACGGTTTTTCTCCCAAGTTTCTGGAATTCCTGAAAAGCTTCCGGTTCCATCTCAATATCGACGCCGTCAAGGACGGCGAAATCGTATTTCCGCACGAACCGCTTTTGCGCATAGAAGGAACGCTCCTCGAATGTCAGCTTGCGGAAACCCTATTGATCAATCTCATCCATTTCCCTTCGCTCGTCGCGACCAAAGCATCCCGTATGGTGCGGGCGGCCAAGGGCCGAAGCGTTATTGATTTCGGACTCCGCAGGGCACAAGGAACGGCGGGTATTCTTGCTTCCCGCGCGGCCTATGTAGGCGGACTCGAAGGAACGTCCAATGCCTTGGCCGGAAAGCACTTCGAAATTCCCGTTTTTGGTACCCAGGCGCATAGCTGGATCCAGGCTTTCCGAGATGAAGAGCTTGCCTTTCTTGCCTTTGCCCGCATTCACCAGGGAGAGACCGTCCTTCTTATCGATACCTATGACACGCTCAAGAGCGGACTGCCCAACGCCCTCAAAGCCATGTCAAAACTGGGGCGTGAAGGTATTCGCGTTCGGGGGTTGAGGATCGACAGCGGGGACCTCGCCTATTTGAGTAAAAAAGTACGGGAAAGCCTTGATGCTTCAGGCTATCCAGAAGTCAAAATTTTTGCCTCTGGCCAGCTTGACGAGTACATCATCGAAAGCCTTTTATTGCAGGGCGCCAGAATCGACAGCTTTGGCGCCGGGACGAAACTGGTCACGTCTTATGACGAACCTGCTCTGGATATGGTCTGCAAACTGTCCTCTGTGGATGGTTATCCGGAAATAAAAATTTCTGATTCCCTGATTAAAATGAACGAACCAGGCAAAAAAAGGATATACCGGTATATTGATCAAAGCGGAACTTTCCTGCTGGACGCGCTCGCCCTGGCTGATGAAAAGAAGATCACTGAAGTCATTCACCCGGTTTTTGAGCTTTCGCGCACTAACGTTAAGGCTATGAGATTTGAGGAAATATTGTTTTCACTTATGAGAAAAGGAAAGGCTGTCCGCGAGAAACAAAATGCCGCGTCCGCAAAAAAGTATGCAGGGGAGCGGCTGAAACTTCTGCCCGAAGAGCATCAAAGATTTTATTATCCCCATATTTATCGCGTGGGTGTGAGCAGGAAATTGTTCCAGCTAAAAGAAAAGCTTATTCAAAAGCGGCTCGGAATTAATGGCCGGGAGAGAGGAGTCTTATGAAAGTGAAATCAGCGATTAGTGTGATATTACTGGCAGCTGCGGTTTCGAGCTGTTCTTCAAAGGATGAATTCAAACGGCTGGATCTCATTTCAACTGAAGAAATCAGTCAGAACAATAGGGCAAAGATAGCTAGCGTGCAAAGCCAGCCGCAGAGCGCTCCCGCTCAGCCCGCAGCTGTTGATGCGCCTTCAGCTGTGCCTGTTCCTACGCCGGCTCAGACTTGAGTTTTTTGCTCGATCAGGATGTAAGATTCCCAGAGAACTTTCCAATCGAGGATAACGCGAATGGTGAGGTACGTGGGTTTCAAAACGACGAGGGAAGTAGGAAACCGGTGTTTGTGCCACCGGAAAAGGACACTGCTAGTGACCGGTTCGATATCCATATGAGCACTTTTGGCTTTCTTTCCGTCTTCGGTTTCGTATTCAATAATTTCCTTATGAAATTTTTTGTCTTTGCGCCAGCAGGTTACAGCAAAAATCTTGTCAAAATGGTAGGGAAAAGAAGGCACGTAGAGGTTGCTCAGGATTGCTTCGCCCAGATAACTGTCATGCTTTTGCGTCTGAAATTCTTTGCAGATAAAAAACTGAAGCAGTTGAATTCCATCCTTGCTGGCGGCGGTCATGAGCGGTCCCTGAAGTTGAAGAAGTGAACATCTTAACGTTTAAAAAGGACCTCTGCAAGCGGAGGTCTCATGCCGGCAGCAAACACTGTTAAATTTCGCATTCATACCGCCGATAAAGAAAGCAAAGCATTACTAACCCACTAAAAAAAGGCTGAAAGACGATGAAGAAGCCCCTCTTTCTTCTCGTTTGTTGCTGTTTACCCTTGCTTCTCTGTGCCTTCAAGCTGAAGGAGCAGGCCGACAATTTCAGGACTTATTATCCCAGCGGTGCACTGAAAGCGGAATTCCCTCTAAAAGACGGCCGCCTCGAAGGAGAAACCACCTGGTATTACGAGAGCGGAGCCATCGGGGCCATTCTAAGCTATAAAAACAACCGACTGCATGGTGTTACCCGGACTTTTTACGAAGACGGCACACTGAAGAAAGAAATCCAGCACGAAAACAATCGTCCAGTGGGTAAAGCCAAACATTTTCATCGAAGCGGCGTCCTGTCTTTTGAAGACGTTTACCAGTCGGGAAAACTCACGCTGAGATGGCATTTTAACGAAAATGGCGTTATGGAATCTTGTCAGGAGCTTATTCGCGACGCTGGATCCTACAGTCTTTATCGCCCGCAGGATGAATGAGCTTCTGCGTGATCTTCAATCTTCGTGTCTTTTCGCTAATCATTAATCATAACGAATCAGGAAAGCGCCTATGAAACGTTTTTTTTACGCGATTGTCGCCGCCGCAGTGATTGCATTATCGATCGGACTGTTTGTTTCTCTCAATTCGCGCGTGGAAAAGACGGAGCATCTCGGAGGCTACACTGAAAAATATTACTTTTTCAAGAAATTGGTGGGGGAGAGGACCTACCTCGGGGACTTGCTCGAAGGCCGGACTGCGACCTATCACGGTAATGGCAATGTAAAATCGGAGTGGACCTATTTAAAAGGCAAGAAACAAGGCTTGGCGAAGCAATATACCCTGGACGGAAATCTTCGCTATGAAGACGATTATATCGAAGACCGGCGGGTCAGCCGCAAGGAATACGACGACAGAGGTAACGTCGTCAAACATTCAGGCGCGTGAAGCGTCTTATCCCGCGAGCGAGACCCGCCGTTTCAAACCCTACGAAGCCGTCGAAGTCTCGAAACTGAGAAGATTGGCCCCTTTGTAACCTGGCCTAGTCTTCAAGCGCGAAAAATAATTTTTCAATTTCGGCGATGAAACGACTTCTTCTGTTAGGCCAAGCCCGTCAAAAGTTGCAATCAAAGCCATGACGGCACAATCCGCAAGCGAGAAATCACCCGCTATAAAATGGCCGGCTCCTAGATAATGTTCCAGCCGCTGCATTCCTGCTTTCAGAGTGTCCAGAGTTTCCGTGCTGGCGTCCTCGTTTGCGTGCTTCGCGTACAGGGCTGTGATCACTGCGGGATACATATGGAGATCGCAGAAATCTTCTATCATCCGAATGCGGGCACGACCTTCTGAATCTTCGGGCATAAGGCGGGGTTCGGGATATTCATCCTCCAGATATTCGATAATCGCCGTCGATTCATAAACAATAAAGCCATTGTCGTCGAGCGCCGGGATTTCACCATTCGGATTAACCCGGAGATATTCACCTTTTTGATGATCCTTGGCTTGGAAGCTCATTCTCTCTATTTCATAATCCAGACCTTTTTCATCCAGAACGCATAACACTTTCCTCCCGTATACGGAAGGTGGCGCATAGTAAACCTTGATATGCATTTTCAAACTCCTCTCATTAGTCGGATATTAAAGCATTAGCGGTCAGTGCAACCGCGCATCGTTATATCACGATGTGTTTTATTTGTTTTATTTCTGAATCTTATTATAAAATAATCGCGCTGGATTTGAAAGACGATATAAAACTAATATTAATTGCCTGAAAATAATGATTGCGCTTAATTTTTTTTAATGAGCGAATCTCGGGATATGTGGACTGCCATGAACGAAAGCGGAACCGGCCCCTTTACAAACCCTGCCCAGGAGATCCGGCGTACGTTCTATCCCGGAGGATCCGTTCTGGAAGAAGCCTCATTCCGTAACGGAAAGAAAGAAGGAACATGCCATGCTTATGATGAAAATGGCAATATCAAGGAAACCCTCCAATACCGTAACGGTATGCTGAACGGGACATGCGTCTGGTTTTATTCAGGAGGGGGAAGAATGCGGGAAGCTTCCTACCGACGCGGAAGCATGGAGGGCATTCTCAAGACCTGGTATGAAAGTGGAAGTTTAAAAGACCGCTGGGCGTTTAAAAAAGGCAAACTCACCGGCAAATGCCAGCTTTTTTATGAAAATGGATCGATTAAAGAAGAACTGCATTTCATGAACGATCTGAGGGAAGGCTTGAATATGAAATATCACACGAATGGTAAGGTTCGGGAAGAAGCCTTCTATTCCAGTGACCAGCTGCATGGCACACGGCGTGTGTTTGACGAAGCGGGCAAGATCGCGATCGAAGAGCGTTACGATTTTGGTTTTCCTCTTCCAGCAGGAAAGGCATCGGGAGATGCAAAAAAAAGATAATAGATTGGCTGAAAAAAGACAGCTTAGAGCGCTTTTCGTGGGTCACGTCCAGGGCGTAGGCTTCCGTTATACGACGCAAAGCCTCGCGCGGCGCTACGACGTCAAAGGCTATGTAAGAAACCTTACGGACGGCGGCGTTGAGATCATTGCGGAAGGCGATGAGGCCGAAGTTCGCGCATTCTTTGATTCTGTGAGAACTTCCCGTCTTTGTGATCATATCAGGGAAGTAAAGGAAGTCTGGAGCGGTGCTCAGGGCATTTTTAAGTCTTTTGAGATTGCTGTATAAAGAGAAAGCAGCAGGAAGAAGCATGTCGAAAAAGGAAACTGAGAAAGAAATCACGGCGCTCAGAAAAGAAATCGAGAAGCACAACCGGAAGTACTATGGGGAAGCTCGGCCTGAAATCAGCGATTATGATTTCGATATTCTGCTCAAAAGGTTGATCGAACTCGAAACCCGGTTTCCTGAATTCTTTTCTCCCGACTCGCCGTCGCAGCGCGTGGGCGGGGCGGCCGCCAAGGATTTTCGCACCGTTGTCCACAGCGTTCCGATGCTTTCTCTGGATAATACCTATTCTCTGGAAGAGCTTAAGGACTTTGATGAACGTGTGAGAAAAAGGCTCGGAGAAGAGCACGTCAAGTATTTCGTCGAAGAAAAAGTGGACGGAGTCTCCATCTCTCTTGTTTACGAAAAAGGAAAGCTCTCGCTCGGTGCAACCCGTGGAGACGGGCGGAAGGGAGATGATATTACACAAAACCTCAAGACTGTGCGGGATATCCCGCTTGCTATTCCCGTATCCTCCGGCTTTAAAGGAGATGTCCCCGAGTATCTTGAAGTTAGAGGAGAAGCCTATATCTCCCATGAGCAATTTAAGAAGATCAATCACGAGAGAGAGAAAAAAGGGCTCGAGCTTTTTGCCAATCCCAGAAATGCCTGCGCGGGCAGTCTAAAACAGCTGGACCCGAAACTCGTGGCAAAAAGGCGGCTCAGCGCGTTCGTGCACGGCCTTGCAGTTGTCAAAGGAATCAAGCAGCCGATTCAGAGCCAGAGCGAAGCTTTTGATTTCCTGAAATCTCTCGGTTTTCATACTATTGAACGGGCTTATCTGTGCTCCGACATCGGCGAAGTCGACCGTAAGATCCAGACATTTCACAAACTAAAAGCGTCGCTTGATTATGATACGGACGGCATGGTCGTCAAAGTAAACCAGTATGAATCGCATAAGATTCTAGGTGCGACGAGCAAAGCCCCGCGCTGGATGATTGCCTACAAATACCCGGCTGAGCAGGCCGAGACAACGCTTAAAGAAATTCATATTCAGGTGGGAAGGACAGGGGCCTTGACGCCCGTTGCCATTCTAGAACCCGTCAGGATATCCGGTACGACGGTCTCTCGCGCCAGTCTTCATAACGCTGATGAAATTGAAAGGCTGGATGTGCGCATAGGCGACCGTGTGCTCATTGAAAAAAGCGGAGAAATCATTCCCAAAGTCATATTGGTGTTAAAAGACAAAAGATCGAAGCCTCTGTCGAAATTTCATTTTCCTGACCGCTGTCCTGTGTGTGGCGGGCATGCCGAAAAGTTTGGTGAAGAGGTGGCGGTTCGCTGCGCAAACCTTGCCTGTTCCGCTCAAGTCAAAGGCCGGGTCAGGCATTACGCATCGCGCGGCGCCATGGATATAGAAGGTCTTGGAGCCGTGTGGATCGAACAGTTCGTCGATCACGGAATTATCAAGGACCTGGCGGATATCTATTATATGAAACCGGATGAGGTGAAACATCTCGAGCGCATGGGCGAGAAATCAGCCGAAAATCTTTTCGCGGGAATTGAGGCGAGTAAATCCAGAACCTTAAACCGTCTCATTTTCGGCTTGGGAATCCCCGGGATAGGCGAGCGGGCCGCCTATATACTTGCCCAGAAATTCGGTTCCCTCGCAGCGCTTGCCGGCGCTAATAAAGAAACGCTTGAGGGCATTCGTGAGATAGGCCCGGTCACGGCGCACTCAATCGAGGAATTCTTCCGCGAGAAAGGGGCGGGGAAGATCATTGAAAAACTCCGTAAAGCCCATGTCCAGTTTGATTTAGTCGAAGTAGTGAAGGCAGAAAGTCCGCTTTCCGGCAAAACGGTCGTGATAACGGGGACTCTTGAATCTCTGGAACGCTCCGAAGCGGAAAAATGGGTGCTGCGTCTCGGCGGCCATCCAAGTTCAAGTGTCAGCAAAAAAACCGATTATCTCGTCGTTGGACTAGGTTCCGGTTCCAAGTTGAAAAAAGCTTTGGATCTTGGCGTAAAACAGCTCGACGAAGCGGCTTTTCTTGCACTCCTTAAAGAAAGCGGTATCTCTTAGCCAGTCGGCAGCATTTTCAGCTTTTAGAGGGTCCAGCCGATATCTTCCACATATGACCGCCGCTGAAAGTCGCCATACTCTGCCTTTTGGCCAGGAGTTTCTTCAGTATCTCTCTGTCGAGCGGGGACTCGCTCTCAACACGCTTGACGCTTATGGCAGGGATCTAAAACTTTATTTTGATTTCGCGGAGGCTATTCCGGTTGCCTCCTGGAGCGATATCCGGCGCGAGCACGTCATCCTTTTTCTTTCCGGGGAACAGAAACGAGGTCTTGATATGGCCTCGGTCTCCCGGCGCCTCGTCACCATCAAATTGTTTCATCGATTCCTGACGCGCGAGAATCTCATCAAGGAAGACGTAACGAGCGTTCTCGAATCCCCTAAGCTTTGGAAAAAACTGCCTTATTTTCTGACGCGTCTCGAAGTCGACGCCATTTTAAAGGCTCCCGAAGGTTTCACCTCGGCTGCCCTGCGGGACCGGGCAATTCTCGAGTGCTTTTATGCAACGGGTATGAGAGTAAGTGAAGTTTGCGGTTTGAAACGGAGAGAAGTCAATCTGGAAAATGGTTTCCTGAGATGTCTGGGCAAGGGCGGTAAAGAGCGCATGATCCCTCTCGGCCGCGCCGCCCGGGAAGCGGTTGCAGCATACCTGCAGAAAGCAAAGCTTCAAAAGCGCGAGGCCAGCGAATATCTTTTTACAGGCCGGATCGGGCGTCCGCTCACGAGACAGGCGCTCTGGCAAATGATCAGAAAGTACGCCCGAAAAGCCGGTATTCAGAAAATCATAACGCCACACACTTTCCGCCATTCCTTTGCCACGCATCTTCTCGAAGGCGGAGCGGACCTTAGGGTCGTACAGGAACTACTCGGGCATTCGGATATATCGACGACACAAATTTACACCCACGTATCAGGAGAGCGTTTGAAAGCCGTCCACTCGCGTTTCCATCCACGAGGATGAGACGGCAGGCCGGTCGTTGCGGCTTTTTGCCGGGCTGTGATATACTACGATTGAAACCGAGGAATTGCCTTGAAAATAAGAAGCTTCTTTGCCGCTGCCGCATTCTTTCTGCTGACTGTACAAATTCCCTATGCTAGTTCCGAAGAAGAGAAACCGGAAGAGTTTGATTCCTGGGCCCAGGAGTTCAGACAATCTTTATCAGATGAAGAGCGTGAAAAAGCGGGAAACGACGAGCCTGCTCCTGCAGCTTCAAAACAATCAGGTGCCGGGGGAGAGTCTGTTTCCGCCCCAGCAGGCAACGGCCAGGCTATTCCTAAAGCCACACCTGCTTCGAAGCTTGTCGATCTGAATATGGAGAAGGGTGCGCAGCCTGATGTCATAGGGCTCGATACCGCTGATGTTGATGATCTCGAGAGAAGGGTTGACCGTCTTGAACGAGATATCCGCTTCATGGAAGACCGGCTTCGTACGGTTGACCGCACCGTCGACGATCTCCGGCGCCGCCGTTGATTTCAAACTGAGTACTGCGTTGACAGCCGTAACGCGCTTCGCTATACTTGCCTCGCCTTGCAGGTGAAACCTTTCCGCTTACATAATTTCAATTAACGCGGCGCTATCGTCTAGCCCGATCTAGGACGTCGCCCTCTCAAGGCGAAAACACGGGTTTAAATCCCGTTAGCGCTACCAGGCTTTCCCACGATTAACGATCCGGGGATCAAATGATATCTCGTTATACTCAGCCCGAGATGGGGCAGATTTGGACAGAAAAAAACAAGGTTCAAAAGTGGCTTGACGTAGAGCTCGCGGCTCTCGATGCTCTCGCCAAATACGGATATATCCCGAAAGATGTTCCCGCTAAAGTCCGCAAGAAAGCCAGATTCGATCTCGAGCGTATGCGTGAGATTGAGAAAATTGTCAATCACGACGTGATCGCCTTCCTTACGAATCTGGCAGAAAACGTAGGACCTGCCGGGCGTTATGTCCATTATGGACTGACGTCTTCCGACATTCTCGATACCGCGCTTGCCCTTCAGATTAAGGAATCCTCCCAACTGATTGAAGAGGAGCTGAAAAAACTGATCGATATCCTGAAAGACAAGGCCGCCGAACATCGTGAAACCGTTATGGCGGGCCGAAGCCACGGAGTCCATGCGGAGCCCATCACCTTTGGTCTGAAAATGGCGCTCTTTTATGAGGAATTCAAACGCAATCTGCTGCGCTTCCAGCGTGCGGGGGACAACATCCATATCGGCAAGATTTCAGGCGCCGTCGGAACCTTCGCGAATGTCGATCCCAAAGTCGAAAAAGATGTCTGCAAAGCTCTTGGCCTTCTGCCCGATCCGATTTCAACTCAGATTGTTCAGCGGGACCGGCACGCCGAATATCTTACCGTGATTTCTATTATCGGGTGTTCGCTTGAGAAACTCGCCACGGAGATCAGGGGACTTCAGAAAACAGAAACGCTCGAAGTTCAGGAGTTCTTCGGTAAAGGGCAAAAAGGTTCGTCAGCGATGCCTCATAAAAGAAACCCGATTACCTGCGAGCGCATCGCCGGTCTTTCCCGTATCTTGCGGGGAAACGCCCTTGCCGCCATGGAAAACGTGGCCCTTTGGCATGAACGCGATATCACTCATTCTTCTGTCGAAAGAGTTATTTTTCCGGACAGTACGATTCTTGTCCACTATATGCTGGTATTAATGCAGGGCGTCATAAAGGATCTTGTGGTATTCAAGGAAAACATGCTTCAAAATCTGAAAAAAAGTCGTGGTATGGTGTTTTCCCAGGCCCTTTTATTGAAGCTGGTGAATAAAGGGCTGACGAGAGAAGAGGGGTATTCACTTGTCCAAAACGCGGCCCGCAGGGTATGGGAAGAAGAAGGAGTTTCTCTTAAGGAAGCCGTCTTGCAGGACGGCGAAATCCGCCGTCATTTGAAAGAGGGGGAAATCGAAAGCGTTTTTGATTATAAGTACCATCTGAAAAATGTGGATGTGATTTTTAAACGAATTGGTATCAACGGCGTAAGCCCTAAAAAAAAGCTCACTACCAAATAAAGGGCGGCTTCTTGCATTCGCCTTTCAAAACAGGGTTAAATAATGGAAACTCATAGGACCTCTGAAATGGTTTGGGAAACGCAGCTTCCTCTCCCTCTTGCTGGACGAGGCAAAGTCCGGGACATCTACAAAGTGGACGAAGACAAATTGCTCATCGTGTCGAGCGATCGCTTGAGCGCCTTCGATGTCATCCTTCCTGATCCCATTCCTCATAAAGGCAAGGTGTTGAACCAGATTTCTGTTTTCTGGCTCGAACGACTGGCTGGAATCGTACCGCATCATCTTATTACGGCGGATACCAGCAAAATGGGTTTTACTTCAGATTTTCTGGCTCAATACGGCGCCCAGATCAAGGGCCGCTCGATGCTCGTAAAAAAGACGAAACCTCTTCCTATCGAATGCGTCGTGCGCGGGTATGTAACGGGTTCGGGCTGGAAAGACTACTTAAAAACGGGAGAGATCTGCGGACATAAACTTCCGGGCGGTCTCAAACAATGCGCTAAACTCGAGAAACCCATTTTTGCGCCGGCCACTAAAGAGAACGAAGGACACGATATCAATATCGACCGTGATAAGGCCGCCGAAATGATCGGTAAAGAAGATGCCCGCAAAGCAGAAGAATTATCGATCGATATTTATCTCCGGGGCCGGGAATATGCGGAAAAAAAAGGGATCCTTATCGCCGATACCAAGTTTGAATTCGGCTGGTGGCAGGATGAAATTATTCTCATCGATGAGGTCCTGACACCCGACAGCTCGCGATTCTGGCCCCAAGATCAGTACGAAGCCGGCCGCGATCAGCCCAGCTTTGATAAACAGATCGTCCGTAATTATCTTCTCGATGTCAAGTGGAACCAGATGCCTCCGGGACCGAAGCTTCCGCCCGAGGTGATCCAGAAAACGGCGCAGGCGTATCAGGACGCTTACAGCCGCTTATCCGGGCGGGAACTGGAAAAATAAGTTATGAACCGGCAGCCGCTTCCGGCTCCGGGCCTAAAGCCTTGCGGAGGAATCAATGTATAAAGCAGAAATTAATGTGACCTTGAAAAAGTCTGTGCTCGATCCCCAGGGACAGACGGTGCTTCACGCTCTTTCTTCGCTGGGTTATCAGGACGCGAAAGCGCTTCGGATCGGTAAATACTTTGAACTCATTGTGGACGAAAAAGACCGTAAGACCGCTGAATCAAGAATCAGGGAAATGTGCGACAAGGTCCTTATCAATCCCGTGATCGAAGAATACAGTCTTCAGCTCACTGAAAACGCCGTCCTCCGGGGATAAAAATGCTCAAAGCCTCGGTTGTCGTTTTTCCTGGTTCCAATTGCGATACGGACTGCTACCACGCTCTGAAAGATGTCATGGGTATGGACGTTTCCTATGTATGGCACAAGGAGCGGGAACTTGCGGGCTGCGATCTTGTGGTAATTCCAGGCGGGTTCAGCTATGGAGATTATCTCAGGACGGGGGCTGTCGCACGTTTTTCGCCCGTGATGGAAAGCGTCCGCAAGCATGCGGCTCAGGGACGCCCGGTCATCGGTATTTGTAATGGCTTTCAGATTCTTCTCGAGGCGGGTCTTCTGCCGGGCGCGATGCTTCGTAACCGTGGTATGAACTTCGTATGCAAACACGTCTGGCTGAGAGTGGACGATACCAACAACCTTTTTACCGGCTCTCTCGACGAAGGTTCTCTTCTGAATATTCCTATCGCGCATGGTGAAGGAAATTATTATTGCGACGCGGACACGCTCAAACGCCTGCAGAACGAATCCCGGATCGTGTTTCGCTACTCATCGGAAGAAGGCAGCACACTTGAAGAGTTTAATCCTAATGGGTCGGTCGAGAATATAGCGGGAATTCTTAACGAGCAAAGAAATGTCCTAGGAATGATGCCGCATCCGGAAAGAGCGACCGAAGATTTGCTTGGTTCGCGCGACGGGCGGCGGATCTGGGAAAGCATTCTGGCTCAGACGAGGTAATGATGACACTCGAGCTTCCAACAAAAATTACGCCTGAAATGATCGCGGCGCACGGTATTACCGACGCGGAATATAAAAAAATCGTCCAGATTCTGGGCCGCGACCCTAATTTCACCGAACTGGGAATTTTCAGCGTGATGTGGAGTGAACACTGCTCCTATAAAAATTCCAAACCCGTATTGAAGACTTTTCCTACAGAAGGGCCGAATCTCCTTGTCCGGGCGGGCGAAGAAAATGCCGGTATCGTCGATATCGGGGATGGACTGGCCGTATGTTTTAAAATCGAAAGTCATAATCATCCTTCCGCCATCGAACCGTTTCAGGGCGCCGCGACCGGGGTCGGGGGAATTTTGCGCGATATTTTCACGATGGGTGCGCGCCCTGTTCTCCTGATGAACTCTCTGCGGTTCGGAAATCTGGATACGCCTAACGTGAAAAGACTTCTTCGCGGAGTCGTTTCGGGCATTGCTCATTACGGCAACTGTATCGGAGTGCCGACTCTGGGCGGCGAAGTTTATTTTGATGAAAGTTACGAGGGAAACCCTCTCGTCAACGCGATGGCGCTCGGTATTATCAAGACAGACGAGATCGTCAAAGGAAAAGCTTCAGGAATCGGGAATCCTGTGTATTACGTGGGTGCGGCAACAGGCCGCGACGGTCTCGGAGGCGCGGCGTTTGCATCTAAGGAACTAAGTGAAGAGAGTCATGAAGACAGGCCTGCGGTCCAGGTGGGAGATCCCGTCAGGGTCACATTCAATCCATTGCCTGTGCTATCTCGGGCCACCGTGCCGGAGGTTTCATTCATCGCCCAATGTGCGACGGGGAAATTCTGCAGAACCTTGGTTGGATCGTAGCCGACATACAAAGGAACGAAATAGTTACCTGGCCCCTGGCCGGCATTGCGGCGGGGGAAGTTGGCGTTGGCAAATTTGGAAGTCACCCCATTGCGAATCTCCCAGATGGCCTGCTGGTAATTCCTGCTCATATAGTTTGTCCCGATGTAGCTCACGTTCGATTCATTGTTGAGAATAGTTGGCTTTCCGGTATCCGCGCTGGCAGCGAAATTATTGTAGCC